>SWBZ01001005.1_pt1 | contig 338185 bp, 335 predicted proteins | sample 4693031 | NCBI WGS metagenome assembly SWBZ01 (sample SAMN10267274, study PRJNA491770) | bioreactor metagenome | isolation source: DHS bioreactor inoculated with | place: Japan: off Shimokita Peninsula
TTAGCCGCGCGTAGAACGCAAGCGTTTCACGTCCCGTCAGGGTTTTCTGAAAAAGCACCTGCTCGGGAAGGAACCCGATATTTCGGCGGAGTTGATTGAATTGCCGGCTCCCCGGGTCGGCGTGCAAGACGTTGAGCGTCCCCGCATCGGGTTTCAGCAGGCCGAGAATGATCTTGATCAATGTTGTTTTACCGGCGCCGTTGTGTCCGACGAGGGCCAGACATTGCCGCGCCGACAAGGTGAGCGAGACATCCTCAAGGGCATTTTTCCTGCCATAGGACTTGCCGATATTCAAAAGCTCAATTGCGGGGAAATTTTCCATTTTCATGACTTACTCCGGGCCGCGAGTTTTCTCGGCATCTCCATGAGCGGAGCACTGTCGACAACGCCTCCCGGATGCAATGCGGGAAAGTTGCCTTGCGCATATTTCAAAATCTGCACCGCCGGGCTGTTCATCAGGAGCCGCGTTGACGGATACTGCCAGATGATACGGTCCGTGAGATCGTTGGGACGATAGATGCTATCGGCAATGCCATCGCGGTCCAGATCCATCGCGACCTGATCCGACCAGTAGTTGCCGACGCCCCCCTTTGACCATTCCAGCCAGCGGGTGCCGACATATTTGACCTGATTTCTGTTGTTGACGAAGGCGTTGCGCGTCAACGTATTCTTCTCCGATCCTGCCGTGAAATGGACACCGATATCGCAATCGGCAAGCAGGTTTTCCTCGAATTCATTATTGTTCGAGTTATAGATGAAGATGCATTTCTCCGTTCCGCCCCGGACAATATTGCCTTTCGCCAGAATACGATTGGCGTAATTAAACAGCAATCCCCTGTCCCGGTCCTGTTCGGAAACATTATCCGTCACCACCAGATCGCTCGATGACATGATCGCATAGCCGATGTGGTTCCGGGTGGAACGGTTGCCCGATACTTCGCTCCGGTTGGTATACATATAGTGGATCGCGAAACGCAGATCGCGCATCCGATTGTTTTTAAATATATTTCGCTTGCTCGTCGTTACGAATATTCCGTCCCGGCCATAGCGGATGTCGTTTCCCTCGATTATCGCCCCCGGCGCATTCCAAATCTGTATGCCATTCCCGCGCTCGTTCATCCTGAGATCCTGGCGGCCGGTAATGCGATTGCCGGACACGCGCGCGTCTTTCGAACCGGAGACGTAGATACCGATCAGATTATTGGCGACATCATTATCTTCGACGACGGCACGCACCGCCTCGGGATGCAGAAAGATCCCGCTATCCTGCGTTTCGAGAGAAAGACCGGAACCGGTCACCATTAGGCCTTTCAGGGTTATATCCGGCGCCTTTACCTGAATGACGGACCCGGAAGAAGTGCCGATGATTTCCGTTTTCCCGCCGCCAAGAATGGATAGCGGCTTGGTGATTACAAGCGGCCCGGAATATGTACCGGGAGATAAGATCAGGGTGTCGCCGGCCTCCGCCGTGTCAATTGCCGCCTGCAGGCTCCCGGAAACCGTAATACTACGGGCCATAGCATAGGGCAGCGTAGCGGCTGCGGCGACAAAGGCCGCCGCAGCGCAAATCAGCCAAAGAATTTTTCTTTGGGCATGCATCGCTTAAGCCGGTTCGACCAGCATGCGTCCGCGCATTTCCATATGCAGCGCATGACAGAACCACTGGCAATAGAACCAGTGAACACCCGGCATATCGGCCTTGAAGGTAACCGACGCCGTTTGTTGCGGACCGATTTCCATCGCCACGCCGTAATTGGAAATCGTAAAGCCGTGGGTAAGGTCATCAACATCATCGATATTGGTGATAATGACGGTCACCTCATCCCCCTGCTTAACGGTGAATTTTTCCAGTGAGAAGGTCGGCGCCGACGAGTACATATAGACCCGGACCTTATTGCCGTCGCGAACCACATCTTCCGCATAATCCAGATCTTCGATCCCGTCGGCTTTCGCCTGCGCCTTAATAGCGTCGAACATGGGATCTTCACGATCATATGTCTGGTTCGGATTGACGATTGAGCGGTGAACGATAATGCAGTCATGTGGCTCGGCAAATGTCGGGCCGTCATGCACCAACTTCATCTTGTCGCCGGAGATATCAATAAGCTGATCGTTTTCGGGCTTCAGCGGCCCTACATTGATATACCGGTCCTTCGAGAATTTGTTTAGGGAAATCAGCCATTTCCCGTCCGCCTTGTTGGTTTCACCCATTGATGTGTGATTATGACCCGGCTGATAATGAACGTCGAGCTTCTCGACAATCGGATCGACATCCTCTCCGGCAAATTTGCGGATCGCCTTGTCGATATCCCATTTGCAGATCTGGCTGTCAAGGAACAGGGTCGTATAGGCATTGCCCCGCCCGTCAAACGCCGTATGGAGCGGTCCCAAACCCAGTTCCGGCTCCGCGACAACGGCATCGCGGGGTTTGATTTTATCCGCAAAGACATCCGGCAACTTCGCCATTTCGATAACCGATACCGTCGGCGAAAGCTTGCCGTTGACCATCATATATTTCCCGTCGGGCGAGGCATTCACGCCATGCGGGCTATTTGAAATCGGGATATAGCGCGTATATCTGGATCCCTTGCGGCCCTCCAGAACCGGCACATCCCCTTCATATTTCTTGAAATCGCCGGCGGCGACACCAGCTTCGATCGCAGCAATATCGAAGACAACGGCCCAGTCCTGCTCGTTTGCCGTCATCTCGGCGAGGGTGACTCCCTCTTCCGAGTTATAGCAGCTAGAGATCGCGTATTTCCCCTGATAATCCGCATCGACGTTATCTAGATTGCCGTCAACGATAACCTGCCAGGCGACTTCCATCTTCTCGCCGTCGATCGCCGTGAAAACCGCGTGATATTGTGTCGGATCGTCGAGAACCGACCCGTCATTCGGCAACGGCACCCGATGCTCCCCGTTCGCGAAGATATACTTGGTCTTCGGGAATTTCTGAGGCCGCAAGCCGTGGATATCCGCGGCGTTCGGGATTGAAATGATCTTGTCGACCTTCATGATGTCGCAACGAACGCGGGCGACGCGAGTGTTCGCCTTGTCATTCACCCAGATATAACGGCCATCATAGGTTCCGTTGGTGAAGGACATATGCGGGTGATGGGTATCGCCATTGCTCGGGAACCCGCCCTTGTCTTTCCAGAACTCCTTTTCCTTCGGCAGCATGTTCTCGGTCAGGATTTTGACGCTTTCATTCGTCTGTCCCCAACCGGTCGCACTGCAACGGTTGAAAACGGGAATTCTTATCAGCTCGCGCATTGAGGGAACGCCCAAAATCCGGAGTTCACCGGATTGTCCTCCGCTCCAGAACCCGTAATATTCATCGAGGTCGCCAGGGGCGACTTCATTTTTGCCGGTTGCAGCGCGCGCCGATGATAAGGGCATCAACGACGCCCCGCTCACAACACCCAGCCCGGCAGCAACAGCCGACCCCCTCAACAATGACCGTCGAGACACGTCCGCAATCTTCTCCGAGTTGTCCGTCATTTTCTCTTCCTTCTCCAATAATATCCCCGCGTATTGGCGAGAAACCCATGTACCTACTCGTACTCCCTGGGTTGGTTAAGCCGTCTTCCCCTGCGGTAGGCAGGGTCCTGATCGGCGACAGTTGTCTTGGCATTCGGATCCATTTTCCGGGCCCTGGCCAAGGCATGGATAACAACAGGGCACACATGCTCGTCGTAGTAATTCTGCTGGCAATGCAGGCAGTAGAGACATTCGTTCGGGTTGATATTGCCCAACGGGTCGATGGCCTGGACCATGCACTCCTTCGCGCATGTCTGGCACGGATCCCCGCAGTTGCGGTATCGTTTCAGCCAGTTAAACATGGCGAGCTTGCCCGGAATGGCGAGCGCGGCGCCAAGCGGGCAGAGATACCGGCAAAAGAACCGTTCGATAAAAAGACCAGCAAACAGCAGCGAGAATACGAACAACAGATATGGCCAACCCCGCATGAACCGCAGCACAATGGATGTGCGGAAAGGCTCGATTTCGGAAAAGGTCTCCGCGAGATGCAGGGAGTAAACGGACAGACCCAGCAAGCCCAGGAATATGATGTACTTGATGGGCCACAGCCGTTCATGCAGCCACCAGGGAACGGTAAACTGCTTGACGCCGACAAACCGGGCGATCTTGTTGGTGAGTTCCTGCAGCGCGCCAAATGGGCAAAGCCAGCCGCAGAAGGCCCCTCTTCCCCAGAAAATCAGGGAGACTGCAACCGAGCACCAGAGAATGAAAATCAACGGCTCCATCAGGAAGAACTGCCACTGGAAATCCGTCAGCAGCGCATTGACGAAGACAAACACATTGACGACGGACAATTGCGCCTGGGCATAAAATCCGATCCCGAAGAGCGTGAACGCGAGAAAGCCGATGCGGAACCAGTCGGTGAATTTCTTATAGCGGACCACATGGTCCTGAATGAAGAAAAGGATCGTGAGAATAACAAGCGCCGCCACGAGAATTACGATCTCCGGCAGTTTCTGTTTCCAGATTCGCTGCCACAGCGCATTCGCGGCCGCCACGTCCTCTGAATTACGCATCGCAGGATTTTCCGCTGGCGGCGGAGCGGCTGCAGGCGTCTCAACATGGACGTAGGCGTCGGGAAGCTGATAGGTCAGCTCGAACGCGACGAACACCTTCTCAAGCGCGCCGATCGCCCGCTGCACGAGCAGTTGCAGTTCCCATGGTTCGGCGGGATTGAATACGGCTCCTTCGGGTGTCCGGAAAAGCGCGACTTCCTTGAAATCAGGCGCGCCTTCGGCTTCGACGCGGCCGAGATTTTTATATCCGCGGTCCTTGAAACGAAACGCCTCTTCGCCCTGAACGATCTGAATACGATCAAAAATACCGCCACGCACATATCCGGACCCCCGAAACGAGTACCGTCCAGATCCCATAACGAGGAATGCATCCTGATCGGATTTCAGTTTCTTTTGCAGATTTTGATATTCACGTTCCCCCAAAAGACTTTTGGCAATCGTCGGAACCGCGAGAGATGCCACGTAGAGATCAATAAACGCCTCGTCGTCATCGCCTGTCTCGGGTCTCTCGATCGCCTTCGCATTCCCTTGGGCAACGAAGGCGTCGTTGACGTCCTTAAGGCTGAGCCGAAGCCGACGTACAGATCCATTGCCAACCAGTGTTTGCCAATCCTGGATATCGCCATCATCCGCAATCAATGTTTTCTTTGCGGTCACGGTTTTCGACGTTGCCGTCAGCCCCCCGAGCCCGAGGGCGGCAGCCGCACGGACAGCCGCTCTCTTGATACTGTCATCGATGACCATGACGGTAACGGTTGCACCGGAGACGATATCAACAGGCGGTGGTTCGCCGCCCTTTTCGCGCGCCACTTGCAAAATGTCGGTGTCTTTATACCCGGCAATAAAATCGATGATTTTTTGCTCCGGAATGCCGGAAAGGACGATCGGTTCCGCATGATGCATCAGACGACCGGCGGCAATGCGCCCCTCCGGCGTCATGGCAATCAGCACCTCAATCGGCTTTCCTGAATATCCGATGGCGCTCACAAAATCAGTGTTGAGGAACGCATATCCGGTTATTTTCTGCCCTTTGAGAATTGGTGTAACGGGAATTCCTTCCGGTTGCGCGCCATAGCCATCCGCGCCATCAATCAATTCCGCCGCGGGTATTGTTTCGAGATACTTGCTAAGCTGTCCGGTCTGCGCCGCCATTCCCGCAGTTGCGGTTAGCAGATATATACAAAGACTAAGGAGAATTTGTTGAAACAGCGCGGCCATATGCGGTGGTGGGGAAACTCGATTTTGCATGTCGCCAATAATTCCCGTTGCATCTTTCTGTCAGGGCGTCAATCCCGCTGACATGAGCAGCTTAAATGATAACAACATAATACAGCCCGCAAAAAGCGATTATTTGTCCTATATCAACTTCAGACGACATTTATCGCCGCGCGCAAAATCTCAGGCCCGTGGTTTGAAAAACAAAGGGCTATATCCGATGCTAAATCCTGCAAACGCGAGAAACCATGAAAGAGCCGCGAGCTGTAGCAGCGGGCCATAATAATCCCCCATGAATTCCGCCACGATGCGGGTCGACGCGGACAGCAAAATCAGAAGAAAGATCGTATTCGCCCGAAATCCGGAGCGAAGCTTTTGACCCGAATGGCCGAGTGCCGCCCGCAGCATTACCGAGAGCGTCATACAACCGATGGCGCCCGTCCCAAGTGCGTGAATGCCTGCCAGCGGTGAAAAGTAATCCGGAAAAACGCCGGCGATGCCGAGAAGCGCCAGCCCGAGCGGAATAAAAAAGTAACTCAGATGCAGAATGAGGACCAACGGTTCCCGTATACTGCGTTCCCCGCCCCAGCGGATCAGCCGAATGAATTGCAGACCGGCCGCGATGAACAGGAGCACGCCCGAGACAAGATCCAGATCAATGGCAATCCATAGGATCAACGCCGAAACGGTGACGGCGATGGTCAGCATGTCAAACTTGCTAATCGGCGCGGGAAGCCGGCCGGGATTATTCTGAACCAGCCAGTTGCGGGTAAAGCTCGGGATGATCCGCCCGCCGATCAACATGATAAGCGATATGGCGGCGGTCATCGCCAACCGGTAGCTATATCCGCTCGATCCCGAAAAATGCACCTCAAGATGAAAGCAAATATTGGCCAGGAGCAGCAGGCTCAACGGAAGCAGAACTTTCAGGTTCCGCCAGTTTTTACCGACAATGATTTCATTCGCCAGAACAGCGAGAATTGTGCCGAGGAAGGAAAGATCGATCGCCATGGCGGCGATCCAGCCGATTTGACCGGAAAAAGTAACGGCCGCCCGCCCCGCCATCCACAGCAGCAGAAGTAGTAATAGCGGCATCCCCTGAATGGGCATTCGCCCTGTCCAGTTCGGGATGGCGGTAAACAGGAATCCGGTCACGACGGCGGCGAGAAATCCGAAAAACATCTCATGCACGTGCCAGTCGACGCCGGTGAAGGCGGTCATCAGCGAAAGTTCGCCGTAAAAGAGCGGAATCCACAAAAGGACCGACAGTCCCGCATAAAGCGCACCAAAAAAGAAGAAGGGCCGGTAGCCATAGCTTAATAGGGCTGGCCCCTGGTAGTCTTTCAATCTTGGAATAGCCATCGTTGTCATCCTGTCTAGCGGCAATTTCCGCCATCAATGTCCGCGCGAGTCTGCGATCTGTCGATCGTTGAATTATGGAAATGTCAATGACGAGAAATTTTTTATTGCCATTGCCACGCTTATCGTCTGCCGCATAGAATATCGTCCCGGGAACAGATAATTTTCCAGGCTCGGACAATAGCAATACAGCGCCGCGAAGGATTTGCGTTTTGACAAATAAAAAGGTTTTTGATGTCTTTGCTTGATGCGTCCCTTATCGCCGATATTCCGCTCTTCCAGGGTGTCGCACGGCAGGATCTCGTGGAATTGCTCTCCAAGGCAAAGTCAGAACGCTATGTCAAAGAGAGAACGATCTTCAATCAGGGCGAGGATGCGCATTCCTTTTTTCTTCTTCTTGACGGGCATATCCGCGTCGTCCGGATAACCCCCGAGGGCGAACAGGTCATCGTGCGGTATATCTCAAGTGGCGAGCTTTTCGGAATTGCGCATGCGCTCGGTCTGGATAAATATCCTGCCAATGCCGTCTCCGCCGTTGACTGCGTCGTTCTGTCCTGGCCCGGCGCAATCTGGAAATCCGTTTCAGAAAAATTTCCGGCTTTCACGGCGAATACCTACAAAACCGTCGGTGCCCGATTGCAGGAAGCGCAAGACAAGGTCGTCGAACTGGCGACGGAGCGGGTGGAGCAGCGGGTCGCAAATGCTATCTTGAAACTCGCCAATCAGACAGGAAAGAAAACGGAGGACGGCATCCTGATCGACTTTCCGGTCTCCCGCCAGGATATCTCCGAAATGACGGGGACGACGTTGCATACGGTTTCACGATTGTTGAGCGCGTGGGAACAGGAAGGCATTGTTAAAAGCGGCCGCAAGAAAATCACGGTGATTGAGGGACATAAACTGGCCGTCCTCGCAGGTGGGGACCAGCGCACCTAGCCATCCTCCGCTTCGTCGATTGCCCGGTCGAGATCATCCAGCAATTGCGAGAGGCACATATCATGTTCTTTTGCAGCATCAACGGCAGTGTGGAACGTCGCGAGCGGACAGCCAACGCATTGCATATGGTTTTTCAAGAATACTGAAATGGTCGCCGGCCACGTTCGCATGATTTCATCGACCGACATGTCCAAATCGAATTTTCTTTCCGGTCCGCCCAATGATATTTCCCTGCAGTAAATAATCCTGCATATCAAAACGGCGTCCCCCGGACTTTGCTCTCGCGCAAATAGCGGCACGAAAGCTGCAATGCCAGTCACTGTTTCAGACAGGCCCCATACCGTCGGCGAGTTCCCAATAAATCATTGTTTTTGTGCGATATTTTGGATGATATTGGATTAGGTGAAATGAGGTTCTGGCTGGGGTGGCAGGATTCGAACCCAGCGCCTGACAAACCTCAAACATACCAATAACATACTGATTTCATTTGATTTAATTCCCACACCTGCTACACATTTGTGCTCCACAACGCATCTACACATGGAGCGCCAAAATTGGCAAAAATCCCAAACACAATTAGAAGAAACGGTATTTACTACGTTCGGCTTCGCGTTCCTAAGGAACTGAGGGATTTCTATACGGGAAATGAGATCTGGCGTTCTCTAAAAACTGCGGATCCTCAAAAGGCAAGAATATCTGCTCCGAAAAAAGTCGCTGAAATCAGGGAAGAGTTTGAGCAAAAATTGGCAATTAGCTTAGCCGATGAAAACGAAAAACGTAGAACCATTCAAATCATTCGAAACAACATCCCCAGATATATGCAGGAGCATTTCCAGCGCGAATTGAAACTCGACGAGCAAGAGAGGAGAATTGCCAAAAAAGACAAGTCGTCTGTCGAATTATACAAACGAACTCGCCCAAAATTCAGAAGCGAAATTGGCAATCACTTAGCGTACGGAGATACCGCCATCATTGAATGGGCTGCTGATGAAATTATTGGCAAAGAAAAGCTACACATCGAAAAAGGGTCTCCAATATATGACGAGCTTTGTCAGAACCTCCTACGCGCTCAGGCGCAGGCAGAGAAGATCAAGGCAGGCAGGGATAGCGGAGAGTTCGAAATTGCCCGCTCTACGCTTCCAGAGGAGCTTACAGCGCCTTTATCTAACCCAGCCATATCAATCGCGGCAAATGAGGATGAGCGTTTGCTAACCCTCGTGCCTGAATATCTTTCAAGCCGAGAAGACATTTCCAAGGAATGGCGGACGGCAAATGAGAGGATACTTACCAATTTCATGAGTTATGCCGGGCGTTCCATAAAAGCCGGGCAACTCGATAAAAAGCTTGTTCGTAATTGGGTAAATCAACTCAAACTATATCCAGCGCGTAGCAGCCAATTTAAAGGCAATGAACTCGCCAGCTTCCAACAGATTATTGAAAGAAACGATGCAGAGAAGAAGCCATGCCTAGAGTTTAAAACGATCAACAAATATCTGAGTGCACTGTCTGCATTCATGAAATGGTTGATAGCTAACGACTATCTTGTTGCCAATCCATGCGACGGAATGTCTCTTCCTTACCGGAAAGCTGAGAGAAAGCGCGACCCTTTCTCAATGGATGATTTGAACTCTATCTTTTCTTCGCCAATTTACACTGGCTGCGAAAACATCAATACCCAAGCCGGGTTGGCAAAAGTAGGTGCTATGATGGTTTCCGATCACCGCTTTTGGCTTCCCTTATTGGGCCTCTATAGTGGCGCAAGGTTAGGAGAATTAATTCAGCTAACATGTGCCGACGTTCAAGAGATTGGCGGCATTATGTGCATGTCCATCAATACAAATGATGAAAAGTCGGTAAAGAATAGCAATGCCATAAGGATTGTGCCTTTACATCCCGTCCTTCTAAATTTGGGATTTAAAGGGTTTTTAGAGGTGCGTTCCAATGACGGAGAAAGCAAGCGCCTGTTTCCGGAAGTTCACGAAGACTCCTTAGGTAGGGTATCATCAATATATTCGAAGCAGTTTGCCATCTATTTGAAGCGAATAGGTGTCAAAACGAATGCAAGAAAGTCGTTTCATTCTTTCCGGCATACTTTTATTGACGAATTACGCAAGCAAGGACGACCTCAATCGGCAATTGCTGCTATAGTTGGTCATGGAGAAATGACTACCACATCATTGTATGGCAATCTTGATGCATTTCGCCCTCAAGACAGACTAGCAATTATTTGTGATGCGAAATTCGAAGGTTTGGACTTTAGACAACTTTCTCAAAAATAAGATTAGTCGGTCAATCATTGAATGCCGACACCTTTGGCCAACTTATTTGCACATCTTTCAATTCTGTCGAAGTCGAGATTTTAGGAAATATCCGTCCGCCCGACTTGGCAGCATCACAATTACCGTTTTTCGGCTTTACCTGATAAGTAAGAACTTACTTAAAATCCTTAGAAAGCATTTGGGAAGCGGTTGAAGCTTTGTATGTACCGGCTCCCTTGAATTCCTTCGCTATTTCGTAACCTTCCTTTCGAAAGCCTTCCATCATGCTGGAAAGAGTTCCAAGGCGAGAAGTATCTAGAACCATCCTAATAGCGGTGCCTTCGTAAAAATGGCCAAGATCAATATGCGTTTTGCCCACCTCGTCTAGCCTAATAGCATGATCACCGCTTACAATAAGAAAATTACCGCCCAATCTACACAAACGGCTAGTCATATAAAGGCCATAACCTGAATTCTGCCACGGATCATCTTTGCGAGATCTCACACCCTTGTATGTCTTACTTGAAATCGCAGGCATTAGAGCAAGTTGCAAGGCTTCAGAATTGTCTGTTACGGAAATATATGGGTTTTGACGAAGCGAATTCTCAAGCCCCATCCCTCCATCAATAATAGCTATCTCAACCTTGTCGTACATCGGCCAGTACTGACCACAATATGCAACAAATTCTGATTCGGAGTGCTCAATTACATTTCTAATAATCTCCCTAACGGAATAAGTTAGTGCGTCAAGCAAATCACCTTCTTTATTTCTGGTTAGTATACGCGCCAAATCACCAGCGCGATTTTCTACCACTTGCTGCGCTTCAGTGAAGTTAGTAGCGGCCTCATCTGTAATTTCTTCGGTGCGAAGTATTGTTAGAGGTATGTACTGGGCACTTCCCGGTGCTTCGCCGGGCTCATTACCGAATGATAAGCCTGCCGCTTTAAAAAAGCCCATATGAGCCGCATAAGTCTTTTCTTTGTGCCCTCGCGCGGTGAGTCTCTGATCCTTAGTCCGTTGCCTGTAATCCCAAATAAAATATGCGAGATATAGCATCATGAATGGTTCTATTCTCCCCATCGAAGAAAAGTCGATTATTACATGGCTTTCCGAACTAAGGTCATCCAGTTTACTACAGAACCGGAAAACCGACTTTTCCGAACAGTCATTAGGAAAGTTTATTTCTGCCATTCTATTTTCCAAAATAAACAGGAGACTTGTATGTTACTTTACAGAGAAATTCCTTGGCAATATATCTATTAAAGATGATTTCAAACACTATATGGTCATATAGTGTTTGTATTTTACTGCCTTGCTCCTATATAATTGTCATAAGGAGAGCAGAAAATGAAAACTGCGGTATCGTACATTAGAGTTAGCACTTCTGCACAGGGTAAAAGCGGGCTTGGGCTAGAAGCGCAACGAGAGGCAATATCGCAGTTTGCAAATGTTCATGGTTTTGAAATTGATTGCGAGCTTCAGGAAATTGAAACCGGAAAGGGCTCACAAGCTTTATCTAACCGCCCCAAACTAAAAGCAGCTCTGCTCCATGCCAAACAATTAAATGCTCCCGTTATCGTAGCAAAATTGGACCGCTTAAGCAGAGACGTGCATTTCGTATCGGGCTTGATGAATAAAGGCGTGCCTTTCATTGTTGCAGAACTTGGGCCGGACATCGATCCTTTCATGTTGCATTTATATGCGGCGCTTGCAGAGAAAGAACGAGATCTAATTAGCCAGCGCACTCGGGCAGCCCTTAAAGCCGCAAAAGCTCGCGGCATAAAGCTAGGCAACCGAACAAATCTTGAGGATGCTCAACGGAAAGGCTCTCTAAGCAACGCAAAGAATGCACTAATATTTAGCGAGCAAATTTTACCAATTATCAGACAGATTCATGACGCGGGCATCGACACTCTAAGTGGAGTCGCCGAAGCCCTCAATAACAGGGGAATTAAGACGGCGAGAGGTGGATCTTGGCATCCATCTACTGTCCGTAACATATTGATGAAAGAAAGGCGTCAGAATGAGTACACATAAGAAGCACACTCGCCTCAGTGTTGAAACATGGGCGGAAGTAGAAGAGATATATGCGCTGGGCGCTGCAACAATTAGTGAACTCTCCCTAAAATATGGACCGGCTGAACGCACAATCAAAAGGCACATGGCTAATGCAGGTGTGAAGAAAGGATCACGCGTCAAGGAACTGATCACAAGTACGAAAAGAAAGGTGCTCGAGGACGCGGTATGCGAACCGGAAAGCTTTGCGGAACGCTTCCGCAAACACAACGAAGAGACGGTTAAAATTGCGTCCGCCATTCAAAACAGAATGATTAGGGAAGTCACCAGGTTGGAAGAAGATCCTTTGGGAGCGACCATCAGACTAAAAGCTCTCCAGTCGGCCATGCAAATTACCCTGCAAACTCAGAAAATTCAAAGGACCTGCTACGGGGCGGATAAGGAGAATTTCGAAAACGAAGAGCTTCCTGAGCTGATCATACGGGAACTTACGCCTACTGAAATGAAAAGGCTGGAAGCAAAGCACGCCGCCAGCGCCGAAAGAGAAAAGCTGCCCTCAACTTACACGGCTTTGGAGGAAGAAAGTGACATTGTTGAAACAACACACTAACCGAAGTCTTAGAATTCAATAGCTCTATTATAAGGGCTTGCGTATAGAATTTTCGGCCGCTTTAAGCTCAACTCTTATACTTTCATGCGACCCGAACTTAGGCGCTTTAGATCTATATAGATTAGAGCATTGTGTATATACATTGTAAAAGGAATCATATACACTATATATATCACTACATTGGATAGTAAGGAGAGGGAGATGGGGAAGGATGCCGCGAATGAGAACAGTAACAAGGTTATTGTGGCTTATGCCCGTGTCTCCACTCAACGGCAAGCAATTGAAGGGTTTAGCCTTCAACAACAGGAACGCTTTTTGAAAGAAGCCGCAAAGCAGCTCAACTACAAAAAGGCGATCGTGTTCAAAGAAGTGGCTTCGGGGAAATTTTCAGATCCGGAAAAGCGTCCGGAATTATGGAGAGCTTTGGACAAAGCTAATAGGCTCAAATCACCTATCTTGGTAACAGCTTTCGACCGCCTCAGTCGCAACACCGGCATACTGGAGAAACTTATTCGCGACAAAGAAATTACGGTCATATCTTTCACAGAGGGCGAAATTAGCCCGCTTATAGTTTCCAATAAGATACAAAAGGCGAAAATTGAGAGAGAGCTAATCAGCAAACATACGAGAGAGGCTCTTCAGGCAAAAAAACAACAAGGCATAGAGTTAGGCAATAGAACCAACCTCGCTAGCGCACAAAAGCTAGGTCACCTGAGCAGCAAGCGCCAAGCGGACAATTTTGCGCGAAGCATGATATCCAGAATTGATGAGCTAAGAGCTAAGGGGTCAGGCTTCAAAAAAATAGCCACCACGTTTAATCATAAAGGTATTCCTACTCGCCGCGGCGGCAAGTGGCACGCAACTACGGTAAAGAAAGTAATGGACCGGGCTCAGGAGCTTAAAAAGCTGGATGCAGAACGGTTAAAACAAGAAGGGTATGGTAGCTGGTAGCCAAATGACTCAGCGCTGCCCTCAGGCTGCCACTGAGCGCCACTAACAGCATTTGCACCCTTAGGCGCCGAGGGGGCGGCAAGGCGCTTGCTGAAGCCCTGAGAGCCCGATTTGCGAGATACACCCAGTAAGGGCTCCAGAGGCATCCGAAGTACCTCCGGATAAATTCGCTGGTCATGCCTTCTAAACGGTACTAATATCAGGCTCCACTTTTTTCAATCTTAAGTCGTGCGCCTCATTTTTCATAACATCGGAGCAGCAAATGAAAGCAATCATTGCCGTTGCCAGTCTTTTGGCGTTAAGTGGCTGCGCCGCCGGCGAAAGCTTTACGTCAAGCCTCAACAATACAGTGTTCGAACCTTTCGACGATGGTAGGTTTGTTTTCTATACTCACAATAAAGCTCCATATCCGATGGACGCAGCGGGAGAGGCTTACAGAATAGAGTGGCTCGAAGAAGCTTTAACCCTAAATAAGCTTTGTCTCAAGGGTTACGTTATTGACGAACGAAAACAGGTCAAACGATGGGATGTAGTATACGATGTATGGTACTACGGCCATTGCAAAGGTACCGCCGAAACATAAGATATCTGGCTTTATTTTGAGGTAATATTGATGTTTCAGTGGAAAAGTTGTCTCCATTTTTCAAAGGCAGTTGAAAAATACAGAAAGAACAGCTCCTACAAGAAGCGCTTAGGCCCAAGCTTGGTAACATCAACAAATTCAAACTCATTGTAAAGGCAATGTATCTGCTTGTGGGCAATCCTAAACTGGCTCCGGCGTTTTATTTTAGCCCTTTCCGTTAATGCCTGCTCCAGCTTTATTCCCGGATCATAATAGACAACACCATTTCCCATGGTTTTCAGAACCATTTCAAAGTTCGTGCCTACTCCGAGTTCGACATTTTGGCCATAATGATACTCTGTAACACTTTTTTCCCTATTCGGTCTTTTCACACAAGGAATATAGACAGCTTGAGAATGTTTCCGCTTCCAATGATCCATCAGCTTCGCAAAACTCCAGCTCGCCGTTACTTTATCTAAGCCATCAACGAGTACAACTGCACCTCTGGCATCAGTAATTGCCGCCTTTTCAGAATCAAAGCCTTCCAGTTTTAAAGTCAGATTGGTTAGTTGGTGCTGCACTCCTACTATGTGCTTCCCGCCAAAATTCAATCTATCTACTATACCAGATTTATCCGCATATCCATATCTCCGAACAAACTCTACGGCGCCTTGGTCTCGATAAAAACCGCCATCAGGTTCCGGAGTCATTAAAGTAGTTGGCCCCGCCCCCAACGTAGGGAATCTTTTCACACCAAACTGCTTGACTTCCCATCCAAGATAATCTGGTTCGGCATATCCGTTGGGAGTAATGCCAAGTAGCCCCTCCAACGTGTATCCCCCTCCATTTGGCGCCTTATATGGAATCAGTTTTCCGTCGCCATTTAGCCGCTGACCCTCTACCCAGCCCAAACGGTAAATCTCATGGAGTTTGGCAATGAGCGCATTTCTAGTGGAAACTGGTTGCTGCACATATGAGCGGCCAACCAATTTGAATACACTATTTATCTCGAGTAGTTTCGCAGCTTCCAATTCTTTCGCTAATGAGCATTCAGGTGTCACCAAATAACCATATACGGTTTCATCGGGAGAAATCCCAAGGACAAGCCAACGGCCTTCGTCTCTCCCTTGTTTTTTCGGATCCATCCATCGGCTGGCCGAGATGCTGGAACCGAGCAAAAAACCGGAAAACCTAACCTCCGGGTACTGCGGGTAATAGATTAACTTTGCATGAGGAGCGAAATGAAGCCTTCCTTCAGCATCTATCCATTTAAACCTCAAACTAGCCTGATACTTAATCTCGTGACCTTTTGAGGGTTTTTTAGATTTCGTTTCCGAAGCAATCATTTTCCCCGTGGGTATGAATGGCACATCTGTCAAATGCCCCCCAAAGTACGGTTGATTTTTGCTGTTGTCGTTCGGAGAAAGCTTCTTAACGTATATATTCTTTGCGCCAAAGCTGGAAAACATCGAAAGCAATTTATCAAACGTTATTGCCTTCGCGTTATCGCTGTCATACGTCCCCGGAAGTTCAGCCATGTATTATACCCGCTCTATATTTACCGCCGGTTAGATTGCAAAAACCCTACAAGCTTTTCTATCTCCTTATCAACCTCATCTTGTGCTTTATTCTTGAGTGCACATTCCCATATAGTGATGACTTTCCAACCACAGCTTTCAAGTTGTGCCTCACTTTTGCGATCTCTTTCGGTATTTTGGGTAATTTTCTGTTTCCAGAATTGGGCATTGCTTTTAGGCCATTTAAACAAATGGCACTCGTGCCCATGCCAAAAACATCCATTAACGAACACCACAGTTTTATACTTCGGAAAAACGAGATCCGGCTTTCCAGGAAGGTCCTTGACGTGAATTCGGTAGCGATATCCTCGAGCATGTAATGCTTTTCGAACGATCATTTCGGGTTTAGTATTTTTGCCCGAAATGCCTGCCATCATTTGACTTCGCTTTTCGCGGTTGACGATATCAGTCATTGCACGGAAAACGTTCAAGCAACGTTTTCAACAACCTCCTTTTCCTCTCGCACGGCAGACACGATGAACGGCTTCATGTAGCGGGCAATTTCTTCGATTACGGGAACCACAACCGAATTACCGAATTGCTTGTAAGCCCTAGTATCTGAAACAGGAATAATCATCTCCGGCTTACGCCCCTTATCGTATCCCATAAGACGGGCGCACTCTCGAGGCGTCAACCTTCTGGGATTCCTCCCCTCCTGTTTAATCAGTATTTCACTACCGTCCTTATAATAGCGCGCGGATAAAGTCCGAGCTTTATCTTCCGGACCATTCAGTCCAAATCCGAAACCGTTTCCCGCAGCTTTGTGCTTCTTGGCATAACTTTGCAAATAGGCCCAAAGTTTGTCAGTAAGTGTATATTTGTCATTAACAACGGATAAAACATTTCCACTATTAGTTGTCACTGGGAGTGTGTAATGTTCCTCAGGTTCTTCACCTGGGTCATGAAGGATAGAGCTTAACGTTGGTCCCTTGGATGGATCCGCAAAGTAAAGGCTGTCGAATTCGAAATCTGATCTATCCCGAAATCCCACGATAAAAATACGTTCACGGTGTTGCGGTACATATCCTTTACCATCTATGACACGGCTACTTAAATGATACCCTTCAGCCTCAAGAGCCCCCTTTATCGTAGCAAAGGTATCTCCCTTGTTATGACTTTTCAGGTTCTTAACGTTTTCAAGGAGAAAAGCTTTGGGGCGGTGATGTTTAATAATCCTCAACACATCGAAAAATAGTGTCCCTTGGGTCTTGTCCTCAAATCCATGTGCGCGCCCCAGCGCATTCTTTTTAGAAACGCCCGCAATGCTGAACGGCTGGCATGGAAACCCAGCTAGTAAAACATCGTGCGCTGGAATATCTGATGCGTCTACCTTTGTAATATCTCCGGCAATATGGTGATCATCATGAAAATTTGCCCGATAGGTTCTTTGAGCAAACTCATCCCACTCACTGGTAAAAACACACCCTCCGCCTACTGCTTCAAAACCCCGTCGGATACCACCAATCCCAGCGAACAAATCAACAAACGTAAATTCCGGCGCTGGATTTCGAAAATCCAGTTTATAGGTCAATTTGTTCCGAAGAATTTCAAGACAATGCGCTTTTGGCTCTATTTCACCCTTCTCCCAGCGATAAATGGTCTTTTCTGTAACACCAAGGAGATGTGCAGCCTCTTCGACCGTCATAGCGTTTTGCTGGCGCAATTCCCGAAAACTTAAGTCCAACGCACTTCTCCTCATTTTTACTGGGTATTTTTCTGACAATTTGGGCAGTGTATTGCCAAGGAATCATCATGTAAAGATCATTTCGTTCCCTTTTTGTTTCGGTCGCCTCTGTTAAAGCTTTATTGTAAGGCTATTTTAAATGCTCCAGTTCGAAATATCGGCGATCAATCGAATCCCTACAATTCCGATAGCGAATTCGTATGCCAACTGATTTATGATCTCTATTAACACAACCGCCACACAAAATTGCTACACACAAATGCTACGCATTGCCATGGTCAATATTGCCAAGTCTTTGTTTTTTATGAAGAAAAATTGGCTGGCTGGGGTGGCAGGATTCGAACCTGCGCATGACGGGATCAAAACCCGCTGCCTTACCGCTTGGCTACACCCCAATGAGGAGCCTCTTTCTATCCAAAGGCCCGATCAAGCTCAAGCCATTTTTGAAAAAATGTATAAATGGCAACGAGTGGTGGTTTCACCGGGAAACCGGACAGGCGCGCACCCACCAATCGGGATAATGCGATTGTATTGCGGACGCGGCGATGGCGGCCTTGTCTTCCGTCTCGAACAGTCCGAAACAGGTTGCCCCGCTGCCGCTCATCCTGACAAGGCGACAGCCATCTTGCGCCCCTATCACCGAAAGCGCCATCGCTATATCGGGAGCCAGGTCACGTGCCGGTGTCTCGAGGTCATTTCGGGTATTCTCGAGAAAGTCCAGAACGTCCTCTGCGGTCATGAACCGATCAATGGGCGGCATATCCCCACGGGCACGGAGCTCGAGCCGTCGGAAAACCTCCGCCGTCGAAACTGTCACCCCTATATTCACAAGCAATATGTAGAGCTTCGGGAAGGTTGGAATTTCGCGGAGATGCTCCCCAATTCCGGACATGAGAACCGGTCTTCCCAACAAGCATACCGGAACGTCGGCGCCGAGGGAAAGCCCCATATCGGCGAGTTTTCGGGCGGAAAATCCCGTTTTCCATAACCGGTTGAGGAGCTTAAGCGCTTCCGCCGCATCGGCGGAACCGCCGCCCAATCCCGCCGCCACTGGGAGGTTTTTGACGAGCCTGATCTTTGCGCCAAGGTTCGCGCCGCTTTCCGTTCGCAACAGATGGGCCGCTTTCAGAACAAGATTGTCGTCGGTAAGCCCTGTTCCGTCGGCAAAGGGTCCGGAGATTTCAAGGGAGAGTTCCTTGTCACATTCGACCGAAATGTCATCGCCACACTCGGCGAACACAACAAGGCTTTCAAGAAGATGGTACCCGTCCGGACGCTTGCCCGTGACATGCAAACAGAGATTGACCTTGGCGCGGGCGGTTGCGGTGATCATGGAGGGCCCGCCGCGTCAGTTTTGCGCTTTGACGTCATCCTTGAGGCCATTTTTCAGCTTTTCCGTGATCAGCGGGACCTGATCGTCCGCCGGATCGAGCCAGAGCGCGCGCTGCCATTGATAGCGCGCCTCCTCCCGCCGTCCGACACGCCAGTAGGCATCAGCCAGATGGTCGGTGATCGTCGAATCCGCCGCTTCGAGCGAGACTGCCTTTTCAAGCTGGATAACCGCGTTTTGATATTCGCCAAGGCGATAATAGAGCCAGCCAAGACTATCCACGATGAATCCATCTCGCGGGCGCAGGGACACCGCCTTGATCAACATATCCTTCGCCTTTTCCAGGTTTTCATTCCGGTCCACCCAGGAATAGGCGAGATAATTCAGGACCTGCGGATGATCGGGTCTCAGTTCCAACGACTTCAGGAGATCGGCCTCGGCAAGCGGCCATTGCTTGGATTGCTCATAGGCGATGCCGCGGGCATAGAAAAGCGACCAGTGACGCTCCTCAAACGTCGGGAGGCGGTCAATGGCGCGGCCATAATCCCGCGCGGCCTGAGCCCAATCCTTGGCATCGCGGCTGACATCGGCGAGAACGACGAGCGATTCAATATCGTCGGGATATTCAGACGCGACCGCCTCAAGGCGCGATATTGCCTCATCCATGCGGCCCAGCTTATAGGTGGCCCATGCCGCGCGAATTTGCGCATTCTTGCCATAAGGTGATTGCGGATTGATGTCGCTGTAAAGATCCAGAGCTTCCTGCCATTTGTCGCGATCCTCCGCGGTTTCCGCGAGCAACACCCGCGCCATCGGGAAATCGGGTTCGAGCAGGAGGGCGAAATAGATGTAGGTGGCGGCGACGCCAACGGCGCGTTCCTGACCGATGATGGACGCAGCGCTGTAGAGTGCCTCCGCCGCGCCGTCGAGTGGGCTGCTTACAATCGGCTCCAGCGGCCTACCCGCTTCAAGGTCTTCCATTTCAATCTGTATGGTGGGGCTTAGCGGATATTTATCGAGATAATCCTCGAAAAGTGCCCGGACCTCGTCACGTCGGCCGGTTCGGTCGAGATACGCGCCGTAGGATTGAACAAGCCGGACAGCGCGCCCGGAAGGACCGGCGAGCGATTTCGCATATTGCGCATCCGCTCGCGCCCGGTCCATCGAAACATCGGCAAGAAGCGCCGCCTGATACTGTTTGAGGGCATCAAACCCATTGTATTTATCAAGCGCATCGAGTTCGGCGATTGCCGCATCCGTCTTGCCTTGCCCGAGCTTGATCCAGGCCATCAGCAACGGCTTCAGCAGGACATTGAAACCGGTGTTCTCCGTCTTGGCCAAATTCTCCTCGGCCAACGTGAAATCCTTCCGCGAGAGCGCGTCAATCGCCAGCACGAGATAAGCGCTCGAGTTGTCGCCTTCGCCTTTGACAACTTCCGGCGCAAGGGCAATGGCGCGTTGGATATCGCCCTTTGCCAGCGCTGCCTGAAGCGCGATGCCAAGAAGGATGCTGTCATCTTTTTGCTGGCGAAGCGCATTTTCGAAATAATCGAGGGCAACCGCCGCATCCTGTTCACGAAGCGCCTCTCTGCCAGCCAGATATTCGCCGAAATAGGAGGAGGGGAAAGCGTCTGCCGTACCGCCGGCATCCTGAAAAGCATTTGGCAATACATCACGCTCGCTCGACGCGCTATTCGCTGCGCAGGCGCCAAGCGCAACCGTCAAAATTACGCCACCAAAAACAGTTTTATACTTTTTCACGCCTGCGTCCGCCATTCTCTTCAATTTACACATTATATCGCGGCTCGACGTTCACGCTGCCCGGGCCACCACATTCTCATAGTATGTAGGGCGCCCCGAACTCGCATTAAACAAATTTCCGGCTTGCTGGTCTGATTTTCTACATATTCGGATAATTCGGACCCCCGCCGCCTTCAGGCACGACCCAGTTGATATTCTGGCTCGGATCCTTGATATCGCATGTTTTACAATGAACGCAATTTTGCGCATTGATTTGCAGGCGCGGATTGGAGCCGTCGTCATCCGTCAGAAATTCATAGACCCCGGCCGGACAGAAGCGCTGTTCCGGCCCGGCATATTCAGCGTAATTGACGGCGACCGGCACGCTGGCGTCTTTCAGCGTCAAATGAATCGGCTGGTCTTCCTCATGATTGGTATTGGAGAGGAAAACAGAGGACGGCTTGTCGAACGTATAGACGCCGTCATATTTGGGATACTCGATTTTTTTACAATCCTTGGCCTTTTTCAGCACCGAATAATCATCGTGATGCTTAAATGTCCAGGGCGCCTTGCCGCGTAGTATTTTCAGATCAAGCCCCGTATACAATGTCCCGGCGAGCAGGCCCCATTTGAATGCCGGTCGGCTGTTCCGCACGCGGTAAAGTTCATCATAGACCCACGAATCCTTGTACAGCGCGGGATAGGCGTCGAGAACTTTCGCAGGTGCCTCTGCATTCAGCTTCAGTTCCGCGACAATCGCTTCGGCCGCCATCATGCCCGACTTCATCGCCGTATGCGATCCCTTGATCTTCGGTACATTCAGGAAGCCCGCCGTACAGCCAATCAGTGCGCCGCCCGGGAAGACAAGCTCCGGCACTGACTGGAAACCGCCTTCGTTAATCGCCCGCGCGCCGTATGAGATTCGTTTTCCGCCTTTCAGCATCTCTTTCATCATCGGGTGGGTCTTGAATTTCTGGAACTCGTCATAAGGCGACAAATAGGGGTTCTCATAATCTAGCGCGACGACGAAACCGACATAGGCCTGATTATTATCCAGATGATAAACGAAGGAGCCGCCATAGGTATTGCGGTCAAGCGGCCATCCGAAACTGTGGAAAATCTGCCCTTCCTTATGCTGCTCCGGGTCAAGTTCCCAAAGCTCCTTGATGCCGATACCGAAAGTCTGCGGATCACAATTTTCCCGAAGATTGAATTTTTCGAAGAGTGTTTTCGTCAGCGAACCGCGCACCCCTTCCGCAAAGAGTGTGTATTTCGCATGCAGTTCCATCCCGGGCGCGAACGAGCCTTTTTTCTCGCCGTCGCGGCCGACGCCCATATCGCCCGTCGCGACACCTTTCACGCTGCCGTCTTCATGATACAGAACTTCCGCTGCCGCAAAGCCCGGATAAACCTCAACACCGAGTTCCTCTGCCTGCTCGGCCAGCCAACGGCACAAATTGCCAAGACTGATAATATAGTTGCCATGGTTATGAAGCTGTTTCGGCAGCAGGAAATTCGGGAATCGCAGCTCGCTCGACTCGGTCATGAAGAAAAATTTCTCGGATTTGACCGGCGTATTCAGCGGTGCCCCCTTGTCTTTCCAGTCGGGGATCAACTCGTCCAGCGCGCGCGTCTCGAAAACGTTACCGGAAAGGATATGCGCCCCGATCTCAGAGCCTTTCTCGAGAACGCAAACCGAAATCTCAATGCCCGCCTCGGCACTGAGTTGGCGCAATTTTATTGCCGCAGACAACCCGGCCGGGCCGCCGCCGACAATAACAACATCAAACTCCATAGATTCGCGTTCCATCACAAGCCTCTTCTTGCTTCTCCGGCTGATTGACAGCCGTTGTAGATTGTTAGCCCGGATAGCGAGGTACTGACCTTCCCTAAACCATGTTCCGGCAAATTTCCCCCTGACACTATATTTTTTTTATTTGGCGTCAATCCCGATTACAATGGATTTTGGCGGTTTCCAGCCGTTCCAGTTGCGAAACCCTTCCGCCACAAAGGTTCCGCGGTCATACGGCAAGCCGCAAACGATCATCTGTTTTCAGGAAAGATTTCGAAAAAGCGCGCTCCTCTCTTCTCGAATGGTCCTCCGGACTGCTATGATCAGCATATGCAAACGGATATCGACATAAATTCACTCTTGCGCTTCTATCGCGACGCAGGCGTTGACGAGACCATTGGCGAGGAACCGGTCAACCGCCTCAGCGCGCGCGCGATCAAGGAAACGGCAGAAAGCGCGTCCCCTCGCCCGGCCGCGGCCGGCGTGAAAATCAGAAAGCCGGAAGCCGCGAGGCCAACTCCGCTCCCCTCTCTTGCCGAGGGAGTACGCGACGCCGAGGAGACGGCGCGGCGCTGCCAAACGATTGCCGAACTTCGCAGCGTTCTTGAGAATTTCGAGCATTGCGCCCTTAAAAAGCTGGCGACCCATACCGTGTTCGCGGACGGCGATCCGGACGCCAAGCTGATGATGATCGACAGGCAACCCTCCGGTGACGAAGACCGAAACGGCTTGCCTTTTTCAGGCGCTGCCGGCCATTTGCTGGACAAAATGCTGGCAGCCATCGATCTCACCCGCGGCGATGTCTATCTGGCAAGTGCGATTCCCTGGCGCCCCCCCGGCGAACGGGCACTGACGGACGAAGAACGCGCACTTTGCCTCCCCTTCGCACGTCGGCACATCGAACTTGCCAAACCCGCATATATCCTTGCTTGCGGGGAGGCGGCGGGATACCTCCTCAACGAGAGAACAGGGATCAATAGACTGCGCGGGCGATGGAAAGATTTGCAAATCGGGGCGGACCGGGCAAAAATGCTGCCGATATTTCATCCGGCCTTTCTGATAGACCAACCGGCGTTGAAGAAATATGCCTGGGCGGACCTGTTGAACCTGAAGGCGGCAATGAAACAAGAACAATAACCTTTTCCTAACGGGTTCGCCTTACCCTCTAGGATTTATTTTGTCTTTTGTAGTGTCTGGTCTATGAAAACCTTCTCCAGATTGGCCGTTTCGCTGGCTTTTCTTATCTCGGCGGTGATAATTGCGAGCCCGTCTGCGCATGCCAGCGGCATACCGCCGTTGCTCTCGCCTGAAGATATCTCGAGATATCAAGCAATCTTCGAGTATCAGGAAGAAGGCGACTGGAAGAAAGCCGACAAGCTCATCGCCGCGCTGGAAAACAGAATTCTTCTGGGACATGTCAAGTTCCAGCGCTACATGCACCCGACGAAATACCGTGCGAACTATGAAGAGCTGCACTTATGGATGAAGGCTTATTATGACCATCCCGGTGCGCACCGCCTCTACAAGCTCGCCAAAAGCCGTCGCCTGGACGGGTGGAAACCCCTTCCTGAGCCACTCCACGGTCGCTATCTCGGTGGAACCGGCCCCGGGCAGCCGGTATTTCTCTCTCGCCCCTATAAAAGCCAACGCAAAAGATCCGCGCAATTGCGCAATGATGTCGCCCACGCCAAGCGTGTCGTAAATCGCTATCTCTATCGCGGACAGCCGACCAACGCCGCGAACTATCTCGCGCAGAAGAAAATCAGGAAACTTCTCGACCAGGTCGAGATTGATCAGCTTCGGGAAAAAATCGCGAAGAGCTATTTCCTCTATGCCCGCGATGACAAGGCCATAGAATTTGCCGAAGCGGCACTTGAAAAATCACGTAAATATGTCCCGCTCGCGGACTGGACAGCCGGTCTCGCGGCATGGCGGAAGGGCGATATCGACAAAGCCGGCCGCCATTTTGCGGCCCTTGCAAAGACTAGCCGGATTTCCGACTGGAACTATACCGCCGCCAACTGGTGGGCGTCGCGGGCCTATCTGAAGCTCGGCGAGCCTGATAAGGCCTATCGCTATCTTGAACGGACGACGAGCCAGCCGCGAACCTTTTACGGCCTGCTCGCGCTTCGCCAGCTTGGTGTCGAAAAGCCGTTCAACTGGGACCTGCCCGCACTCACGCCCGATCAGATCGCCTGGCTCATGAAAATCCCTTCCGCGAAGCGTGCCGTCGCTCTCAGCGAGATCGGCGAATATGACCTCGCCGCGCAGGAACTCCGAGGCGCATTTCCCAGCGCCAACGAAAAACTTGCGCCGTTGCTGCTGGCGCTATCAGAGCAAATTGGCGCGCCATCGGTTGCCATGCGAATGGGGCTGTATCTTTGGGAAACCGAGAATGTGACCTGGGATGCCGCCATCTATCCGATGCCAAAATGGCTCCCCGAAGAGGGATTTAAGGTCGACCGTGCGCTTCTTTACGCGTTCATGCGTCAGGAATCGGGCTTTTACTCCCGTGCGCATAGTGGCGCCGGGGCGAAAGGCCTGATGCAGATCATGCCCTCCACAGCAAGCTTTCTTGCCGGCGACCGATCGCTTCGCAACCGGAATAACAAAAAGCTGTTTGATCCGTCCTACAATCTTGAACTGGGTCAACAATATCTGACGCATCTGATGGAATATAAAGACGTTGATACGAACCTGTTCAATTTGACCGCCGCCTATAATGGCGGGCCCGGCAACTTAAAGAAATGGAAGGCCGAGACGGAATACAGCGCCGATCCGCTGTTCTTCATTGAAGCGATGCCGAGCAAGGAAACCCGGAATTTCATCAAAAGGGTTTTGACAAATTTCTGGATTTACCGCCATCGTATGGGACAGGACCTGCCCGGGCTCGACCAGATCGCGCGCGGCGAATGGCCTGAATATACGCCCTTGGATCAAACGGAAAATAAAGTCGCTGACAATGCCGGGAATTGACACATCACGCCCTTTCATCGCCGTTCGCATCGCCGTGCTGACGGTCTCCGACAGCCGCGGCCTTGCCGAAGACCGGTCCGGCCAGACGTTGGTCGACCGATTGGAAGCCGCCGGGCATATATTGGCGGACCGCGCCATCGTGAAGGATGAAATCTCGGAAATCCAAAAAATGGTCAACCGCTGGATCGACGACGAAAATGTCGATGTGGTTATTTCAACAGGCGGCACCGGCGTTACCGGCCGGGACGTCACGCCGGAAGCATTCGCGGCGCTCTATGAGAAGGAAATCCCCGGGTTTGGGGAATTATTCCGGATGCTGAGCTATGAGAAAATCGGCACCTCCACGATCCAGTCCCGGGCGACGGCAGGCGTGGCGCGTGGCACCTATCTTTTCGCCCTGCCCGGCTCGACCGGCGCAGTAAAAGATGCCTGGGATGATATCCTGGTTCATCAGCTCGACTACCGCTTCATGCCCTGCAACTTCGTTGAATTATTCAGCCGCCTGCGCGAACACGAGAGACGATCCAAGAGCTGAGGGCGGTCATCGCGATTGGGAAAACCCGTTCGCCATCAACGCAATCTTAATTTTTGCGGCGGTAGAATCCGCGCCAGTGAAGCAAACAGCGATAACCGAAGAGTAAATGAAGCGTTTTTTCACGACCACAAGATACCGCCTTCATAACCGCAAGGATCGGCGGCATGACGTCCCGAAACTCCGCCTCACCTTGGGTGACAGGGAATTCGAGACCTATGACTGGAGCCTGGGCGGTTTTCGCATCGACGATTTCAGGGAACGCCCGCCCGTCGGTGAAAAAATGAAAGTGCGCCACATGGCCTATGACGCGGAGAATTCCACCGCCACGAACTCGATTGCCGTCGTTACGCGTATTCTGATCGGAAAAAATCAGGTCGCTTTCAGTTTTAACAAACTTGACGAACCCGCCTATGAGCTCCTTGAAAACGCGAGCATGAAACGCCTCGCCCGTCTCGCCGGGAAATAATCTCTACTTTGGCAAAAGCCGCCCAGTGCCAAAAAGGACCGAACGGCATCGCCGCAAATCCTCTTCTAAACCGATATCCAGTAACCTTCCGGTGACAGACAGGATACTTCGACGCTGCTCATGGTGCGGCCGCGATAGGTTACGGTTTGACGATATTCCTTACAGAGGTTCCCATATTCATCATAGCCGTCGCGGAGAATGACGATGGTGCCCCGGCGCGCGCCATCCTGCCAGCGGACGACCTCACCGACCGGCGCGTCGAGGGCGGCATAAACGGCCTGATGGTGATATTCGATCTGACGCGCCGTCAGATCAAAGACAAAGTTTACATTCACGAATGGCCAGTAATGTCCCCGGTAGGGGTAATAGCCCCAGTATCTCGGCGCATAATATGGCTTTATGTAAACATACTTCGGCCGGTACGGGTATTTAAAATAATGTTTGTGATGGGGCTTCGCGTAGTAGGCCCGGGCCTTGTACTTGGGCGGTGGCGCTTTGTAGAGGTTCCGCGGCTTTTCACTCTGGCGGCCATAGGTGACATTGCGCCCGACATTCGATGATTTACCGTGCGCCTTGTTGCCGCGATAATTCTTGCTGTTCCTATAATCCTTGCTGTTCCGATGGTCCTTGCTGTTCCGATAGTCCTTGCCGTCACGGTGGCCCCGGTCGCTACGGTCATCATAGCGTTGATCCGACTTTTTTGAGTCAAACGTATATTTCCCGTCCTGCCGCGCCTCTGCCTGTCCAAAGGTAAAGCCGCTCAGCAATATTGCTCCGAGCAGAAAATAGCTGATTTTTTGCATTTTCCCGTCCCTTTCATCTGGCCGACATATCCATTTAACGATGGTACAGCGAAATACCGTCGTTCTAAATTCTAGAAAATGTTCTTGTTTTGTTCTTTATGCGAGAGTAGAATAGCAGAATGTCACAAAGTCAGATCATACCGTTTGACAAGAGCCGACGGCACGGACGCGGGGCGACGCACAATCCCGATAGCCGGTTTGAATCCGAGCAACGGGATTTTATCGACGATGGCTGGAGAAATCAGTCGGCAGAGAGCGAAGAAGAAATCCTGAAAACGACTGTCACGATTGAAAGGCCGAAATCCATAATCAGCCGGAACACCTCGCCTGATTTGCCGTTCGATCAGTCTGTAAATGCCTACCGCGGCTGCGAGCATGGATGTATTTACTGTTACGCGCGACCTACGCACGCCTATATGAATCTTTCCCCCGGGATAGATTTTGAAAGCAGGCTTTTTGCAAAACCGAATGCGGCGGAATTGCTGGCCCGGGAAATTTCCCGCCCCTCCTACAAATGCAAGCCGATTGCTCTTGGGACAAATACCGATCCCTACCAGCCGATTGAAAGAAAGCTGAAAATCACGAGAGAGATCATTGAACTGCTGGCGGAAACAAAGCATCCCTTTTCCATCACGACAAAGTCGGATCTTGTTTTGCGGGACCTGGATTTGCTGGCGCCGCTTGCAAGGGACAATCTCGTTTCCGTCGGTATTTCCGTAACGACACTAGACACTCATCTTTCCCGCGTTATGGAGCCGAGAGCCAGCGCACCCTACAAACGCCTTTCCGCCATTGAGGTGCTCTCAAAGGCCGGCATCAGGACCCTTGTGCAGGCCTCTCCGATGATCCCGGGGCTCAATGACCAGGAGCTTGAACAGATTCTTGTCGCGGCGCGGGACAAGGGGGCCGATAGCGCCGTTTACCTCCTGCTCCGGTTACCGAGAGAAGTCGCCGCGCTTTTTGAAAATTGGCTTTTGGAGAATTTTCCGGATAGAGCATCGCGCGTGATGAAACTGGTCAGGTCAACGCGCGGCGGCAAGGACTATGACCCGGAATTCGGAACGCGCATGGTCGGAACCGGGGCATATGCAGCGCTCATCAACAAGAGATTCCGCCTCGCCTGCCGTCAGTTGGGATTTGCCGGAAGCAAATACGATCTTGCCACAGACCGTTTTGTGAAACCGGGACAAGATAGGCGACAAATGAATTTATTCTGAGAGACGGCCCGTGCTAATAGAAAGGAATGAGGAGAGCCGAACGAAAATCCCCTGACTTATCCTTCGAAAGAAGGGAAGACGGATGGGTCGCCGGAATAGACGAGGCCGGACGGGGGCCCTTCGCCGGACCGGTAGTCGCGGCGGCGGTCATTCTCGATCGCGACCGCATTCCGTCGGGCATTCGGGACAGCAAGAAAATAAAGAAAGAAAACCGCGAACGACTGTTTGAAGATATCATGACCGGAGCTCTTGTCGGCATCGGGGAAGCCTCAGTCGACGAGATAGACAGCCTCAATATCCTTGAGGCGAGCCTCCTGGCGATGCGGCGTGCCGTCGACGCCCTGCCCCGCCGCCCCGACGTCGCCCTCGTAGACGGAAATCGTGACCCCGGACTTGGCATTCCGAGCCGGTTAATTGTGAAAGGCGACAGTCTGTCTCTCTCGATTGCTGCGGCTTCAATTGTGGCAAAAGTGACACGGGATCGGAAAATGTGCGCGCTTGCGGCGGAATTTCCCCACTACGGATGGGAGAAAAACGCGGGATATGGAACCGAGGAGCACCGCAAGGGATTGAGCCGATTTGGCATCACACCACAACATAGGCGAAGTTTTGCCCCGATCCGCGCCCTTCTCGACAAGGATTAAGCGAAAGTTCAGAATTATTCTCTAACATACTGATTCAACAAAATATATTGACGCAGGGAATCGACCGAATCACTATATTGCCAGTTGAAAAAGCAGAATAATTCACATGACACAGAAACAGACGCTCCCGCTTGACCGGATACTGAAAGGCGATTGCATCGATTTGATGAACAGCCTGCCTGCGAATTCCGTGGACATGATTTTCGCCGATCCGCCCTATAATATGCAGCTCTCCGGCGAGCTCCGCCGACCCGACGACAGTTTCGTCGATGCGGTTACCGACGACTGGGACCAGTTCGAGAGCTTCGAGGCCTACGATACCTTCACACGAAACTGGCTGGCGGCAGCAAAGCGGGTGTTGAAGGACGACGGTACCCTCTGGGTAATCGGCTCCTATCATAATATCTTCCGCGTCGGCGCAAGCTTGCAGGATCTTGGGTTCTGGATCCTGAATGACGTCATTTGGCGAAAAACCAATCCCATGCCGAATTTCCGCGGCACCCGCTTCACCAATGCCCACGAGACCCTGATCTGGTGCTCGAAGGGGCCGGATGCGAGAAACCTGACCTTCAATTACGATGCGCTTAAAGTCATGAATGACGATGTGCAGATGCGATCCGACTGGCATCTGCCGATCTGCAGCGGCGGAGAGCGCCTCAAGGTCGCGGGAGAAAAAGCGCATACGACCCAGAAACCCGAAGCATTGCTTTACCGCGTGTTGACGGCCGCCTCCAATCCCGGGGACGTCATTCTTGATCCGTTTTTCGGAACCGGGACGACCGGCGCCGTTGCCCGCAAACTCGGCCGGCATTTCATCGGCCTGGAACGCGAGGAAAAATATATCGCGGTCGCTCTTGAACGCATCCGCAAAGTGCGCCAAATGCCGGAAGATGACCTTGAATTCACCCGAAGCAAGCGGCAGGAACCGCGAATTCCCTTTGGGTCGGTCGTCGAAAGAGGGTTATTATCTGCCGGTCAGGTCCTGTTCGACGCGCGAAAGCGTTATAAAGCGCGTGTGCGCGCCGACGGCAGCCTTGTCGCGTCGGATGTCACGGGCTCGATCCACAAGGTCGGTGCCCAGCTACAGGGGGCCAGCAGTTGCAACGGCTGGACCTTCTGGCATTTTGACGTGGAAGGCAAGGCGGTATCCATTGACGTATTGCGCCAGCAGGTGCGCGCAGAAATGAATTAGGGGTACGATGCCCCTTACATTAAAGGGAGGGGTGCAATGAAAATTCTCAATACTTCTTTTCTGGCGGGCGTCGGGCTTGCCGTCTTCTTCGCGAATCCTGTTTTCGCCTATGAAGAATCCCGGTTTCTTGGCATTGACCGGGATGCCGACGGCGTGATCTCGCAGGCCGAAACCGAAGCGTATCGTGAACGGCTTTTCAAGGAATATGATCTCAATTCCGACGGCCGCGTCGAATATGAGGAATATGTCCAGGCCGAGAATTTGCGTCCGGTCACCGCGCCTGCTCATTCAGAAGTACCGGTGCCCGATGAATACCGGGAAATGGACAGCGACGGCGACACCATCGTTACGCTCGACGAGATCAAGGCGGCGGGCGTCAAACGCTTCAAACTGCTGGACAAAAATAACGACGGGAAAGTTTCGAAAGAAGAGTTCGTAAGCCCGGGCGTCTAGCGGTCAGTTACCGCACGAACCACTTTCGTCATCAAGGTCGGAAGCGCGTAATTTCCGAAATCCGCCGGTCGAACCCAGAGACCGTCGGCGAGATCAGGCCTGCCGGGATCGTCGACATGAACCACGACGGGCTGCAATTCCAGATGAAAATGCGTGAAGGTATGGCGGACAAGGTCACCGGCGGCAATTTCACCAAGAGACCCCCGCCGCTCGTCCGCGAAGAAACTGTCCAGCGCGGCCTCAATCTCAACCGCCTCTTCTACCCAGTCGGTTGAGGGGAATTCCATCATGCCGCCCAGCAGTCCTGTCTCGGCCCGCCGGCGAAGAAGGACCCGACCGTCCGGCAATTGAAGCCAGAACACCAGCGCGCGCCTGGTCGGCTTTACTTTTTTGGGCGCCTTGACCGGATATTTTTCCATGTCTCCTTTGGCAAACGCGGCACAGGCATGCGCAGCAGGACAGGTGCCGCAATTCGGGCGGCGGGGGGTGCAGATGACCGCGCCGATATCCATAAGCGCCTGCGCATAATCTCCAGCTCGCTTCTCGGGCGTCAGTGCTGCCGCCTTTTCGGTGATTTCCTTCTTCGCCGCCGGCAGGGGCGTATTGATCCGGTACAGGCGGCTGATGATGCGCTCGATATTACCGTCGACAACCGTCGACGATCTGTCGAAAGCAATCGCCGCAATTGCGGCTGCCGTATAGGGGCCTATTCCGGGCAGAGAGAGCAACGACGGCAGGTCATCCGGAAATACGCCGCCAAAATCCCGCGAGACGACCACGGCACATTTATGAAGATTGCGCGCCCGCGCGTAATAGCCAAGACCCGCCCATGCCGTCAGGATATCGTCGAGCGGAGCAGATGCCATGTGATGCACGGTCGGCCAGGCCTTCAGAAATTTCTCGAAATAAGGCCCCACAGTCGCGACGGTCGTTTGCTGCAGCATGATCTCGCTCAGCCAGACGTGATAAGGATCTGGGCGCACACCAGGCGGGCTCCGCCAGGGAAGCGACCGTGCATGCAGGTCGTACCAGTCGAGAATATTTGTGGAAAAGAGCTTTTTTGACGGCACTGGATCAATCATATTGGCGATATGTTATGATAAATTCGGTGGTCATGGGAAACGGAAGTTTCACAGCTCGTCAAAGGAACAAGGTGAGACAGACAAAAAAGCAATCGGGGCTTCGATCCATCGCCGGACTGGTCGGGAAAAATGCGCGGGCGGCACTGGTAAGGCGCGGCTTTGCCCAGGCCGATATCCTTTCTCATTGGCCATCCATCGTCGGGCCGAATCTCTCCAACTTTTCAAGCCCTGAAAAACTCAGCTATGCCCGACAAAGCAACAAGGATGCTACGCTGCGGATCAGGGTCGCCCCCGGATGGGCACCGGAGTTTCAACATTTTGAGCCGCTGATTATCGATCGCATAAACAGCTTTTTCGGATATCATGCGGTTGCCCGGCTGCAACTCATACAAGCGCCGGTAAAAAAGCCAGAAATTATAGAGAAAGTGCCACCCGAACCGCTGAGCCCAACACAAAAAGAGTGGATAGAATCGACCGTCGCAACCGTCACGGATGATATGCTCAGAAAACGGCTTGAGGCCGTCGCTGCGTCCATGCTGAGCGCCCGGAACCAGTCTAAGGCGGCAAAAGATAAGCGCTGAAATTCCGATTATCCGCTACAAATTATTTATTTCCCCATTATGTTGCGTTTGATCGCAGGAATCGTTTGAGGATTGAAGAATGAAAAGTTATACTCCCACCATATATAGTAGGAAAGATGGTAAATTGGCTATATCTCGGCGACATTTTGTAGCAGCTGGCGGCGCACTCCCGTTTGCTGCGGCGACAGCGACAGGACTTCTCGCACCCAGCGAGGCCCGTGCGGCGAAACCGCAAATCCTTGAAAGCGATCATGTGATGGGGCTGCCCGGGGCACCGATCACGATCATCGAATATGCGTCGCTGACCTGTGGCCATTGCGGCAACTTTCATAACCTCACCTTCGGTGGCTTGAAGAAGAACTACATCGATACCGGCAAGGTGAAATTCGTCTACCGCCATTTCCCTCTCGATCGGTATGCCTTTATCGCGGCGATCCTTGCGGAATGCGCCGGCGAGCAAGGTAATTTCTTTCAAATGATTGATGTCATTTTCGAACGCCAGGGCACCTGGACGCGCGAGAAAGACCCGGCGCTCGCTCTTATCGAGCTCGGACAGGAAAACGGCGTTCCGCTTGAAAGTTTTGTGCATTGCCTGACGAATCAGGAGTTGGTTGACGCGATCGCTTCGGAAAGTCTGATCGGGTCGTCGCAATTTGGCGTCGATTCGACCCCTACGATTTTTATCCAGGGCGAAAAGTACGAGCGTAACCGGGACTTTGAGACCATGGACAGCTACCTGAAAACATTAGCGTAGATTTCCGAGTGATGGAGAGGCTGTGAAGTTTGCACATTTAAGACTGTCCGGGTTCAAATCCTTCGTCGAACCGACAGAACTCCTTATCAAGGACGGCCTCACCGGCATTGTCGGCCCGAATGGGTGCGGCAAGTCGAACCTGGTTGAAGCGCTGACCTGGGTGATGGGGGAGACTTCTGCCCGGAATTTGCGCGGCGGCGCGATGGACGACGTGATCTTCGCAGGAACGACCTCGCGCCCGCCTCGCAATGCGGCTGAAGTCACCCTTGGTCTCGACAATCGCGAGCGAAAGGCACCGGCCAGTTATAACGATTCGGCGGATCTGGATATCACCCGTCGGATTCGTCGCGATACCGGTTCGGATTACCGTATCAATGGGAAAGTCGTGCGGGCGCGCGATGTGCAGCTGCTTTTCGCCGATCTTGCCACCGGCGCCCATTCCACCGCGATCGTCAGTCAGGGCCGCGTCGGCGCGCTCATCAACGCCAAGCCCAAGGAGCGGCGGCATCTCCTCGAAGAGGCGGCCGGGATTTCCGGTTTGCATTCCCGGCGGCACGAGGCGGAGCTGCGCCTCAACTCGGCGGAGGCCAATCTGGAGCGGGTCGACGACGTTATCGAACAACTCGAAGCGCAACTCGCCAACCTCAAACGGCAGGCGCGGCAGGCAAACCGCTATCGCAATATTTCGGGCCATATCCGCAAGACGGAGGCCTTACTTCTCTATCGCAAGCACCAGCAGGCCGTGGAAAAGGCAGCGACGGCCCGTGAAAAATATGAGCAGGCCGTAATGGCGGTCAATGAATTAACGCGGCAGGCGGCGGCGGCGGAATCCGCGACCTTGCGGGCGAATGAGGCGCTGAAACCCCTGCGGGATGCAGAAGCCGCAGCCGCCTCCGCCGTTCATCGCCTGACGGTAGCGCGAGAAAATCTGGACGCGGAAGAAGAGCGGGCCAAGCGTACGAAACAACAGCTCGAAGATCGCAAGCGGCAGATCTCAAGCGATATGGTGCGCGAGAAGGATCTGGAGCAGGACGCTGCGGAAGCGATAAAGCGGCTTGAAGCCGAAAAAGCGGACATTGCCGAAGCAATGGAAGCGGCGGGCCCGCGCGCGGAAAGCCTGCGCGCCGAGGTGGACGAGAAGGCGGCAGCGCTTCAGGAGCGCCAGGCGGCGTTTGATGCGAAAACAGAAAAGGTCGCGGCGGAACTCGCCGAACGCAATAGTCTGGTCCAGCAAATAGAAGCGGCGACGTCGCAACTCGAGAAAATCACCGCGCGGCTGGCAGATCTTGACCGGGAGAAGACAACCCTCGAAGAAATAATCGGCGCAAGCGGAGGGGATAGCTCTTCCCTGGGATCCCTGCAGCAAAATATTGCGGCACTCAATGACCTCAACGCGGCATGCGATAAAGCGGAACTCCTCCGGCAGGCCGCTGATGGTGCCGAACGGGAGGCCAGAGAGAAAGTCAAGATCGCCGAAAGAGACGTGACGACGCTGGAGGCGGAAGAAACCGCGCTCGCGCGCCTTATTGAAAATGTCGATGACGGTGAATGGCCCGGCGTGATTGAAGAGATGACCGTCAGTAAGGGGTATGAAGTCGCTCTCGGCGCGGCAATAGGCGACGAGTTGGAGGCCCCGGTGAATGAGGCGGCCTCCGCATATTGGCGAACCTTGGATGGCGGAAAAATTTCGCAGGGCTTTCCGGCCGGCATCCCCACACTCGATCAATTTGTAACCGGCCATCCCGCGTTGAAGGCCCGGCTTTCGCAGATCGCCGTCGTTGACACAAGTGATGGTGCCAGGATGCAGGGCGGACTCAAGCCGGGGCAGCGTCTGGTCACGCGCGACGGCGATCTCTGGCGCTGGGACGGCTATACACGAAAGGCAGGCGCCAAGACCGCGGCGGCGGCCCGTCTGGAACAGCGCAACCGCCTGGATGAAATCGCGAAAAGCCTCGTCGGAAAGCGGAACATTCTGGCCAATACGACGAATGACCTCAAAGCCTGCGCCGATTTGCTGGCAAGGGAAACCGAGAAGCTGAAAGACCTTCGCCGCCAACAACGGGAACAGGAGCAGCAACTCTCCAAACTCCGGGCGGTGCATGCGGAGGAGATCCGCGAAAGCGCCGCCCGTCAGTCTCGCCTCGCGTCATTAAGCGAAACGATCCTGGAACTGACCGGCGAAAAAGAGTCGCTTTCCGACAGCCTCATGAACAAACAGAAGCTTCTTGCCGACATGGCGGAATTGGAAGGAAGCCGCGCGGAAATCGAAGCGCTTCGGAAAGAACTTCATGAAAAGCGGGACGAGCTCGCGGTGCTGCGCAGCGAATCGGACCGCCTGGAGCGCGAATCCAGCGCCCGCAAGGACCGTCTCGCCGCAATTGACCGGGAAGTCACAAGCTGGATCGACCGAAATAAAAATATGGCGGAACATTTCGTTCAACTCGAAATGCGGTTCAAGAATACGGCGGAAGAACTTGCGGAAATCGAGGATAAGCCCGAGGAAATTGCGCTGAAACGGAACAATCTCATGGACGAGATTGCCCTCGCCGAGGGGCGCCGGTCAAATGCGCGGGACAAGCTGGCCGAGGCCGAATCGATTTTGGCGGAATGCGATTCTGCGCTCAAGAAATGCCAGGATGCTCTCGCCACATGCCGGGAAGAGCGTGTGCGCCATCAGTCCGATGTCGAACATATGACGGACGTGCTCAAAGGTCTCGCCGAGCAAATTCGGGAAAAACTGGACTGCAACCCGGATCAGATCAAGGCGGCGGGCGGCATCGAAGACAACGAAGAAATTCCGCCCATCGACGACAGCGAGCGCAAACTCGAGCGTCTGAAACGGGAACGAGACGGTATGGGCCCGGTCAACCTGCGCGCCGAAATCGAGGCCGAGGAAGTGCAGGAACAGCTCACCACCCTGACGACGGAACGCGAGGACCTGCTCGCCGCCATTGCGCGGCTGCGGCAGGGGATCGCCGGCCTCAACCGCGAAGGCCGGGAACGGCTGCTCGCCGCCTTCACCAAGGTTGATGAACATTTCCAGCAGCTCTTCAAACAGGTCTTCGGTGGCGGCCAGGCGCATTTGACCCTGACGGAATCCGATGACCCGCTGGCCGCGGGACTTGAAATCATGGCCAGCCCGCCCGGCAAGAAGCTGCAACTGATGTCGCTTCTATCAGGCGGGGAGCAGGCGTTGACAGCGGTCGCTCTGCTGTTCGCGGTGTTCTTGACGAACCCCGCCCCCATCTGCGTCCTTGACGAGGTGGATGCGCCGCTCGATGATGTCAATGTCGAACGCCTTTGCCATCTTCTCGAGAGCATCGCCCATAATTCTGACACCCGTTTCCTTGTCGTCACCCATCATCCGATAACGATGGCGCGCATGGACAGGCTCTTCGGTGTGACCATGGCGGAGCGGGGAATCTCGCAGCTAGTTTCCGTCGATCTTGAGAAGGCAAAAGAGATTACGGAAAGCGCGGCATAGACCTGTTGAGGCAGCGCGGCAACGCTCCGGACAAACATTTATTGGCAAGGCGAAAAAGCGGCGCGTAGGGTCTTGACACTCCGGGGGGCAGACCGTATGTTTCCCGCGCTTTCTATGGGGGTGGAAGGGCACCAATTGGCTTTCCATCGGGAGACGCGAATGAGTAAACCGGAACCTCCCACGAAAGAAGAATTCAAGGCTCGTCTGGAAAAGGCGCGACATCAACAGGAGCAAGCCTCCTGGAAGCGGAGCGACTTGAAGGTTGAGCAGACCGGCGGCGCCGGCAGGGCTTGGCGACTATCTGTGGAAATGGTCGCGGCGTTGCTGGTATGCGGCTGGTTCGGCTGGTTGCTCGACAAGTGGTTGGACACAAAGCCGTGGTTAATGCTGGTATTTTTGATTGTCGGCGGCGTTGTCGGTCTATACAACGCGATAAAAGTTGCCAGACGCATGAATAACGGCAATTTTGACGAATAGGCATCTGGCTTCGGTCGGAGGCCGCGAGGCAGGTTGAAACAGTAAAGACAGGAAGAGCATCGTGGCGGCAGAACATAGCCCTCTTGCACAATTCGAGATCAAGCGCCTGATTCCCATGGATGTGGGCGGTCTTGACGTCTCCTTTACCAATGCTTCCCTGTTTATGGTCATCGCGATCGCGGCGATTACGCTCTTCCTGACCTGGAGCATGCGCGGACGGGCCATGGTGCCGGGGCGGATGCAGTCCATGGCCGAGATCAGCTATGAATTCATTGCCAACATGATCAAGGACAATGTGGGCTCGGACGGGCGGAAATATTTCCCTTTCATTTTCACGCTGTTCATGTTCGTGCTGTTTTGCAACCTCCTTGGCATGATCCCCTACACCTTCACGGTCACGAGCCAGATTATCGTGACCTTCGCCCTTGCGGCGGTAGTCTTCGTCGGCGTAACCATCATCGGCATCATCCGCCATGGGTTCAAATTTCTGACCTTTTTCGTGCCCAGCGGCGTGCCCTTCGTTCTGCTGATCATTCTGGTTCCGATCGAGATTATCTCCTATTTCGTTCGCCCCATCAGCCTGTCTGTCCGATTGTTCGCCAACATGCTGGCCGGCCATACGCTGCTGAAAGTGTTTGGCGGATTTGTCGTGAGCCTCGGGATTTATCTCGGATGGCTGCCGCTCGGGTTTATCGTTGTTCTGACAGGCTTGGAATTCCTCGTCGCATTCCTGCAGGCCTATGTGTTTGCAATCCTGTCATGCCTCTATCTTAACGATGCGCTTCACCTGCATCATTGAGTATAAGTTTAGTCCTCAACATTGGTTGTTCTTGATTTAGAAGGAAGAATATTATGGAATTAGAAGCCGCAAAGATGATCGGTGCCGGCCTTGCGACTATCGCGCTTGCAGGTGTGGGCGTGGGTATCGGAAATATCTTCGGATCATACGTTTCTGGCTCCCTGCGCAATCCGGCTGCTGCACCGAAGGTATTCGGTAACGTGCTGCTGGGCTTCGCCCTGACAGAAGCTGTTGCGCTGTTCGCGCTGGTTATCGCCTTCCTGATCCTGTTCGGTTAATCAACCTCTCTTGAAACAAGAGAATTTGGATCGATAGGATTAAGGAGCCGGTATGCCGCAACTTAATATCGCAGATTTCCCACCGCAGCTTGTATGGCTCGCGATTACTTTCGTCATCCTCTACTTCCTGATGGCGAAAGTCGCGATACCGGGCATTTCCGAGGTACTGGAAAGCCGGCAAAACCGTATTTCTTTGGATCTGGAAGAGGCAAGACGGCTGAGCGAAGATGCGGACAAGGCAAAAGCTGACTATGAGCAAGCCCTAGCCGAGGCCCGCGCCAAAGCCCATGGCATTGTTTCGGAACTGAAGGCCTCTATGGCCAAGGAACAGGAAGCAAGCAAGGCCGAACTGGATGCGGAACTGGCAAAGAAAGCCAAGGCCGCGGAAGCCAGCATTCGCGAAGCCAAGGAAACAGCGCTCAGCCATGTGCGGGAGATTGCGGCCGAAACCGCAAAATCGGCGGTAACCAAGCTCGTTGCCATTGATGTCTCCGACAAGGATGTGGAAGCCGCCGTTGCCGGCAGCATGAAGGGAGAGGCCTGATGCTACAAGATCCCGCCTTTTGGGTCGCCATTGCCTTTTTCGGGTTTCTTGCGGTTCTTGTGTATTTCAAGGTGCCGCCGCTAATAGCGAAGCAACTTGACGCCCGCGCGGACAAGATCCGTGCGGAGCTGGAAGAGGCCAAAAAGCTGCGTGAAGAAGCCCAGTCGCTTTTTGCTGATTACCAGCGGCGACAGCATGACGCGCTGCAGACCGCAGAAGATATCGTTACGCGGGCCAAGGAAGACGCCGAAATCCTGCGCAAGGAAAGCATCCGGGAACTGGAAGCAACATTGGCGCGCCGTCAGGAACTTGCGGAAATCAAGATCCGCCAGGCGGAGGAAAAGGCTGTTGCGGAAGTTCAGGGCATTGCCGTTGACGTGGCGATCGCCGCCGCAACGAAACTGATGCAGGATGGCCTGAAGGGTGAGAAGGCCGATGGCCTGATCAATCAGTCTATCGAGGGTCTGGAAAAACAACTGAACTAGACCGGCAACCCGATCCGATACAAAGCCCCGCCCCAAGCGGGGCTTTTTTTATGCGCCATTAAGGACAAAAAAAGCCCCACCAAAAAGGTGGGGCTCAGGTTTGCAGCAGTCAATGGGAGGCTAAGATGCTGCAGAAAAAGCCGTTTCCTCGCCTTCTGTCGGCGCTGGCGGTGTGTATCGAAGCACAGGATTACGCGCGGCCGCGGTTTCATCGAGCCGCCGGCGCGGCGCGTAATGCGGGGCGCCCAGGAAATAGTCGGTATCACCGGCCGCCGCGCGATCAAGCAAGTGACGCATAGCGCCGATAAACTCATCCAGCGTCTGACGCGATTCACTCTCTGTCGGCTCGATCAGCATGGCGCCATGGACGACCAGCGGGAAATACATCGTCATCGGATGATACCCCTCATCAATCATCGCTTTTGCAAGATCAAGCGTCGTGACACCCGTGCCTTTCAGCGTGCTGTCGTCAAACAGGGCTTCATGCATGCAAATGCCGTCGAAGGGCGAGTGCAGTTTGTCGTTAAGCCCCACGCGGACATAGTTGGCGTTAAGGACCGCATTTTCCGCAATCTGGCGAAGTCCGTCAGCGCCATGGCTCTGCATATAGGCGAGCGCCCGAATGAACATGCCCATCTGTCCATGAAAGCCCTTCATCCGGCCAAAGCTCTTTTGGGCCTGCCCTTCCGCCTGCTCGACTAGATCGTAACCGCTGTCGTTATGCACGACATAGGGGATCGGTGCAAACGGCGCCAACGCATCGGACAGCACTACCGGGCCCGAGCCCGGACCGCCGCCACCATGCGGCGTTGAGAAGGTTTTGTGCAAATTGATATGCATCGCATCGACGCCGAGATCGCCGGGCCGGACCCGCCCCAGAATGGCATTGAGGTTGGCGCCATCGCAGTAAAAATATCCACCGACCTCATGCACCATATCGGCGATCTTCTTGACGTCCGTTTCAAAAAGTCCGCAGGTATTGGGGTTGGTGAGCATGACGCCAGCGACGTCCGGTCCGAGCTTTTCGGCAAAGGCCTCCAGATCCATTCGTCCGTCTTTACGGGCGGGAACCGCCTCCACCTTATAGCCGCAAAGCGCCGCCGTTGCCGGATTGGTTCCATGCGCCGATTCCGGCACCAGAATGCGCGTCCGGCTCTCGCCGTTGGCCTCATGCGCCGCCCGGATCGCCATAACGCCGCACAGCTCCCCGTGCGCGCCGGCCGCGGGTGACATGGCCACCGCCGGCATGCCGGTAATGGTCTTCAGCCAGTGTGCAAGATCGTCGATGAGCTCAAGGGCGCCCTGCACCGTGCTGGTCGGTTGCAGGGGGTGCAAATCGCCAAGACCGGCAAGGCGGGCAACTTTTTCATTGATCCGCGGATTATGCTTCATCGTGCAGGATCCGAGCGGATAGAACCCGGCGTCGATCGCGTAATTCTGACGGCTGAGCCGCACAAAATGCCGAAGCACCTGGGGCTCGGAAAGATCGGGCAGTCCGATGGGGCCTTTCCGCTCCAAACCGCCGAGGCGTGCTTTGACCGGCTTCGGATCGGCCATATCAACACCAATTCGGCCCGGCACCCCTTGTTCGAAAATGAGCGGCGATTCCAGCCGGAGCCCCATATTCCCCGTGAAGGTTTCTATCGATATTTCGCCATTGTCGACCGCGACAGGCTGGGTCGGGCGTCCTTTATTGTTCAACATCAGAGCACCTCCGCCAGCGCAGTGACAAATGCGTTCATATCTGAATCCGAGCAAGTTTCCGTCGCCGCGACCAGTAATAAATTCGCCATATCCGGATTGTCCGGCATAAGGCGCGAGACTGGAACGCCTGCCAGTATCCCTTTGCTTGCCAGCTTTTCGACAATCATCGCCGCATTCGCCGTCAATCTGAGTGTAAATTCGTTGAAGAAGCTGTCATTGACGATACTGACGCCGTCAATTTTTTCGAGCATTTCCGCAAGTGTAACCGCCTGGCTGTGATTGAGGGCCGCCAGCTTCGCAAATCCGGTCTCCCCAAGCAGGCTCATATGAATCGTGAAAGCGAGCGAGCAAAGCCCTGCATTCGTGCAGATGTTGCTGGTTGCCTTCTCGCGGCGGATATGCTGTTCGCGCGTCGAAAGCGTGAGAACGAAACCGCGTTGCCCGTTTTGATCGACGGTCCGACCGCAAAGGCGGCCCGGCATCTGGCGGACATATTTCTGCCGTGTCGCCAGCAGACCGACATAGGGACCGCCGAACGACAGGGGAACGCCAATCGACTGCCCCTCCCCGGCGACGATATCGGCACCCATTTCGCCCGGAGATTTGACGGCGCCGAGCGATACGACTTCGTTGACTACAACGACAAGCAGCGCGCCCGCCTCGTGGCATTTTTCCGCGAGGGCCGAATAATCCTTAAGCCGCCCGAAAAAATCCGGAGTCTGCACCACTACGCATGCGACATCCGGCGTTATACGGGCATCAAAATCCTCATCGCCTTCCAACACCGCCGAGAGATCCTCCGTCTCGAATTCAGTGAACTGCAGCGTCGTTCGGGTGACGTCCCGATAATGAGGATGCAGGTTACCGGAAATGACAGCCTTTTTCCGCCGTGTGACCCGGCAGGCCATCAAAACGGCTTCGGCGCAGGAGGTCGCGCCGTCATACATAGAAGCATTTGCGACTTCCATACCAGTGATCAGGGCCACCTGAGTCTGAAATTCAAATAACGCCTGAAGCGTGCCCTGGCTGATTTCGGGTTGATAGGGTGTGTAGGACGTCAGAAATTCCGACCGCTGGATAATATGGTCCGCGACGGAGGGTACGTGATGCTGATAGGCGCCGGCACCCAGAAAACAGGGCGCAGAATAGGGCGAGAGATTTTTCGCCGCCAGCGTCCTGAAATTCTTCTCGACGTTCATTTCGCTTTCATGAAGCGGTAGGTCCAGAAGATCGCCAAGCCGCGCCTCCTCGGGAATATCGGCGAAGAGATCGTCAATCGACCCCACTCCGATTTCAGCCAGCATTTCTTCCCGCTCCAGCGCGGTATGAGGCATATATCTCATTATTCGAGACCTTCAATGAAAGCCTTGTAGGCTTCCTCATCCATCAAGTCATCGAGCTCCGATGCGTCTGTAATTCTGATCTTCGCGAACCAGCCTCTATTCATCGCATCTTCGTTGACCATCGTGGGCTCGCCTTCGAGTTCGCTGTTGACGGCTACAATTTCGCCGCTGACCGGAGAGTAAACTTCGGAGGCCGCCTTAACGCTCTCGACCACGGCGAGTTCGTCCGCTTTCGATATTTCCTTTCCAACTTCCGGAACCTCGACATATACAACATCGCCCAACTGGCCCTGTGCATAGTCGCTAATACCGATTGTCGCCACTTCGCCCTCAAGCAAAACCCATTCATGATCTTTAGTGAACTTGTAAGACATCCATTACACTCCAGTAAAAATTAACCTCGATAATACCGCTGTTCGACAAAAGGCATTTTTGCCACCACCGCCGGGCGGGGCTTGCCTCTGACAAGAAGATTTATTTTCGTGCCTATGCTGGAAAAGGCAAGCGGGACATAGCCCATCGCGATGGGAATCTCCAGACTAGGAGAAAAACCACCGGAGGTAATTTCGCCGATGACGTTACCGGCCTCATCCGTGATCTCGGTATGCTCACGCGCTGGCGCGCGCCCCTCCGGCAGTATTCCAACGCGTTTCATCGCCGGCTTATTGGCGATCTCGGCCTGAATAACGGCTGCACCCGGAAAACCGCCCTCTTCGCGACGGCGTTTGCTAATAGCCCAGAGAAGGCCCGCCGCAACCGGTGTCGTCCTTTCCGTAAGGTCATGGCCATACAAACAAAGTCCGGCCTCTAGCCGGAGCGAATCGCGGGCGCCAAGACCTATTGGTTTAACTTCGGGCTCCGCCAGCAGCTTCCGACAAAATCCAACAGCCTGTTCGTTCGGGATCGAAACTTCGTACCCATCCTCGCCGGTATAGCCGGATCGCGTCACAAAGCAGGCGACGCCGTCAATCGCAACCTCCCGAAAACTCATGAAGGGCATTGACGCAAATTCCGCTGAATACCGAGCGAGTACTGCCGCGGCCTTGGGTCCCTGCAATGCGACCAGCGCCCGATCGGTCAATTCCGTCACCGACGCTTCCCCCGCGAGCCCCTCGGTCAGGAGCGCGATATCCTGTTCCTTGCAGGCCGCATTGACGACGACGAAAAGGTCCCCTTCCCTGCGCGTGACGATCAGATCGTCAAGAATTCCGCCGTTGTCATTGGTCAGGAAGCTGTAACGCATTTCACCAGGTTGCAGCGCCTGTATATCGCCGGGAATTAATTTTTCGATCGATTTGGAGGGGTTCGCGCCTGAAACGATCACCTGCCCCATATGCGAGACGTCGAACAATCCGGCAGCCGCCCGCGTATGCAAATGCTCCTTGATTATTCCATCCGGATATTGCACGGGCATGTCATAGCCCGCAAAGGGGACCATTTTCGCCCCTAATTCAACATGAAGATCATGAAGGACAGTTTTTTTCGTCGAGGAAGTTTCACTCATACATCGATCCCGGTTCAAGACAAAGGTTGAAAGCCCAGCACGGCAAATGCTGAAACCTACCCCCTCTGTCCTATAACCTGAGAGATTTGACGCTTCACATGGCGGTCTTAACTGCCAAACGAATCGCTTACCCCTTCGGTGAAATCACATACGCGATTTGCTTTCCAGAGTTTCATCCCCCTGCGGTCCGTTTGCCTGAGAGTTTCCGGGGTGGTTGCTCCTTCGGCGATGGTCTCTATGGCCATCTCTCCCGCGGGGATCGACTGAATGTGTCAGAATAATAAAGCCGAAATGCGATTAGTCAATCCGGTAATGGATATTCCTGCTGTTTCAGCTCTGCAGGCCCATTTGCTCCCGCGTGAGCTGAAAGCCGATAATAATCACGTAATCACCGCCGGTTTTGAGGCCCGGTAGCGGGATACGCTGCTCCAGCTCCTCCTGTACCGTGGCGCGCCGACGCCCTTCTTCAACCTCGATGGGGCTGTAGAAAATCTTTTTTGCAATAATTTTGCCTGTCTTCTCTGCGATCGCGACGAAAAAGGGAAATTCCTCGCTCTGGCTGGTTGCGGCCGGACCCTTGGTCGCGCCAATCCTCAGGATCAGTTCCACAACTACGGCTGTATCATCGTCCACATACTGGCATTGACCGCTGACCGGCACGATAATTCCTTCAAATCGGACATCGACCAGATCCCGGCCCTCGCCTTCGCGGAAAATAGTAATCGTTTCGGCGCCCGGAAGGATTTCGACCTGCGGACAGGGCAGCAGCGGTTTTGGCTTACTGAAGATGCTCAGAACATCCGTTTCGACTGTCCCGCTGCAGGCTGTCAGGAGGAACAGGGCGAGCATAACGGATGTCGCGCGCGTCAGAGTTTGAAGTTTCAAATACAGGGGCATGTTTTACCGGCGAATTATTGGCTAGAGTTTGTTGTGAGTTCCATCGCAAAGTGGCGCGCTGCCGGTCTGCTTGCATCCGCAAAAATACAACTCCTGCGTTTCCGACGCTTTATAAATCAGCGGTTTCAAGTCCGTCACCTTGTGGGACCCGTCGCAGAAAGGTTGATTGCCGCTCAGGCCACAGGCGCACCAAGCATATTTTTTTCCTTCCTGCACCTCTACCTTATAAGGGGATTTACGCGCAATCTTACCTGTCGTCATTTCAATTTACCTCGCCTTGATATGGCGTTACCCTTGAAACTGTTGTATGAGTTCGGCAAATCTAGGATGGACCGGCGCAATTAGCAAGTTTTCTAGGGAATTAACCCATTTTAGAGCCATCCGGGCATGGAAATAATGAACAGAGAAAAACGGACATTGCTACTGGCCGCGCCGCGCGGGTTCTGCGCCGGCGTCGATCGTGCGATCCAGATTGTCGAACGCGCGTTGGAAAAGTACGGCGCGCCGGTCTATGTGCGCCACGAAATCGTGCATAATCGTTTCGTGGTCGAAAATCTTGAGAAGAAGGGGGCGGTTTTCGTCGACGAACTTGCGGACGTGCCCAAAGGCGTGCCGGTTATATTTTCCGCCCATGGTGTCGCGAAATCGGTGCCTGAAGAGGCCGAAAGCCGCGCGATGTTCTATATCGATGCGACCTGCCCGCTGGTCAGCAAAGTCCATCGCGAGGCGGAACGTCACGAACGGGACAATCACGAAATTATCCTGATCGGACATCGCGGCCACCCGGAGGTGATCGGAACGATGGGCCAACTCGCGGAAGGCCAGATCACGCTTGTCGAGACAGCGGATGAAGCCCGCGCCTTCGTGCAGAAACAATCCGACAAAGGCCTCGCCTATCTTACCCAGACGACCCTGTCCGTCGATGAAACACGGGAGATCGTCGATATCCTGAAGGAACGCTTCCCGGATATCCAGGCGCCGAAAAAGGAAGATATCTGCTACGCGACCACGAACCGGCAAGCCGCCGTGAAAATTCTGGCTGATCGCTGCGACGGCATGCTGGTGATCGGCGCGCCCAACTCTTCAAATTCCATGCGGCTTGTCGAAGTCGCGGAGAAAGCAGGATGCGCGAAAGTGGAACTGGTGCAGCGCGCAACGGACATTCCGTGGAACTGCCTGAAGGACGCGCGCACAATCGGCATCACCGCAGGGGCCTCTGCCCCTGAAACACTGGTTGAAGAGGTCGTCTCGGCCTTCTCGGAGCGTTACGACGTTACGGTTGAGGAGATTGTGACCAATCAGGAGCAGGTCGTCTTCAAGATGCCGAAGATCCTCGAGACCGAGGCCGCAGAATAATTAATGGCCGTTTACACCGAAATCTCCGATGACGAACTGGATGCGTTGCTGGATCAGTATGACCTCGGCCAGGCACTCTCCTGCAAGGGCATTGCCGAAGGGGTGGAAAACTCGAATTACCTGCTTCACACCGAGGCCGGATATTTTATTCTGACCCTCTACGAAAAGCGCGTTAATGCCAAGGATTTACCATTTTTTCTGGGCCTTATGGAGCATCTCGCCGCGGGCGGTTTCATGTCACCTACGCCGATAACGGCGAAGGACGGCAGCAATCTAAAAGAAGTCGCCGGGCGGCCAGCGGCAATCATCGAGTTCCTCGACGGCCGGTCGGTAAGACGGGTCACCCCGAACCATTGCGCCCTTCTCGGCCAAACCCTCGCCTTGTTGCACACAATCGGCAGCGACTTCAAGCTCACGCGGTCCAACACGCTGTCGCTTGCCAGCTGGCGGCCTCTCTACGAATCCTGCTTGAACAGCAACGGCAGCAGCCTGGAAGATGACTTGCTACCTGACATAGCGGCGGAAATCGACTTTCTGGAAAAGCATTGGCCCAAAGATTTGCCGAGCGGGGTCATCCATGCGGATTTATTCCCTGACAATATCTTTTTCCTCAAAGACCGGGTAAGTGGCGTCATTGACTACTATTTCGCCTGTAACGACTTTTTCGCCTATGACCTTGCAATCTGCCTGAATGCCTGGTGCTTCGAGACAGACGGCAGCTTTAATATCACGAAAGCCCGAAAACTCCTCAACGGATATCGTGAGGTACGGGCATTCTCCCAGCAGGAGCTGGAATTCCTGCCCTTGCTATGCCGGGGTGCCGCGATCCGCTTCCTACTGACGCGGCTTTACGATTGGCTAAACCAAGTGGAAGGGGCCCTGGTCAAACCGAAGGATCCGCTCGAGTATTTCAAGAAATTGCAGTTTCATCAGGCCGTGACAACTGTTGCCGCCTACGGTCTCGATTGAGGGCCGCTCGGCCTTATTTAATCGAAGAGGGAGTCGATCTCGTCCTGGGAAATTTCATGGCCTTCGGGGCGTGGTCCGCTCAATTCGACGTCGTCGTCGAACTGACCCGCGAGCTCAATGCCCTCAAGCTCCTGAAGCTCCTCTTCCCCGCCCAGGATATCGATCATCTTGCTGATACGCTCATCGACGAAGCTCAAGGTGGACACAACCTTTGAAATGCGCTGCCCCGTCACGTCCTGAAAATTGCAGGCTTCGTATATCTTCATCACCGCATTGCTGATCGCTTCGATACTTTCCACTTCCTCGGGAGAACCGGCATGCAGCTCCAGGCTTTCATTCTTGTCCTCAATGGTCTCGACAGCTTCCAAAATTGCATTGGTCGCTGTCTCGGTATCGCCGACGACGGCATCGAGCTGATCGGTCACGGAATTAATCTTTTGACCGTTCTTGGATGAACTCAGCGAGGCAATTTCACGGCGGGTTTCCAGGATGACATCGGAAAGCTCCTGAAGCTCCTGCCGCAGCTTTTCAAGCTCCTCAGAGGCTTTTGTCTCCACCTCCTCGGCCGCAGAGACGGTGACGGCATCATCCGGACCAAGTTGCGTCTTGATATCATTGAGCGCGTCAATAATCTCCTGATACTGGGCGCTGCTCATGGTATTTTCTAAAGGTGATGACTCCGGAAGATTACTTGCGCCGAACTGCCGGATTTCCGCCGAGAATAATTTTTTCTGCATCTTGCCCACATATACATTCAGTTTCGGCAAGGAGAATAAACCCTTGCGTTTGCCTCGCCCAAATTTGCCCGGAATGCGCTAACATTCAGTTAAAATTATAAATTTTCTGAAATTGCGGCATGCTTCTGATCATGCTAATGACCGGAAAGGCCGTTGTTTTTTGGCTGGAGTTGTGGGTCAGGAGTTCGATCGTGTCGGATAATATTGTGGTGATTTACACGGATGGCGCCTGTTCGGGCAACCCGGGTCCCGGGGGGTGGGGCGCACTTCTAGAGTATAAAGGCAAGACGAAGGAGCTTTGCGGGGGGGAGGCCGAAACCACCAATAACCGGATGGAACTGACGGCCGCAATCAACGCGATCAATTCGCTCACGCGTCGATCCACTGTCGAGCTGCACACCGACAGCACGTATGTCAAAGATGGCATTACAAAATGGATGATCGGGTGGAAGAAAAACGGGTGGAAAACGGCTGCAAAAAAGCCGGTGAAAAACAAGGATCTCTGGCTAGCTCTGGACGACGCCATTTCCCAACATCAGATCAGATGGAAATGGGTCAAAGGGCACGCAGGCGACCCCGGCAATGAGAAAGCCGACGAACTTGCGAATAAGGGAATGGAAAAATTCAAGAAATAGGCGGCGGTAAGAACGCCGCGAAGGTAAGGGGAAAGCCGGCGCTTTCCCCTTTTTTCACTTAAAGCTGCCCGAGCAGCGTTTCCGCGTCGGAAACCTCGAAACCGCCGGTTTCTTCCAGATTGAGCTGTTTTACGACACCGTCATCGAGAATCATCGAATAGCGGCGCGAACGAACGCCCAGACCGGCGCCCGATGCATCGAACTCGACGCCGAGGGCTTTGGTAAAGGACGCATCCGGATCGGCAACCATCTTGATGCTGCCGGCACTATGATCCTTACCCCACGCGGCCATCACAAAGGGATCGTTGACCGAAAGGCAGACGATTTCATCGACGCCCTTGGCAGTAATTTTCGCGGTATTATCGACAAAACCCGGCAAATGCTTCGCTGAGCAGGTCGGGGTATAGGCGCCGGGCACGGCAAACAACGCCACTTTCTTGCCGCCGAACAAATCCGCCGTAGACATTTTTGTCGGCCCCTTCTCGGTCATCATCATCAACTCGGCATTCGGAAGTTTATCACCAACTTTTATCGTCATTTCAGTTTCCCATGTTTTAGTGGCTGCGAATTCTTTTCTGGATACTCTAACATAATCATGCAGGCGAAAATAAAAAGTATTCTGTTTCAGCCCGATGATAATTTTACTCGACGCGAAGGGTTTTTTCGCCTGAAAATTGATCGTCAAAGACCGTCACAGTCACAGTCTGCGCCGTCATGTGCTCATCCTTCCCTGGCAGATACCCGCGCAGTGTGAAATAGGCTTTCAGACCGTCCGGCGAGAGTTTCTTGGAGACAAGTTCGAAGTACGATCCGTCCTTCCCCTCCACGATAATTTCCGGCGCGTTGAACGGCTGGTCCGCCTGCGCCGTGACAGTAAAGACGTTTTCACTGTCTGCAGCGGCAGTGACATCGCGTAACACCGCACCGGCCGCGCCGATTGCACGAGGCACCCGGCGGACAAATTCCTGTATGACCACCGCCTCGGATGAAAGTTCTGCGCTGCCAGAGCCCAGCGAAAGCGCGAATTCATGCGTGACCGGGATGCAGACATTCTCGCATATGCCGATCTGTAGGCTCAGCTTCAGATCGACAGGCTTACCCGGCTCCGCAAGCGCGATGTCGATGGGAAACACGACCTCGTCATGATAACCCCAGCTGAACAATCCATAGGTCTCGAAGAGTTCAGGAAGCGGCCAGAGGACGACGGCATCCTTCACATTTTTAGAGCCAGTCCAGTCAAAGCGAGGCGGAATTCCCGAATCCCCGGGGCTACGCCAATAGGTTTTCCATCCGGACGCTAACTTGATTTGCAATCCAATGCGGACGGAACCAAGGCCCTTCACGCCGTCGCGTTCCGAAATCAGGCGAAAACCGGACTGGTCGGTTCGCGCCCAATCCGTGACCGTCTCCGCCCTCACATTTACGATTTGAGAGAGAACGAAGCACAGGATCGCAATTTCAAGAACACGGAATCTCGGAAATCGCATGAAGAGGGAACCTTCTGTCTTAAAATGGGCCTATTTCAGCTTATATAAAACATTATTAAGGGTTGATGTGTCACAATCACGTCATGGGAATTCCGACGTCTGGTATATTTTGTTAGAAGATACATATTCATATTATGACCGTAAGTAAAATTGACACGGGTTATCTGGACGGAAAGCTTCTGGTAGCAATGCCGGGCATGGGGGATCCGCGGTTCAAAAAGGCTGTGATATTACTTTGCGCCCATTCGGAATCGGGGGCCATGGGAATTCTCCTGAACCGTTCACTCGATGCCCTCAGCTTCGATGATCTGCTCGAGCAGCTCGAAATCCCGAAATCGGACAAGACGAGCCATATCAATATCCATTTCGGCGGCCCGGTGGATACGGAGCGGGGCTTCGTCGTTCACTCGACGGACCTGCTATATGACACGACGCTGGTGATCGGTGATGACATGGCGCTGACGGCGACGATTGACATGTTGAAGACTATTGCAGGCGGTGATGGACCGGAGAGCAGTTTCCTTGCGCTTGGATATTCCGGATGGGGGCCCGGCCAGCTCGAAAAGGAAATACAGGAAAATGGCTGGCTTGTCGTAGATCCGGATCTCGACATCGTGTTCGGCCCAAAACTTGACACGAAATGGGACGTCGCCATTCACAAGCTTGGCATCGACCCGACGCTGCTGTCCGGCGATATCGGGCATGCCTGAGCGTTATTCCGGTCGCGGTGCAATCGGGTCCTTGTCCAAAATCGCGTAAAGAAGATGGTCGTGCCAGACGCCGTTTATACACAGATATTCCCGCGCAAGACCTTCTTTCGAAAATCCGACCTTTTCCAGGAGCCGGTAACTCGGGATATTTGACGGAAGGCAGGCCGCCTCTATGCGTCGCAATCCAAACTCGCTGAACAAGACAGGCAACAGACCACAAAGTGCCTCATACATATACCCTTTCCTCGCATGGCGCTGCCCCGTCCAATAGCCGAGCGTGCCGGTCTGCGCGACGCCACGGCGGATGTTCCCGAGCGTTATCCCGCCGACAAGCTCGCCATTGTCACGATGGAATAAGAAAAAGGCCTGCCCCATATCCTCTTTGACGTCTTTCGCATACCGCCGCAGGCGCATTCGGTAACTCCCTTTGGAGAGGGCGTCGAGACCCCAGAGGGGTTCCCATGGCACGAGAAAATCACGGCTCTGCTCCCTGAGCGTTGCCCATTGATCCCAGTCGGAAAGCTTTGGCGCACGCAGCACGAGCCTGTCTGTCACCACCCGGGGACCGCTTCCCATCAATGACAGCTTTTCCAACATCTGATGCGGATCTCCCGGCGTGCGTCTACTTAGCTAAATCTTGCTGCAATCCGGTCAAAGGGATCAAGCTTTTTAAGTGGCCCGAGCGCCGCCATTGTCGGGGTGACACCAAAGAAAAGCCGCCCGGCGAGGTTTTTAGTATCTTCGACCGTCACGGCGTCGATCATCTCGGCGATTTCCGCCGCCGGTAGCACGCGGCCGTAAATCAACAACTGGCGGGCATGCGCTTCGGAGCACGATGCCGGGCTTTCCATCCCCATCAGGAGGGACGCTTTTAGCTGCGCCTTCGCGCGATCGACCTCAACGATATCGATGTCTTCGCTCACCCGCAAAAGCTCGTCCGTCAATACATGGCTGAGTTCGCCGATTTGATCCTCGCCGGTTCCCGCATAAACGGAAAATGTCCCGGTGTCGGCGAAAGATGACGCAAAGCTGAACACTGAGTAACAAAGACCCCGGCGTTCCCGGATTTCCTGAAAGAGACGCGACGACATGCCGCCGCCAAGCAAGCCGGACAATATCTGAATAGTGTAGTAATCCGGATCGGAATAAGAAACCCCCGGTACGGAGAGAGCATAATGCACCTGCTCCAGATTCCGTTCCTCCCGATACTCCCCGCCCCGGTACTCCGCCGGCTCCATGTCCGTCTTTCCAGTTACAGCGAGTTCACCAAAAGCTTCCTCCGCAAGACGGATCAGGGCATCATGATCGACGGCACCGGAGGCACTCAGAACCATTTTGGGCGCAAGATAATGGCTTTTCATATAGCCCGCCATCAACGACCGGTCAAAACTGCGGACCTGCGCCGCCGTTCCGAGGATGGAACGGCCAATTGGCTGATCGGGATAAGCCGTCTCCTGAAGATGATCGAAAATTATATCATCTGGCGTATCAAAGGTTTGCCCGATTTCCTGTACGATAACTTCCTTCTCGCGGGCAATTTCTGTCTGGTCGAAGCTCGAATGCTGCAGAATATCGCCGAGAATATCGACAGCCAGCGGTACATCCTCCTTTAGAATGCGTGCGAAATAGGCTGTCTGGTCGCGGCTTGTATAGGCGTTAAGATGTCCACCGACGGATTCGATCACTTCTGCTATCTGAAGGGCCGAACGGCGCGCCGTTCCCTTGAAGGCCATATGCTCCAGAACATGCGAAATGCCGTTTTCCGCCGCCGTTTCATGGCGAGCTCCGGTATCAACCCAAACCCCGACCGCTGAAGTCTCGAGACCCGGCATCGGATCGGTGATCACGCGCAAACCGTTCTGTAACGTGGTGACTTTAACGTCCATCAAATTCTTTCACCTCAGGCCGCATTCAATATGCGCGCCCGCTCCTTAATAAAGGATTTTACCGCGTCAACGTCATTTGGCAAATCTGTCAGCCGTTCTTTTCGTCCGAAAAGGTTTTGCATATGTTTCGGCAATTTCGGTCGCTCACCTGTCGCCTTTTCAACCGCATCCGGGAATTTCGCCGGATGCGCCGTCGACAGCGTTACGAGCGGCGTCGAGCTATCTTTCCGGCATTTGTCGCCCACGAAAAGTCCAACCGCCGTATGCGGATCGACGAGACGTTCGGTCTCCTCCAGCGTGCGGCCGATGGTCGCCAGCGTTTCTTCTTCATCGCAACGGCCGGCGGAAAAAATGCTTTCGTTCAATCGCGACATGTCCACTGAAAATCCGCCGTCGCTATCCAGCCTGCGCATTAGGTCGGACACCGCAGCGCCGTCCCGGCCATAAAGGTCCGCAAGGAACCGCTCGAAGTTGCTGGAAACCTGGATATCCATGCTCGGGCTGATCGTCGGATCGACGCCCGCCTTTCTGTATTCCCCACTGTTAAAAAACCTCGAGAGAATATCGTTTCGGTTGGTTGCAACGATCAACTGTTCGACCGGCAAGCCCATCCGGCTCGCCGCATAGCCCGCGTATACATCGCCGAAATTGCCGCTTGGCACCGAAAAGGAAATTGCACGGGACGGCGCGCCCAGACTAACCCCGACAGTGAAATAATAGACGATTTGCGTCATCACCCGCGCCCAGTTGATCGAATTCACGGCAGACACCGCAAGTTCATCGCGAAAATCGTGATCATTGAACATCGCCTTAACCATTGCCTGGCAATCGTCAAAATCCCCCTCAACGGCTATATTGTGAACGTTGGCATCGAGCACCGTCGTCATCTGGCGCCGCTGGACGTCGGAGACGCGGCCCTTGGGATGCAGGATGAAAATGTCGACCGCGTCCCGGCCGCGACAGGCTTCGATAGCGGCCGAACCCGTATCACCCGACGTGGCGCCAACGATGGTCACCCGCTTGCCGCGCCGCGCGAGGAGATGGTCATATAGAAGGCCCAGTAGCTGCAACGCCACATCCTTAAAGGCCAGGGTCGGCCCGTGGTAAAGCTCCATCAGAAATTCGTTGCTGCCAAGCTGACTGACCGGCACCACGGCCCTATGAGAGAAGGCACCATAGGCCTTTTTCGTCATTTCCCTGAAATCCGCGGGGGAGATGCTGTCGCCGAGAAATGGTTGAAGCAAAAAGGCAGCCGCGTCCGCGTAGTTCTTGCCCGCGAGGCCCCGGATATCGTCCGTTGAAAACTGCGGCCAGCTTTCCGGCAGATAAAGTCCGCCGTCCCGGGCAAGTCCGGTCAGGACAACTTCTTCAAAATTCAACACCGGCGCCTTGCCGCGTGTGCTGATATAGCGCAACGTCACACTCCCTTAATCGGATCGAATGGCGGGAGAGAGTAACCATATGCGACGCGATAGCGCAAGCACGGATATGGTTGGCTCGCCCCTCCCGGCACTTGCCGGATCATTTCAGATAGCGGTTCCGCAAATGTGCCTTAAAAGCCTCGGTCTCCAGCGGGGCTCCGGTTGCCGACGTCAGGATATCGCCGGTCGGGAGCGAACTGCCGAGTGAATGGATATTTTCGCGGAGCCAGGCAATCAAATCCTCGAACCTCCCCGCGCGGACCTTTGTCGCCATGTCCGGAATTTTCTGGCCCGCCGCGCGGTAAATCTGGGCGGCGGCCAGCGCTCCCAATGTATAGGTCGGGAAATATCCGATTGCACCGCTTGGCCAATGAATATCCTGAAGGCAGCCGAGCCTGTCGTTTGGCGGCGTTATGCCAAGGACATTCCGCATGCCGCTGTTCCAGGCCGCGGGCAGGTCTTTCACCGCCAAGTCGCCCGCAAGCAACGCCTTCTCCAACCGGTAACGAAGCATCACATGAAGCGGATATGTTACTTCGTCCGCATCGACACGTATGAATCCCGGTTCGACTTTTTGATAGAGCCGTCGAATGTTCTCCTCGTCCCAAGCTGCGCCGTCGCCACCAAAGGCCGCCTTGATCTTCGGAAGGGCAAACGCCAGGAAGTCTTCGCTCCGTGAGAGCTGCATTTCGATCAGCAGTGACTGGCTTTCATGAAGCGCCATGCCGCGCGCCGCGCCGACGGGTTGCGAGCGCCATTCCCTCGGCAGGCCCTGTTCATATAACGCATGTCCTGTCTCATGAAGCGTTCCCATGAGGCTCTGGGCGAAATCCTCTGTTTCATACCGGGTTGTGAGACGGACGTCATCAGGGATACCGCCGGTGAACGGATGATGGCTGATATCCAGCCGGCCGTGATTGAAATCGAATCCAAGCGACGTCATGAATTCAAGGCCAAGGGCCTTTTGCATTTCCTGATTGAAGGGGCCCTTCGGCTGCACCGGCGGCGGATCATTTTTCTGACGCTCGAGTACGGCCACAAGAAAATCCGGAAGAAATATTTCGAGATCCGAGAATATCCGGTCAATGCCGTCGGAGGTACAGCCGGGCTCATACTCATCGAGCAGCGAGTCATAGGGGGTCAGGGAAAAGGCCGCCGACTTCGCATCGGCAATCCTGCGGGTGAGCAGGATGACCTCTTCCATGGACGGCGCGAAGGAGGCAAAGTCATTATTCAGGCGCGCCTCCCGCCACAGCATTTCGCATCGCGATGTGGCGCGTGATTGAGCCTCCACCAGATCAGGCTCAACCGCCGTTGCATGACGCCACCGATTGCGCATCTCGCGCAGATTAGCCTGTTGCCAATTGGTGAGTTCCGCCGCATCGTCTTCCGCGCCATCGAGCAGGTCGGATATTTCCCCGCTGGTAAGGATTTCATGCGATAGCAGGCTGAGGGTCGCGAGCTGTTCCGACCGCGCCTCCGCTCCGCCGGTCGGCATCATGGCCGCGCTATCCCAGTGCAACATCGCTGCCGCCCCTGAAATCGCCGAGAGACGCGCGAATCTTTTCTCGAGCGTCTGGTAAGCTGTCGTCGTATCCGGCATTTTATCCCTGTTTGCTGCGGCCCCGTCTCAGGCCGTAGAGGATATATATAACAACCATGGCGCCGGCCAGACCGAACCATGTAAACGCATACTGGATATGGTTGTTGGGCAGCGTAATCCGCGTCTGGCCGCCTATCGGCAATCCGCCCGGGACATCGACCGCATCCAGCTCGACAAAGACGGGCTTGACCGTCATTCCGAGATGATCCGCCATCGCGGCAAGTTCGCCATAAAGCCAGACGTTATCCTCAGCATTGCTCTCAGGTAGAAACGACCAGGATTTTCCCCAGGGTTTGCGGGCGATTCCGGTCACTGTGACTTGCCCGTCCACAAGACCTTCCGACCGCGTTTGCGGCTCCTTTTTCTCTTCCGGCACCCAGCCCCGGTTGACGAGAACGACGTCGCCCTCTTCGGCGCGGACGAAGGGAGTAATTATCTGAAATCCCGAACGGCCGCCTTCTGCATGGGCAAAGAGGTGTATTTCCTTTTCATGATCGAAAGTGCCCGTCAAGCTGACCCGCCGGTACTGCCATTCTTGCGGAACGATATCGGCATTCGGAAGATTGACCGGAGCCGCGGCAAGCTGGCTGTTGATTTCGTCGATAAGATCAACCTTCCAGCTATAGCGGTTTACCTGCCAGACCGTCAGCGCGAGCAATATGAGGACGCAAGGCACCGTAATCAGCGTCGGCACTAGTCCGGGGGAAAAATTTTTCATATTTAATAATGCTCGATCTCGGAGCTGGCTTTATGTTTAAATTGAACGGCGATCAGGTAGGCCTTAAAGGGCCTGAGAAGTCCGATACTTAATATAAATATGCACGGTAGCCAGATGGTCAACTGCAGCCAGTACGGCGGATGATAGGCGAGTTCCGTGGCAACAGCGAGACCGCCGACGATAAAGCCCACAATCAGGATAATGAAAACCGCCGGGCCGTCGCCGCTGTTGACCGCGCTGAAATCCTGGCCGCACGTATCACAGGATTCCGCAACATCCAGGAAGCCCTTAAAAAGTTTCCCCTTTCCGCAGGCCGGGCATTTGCAGGTAAGCCCGGCGCGCAAAGGGGAAACTGGCATGCCATAAGAATAAGGCATTCGCTACTACTGAATCAGGTCCACTCCGGTCCTGCCCCCCACCAGTAAACGGCAAAGAACAGGAACAGCCAGACGACATCGACGAAATGCCAGTACCAGGCCGCAGCTTCCAGACCAAAATGATGGGTCGGCGTGAAGTGGCCTTTCATAGCGCGCAGCAGGCACACAAGAAGGAAAACCGTTCCGATAAAGACATGAGCCCCATGAAAGCCCGTCGCCATATAGAAGGTCGACGGATAAATACCGTCTGTGAAGCCGAATTGAGCATGGGAATATTCGTAAATCTGCACGGCGGTAAAGCAAGCGCCAAGAATAACCGTCAGCAACAACCCCTGCACCAGCCCCTTCCGGTCACCATGCTGAAGCGCATGATGAGCCCAGGTCACGGTCGTTCCCGAGAGCAACAATATCACCGTGTTAAGAAGCGGAATGTGCCAAGGATTGAAGGTGAGAATACCTTCCGGTGGCCAGACGCCGCCGCCGACCTCAGTGGGAAACAACCCAGCATTAAAATAGGCCCAGAACCAGGCAACGAAGAACATCACCTCGGAGGCGATGAACATGATCATGCCGTAGCGCAGTCCCAGCTGTACGACCGGGGTATGGTGCCCTTCATGTTCGCCTTCCTTGACGACATCGCGCCACCAGGCGAAGGCGGTATACAACAGGACGACAAAGCCGATCACAAAAACGGCAAAGCCCTTGTCATGCATCCACATAACCGCACCGATGGCGGCGGCAAAAGCTGCGATCGACGCAAGCGCCGGCCAGGGGCTCGGATCCACCAGATGATAATCATGTTGTTTGGCGTGAGAATCTGCCATTCCTAAACTCCTGCAATTCAGCCGGATTAATTCCGGTCCCAATAACTACCCAATTCTCCCAAAGGTCAATTTACATCAACCGATTTTTTTTCAGCCTTCGCCGAAACATCCGTTGCCTTATCGTCTTCCGCGACGAAGAAGGTGTAGGAAAGTGTGATTACCTTGATTTCCTTCGCGTTCGGATCCTTGTCAATTTCCGGATCTACAAAAAAAGTAACCGGCATCTGAACCCGTTCACCAGGCTGCAATACCTGCTCGGTAAAACAGAAACAATCGATCTTGGTAAAATACTGTCCCACTTTTTGCGGCGTCACATTGAAAGCCGCAGTCCCGGTAATGACACGGTCCGTCGGATTGTACGCTTCATAGAAGGCGAGCCCGGTTTCTCCGACTTTCATTGTCATCTTGCGCTGCACCGGTTTGAAATCCCACGGCATCTCGATGCTGGTGTTGGCGTCGAATTCAATAACCATTTCCCGATCCAGAATGACATCCGGCGCAATACTCGCCTGCTGCGTCGTTCCACCATATCCGGTCACCCGGCAGAACAGATCATAAAGCGGCACAGAGGCATAGGCCGCCCCGACCATGCCAGCGGCGACGGAGGCAAGGATCAACGCGAGCCGCTTCGACTTGGTTTTTGACATCGCACTCATGCGCCGGACCCTCCCGACATCTTGACGATGGTGATCAGGTAAAACAGCACCACCAGCGCAATCAGAATTCCCCCCACGGCGAGGTTGCGAACGCGTTGACGTTTGCGATATTCTTCATCACGCGCCATATCAAATCACTGTCCGAATGAGGCTCTCGCCAAGCAACATGGCGAAGAGCAGGAAGAGGTACAGAAGCGAGAAGGCAAAAAGCTGCTTCGCGCTTTTTTCATCCTTTGCGACCCACACCTTAACCGAAAGGAGTAGGAAAAGGCCGCTTAATACTGCCGCGCCGACACCGTACAGGATTCCCGCATAGCCGAGGAAATACGGCATGACCGCAACCGGGAACAGCAGCGCGCTGTAAAGGACAATCTGCCGCCGGGTCACGTCGCGACCGGCGACGACCGGCAACATCGGAACGCCTGCCTTGGCGTAGTCTATGTCGCGCCAGAGCGACAGCGCCCAAAAATGGGGAGGCGTCCACATGAAAATGATGGCGAAGAGAACAAGTGACTCGGCGCTTACGTCTCCGGTGACCGCCGCCCAGCCGATCATGGGTGGAAATGCGCCCGCGGCGCCGCCGATCACGATGTTCTGCGGCGTTCTGCGCTTCAGCCACATGGTATAGACAAAGACATAAAATGCGATGGTGAGGGCGAGCAGCGCCGCCGCCACATAATTGACAGCAAGCCCCATCAGGACCACGGAAGCAACGGAAAGCACGGTTCCGAACGCCAGGGTTTCGTTAGCGCTGACGCGACCGGAGGGGATCGGCCTTTCTTTCGTCCGTTCCATTACCGCATCTATATCGGCATCATACCACATGTTTATGGCACCTGACGCACCGGCACCAACCGCGATACAAAGCAGGGCCGTAAAGGCGAGGACCGGATGAATTGTTCCGGGGGCCACGGCAAGTCCTACGAGCCCTGTAAAGACGACAAGCGACATCACCCGCGGTTTCAGCAGGGCGAAATAATCGCCGACCCGCGTCAAATCCGTATTGGCGCGGGCCTCGATTGTTTCCTTTACGACGCTTGTGTCGGACACAAGTTGCTCCTTTGGTCTTACTTAATGACCGGCAGTTCGTTGAACTGATGGAATGGCGGCGGAGACGGAAGGGTCCATTCCAGCGTCGTCGCACCTTCACCCCATGGATTGTCGGCGGCCTGTTCCTTGCGCATGAAGGCATGCACAACTGTGATCAGGAAGATCAGAACACCGAAAGCGGAAATATAGGAGCCATAGGACGAAATCTCGTTGAACCCGGCGAAGGCATCCGGATAGTCCGGAATACGCCGCGGCATGCCCGCGAGCCCGAGGAAATGCATCGGGAAGAAGATCATATTCACACCGATGAACGTCACCCAGAAATGCAGATGCGCAAGCTTTTCCGAATAGGTATAGCCGGTAATCTTGCCGAACCAGTAGTAGAAGCCGGCGAAGATCGCGAACACGGCGCCAAGGCTCAGGACGTAATGGAAGTGGGCCACAACGTAATAGGTATCATGGAGCGCAACGTCGAGGCCGGCATTCGCCAGAACAACGCCCGTCACACCACCAATCGTGAAGAGGAAAATGAAGCCAAGCGCCCAGACCATCGGCGGCTTGAACTCAATGGAACCGCCCCACATCGTCGCGATCCAGGAGAAAATCTTGACGCCCGTCGGCACCGCAATCACCAGCGTCGCCACGAGGAAGTAGGCGCGCGTATCCACGTTCATGCCGACCGTATACATGTGGTGGGCCCAGACGATAAACCCGACGCCCCCGATCGCAACCATGGCATAGGCCATCCCAAGATAGCCAAAAACCGGCTTGCGGGAGAAGGTCGAGACAATCTGGCTGATAATGCCGAAGCCCGGCAGGATCAGAATATAAACTTCGGGGTGGCCAAAGAACCAGAACAGATGCTGGAACAGGATCGGATCCCCTCCGCCCTGCGGAACGAAGAAGGTCGAGCCGAAATTCCGGTCAGTCAGGAGCATCGTGATACCACCTGCGAGCACCGGCAAGGACAGCAGCAGAAGGAAGGCCGTCACCAGGACCGACCAGACAAAGAGCGGCATTTTGTGCATGGTCATGCCTGGCGCGCGCATATTGAAAATGGTCGTGATAAAGTTGATGGCGCCCAGAATGGAGGAGGCACCGGCGAGATGAAGGCTAAGGATCGCGAAATCGACTGCCATTCCCGGATGGCCGGTTGTTGAGGAAAGCGGCGGATAAATCGTCCAGCCACCGCCCACTCCATTGGCACCGGCAGGTCCCTCGACAAAAATCGAAATCAGCAGAAGGCCGAGCGCCGGCGGCAACAGCCAGAAAGAGATGTTGTTCATCCGCGGGAAGGCCATGTCCGGCGCGCCGATCATCAAGGGCACAATCCAGTTTCCAAATCCGCCGATCATGGCCGGCATCACCATGAAGAAGATCATGATCAGGCCGTGGCCGGTTACCAGGACATTAAAGAAATGGAAATTGCCGTTCAGGAACTGATCGCCCGGCATTTGCAATTCCGCCCGGATATAAACGGACATTGCGCCACCGATAATCCCGGCGATAATCGCAAAAATCAGATACATTGACCCGATGTCTTTGTGATTGGTCGAATAGACCCAACGCTTCCAGCCCGATGGAGTATGTTCGTCGTGAGCGGCTGCTGATCCGTAAGCCATGATGTCTTGCCTCTTTCCTAGCCTGTTTACTCTGCGCTTGTGGTCTTTACCTGGGCGAACTTGATCGCCGGCGTTCCGCCACTTGCGAATTCTTTTTTGGCTTCAACAAGCCACTTTGCGTAATCTTCCTTGCTGACAGCCTTGATCATGATCGGCATGAAGCCATGGCGGGCACCGCACAGCTCGGAACATTGCCCATAGTACATGCCTTCCTTGTCAATCCGCATCCAGGTTTCGTTAAGACGACCCGGAACCGCGTCCATTTTGACGCCCAGCGACGGCATGGCCCATGAATGCAGAACATCTTCTGCCGTTACGAGAACACGAATGTTGGTCTCGACCGGAAGAACAATCGCATTGTCAGTCGTTAGAAGGCGAAGCTGACCGTCCTTGAGCTCGTCTTTCTCGAGCATGACCGCATCGAAAGCAAGGCCCTCTTCATCCATGTACTCATAGCCCCAATACCACTGATAGCCGATTGCTTTCAGCGTCATGTCCGGCTCTTCGATCCGATCACCGTAATACAGCAACTTCAGCGACGGGATCATGATGACAATAAGGATCATGATCGGGACAACCGTCCAGACAATCTCGATTAACGTATTATGCGAAGTCTTGGATGGGGTGGGATTGGCGCGCCGGTTAAAGCGAAGGATCACGAAAATCAGCAGGGCCAGAACGAAAAGGGAAATGGCGCTGATAATCCATAGCAACATGTCATGGAACACATGCTGATGTTCGGCGACCGGTGAGAGGGCCGCCTGAAAAGTTGTCTGCCATGGTGACGGCTGCCCTTCCCCTGCTGCCGCAGCTCCCATCGTCAATACCGTGCCCGCAACTGCGGTCATAAATGCGACAAGATTTCTTACCATACCCATCTTCAATTCCCGTCTTTGATAACGTGACTATTCATCCCAGTCCCTTGTGCTGGCCAGTATACTCCGGCACAGCCCGATTTTGGACAGTTTTTTGACTTATACTCGGCCCCTTGAGCCAAATCAAAAAGCTTTCAATCAGATTGCGCCGGAAACTACACCACCGCTATGCCTAATAACAAGCCTAAGACTGCACATAATCCGCTGTCAGACGCATTTTTTTTGAGCTCCGCCGCAACGCAATTTCTAAAATATCGTGATAATTCAAATATTTATATAAACAAGCCGGCGGCAAACAGAAACACGGCCATCCAGTTCAACGGACAACATATTGTGACATTTTGTCACACCGAATTGCGGCGAAACAATTCGGCCGGTTTAGAATCTTTCAAATCATTGCATGGCACGCCTCGACAATTCGGCGCGAAAGCCACATATTCAACATAATGATGACAGAAATGACAGTGACCGGAGCTTTTTATGACTGACGTATCCACCGCCAACGAACTCTTTTTTAATGCAACGGGAATGCACCGTGGAAGGGTCGAAACGCAGGTGTCCGAAGCCCTAAAAAATGCGGATGATGGGGAGCTGTTTCTGGAGTACCGCCAGTCGGAAGGATTTTCATTTGATGACGGCCGCCTTAAAAGCGCGAGTTTCGACACCACGCAGGGCTTCGGGCTTCGTGCCGTAATTGGGGAAGCGACGGGTTTTGCACATGCGTCGGAGTTGAGCGAGCAGGCCATAAAAAATGCGTCAAAAACGGTGCAGGCTGTTCAAACGGGGAAAAGCGGCGTCATGTCGCTGCCATCGGCAGGATCAAACCGCGCCCTTTATAGCGATGACAATCCGTTAAGTGAAATTCCCTTTGACGCAAAGGTGAAGGCGCTCGCGGACATAGACGCCTATGCGCGCGGAAAAGACAGCAAGGTTGTTCAGGTGTCGGTCTCTCTTGCAGGGTCCTGGCAGGGCATCGAGATCATCCGCACCGGCGGCGAACGCGCGGGAGATATCCGTCCACTCGTCCGGCTTAATGTCTCCGTCGTGGTGGAGAAAGACGGTCGGCGCGAATCCGGTTCCCACGGAATGGGTGGACGAACCGGGTACGGTTTTTACCTTGAGGAAGCGACATGGAAGGCCGCCGTCGACGAAGCCTACCGTCAGGCGATTGTCAATCTCGACAGCGTTGCCGCCCCGGCCGGTGAAATGGATGTCGTTGTCGGACCGGGATGGCCCGGCATCATCCTTCATGAGGCAGTCGGCCACGGCCTTGAAGGCGATTTCAACCGCAAGAAAACCTCCGTCTTCTCCAACCTGATGGGTGAACGGGTTGCCGCCCCGGGAGTCACAGTTGTCGACGACGGCACAATTGCCGACCGCCGCGGCTCCCTCACCATTGATGACGAAGGCACCGCCACCAGTTCCACAACGCTGATTGAGGACGGTATTCTTGTCGGCTATATGCAGGACCGACAGAATGCGCGCCTTTTGGGCGTTGATCCGACGGGAAACGGGCGGCGAGAGAGTTATGCCCATCTTCCCATGCCGCGCATGACAAACACCTACATGCTCGGCGGCGACAAGGACCCGGAGGAAATTGTCAAATCGGTGAAAAAGGGTCTCTATACGGTCAATTTCGGCGGCGGGCAGGTCGACATCACATCGGGTAAGTTTGTATTCTCCTGCACCGAAGCCTATCTCATCGAAGATGGAAAACTGACGGCACCCGTGAAGGGCGCAACCCTCATCGGCACCGGCAGCGAAGCCTTGAAGAAAGTAAAGGCGATTGGCAATGACATGGCGCTCGACAGCGGAATCGGCACCTGCGGCAAGGCCGGGCAAAGCGTGCCGGTCGGCGTCGGCCAACCGACCATGCTGATTGAGGGACTGACGGTTGGCGGGACAGCATAAACCGGGATTTCACGCGCGGACAGCGGCCTGCACATTCGTCCTGTCCGCTTTTCTCACGCTGCAATTTTCCGGATCCGCTTTGCCGGATGAGCAGAGTTGGCTTCCGCCGGGAAGCGCAACGGAAATGCGGCGCAACCCGCCGGCCGAACTCATCAGACCCGAGACAGTTCAAGACGATAAATGGCGATTTGGCCGGCTACTGTTTCGCAGCCCTTCCATCCTTGGCGAAAAGGCTGTCCGCATTGGCCTTTCCTGCAATAGCTGCCATACAAACGGGCATATGAATTCGGACTTTTTCATCAGCGGCCTGTCGGATCGGCCGGGGCGCGTCGATGTGACCCATCGCTTCTGGCAGGCCGGCTTCGACGACGGCGTCTCGAACCCGCTGGATATCCCGTCGTTGCGGGGATCGCGGGACAACGCCCCCTATGGCTCAGCGAAGATTTTTCCCAATCTCGCATCCTTCACCAATCATGTCATCGTAACCGAATTTGCGGGACCCAAACCAAGCAAGAGAATCCTGGAGGCGCTGATCGTTTATATGGAATCTCTCGATTCCGGCGGTTCAGCGCAAGAGGTGAACGCGTCGGAGGTTTCCTATCTCCCACTTCTGCTGGGCCCGTTGGAAACCAAGAATCTAGAGGAGCTGGACGAACTTTACGAACTGATCCGCAGCGACTATGGCCGCCGTGCCGCGAAAGAGGGAGGGGCAATCGAGAAGTTCCGCCGCACTGTCGTGATGCTTGGTGTGATCAGGAAAAAAGCCGCCGCAGGTGATTTTGCGGCGGCAATTACAGGTTATCAGAACCTAGTTGAGGCTCAGTAAGCGTATTCCGCAAAAACCGGATCGATCTTTTGCTTCCAGGCGCCGTGGTACCGTTCGAGCATTTCTTCCGCAGGCGTCTTGCCGATCTTGACGATGGTTTTAAGGGCATTGAGGAAATGGCTTTCGTCCTCGCCGAAACTGTCGAGCCGCTTTCGCGATTCCAGCCCGGCCGACGCGATTTCCAAAATATCAACCGCCAGTGCCTGCATGCTCCGGCCGTCCGGCATTTTGGTTTTCAGCGCGTGGGTAATAACGTCATTCCTGATTCGTTGACGATCTTCCGCCGTCCAGTTCTTCACCAACTCCCAGGCACTCTCCAGCGCCGCATCGTCATACAGAAGCCCGACCCAAAGCGCGGGAAGCGCGCAAAGCCGACGCCAGGGCCCGCCGTCCGCGCCCCGCATTTCCAGGAAGCGTTTCATGCGGACTTCGGGGAAAAGGGTGGTCAGGTGATTGTCCCAATCGGCGAGATTCGGCTTCTCTCCGGGCAATCCGGGCAGCTTACCGGCCAGGAAATCCCGAAATGACTGGCCGGAAACGTCCAGATATTTCCCATCGCGATAAACAAAATACATGGGCACGTCGAGCGCATAGTCGACATACCGCTCGAAGGAAAAGCCCTCTTCAAAAACGAAGGGAATCATGCCGGTGCGGTCCGGGTCGGTGTCGGTCCAGATATAGCTGCGGTGACTGAGATGTCCGTTGGGACGGCCTTCTGTAAAGGGGGAATTTGCAAAAAGCGCCGTCCCAAGAGGTTGAAGCGCAAGGCTCGTGCGAAACTTTTTCACCATGTCCGCTTCGGAAGAATAGTCGAGGTTGACCTGCACAGTGCAGGAGCGGAACATCATGTCGAGACCATGCTGGCCACGCGTGGGCATGTATCTTTTCATGATCTGGTAACGGCCCTTGGGCATCATCGGGGTTTCACCAAGAGTCCATTTCGGGCTGAATCCAAGACCCAGAAATCCGACCCCCATCTCATCACCGACTTCGCGGACCTGGGCAAGATGGGTATGCACTTCACTACAGGTTTCGTGAAGGTTCTCGACCGCGGCACCGGAGAGCTCGAGCTGCCCGCCGGGCTCCAGACTGACGGAGCATCCCTCCTTCGACAGGGCAATAACATTATCGCCCTCGTAATCCGGCTGCCAGCCGAACCGTTGGAGCCCCTCCAGCATCGTTCGGATACCCTTGGGCCCCTCGTAAGTCAGAGGTTCGTGAGTATCCAGCGTGAAGCCGAATTTTTCGTGTTCAGTGCCAATGCGCCATTTATCGCGCGGTTTGCAACCGCTGGCGGCAAAGTCGACGAGCTGCGCTTTATCGGCGATTTCTACCGCTTCGCCTTTGGAAGGTCCGGACATGTATTCCCCTTGTTTTTCTACTGGCCGGGCAAAGCGCCCCAGGTCCGGCCTTTGTCATCCGACTTAAAGAATTGCAGGGCCTGCATCAAGCCCAAATTATTATTTTTGTCCAACGATCACAAATTGCAACTCTCTTGATTTCTTTACGTCCAGTCTCCGTGGAAAGCCTGGAGAAGCGACAGACTTGCAATAACGGCCGTTTCCGCTCGCAATATCCGGGGTCCCAACGAAATCGCGTAGGTATTGGGACGGGCGGAGATGAGCTCGATCTCCTCATCGGTAAACCCGCCTTCCGGCCCGGTAACCACCGCCCATTTTTCGGACGGCGCAAGGTTCGGCAAAACAGTTCCCGCGCTTTTTCCCGTCAGCCGCTCATTGCAGAATACGAGGGCTCGTTCAGGCTCCAGCGCCGCCAGCGCCTGTTCCAGCCTGACCAGGCCATGGACGACGGGCAGGTTCAACCGCTCGCACTGTTCCGCCGCTTCCATCGCCTGCAACTCCATCTTGTCCTCTCGCACGCGTTCTGCATTGGTCCGTTGTGTCTGCACCGGCTGAAGGCTCGCGACGCCAAGCTCCGTCGCTTTCTGAACGATCAGCGCGGTTTGCACTTTCTTGACCGGCGCGAACAAAAGTTCAATGTCGGGTTCCGTCAGTTGCGGACGAAGTTGTTCCGTGACATGAACAAGACAATGATTTTTGTGAACGTCCTGCAACTCGCCAAGCCACTCTCCATCTCGCCCGTTGAACAGCGCGATCCTGTCTCCTGCCGAACGCCGCATTACGGTGGCCACATAATGGGACTGGGTTTTATCCAGCACCACGCCGAGATTCTTGCCAAGATCGCTTGGAACAAAAAGGCGAAGGGAATATGGTTTTGGTATCATAAGATATTTGAACTCTTGTCACGCTCTTGGATAAATTATTGCGATAAATAGCAATTAATGTCATCTCCGTCACCTTTGGATAGATAAGAGAAGTACTGAAATGCGCCGACCCGACCGGATCATTGCCGATGCCAGCAAACAGAACTGGGTGGATTTGTATGCGCCGGAGGGGCTGCAACCCTATATGAAGCTCTCCCGCCTCGACCGGCCGATCGGCACCTGGCTGTTGTTGCTGCCCTGTCTCTGGTCGATCGCGCTTGCGGCGCCAATGGGTGGATTCCCCAACTTGTGGCTCTTCATCCTCTTTGGCATCGGTGCGCTTGTCATGCGCGGCGCGGGCTGTACGCTCAATGACATCACGGACCGGAATTTCGATGGCCAGGTGGAGCGAACGAAAAAACGTCCGATCCCGAGCGGTCAGGTTTCTCTTCTTCAGGCATTCTTGTGGCTCGGATTCCAGTGTCTGATTGGTTTCTTGATCCTGTTGCAGTTCAATACATTTGCCATAATGCTGGGGGCCGCCAGCCTGATCCTGGTGGCAATTTATCCCTTCGCCAAGCGCTTCACATACTGGCCGCAGTTTTTCCTTGGCCTCGCGTTCAACTACGGCGCATTGCTTGGATGGGCTGCCGTGAAGGGTGATCTTGGGGTCGCGCCGGTCATCATGTATCTTGGCGGGATTGCCTGGACCCTCGGGTATGACACCATCTATGCCCATCAGGACAAGGAAGACGACGTCCTGATCGGCGTCAAATCAACGGCACTCAAGTTCGGCGAAAGTACCCGCAGCTGGCTGATCGGGTTTTATTCCGTCATCTTCATTGCGTTAATAATGAGCGGATATGTCGCGGGACTGACAGTCCCCTTTTATATCGTCATGGCGGGCGCCGGGGCCCAGCTTGCCTGGCAGATCAAAAACCTTGATATCGACAATCCCGATATCTGCTTGCTGCTGTTCAAATCCAACAAGATTTTCGGCCTCGTTGTCCTCGCGGCCATAATCCTTGGCAAGTTCACCCCGTTCGGTTAGGCGATGCTTTTACTTTACGGGTGCCGGTGTTCTCGGGCATAGTCGCGGCGGCGGATAAAGGGACAGGATAGAGACGTCATGGCGTATGGGTCACTTCGGGATTTTATGGCAAAGCTTGAAGCTGCCGGCAAACTCGTCCGGGTGCAAGAGCCCGTCTCCACAGATCTCGAGATGACAGAAATTCAGACCCGCCTGCTCGCGGATGGTGGCCCCGCCGTTCTCTTCGAGACTCCCGTAAACGAGAAAGGCGAGAAAAACCCAATACCGGTTCTCGTCAACCTGTTCGGCACGGTTGACCGCGTCGCCATGGGCATGAACCGAAAGCCCGAAGAATTGCGGGAAATTGGAGAAACACTCGCGTTTTTACGTCAGCCTGAGCCGCCAGAAGGCTTTCGCGAAGCGATGGGCATGCTGCCGGTGCTTAAGACTGTGATGACCATGCGGCCGAAAACGGTGAGCAAGGCGCCCTGTCAGGAGGTGGTCCTCACCGGTGACGATATCGACCTTGACCAACTTCCGATCCAGACCTGCTGGCCCGGGGAGCCTGCACCGCTGATCACCTGGCCGCTGGTCGTAACCAAGGGGCCCGGCAACGACAGAACCGATGACTATAATCTCGGTATTTACCGGATGCAGAAGCTTGGACGGAACAAGACACTGATGCGATGGCTCAAGCATCGCGGCGGCGCCCAGCATCACGCCCGCTGGGGAAAGGAAAAAACCGAGCCGCTCCCCGTCGCCGTTGTCATCGGGGCGGACCCGGGGACCATTCTCGCGGCCGTCACGCCGATCCCGGACACACTGTCGGAGTATCAGTTTGCCGGTCTCCTGCGCGGAGAAAAGGTGGAACTGGTTGAGTGCAAAACCGTGCCGTTAAAAGTCCCTGCAAGCGCCGAAATCATTCTGGAGGGTCATGTCTCCCTCGATGATTATGGGGATGAGGGGCCTTATGGGGACCACACTGGATATTACAATTCCGTTGAGAGTTTTCCCGTTTTCACCATCTCTGCGATCACGATGCGTGCAAAGCCGATCTATCTTTCGACCTTTACGGGGCGGCCGCCGGATGAGCCAAGTATTCTCGGCGAAGCGCTGAACGAGTTGTTTATCCCGCTCATACGACAACAGTTTCCGGAAATCATAGACTTCTGGTTACCGCCAGAGGGGTGCAGCTACCGGATTGCCGTGATTTCCATGAAGAAAGCCTATCCCGGGCATGCGAAGCGGGTGATGATGGGCGCCTGGTCCTATCTCAGGCAGTTCATGTACACGAAATTTCTGATTATCGTGGATGATGACATCAACGCGCGCGACTGGAAAGACGTGATGTGGGCCGTCTCGACCCGGATGGACCCGGTGCGCGATATCACCTTGATCGAGAACACACCGATCGACTATCTCGACTTTGCCTCTCCTGAATCGGGGCTGGGCGGCAAAATCGGCCTCGATGCCACCAACAAGCTGCCGCCGGAAACCCACCGTGATTGGGGCCGGCAAATCCGCATGGATGACGCGGTTATCGAGAAAATTGACCGTCTTTGGGAAAAACTGGACCTGCCAGGAGACGGCAAATCCATCTGGAAATAGAGCTTTCCCTTATTCCCCTTCCAGAACATAGCGGCGATTGAGCGGCTGGGGCGGACGATGGTTGTCCCGGTACAGCCTGCTGAACGCGTCGATCTGTGCCTTGGACGCCGAAAGGGTTTCCTTATAAACGTGCCAAGTGACATTTTCGCCGCACGGAGGGGTTGTCAGCGATCCCTTGTAGCGGAAAAAGCGCGTATCGACAGGCAGCAGATTATTCGGATCGATATAGGCATCCAGACGCGCTTCGCCCGGTGTTGCCGGGGCCTTGTCCAGAATGGTTTGCAGCGTCGCATTGGCCTCTGCTTCTCCAAACAGGACGCCCAGCACAAACATATCCCCGGCCGCCGACTGAAGAACGAAATGTGCCTCCAACGGATAACTGCGGCCATCAACCACATGTTCGGACTGATGATGGAAATGAAATTCCTGAAGTTGGTAGTCGTTCCCCTGATAGGTTACCAGCCCACCCTCTCCGCCGGTCGTCACTTTGATCTTGTGGCCGTCATTGACCACAACCGGTTCAAACTGTTGCAGATCCAGAAAAGCAGTTGGCACGTCGGCGCCAACGGCGGTGGTTGATTGAAGGGCGACCGGCGATTGCTGGCTGCCGTCGCAAGTACCAAATTCCGGCGACAGCGACGCCCAGTTCGCGGGTCCCGTGGCTCCGTCATAGGACCAGGCCGGCTGATCCTCCGCGAGAGCCGGAGTTGCCACAAGAAAAGCGGCAAAGATTGCGCAGCAGCAATTTAAAAATCGGGACATATGGAGATTCCTCAGTTAATCTGCATTCAGATAAACGGTACCTCCTCATATCAGCGGATGCCAGTCAAGAAGTTTAAAAATAGCTGCGTCCAGGAATAACTAAACTGGAGCAGTCCGCGGAAACCTCGATGAGTCTCATTTCAGATCCCGTTTTTTACCTACTGGCGATTCCGGTTGTCCTGTTGATCGGCATATCAAAGGGCGGATTCGCTGGCTCTCTCGGCATTTTAAGCGTCCCAATTCTCTCGCTTATGATTTCGCCGGTTCAGGCTGCCGCAATCGTGCTTCCCATCCTCTGCGTGATGGATATTTTTGGCCTGATCGCCTATCGGCGCGTCGCCGACTGGCGCAATCTCGGATATCTGCTGCCCGGAGCCGTGACCGGCATCCTGGCCGGATATTTGCTGTACAACTACCTGAGCGCAGATTTCATCAAGGTGCTTCTGGGCGTGATCTGCGTCGTCTTCACCCTCAATCACTACATCCGCAAGCGGCCAGTTGACCATGTGGCGAAAGCCAGCCTGACCCGCGGATCATTCTGGGGGTCCATCGCCGGATTTACGAGTTTCGTCGCACATGCGGGCGGACCGCCCCTGCAATTTTACATGCTGCCGCAAAAAATTGACAAGACCCTCTATGTCGGGACGTCCGTCTGGTTCTTCTTCGTCGTGAATTACGTGAAACTCATTCCCTACGCGTTGCTGGACCAGTTTTCTCTCCAGAATATCGGAACGTCGCTGGTTCTTCTGCCGCTCGCTCCGATCGGCATCTGGCTCGGCGTCAAGGCGCATAAGTTGATCTCGGAGGATCTTTTCTACCGGATCGCCTATGTCCTCGTTCTCGTGACCGGCGGCAAGCTTTTATGGGATGGCCTTGCGGGAATGAATTTGCTTTTCTGATTCCATTTTGGCTCGACACTCCCTATGTATGAAGGGTTGTTATTAATCAGTCAGGATGCCTATGTCGCAGCAAGTTGCGGAGACGCAAAATTCACTCAATATTTTGAACGATCTGATTGCCGTTGCGCGTCGCAAGGGAGCGGAGGCGGCCGATGCCGTCCGAATTCAGGGTACCTCCGTCCATGTTTCGGTGCGTCAGGGTGAAACGGAGGAGGTCGAGCGCTCGGAAGCGCATGACCTGGGATTGCGCGTTCTCATCGGCAAGCAGCAGGCCTTTGTTTCCTCCAACGATACAAGGCCCGAAGTTCTGGAAGAACTTGCCGACCGGGCGCTGGCCATGGCCCGCAGCATGCCGGAAGACAAATTTTGCGGATTGGCGGATCCGGCGAAACTCGCGCATGATTTTCCCGAACTCGATCTGTTCGATGAAACCGTGCTGTCGCCGGATGATCTTGTTGCCATCGCCAGGGAAGCCGAAGAATCGGCATTGGCTGTCGAAGGCGTAACGAATTCGGAAGGCGGCGGCGCCTCAACGGGCCGCGCGTCGATTGCCCTTGTAACGTCGGGCGGATTTGCCGGCGCCTATACCTCGAGCAGCTTTTCCGTGAGCGCGTCGGTTATTGCCGGTGAGGGCCAGGGGATGGAGCGCGATTATGACTATGACAGCCGGCATTATTATTCCGACCTCAAATCGCCGGCAGAGGTCGGTAAAACCGCTGGAGAAAGAGCGGTAAAATTGCTCAATCCGCGTAAAATGCCGAGCGCCCAGGTTCCCGTCATATTCAGCAACCGGGTATCCGGAAGCCTGCTCGGGCATTTTGCCGGTGCCATATCCGGCTCATCGATCGCCAGGGGGACGAGCTTCCTCAAGGACAGCATGGGCAAACAGGTTTTCCCCAAGGATATCCGCATAACGGACGACCCGCACCGACCAAGAGGGGCTGCGTCCAAGCCATTTGACGGCGAGGGTGTCGCGAACAACCGCCTCGACCTAATCGATGCAGGTGTCTTGCAATGCTGGATCCTTAACTCGGCTTCGGCACAACAACTTGGTCTGGAGACAAACGGGCGCGCCACCCGGGGAACCGCCTCGCCTCCGGGTTCGGGAACGACTAATCTCTATCTGGAAGCGGGAGAAAGCTCGCTCACCGAACTGATCAAAGATATAAAGTCCGGACTCTATATCACCAGCCTCATCGGGTTCGGGGTTAACGGCATTACGGGTGACTACAGCCGCGGCGCCTCCGGTTTCTGGATAGAAAACGGCGAGATCGTCTTCCCGGTTTCTGAACTCACCATTGCCGGAAATCTCACGGATATGTTTATGAACCTTGTTCCGGCCAACGACCTTGAATTCCGCCATGGAACGAATGCACCGAGCCTACGAATTGATGGAATGATGGTTGCCGGCACATGACAGATCATTATGACAAGGATTTTCACCTGCTCACCCGCGTCATGCAGGAAGCCGGAGACATTGCCCGCCTATATTTCAATGGCAATGTAAAAAGCTGGGAAAAAAAGCCGGGTGATCCGGTAAGTGAGGCCGATCTTGCCCTCGACACGCATTTCAGGAGTAAACTGACGGCTGCCCGGCCGGACTATGGCTGGCTGTCGGAAGAGACCGCGGATGATAAGGCGCGACTTGAAAAATCGCGGGTCTGGATCATTGATCCAATCGACGGCACCCGTTCCTTCATCGCCGGAAAGCCCGAATTTACAATTTCGGCCGCCCTCGTCGAAGATGGCAAGCCGGTTGTCGGCATTGTCTATAATCCGATCCTTGAGGAATATTATGAGGCCGTCAAAGGGCGCGGCGCCAAATTGAACGGTGAAATAATCACCTGCGGTAACAAATCGAACCTCACCAATACCCATCTTATCGCCAGCAAGAAGGCATTTGATTGGCACGGCTGGCTGGATGATGTCGAAGGCGCAAAATTCAGCCATGTAAATTCAATCGCCTATCGTATGGTGAAAGTTGCCTCCCGCCACGCCGACGCATCCCTGTCACTCACCGAAAAAAGTGACTGGGACATTGCCGCAGCCGATTTAATCCTGTCAGAAGCCGGTGGCATAACAACAACGACCCGGGGCGACGAACTCATCTACAACAGAAAATCCATCAATCAGATAAATGTCATTTCCTCGGGCAAGAATATTCATCCGAAACTGATGGAACTGCTGGAAAGCTTCGGTACCGCCAAGTCATTTTGAATGAAGAATGATCGAATTTTCGGAAACCGGAAACGGTTGCAAAAACCGCCATCGCCGACTAATTTAATCAGCGATATTGTGACAAACCGGGGTGACATGGAATGAAACCAGTTTCTCGCGCAGTTATTGCCGCAGCGATGTTGTCTTTTGCTCTCCTGACAGGCGGGTGCAGCGATACATGGCAGGGCGTCAAAAAAGACACAAACGAGAATCTCAACAAGGCGGGCGATATCGTCGTCAAGGCCGGCGAGAAACTGAAGTCCGAATAGGATATTGCTCGTCCGTTTATTTTCCGATCGCGGTTTACTTACTGTAGATTGTCGCGTTGATCGCAGATAGTCATAAAATTTCATTGTACTTTGCGTGATTGCCGGACGGGCCTGAAGCCGACATCTTGGGAATTGCGCTAACATTTGCCGATTCGCGCTTTGATTTCTGCCGATTGATGCACCGCACAACAATTTGCCGGCAGATATCAAATATTAACTATGTTTATTAACTATAATTCGCAAAAAATTTGAACAAAATTTTGTCCATTTTGTCTTAGCGCAACAATTTTCTAGTTCCAAAAACGTAGCTAACGCGTTGTTATTACTAATTTTATCACTAACGTTTAGTAAAAGATCCCTTAAATTGCCTCATCGAAACACCTTGGGGCAGTAATTGACGGAATAATACAGACTTAAATACAATTCGATTATCGCCGCTTTTCGAGGATTCGAGGGGCGATTTCTTACGCATCAGTACTGATTTCAACATCCTGTTAGACAACAGACTCGGTTAGAGGACTGGATGAAATCGTTTTTAAAGGCTGTCTCCTTCGCGTTACTGTTCGTCCTCACCGTATCTACGGTGCAGGCGGCGTCGCTTCATGACGAAAATAACGTGACGGCCTGGCTGACAAAAACTGAGGGTATTTTCAACTATTTCCAATCCCGCGAAACACAAAATGTCTTGGCGTTCGCGAGCGAAAAGTTTAGAAACATTTCCTCTGGGAAAGAGATATCACTGTCGTTTGATGGCAAGCATAGCGACCCCCTCGGGCTATCCTCACGGAACGCGACCGGTGGTGCCGATTACCGTCATAATGACTGGATAGAGTTGATGTTTGGTTTCCAGCCATGGAAGTTTGAAGATGATGAGGGATTTATCTCCATCTCAGTGCATTCGACGTCATCAATTCCGTTGCCTGCGGCCCTGCCCCTTTTTGCCGGAGGGCTCGCTGCATTTTATCTGATCATGAGGCGTCGCAGGCGGAAAATTCGTTAGTTTGAGGGCGCTGTGCGAAGCAGCAATTCCGGATCGAGCCGTTCATTGAACCAGTTGAGACGCCAGTCGAGATGCGGGCCCGACGCCCGCCCTGTCGCACCAATCTCCCCTAATTTTGTGCCTTGGCGGATGAATTCACCGGCTTTCACGTCGATTTTGCTCAGATGGGAATAGACGGAAACCAGGCCGTATCCATGATCGATCATCACCGTGCCGCCCGTATAGAACAAGTCCGGCTCCGCCATGCGCACCATGCCGTCCGTCGAGGCGATCACCGGCGTTCCCACCGGCGCCGCAATATCCAGACCGAAATGCGGGCGTTTGGGAACGTCATTGAGGATGCGCTGACTGCCATATACACCACTAATTCGTCCCTTGGCTGGCCATTGCCAACCGGACAAGAACCATTCCTCCGGCGTTTCAATCCCCCGAATTCTGGCTATTTCGGCATTTTCCTTCTTTATGCGGGCGAGCGCTTCAGGGCTGGGTGCTACCTTTGACGGCGGCAACCCATCCACCCTTTCAATCTGGTATTCGCGTTTGGATATGACCAGCGAGCGGCTCTCCTCCGTGCCATCGGGATAGACGATCCTGAGCGACGCGGAGGGTTTGAAATCACGGCCAAATCCGAATACAAAGCGTCCACCGGCGGATACGGAAACCGGTCGTCCCTCGAAATATACCTTGGCCCTCGGATCCGTAATACCTGTGACGAGGCCGCCCTGCGTCATGTCGCCGGTTAGCGTTGTCCGCTCCGCGAAAGCGTTGATGGCAAAAAACAGCGTACAAATGAAGACAAAATATCGCATCAAAGCAAGCGCCCCTGTTTGGATTGTGGCGATGTCTTTTTGGCCTTAGGCTTGGCAGGAGGGCTCTTGCCACCCATTTGTGATCCGCCGGCGAAAACAGCGGCGGATTTTCCATCAGCAAACTCGACGTCAACAGACTTGCCGGCTGTGGCCTCTTTTATGGAGGAAATCGGCTTGCCCGTCTCATCCCATACAATACTGTACCCACGCTTTAAAACGCGGCGGAAGGAGAGACTTTCCAGCAACCGCACGGCGCTATTCAGGCGATCTCCAGCGCGCTCCTGCTTGATGCCGATGCTGCGCGCCATCTGCCGGTCGATGACAATCATCTTTTCGCGGTATTGCTGCAAAGACCGGTCCAGCAATTGCGGACGCAACTTCGCGCTCGCTCCCGTGAACAGTTGGAGCTTGAAATTGAGATTGCCGACCACCGATTGGCGCAGGCGGCTTTCGAGGTGATCGAGATGCTGGACTCTTTCCGTAATCAGCGATGCGGGATCACGCAAACCTCGCGAGAGACCGGCAAGGCGCTCACGCTTGTCGACGAGCGACCGATTAAGGCTGCGTTTGATGCGCCGCTCCTGATCGTCCACATAGGCGATCAGCTCGGCGCGTACGGGAACCGCAATCTCGGCGGCGGCGGTCGGTGTCGGCGCCCGCTGGTCGGACGCGAAATCGATCAGCGTGGTATCCGTCTCATGGCCGACCGCTGATATCAGCGGAATGGCGCTTTCCGCTGCCGCACGCACCACCTCTTCCTCATTAAACGCCCAGAGATCCTCCAAACTGCCGCCGCCGCGCGCGACGATAAGAAGGTCCGGTCGCGGAATATCGCCGTCCTCCGGCAATGCGTTAAACCCCCGGATTGCGGCGGCGATCTGACCGGCGGCCGTTTCTCCCTGAACCAATACCGGCCATAGAAGGACATGGACCGGAAATCGGTCCCGCAGCCGATGCAGAATATCGCGGATAACAGCGCCGGTGGGGGAGGTAACAACGCCAATAACGCTCGGAAGATAGGGAAGCGGTCGCTTCCGCGCGGGATCGAACAGCCCTTCGGCCGCAAGTTTTTTCTTTCGCTCCTCGAGCAGCGCCATCAGCGCGCCGACGCCGGCCGGCTCCATCGCCTCAATGACGATCTGGTACTTGGATCGCCCCGGATAGGTCGTAAGCTTGCCCGTGCAGATTACTTCAAGCCCATCCTCGGGCCGGAAACTGAGCCTGTCCGCGGTGCCCCGCCACATCACGCCATCGAGTACCGCCTTGTCATCCTTCAATGTAAGATAGACATGTCCGGAGGCGGCACGCTTGAGACCTGAAATTTCCGCCCGCACGCGGACATGGCCGAAAACGTCCTCAACAGTCCGCTTGAGCGCACCGCTCAATTCTGAAACCGTATATTCATGGATGTTGGAAGAGCCGGAACTCAAATTTTCTGACACGTTTTTCCTTCAACATTGTTTAGCCTGCCGTCGCAGTATGCTACAAACTCTGCACGGTCCTTCAAAGGAAATAAGTTCGGAAATCATGAATATACTTGTAATCGGCTCCGGCGGCCGCGAGCATGCGTTATGTTGGGTTCTCAAAAAATCTCCCCTGATCAAGAGACTGATCTGCGCTCCCGGCAATGGCGGCATCGCGGACGTGGCGGAATGCGTCGCCATCGGGGCGGAAGATATCCAGAAAATCGTTGATTTCTGCCGGAAGGAAGCAATTGACTTTGTCGTCGTCGGCCCGGAAATGCCGCTTGTGATGGGACTGGTTGACGCACTCGACGCTGCCGGCATCAAGAGCTTCGGCCCACGCGCCGCCGCTGCCGCTCTGGAAGGCTCGAAGGGCTTCATGAAGGACCTCTGCCGCGAACATAATATTCCGACGGCGACCTACCAGCGATTTACCGATGCCGATAAAGCGAAGACCTATGTCGCAGGCGAGTCCCTTCCAATAGTGATCAAGGCGGACGGGCTGGCCGCCGGTAAGGGCGTTATCATTGCGCCGACGCTGGCGGAGGCCAATGCGACAATTGATGAAATTTTCGGCGGGCTCTTCGGCGGCGCCGGCGCGGAAATTGTCATAGAGGAATTTCTCGAAGGGGAAGAGGCAAGTTTCTTTGTCCTGACAGACGGAGAGAATATATTACCACTTGCGACGGCGCAGGATCATAAAGCCGTTGGTGACGGGGATACGGGACCGAATACGGGCGGTATGGGGGCCTACTCTCCGGCGCCGATTATGACGGACGACATTATCGAAAAGACCATTGAGCAGATTATCAGACCGACCGTCCGGGCGATGAAGGAACGCGGCACGCCGTTCACCGGCGTTCTGTATGCCGGCCTGATGATCACAAAAGACGGCCCGAAGCTAATTGAGTATAATGTGCGCTTCGGAGATCCCGAGTGCCAGGTACTATGTGCCCGCATGGCAAGCGATCTGTTGCCGATCCTCATGGCGACGGCAACCGGCACCCTTTCGGATGTGGCATTGACATGGCGTGACGAGACAGCCCTTGTGGTCGTCATGGCGGCAACCGGATATCCCGGATCCTATGAGAAAAATTCTGTCATCGAAGGCCTGGCGGACGCCGCCGCGATCGAGGACGTGATCGTATTTCATGCCGGCACGAAACGGGAGGCCGACGGGATACGGGCGAACGGCGGACGTGTGCTCGGGATCACCGGAATTGGAAAAACCGTTAAACAAGCACAAAAAAAAGCGTATAGTGGCGTCCAGGCCGTAAACTGGCCGCAGGGATTTTGCCGTTCCGACATTGGCTGGCGGGCGGTAAATCGTGAAGAACAGGGGTAAATAACAACAAAAAGGGGCATAAATGTCCGACGATTCAACCCAGTTTTCGGGTACCATGGAAGTTCGTGAACGTCTCAAATTCGACGTTGCAGCATTGGAAAGTTACCTCAAGAAAAACATTGTCGGCTTCAAGGGTCCACTTGACGTTGCGCAATTTAAGGGCGGACAATCCAATCCGAGCTATATGCTGACGACTCCCGACCGGCGGTATGTGCTTCGCCGCAAGCCACCGGGCAAACTCCTTCCTTCGGCTCATGCGGTCGATCGCGAATACCGGGTCATGACGGCGCTTGCCAGAACCGATGTGCCGGTACCCAAGACATATTGTCTTTGCGAGGACGAGGACGTTATCGGCACGATGTTCTATGTAATGGAATTCATGAACGGCGATATCGAATGGGACCCCTCCCTCCCCGGCTATTCAAAGGCCAACCGAGTTGCCGTTTTCGATAGCATGAATGCCGCGATGGCAGCCTTGCATATGGTGGATTACAAGGCTGTGGGCCTCGAAAGTTTTGGCAAGCCAACCGACTATCTCGCGCGGCAGATCAACAGATGGACGAAGCAGTATAAAGCGTCCGAGACGGAAACCATCGAGGCGATGGACAATCTGATGGCGTGGCTGCCTGACAATATCCCGCCGGGAGACGAGACGGCCATCGTGCATGGCGACTACCGGCTCGATAACACCGTCCTGAACAAGGAAAGCCACAGGGTTATGGCAATCCTTGACTGGGAACTCGCGACGCTTGGTCATCCGCTTGCCGATTTTTCCTATCACTGCATGACCTGGCGACTTGAACCGGAGCTTTTCCGTGGCCTTAACGGCCTCGATCTTCCCGCGCTCGGCATTCCGACAGAAGAGCAATATGTCCAGGCCTATTGCGAGCGGACCGGACGGGACGGTATCGAAAACTGGGACTTTTATGCCGCTTACAATATGTTCCGCCTTGCCGCCATCCTTCAGGGGATCGTCGGTCGGGTGAAAGACGGGACCGCGTCAAACAAGAATGCCGCCGATGTTGCTGTCCGGGTCAAGCCCCTGGCGATCCGCGGATGGGAACAGGCGGAAAAAATCATCAAGGGCGTTTAGCCGTCCCTACCTCCCGATAAAAATATCCAAAAACAGAGGGGAATTATGACCGACGGAATAGAACTTATACCGGTTCGGGAAGCGCACAAGTTTAGCGAAGGCGCACTCGTCGATTATCTCAAAGAGAATGTCGACGGTTTCAAGGGGCCGTTGACCGTCAGCCAGTTTCAGGGTGGACAGTCAAACCCGACCTTCCTATTGAGCACGCCGGAACGCGAATATGTGATGCGCAAGAAACCTCCGGGAAACCTGCTTCCATCTGCGCATGCGGTTGACCGGGAGTACAAGGTTATTTCGGCACTTCAGAATACGGATGTCCCGGTGCCCAAGACCTATTGCCTGTGCGAGGACGACAGCATCATCGGGACCGCCTTCTATATCATGGAGAAGGTCGACGGCCGGATCATCCTGTCTCCGGAAATTCCAGGGGCGGACCCGCGGCTGCGGGCCGGACTTTATGACGCCATGAACGACGCGCTCGCCAAAATGCATAACGTCAATATTGACGCCGTCGGCCTGTCGGATTTCGGCAAGAAAGGCAATTATTTCGAGCGGCAGATCGGACGCTGGACGAAACAGTACCGCGCGTCCCAGACGGACAATCTGGAGGCGATGGAAAATCTTATCAAATGGCTGCCCGAAAACCTGCCGGAGAGCGATGAAAGCACCATCGTTCACGGGGATTACCGGCTCGGGAATATGATTGTACATCCGACGAAACCGGAAGTGCTTGCGGTCCTTGACTGGGAACTCTCGACAATCGGCCATCCCCTCTCTGACCTTGCCTACAACTGCATGAATTATCACTACATGCATCCGAAGAACGGCGGACTCGTGGGTGTAGATTTCGCGGCAACCGGTATTCCAACGGAAGAGGCATATATTGAGGCCTATTGCAAACGTACCGGGCGTGATGGGATCGATAACTGGGAATTTTATCTCGCCTTTTCCTTCTTCCGCATCGCCGCCATTGTACAGGGCGTTTACAAGCGGGGACTGGACGGCAATGCCAGCTCTAAAGTCGGTAAGGAGTATGCGTCATTTGCCAATATGCTCGCGACTTTGGGCTGGCAGACGGTCGAAAGCCAGCTATAAGCTGTCGCAGTCAGGTTGTTTAATATTATTTTCCACTGATATTGTGATTCCGGTTACCACTTTTTGAGCTTTCAGCGCCGCTGACGCTCTGGAGGTCGGCAGATGAAACATGATGTCTTTTCGGAACGTAACTCTATCGGCGGCGAAGCCACTTCTCTCCTAAAACCGGACGGGACACCGCTTGACAACAACCGTGTTGAAATCGGTCCGACCCAACTCGCGTTTGATGAATGGGCGGCCGCAGGCATAGACGTTCCCAACCTTCCGGTCATGCGTGCCCAGCGACTTGACCGTCTGGTTAAGGCGCTGCACCAGCGGGACTATGGTGGTATTCTGATGTATGATCCGCTCAACATCCGCTTTGCCTCTGACACGACGAATATGCAGCTCTGGGCGGCACACAACCCGTTCCGCGCATGCCTGGTTCTGGCGGATGGATATATGGTGGTCTGGGATTTTGGTGAGTCCGACCTCCTGACGGCCTTCAATCCCTTGGTGCGGGAGACCAGAACTGGCGCCTCCTTCTTTTATTTCACGAGCGGCGATAAATCCGTTGAGAATGCGACGCGGTTCGCCGGCCAGATTGACGATCTGATGCGGAAACATGCGGGCAACAACCGTCGTCTCGCCGTCGATAAAATACAGATACATGGCTTGCGGGCTCTCGAAAAACTGGGCTTTCAGATTCTCGACGGTGAAGAAGTTACGGAAAAAACCCGCGCTTACAAGCAGGAAGAGGAAATCAAGGCTCTACGCTGTGCCGTCCATGCTACCGAGCAATCGATCCATGAAATGCATAAGATTGCGCGTCCTGGCATCACGGAGAATGATGTCTGGGCCGTCCTTCATGCGGAGAGTATCAAACGCGGAGGCGAATGGATCGAGACGCGCATTCTGGCATCAGGTCCGCGGACCAATCCCTGGTTTCAGGAGTGCGGCCCGAGAGTAATCGGGAACAACGAATTGCTGGCCTTCGATACGGATCTGATCGGCTGTTTCGGTATGTGCGCGGATATTTCCCGTACCTGGTTCATTGGGGACGGAACACCAACGTCGGAACAAAAGCGCCTCTATCAATATGCCTATGAACATATTGAGCAGAACATGCGCCTCTTGGGCCCAGGTGTTCCCTTCAAGGAAATTGTCTTTGGCGGGCATCTTCTGGCGGACGAATTTGTGAACTCCCGTTATTCTGTGAAAATGCATGGCGTTGGGCTATGCGATGAATGGCCGCATATTGCCTATCCCGAGGATTACCATGAGGGCGCGTTCGACTATGAGATCCTGCCGGGAATGGTGATTTGCGTGGAGGCCTATATCGGCGTCCAGGGCGGCACGGAAGGGGTCAAGCTGGAGGATCAGGTCGTGATCACGGATGACGGATATGAGAGTATAACCCGCTATCCGTTCGAGGATATTCTCCTGAGCTAGTGATTTTCGGCATCCTCAATTCTCAAGTTGGCCCAGCGCCGCACGCATTCGGACGGCTCCATGACAAGGCCCGCGGCTTCGCCAAGGCCTGAGATGGGCTGCAAACCGGCATGGGCGGCAAGGTCCTGGGTCAACCATTCGCAGGGATCAAGGCTTTCATAACGATACAAGAAGCCGGCGACCACGACGATAACGCCCAACATTACCCAACCCAGAAACTTGATCATTCTCTATCCCGGCCTTACGCAGTCATTATCAGGAACAAGCCTGTATATAGGAAATGCGGAGCGCCATGCTAACGAAAAATCGGCGCGACAAAAAAAGAAAAGCTTCCCCATCGGGAAGCTTTTCCGCCGTTTTCACCAGCCAACCAACTTATATCAGTTGTATTTTTTAAGCTCCAGCCGGCCGATCTGGTTGCGATGCACCTCATCGGGACCGTCGGCAAGCCGCAGTGTCCGTGAATGGGCATAGGCGAAGGCAAGGCCGAAATCATCGCTGACACCTCCCCCGCCATGCGCCTGGATCGCCCAGTCAATGATCTTGCCGGTGATGTTCGGCGCAACCACCTTGATCATGGCGATTTCCGCTTTCGCCTCCTTGTTGCCGACCGTGTCCATCATATAGGCCGCCTTCAAGGTAAGGAGTCGCGCCTGTTCGATCATCGCACGGGATTCGGCGATGCGTTCCAGCGTAACCGTCTGCTCGGCTATCGGTTTGCCAAAAGCGACGCGCGATTTCACACGCTTGCACATTTTTTCAAGCGCCCGTTCGGCAACACCAATCTGGCGCATGCAATGATGGATGCGGCCCGGGCCGAGGCGCCCCTGCGCAATTTCGAACCCGCGGCCTTCGCCAAGGAGAATATGGTCTGCCGGCACACGAACATTCTTGAATTCAACTTCCGCATGGCCATGCGGCGCGTCATCATAGCCGAATACCGGCAAAAAGCGCTTCACATTAATTCCCGGCGTGTCCATCGGCACGACGATCATAGACTGCTGTTTGTAGAGCGATGCGCTTTTATCGGTCTTGCCCATGAAGATCAGCACCTTGCAGCGGGGATCACAGGCGCCCGACGTCCACCATTTGGTGCCGTTGATCACATATTCATCGCCGTCACGGGTGATCTCCGATTCAATATTGGTCGCATCCGAAGAGGCAACTGCCGGTTCGGTCATGGCGAAGGCCGACCGAATCTCGCCGTTCAACAAGGGCTTCAGCCAGCGTTCTTTCAGCTCCTCTGACGCATAGCGCTCGAACACCTCCATATTTCCGGTATCCGGCGCCGAGCAGTTGAAGACTTCCGGGGCAAAGCTGACCCGCCCCATAATTTCGCAGAGCGGCGCATATTCCAGATTGGTCAGCCCCGCGCCACGATCGCTCTCCGGCAAAAAGAGATTCCAGAGCCCGGCTTCCTTGGCCTTCGCCTTCAACTCCTCGATGATTGCAGTCGGCTGCCAGCGGTCTCCTTCCGCCACCTGATCGTAGAAAAGCTGTTCATTGGGGTAAACATGTTCGTCCATAAAGGCCTGCACCCTGCTCTGCAGTTCCTTCACCTTGTCTGAAAATTCGAAGATCATCCGCTGTTCCTTTTTGTTATTTCGGGTTCTTGTTGTTCTTGAGATTATGGTGGCATCTTTCAATATTTAGCGTCGCGTTTCAAAGAAATTCTTCAACAGCGCCGCCGATCGGCTCTCAAGCAGTCCACCGTAAATTTCCGGCCGGTGATGGCAACTCGCCTGCTCGAAGATGCGCGCGCCATGCTCCACGCCGCCACCCTTGGAATCATAGGCGCCGAAATAGAGCCGTCTGATCCGGGCGAGAGAAATCGCTGCTGCGCACATTGGACAGGGTTCCAGCGTCACGTAAAGATCGCAATCGACAAGCCGCTGACTGCCCAGCATGTTTCCGGCCGCGCGAAGCGCCAGCATTTCCGCATGCGCCGTGGGATCGTTCCTGCCCACCATCTGATTACCACAATTGGCGACGATGCGCCCGGATTTCGTGTCAACGATGATCGCGCCCACCGGCACTTCGCCACGACGGGCGGCAATCTCAGCAGCCCCAAGGGCCATTTCCATAAAATCGGGTAGTTCGTTATCCATATGAACAGCCTCGCAATTCGGCCTCACCCCGTCAAGCAATAGAAATTTAGGGAAATTAGTGGAAGCTTGCGAAAGAGGCCAGTTGAGTTATTGCGGCGAGAGGACTAAAAGGAAGCATGAGTATCCCTGTTATCGGCATAACCCTCGATTCGGAGGACCCCGGCGGCTATTCCAACATGCCGTGGTACGCACTTCGGCAAAATTATGCCGACGTGATCGTCGCGAGCGGCGGCCTGCCCTTCGCCCTGCCCCATGAACCCGATCGTGTTGGCGACTATGTGAATAAGCTTGATGGTCTTGTCGTGACCGGCGGCGCCTTTGACGTCGATCCAAGCCTTTTCGGGGCGACGACACGACATGAAACTGTTGTTACGAAAGACCGCCGCACCCTTTTTGAAAAAACAATCACGGAAGCGATGCTGGCGGCGAATAAACCTGTCCTCGGAATCTGCGGGGGGCAACAGCTCCTTCATGTGATCCTGGGCGGCACCCTGATCCAGCATATCCCCGATGAAGTCGAGAATGCGCTCGCCCATGAACAACCGAACCCGCGCACCGAGGCCGGGCATGACGTAATCGTCACCCGGGGCACTCTCCTGCATAAAATTGTCGGCGCCGACCGGCTGGCCGTCAACAGCGCCCATCACCAGGCGGCGAAAGATATCAGCGATAATATTGTCGTCAATGCCGTGGCGGAGGATGGTGTTATCGAAGGGATTGAGGATAACCGGTACCGTTTCTGCCTTGGGGTCCAATGGCACCCGGAGTACTTGATATCGCAGGGAGACCGGCTCATTATCGACGCCTTTATCAGCACCTCCGCGGCGTAGGAAGCATGTCAACGGAAAATACCCAGGGCGAACGGATCGCCAAACGAATGGCGCGGGCGGGGCTTTGTTCCCGCCGCGAAGCGGAACGCTGGATAGAGGCCGGCCGGGTCTCGGTCAACGGCAAGCTGCTGGAGACCCCCGCCTTTACGGTAACGCCGGAAGATAAAATTGCGGTTGATGGCAAGGATATCCCGGAAGTCGAGCGCCCGCGTCTCTGGCGCTATCACAAACCGCCTGGTCTTGTAACGAGCCATAAGGACGAGAAGGGTCGCGATACGGTCTTCGACAAATTGCCCGAGGACTTACCGCGCGTCATATCCGTAGGCCGGCTGGACCTCAACTCGGAGGGGCTTCTGCTGCTCACCAATGATGGGGAACTGGCCCGCAAGCTTGAACTTCCCACGACGGGCTGGAAGCGAAAATACCGTGTTCGCGTTCACGGCCATCCAAAGGAAGCCGACATGGCGCGGCTGGCGAAAGGTCTGACCATCGAGGGCATACGCTACGGGGCTATCGAAGGTACCATCGACAGCACCAAAGGCGCCAATAGCTGGCTGACGATCTCACTTAGGGAGGGGAAGAACCGAGAAATTCGCAAAGTTCTGGAACATCTCGGCTATCAGGTTACCCGCCTTATCCGGATTTCCTATGGCCCCATGGCGTTGGGTGATTTGCCCGCGGGCGCCGTCGAGGAGGTGCGATCGAAAATCCTCCGCGATCAGATGGGGGTTGAAAAATTCGAGGAAGAACAGGCGGGCCTCGATAAGGGCCAGAGGCCCCCTCGTGGCAAACGGGGCGATCGGTCGAAAAAAACGCCCGTCGTAAATAACCCGTCGGCGAAATCCGGTAAAAGGCCGACCCTTAAGGCCAAACCGGCAGCCCGCCGGAAAAGCTGATGCGGGTTGTCGGCGGCGCATTCCGCGGCAAGAAGCTGCGGCTTCCGGAAGATAATCGCATCCGTCCAACTGCCGAGCGAACGCGTGAAGCGCTTTTCAATATTCTTGCCCATGACAGCGAGATGCGTCGCGCAGACGGTGCGCTTCCCTTGAACGCGCGCGTCCTCGACATTTTTGCCGGAACCGGCGCGCTTGGGCTGGAGGCGCTCTCACGCGGTGCCGGACATGTCACATTTCTCGACAACCACCCCGGCAGCCTTAAACTTATTGAGGGGAACATAAAGGATATGGGGCAGACCCGGCGCACCGATATCCTGAGACGCGACGCGCTTCATCCCGGAAAACCCGGGGCACCTTATGATCTAATTCTGATGGATCCGCCCTATGCACAGGAACTTGCGCATCCCTGCATGGAAGCGCTGATTTCCGGCGGCTGGCTGACGACCGGCACCATTGTCGTCATTGAGCTGTCAAAAAAGGAAAAACTGACATTGCCGCCAAGCCTGGCGATGCTAAAAGACCGGACCTATGGCGCAGCGCGACTTATTTTCGCGAAGAATTTGCCGGGTCGATATGACGATACTTCGCAAACTGCTCCTGAATAAGGGCCAGGCGGTCGGCAAACGGAGGAAGCGCCGATATGTCGATCAATGGTTCGGCCAGCGGGGCAAACGCCCGGTTCTGAAATTCAAAGGAAAGGCTCACCCGGGGATTTTTTGCAGCCCTTCCAAACCGCCCGCCCCAATGGACGACGTCCTGCCGCCAGCCGAGAAGACACCCCGCCCTGGCGGGTAGGGCTGTCGCTTCAAGAAGATTGAGCTTTCCGATTTCCGTCAGCTCGTCTTCCGTCTCGTCCCGGCCATGTGGCAATATATACATGCAGCCGTTATTCTCATCGACATCAGTCAGCGGCAGCCAAAGCGAAAGGCTCATCAGAATACGGTTATCTCCCGTCCCGAAGACGGTCTTAGCATCACAATCGCGGTGGGGCGGCCAGCCGGCATCCCCTTCTCGGGACAGGTGCCAGGCCCAGAGATTGGGAAGGATCGCGTAATTCTCGCCAAGAAAATGACGGATCAATCGCCCGAGGCGGGCAAACATCCACCAAGGCTGGTCATAGAGATAGATAAATACGGGCGGTATCCCGTGGCGACCAAGCGTATATACCGTCTCCAGAACCGGTTCAATTTCCTGCGCATCGAAAAGTGGCGGAAGCGCGAGATAGCCATCCGTCCAGAATTTTTCGGAAATTTCGGCTAGAGCCGCATCGGGGAACGGGATCTCCTTCACCTTCATCGGTTCACCGATGGTGAGACCGGGTGCGAGAGCCTTCCAATCCTTCAGGGTAAAAGTGTCATGCATATTGACCCGCCACATAACCGGAAGACCAGGCCCACTGGAAATTGTACCCGCCGAGAAATCCCGTTACGTCCACCGCCTCCCCGATGAAAAAGAGGCCCGGCACCGATCGGCATTCCATGGTTTTTGAATGCAAGACCTCTGTGCTGACGCCGCCAACAGTCACTTCCGCCTTTGCATAGCCTTCTGTTCCCACAGGAGTCATTTTAACCAGTTTAATAGATTTTACAATCGCACGGATAGTCTTGTCCGAACAATTCCCGAGTTCCGGTAAATCGACAAAATCCTCCAGCAGAACGTCAACAAGCCGACTTGACAGGTGATCTTTCAGATAACTGCCCACTTTCATTCGCGGCTGCGTCTGCCGTTTTTCTTTCAGAATATTCTCAAGATCGATATTCGGAAGAAAATCGATCGATATCGGTTTGCCCAATTCCCAAAATGACGAAATCTGCAAAATCGCGGGACCGCTCAAGCCACGGTGCGTGAAGAGAAGATTCTCGCGAAAGTTCGTCTTTTCATATCCTATGCTGACATCGGCAGAAATTCCGGTAAGTCCCGCGAACCGCTTTTTATCTGCGGCCTCGAACGTCAAAGGCGCAAGCCCCGGGCGCGCCGGAACAAGGGCGAGACCAAAGGCCTTGGCGGCGCGATAGGCAAAGTCGTTTGCTCCAATTTTCGGAATGGAAAGCCCGCCCGTCGCGATCACAAGGCTTTTCGCGGATAAAACCTGACCACCTGTCGCGATGAGGAAATGATCATCTTTCTTTTCGACTTTATCGGCGCCCGATCCCCGCCAGATGATCACGCCGTTCGCGGCACATTCCGTCTCGAGCAACGCCACGATCTCAGACGCGCTTCCATCGCAGAAAAGCTGCCCCAGCTTTTTCTCGTGATAGGCGACTCTATGTTTCTCGACAAGGGCGATAAAGTCGGACTGAGTATATTGGCTAAGCGCCGATTTACAAAAATGCGGATTGTCGGAGATAAATTTGTCAGGGGCGGCGAACAAATTGGTAAAATTACAACGACCGCCTCCTGAAATCAGGATTTTCTTGCCGCATTTCTCGGCTTTTTCGAGCAGCAGCACCTTGCGCCCGCGCCGTCCGGCCTCGATCGCACACATCAGGCCCGCGGCACCGGCGCCAATAATCACCACGTCGAATTTCCGCGACTCCTCAGACGCCATTCATGCCACCTTTTACGAAAACGGTCAGGGATGGGTTTTAGCGGCGACCGAATAGTTTTTCAATATCGCCGAGTTGCAGCTCGACATAGGTCGGACGCCCGTGATTGCATTGCCCGCTATGCGGCGTCACCTCCATCTCGCGCAAAAGGGCGTTCATCTCATCGATACTGAGCCGGCGGCCGGCGCGAACCGATCCATGACAGGCCATTGTTGCACAAACATCGTCCATCCGGTCCTTTAGCGACAGGGCGGTATCAAGTTCCGAAAGATCATCCGCCAAGTCCTGGATCAGCCCCTTGATGTTACATTCGCCCAGCATGGCGGGCGTTTCACGCACGACGACCGCCCCTGTTCCGAAAGGTTCCAGAACCAATCCCATTTCCGCGAACTCCTCCGCTCGCTCCGCGAGCCGGTTTGCGGATATCTCATCAATCTCGACCACCTCCGGAAGGAGAAGCATTTGACGCGCGACCCCCTTTTCCGCAAGCTGTTTTTTCATCCTTTCCATCACGAGACGCTCATGCGCCGCATGTTGATCGACAAGAACCAGCCCGGTTGCCGTCTGCGCAACGATGTAGGTTTCATGTAGCTGGCTGCGGGCGGCGCCAAGCGGATATTGTTCAAGCGACCGTGTCTGTTCCTGCTGCCTGGGCGTCTCCTCCTGATGGCGTGCCATCGGTGCCGGTTGCTGTCCGAATGGCGCCTGGAATTCCGCGCTCGCCTCGTAAAGACCGGGAGAAACTGTCTGGCTTGCGCTATCCCCCCACCGCCCCCAGCTAGCGGATGGACGGGTTTGAGATTGAAAGGGGAGCGGATCGCTATGCGGACGAAACGCCCCCAGCGCCTGCCCGGAAATCGTGGAGGCGGCGCGATGTCCATGTTCCGCCAACGCACTGCGAAGCGCGCCAACAATCAGGCCTCTCACACCGCCGGAATCGCGAAACCGCACCTCTGCTTTTGCCGGGTGGACATTGACATCCACCTGATCTGGCGGCAGCTCGAGGAACAGGGCCAGGAGTGGATGCCGGTTCCGCGCGAGCAGATCCATATAGGCTCCGCGCACCGCACCGGTAAAAAGTTTGTCCCGCACCGGCCGGCCATTGACGAACATGAACTGCATATTCGCATTGCCGCGATTGAAGGTCGGCACACCGGCGTAGCCTGTCAGCCTGACCCCGTCCCTCTCGGCGTCAATCCGGATCGCATTGTCGGCGAAATCCCGCCCCATAACCGCGCCAAGCCGATCAAGCCGGCTATCGAAGAGATCCCCCTCCGCGCCGGTGACACGAAGCGCCATACGGTCGTTATCGGCCAGCGTGAAAGAAATGGCGGGAAATGCCATGGCAAGGCGCCGCAGGACATCAAGCGCCGCGCCAAACTCCGATCGTTCCGTTTTGAGAAACTTGAGCCGCGCCGGCGTCGCGAAAAAGATATCGCGCACCTCGACGCGCGTGCCCTTGACGCCGCTTCCCGGCTCCAACGCGCCTTTCCGCCCGCCTTCGACGGCGAGTTTCCAGGCGTTCTCATCGCCTTCCCGCCGGGTCGTGATCGTCATTCGGCTGACCGAGGCGATAGAGGGGATTGCCTCGCCGCGAAATCCGAGATTCTCGATAAAGACGAGATCATCATCGGGCAGCTTGGACGTTGCATGACGTTCGAAACAGAGCTCGAGTTCCTCCGCGCTCATGCCCGAACCATTATCGGTGACCGTGATAAGGGAACGACCGCCATCCCGCATGACAACATCGATTTTCGTCGCGCCTGCGTCAATCGCATTTTCAACGAGTTCCTTGACGGCACTAGCCGGCCGTTCCACCACTTCACCGGCGGCAATCTGATTGACTATGTTTTCAGGCAGGCGTCTTAGCGGCATCTCGGATCCAACTGGCAGCTTCCGTCCGAACTTAGCAAATATGACTGAGTCGGCCTAGGTCTGTGCACTATTTCTTTTCCATACCGGGGCCGACCGCCTCAAGATTCTCCGGCTTTCCGGCGACGACGACAATCAGCTTTTCGGGATCAAGAAGACGCCTGGCAACCCGCTTGATATCATCCTGACTTACAGAATTGATTAGAGCCGCGCGGTCATTCAAATAACTTGGCGGAAGATTGCTGAATTGCATGGCGACCAGAATATCGGCAATGCGGTCGTTGGACGACAGGCTGAGCGGAAAGGACCCGTTAATGTAGGTTTTGGCGGCATCAAGCTCCTCCGCCGTGACACCGTCCTTGCGGATTCGCCTTAGCTCCTCCTCGACGAGGTCCAGGGCCGCCTTCACGGAGGCATTGCTTGTGCCGAATCCCCCCATATGAAGTCCGGCTGCCTTCATCGGATAAAGATAGCTGTAGACCGAGTAGACAAGGCCGCGTTTCTCCCGGATCTCGTCCGTCAGCCGTGACTGGAAACTGCCCCCGCCCAGAATGTAGTTGAGTACATAGGCCGCATAATAGTCCTGATCATCCCGTTTCACTCCCTGACCGCCAAAAATGACCACACTTTGCGGAATGTCCTGCGGGATAATCTTGACGGCCGCTTCCTGCAATGGTTCTGTTTGCGGAACTTGCGCCACATCGGCCTTCTCGGGAAGCTTGCCAAATGTCATATCGAGGAGCGGGCCAAGTTCCGCTGCCGTTATATCCCCGACGACGCCGACAAACATGTTGTCCTTTCCAAGATGTGTCTTGGCAAACCTGGTAAGATCCTCGCGCGTTATGGCGGCCATTGTCTCCAGCGTCCCTTCCGAGGGGTGCGCGTAGGGATGATCGCCAAAGGCAAGCTCGAACCAGGCGCGTCCCGCGAGGCTGTTTGGATCGGAAAGCTTGCGGTTAAGAGACGCCAGTATCTGACCACGGATGCGCTCCACCGGCTCCTCATCAAAGCGGGGATCGGTGATCGCCAGACCAAACAACCGGAAGGCTTCTTCGGTGTTCTCGCTCAATGTTTTAAATTCACCGGAAAAGCTGTCCTTGCTCGCATCAAAGCCAAGCTGGATGGCGAGATCGGAAAGCCGTCCCTGAAAGGCCTTGCTGTCAAATTCCCCCGCGCCCTCGTCCATTGTCGAGGAGGCAAGATAGGCAAGCCCCGCCTTGCCGGCAGGATCAAGGCTCGATCCGCCGCGCCACGACACATTGAGGCTGACGATGGGAATAGATGGTTCTTCGACAAGCCATGCCTTGATTCCGCCGGGGCTGGTCACCTCCTGGATGTCAACGGCGCGAGCCGGCTGGCTGGCTAGGAGGAAAAAGGCAAAAAGCAGGACCGGCGCAATAAGTTGACGGGCGCGTTGCATGATATCTCCTTCAGCTTTTCGCGTCTTCAGGCAACAGGCGACCGACAACGGACTGCCGCTCGTCGAATACCTGTTGGGCGGCTTTTTGAATTTCTTCCGGCGTGACGTCGGAGATATGCTTCGGCCAGTTGACAATCTGTTCTATCGTCTCGCCACTCGCCAAGGCCGAGCCGAATATATTCGCGGCGCCGCGAATGCTGTCGCGGGCGTAGACCGCATCCGCGAGCATTCTCTTCTTTGCGCGCGTCAGTTCCTGCTCCGTCACGCCGTTCTCGATGACATCCTTTATGATCGCCTGAACCGCGGCCTCCACGTCATCGAGACTATGATCGGGGGTAGGGCTTCCATAGACGACAAATGTCGACTTATCATAGGAACCTGAACTGTAATAGGCGCCGGCATTGGTCGCGATTTTCCGGTCGACAACAAGGTCGCTGTATATCCGGCTGGTGACGCCGCCGCCCAGTATCTGGCTGAGAACTTCGAGCGCCCGTACGTTTTTCTGATCCTCACTTCGGGCCGAGGGCGCCAGATAACTCTGCCGCCAGGATGGTTGACGCACCCGTTTATCTTTCATCTCCACAACCCGTTTCGCAAGTTGGGGCGGCTCCTGCACCCGCTCGCGTTTCGGAATTTCGCGCGCGGGAATCGGACCGTAGTATTTTTCGGCAAGCGCAAAGACCTCATCCGCCTTTACATCCCCAGCAACAATAAGAATGGCGTTATTCGGCGCGTAATAGGTGTTGTACCAGTCAATCGCATCCTGAGTCGTGAGATTTTCTATTTCATGCCGCCAGCCGATAACCGGTGTTCCGTAGGGGTGCGCAAGAAACTGCGCGGCATCAAACTGTTCCCCGAACAATGCATTAGGGTTATTGTCTGTCCGTTGGGACCTTTCTTCCAGGACGACATTCAACTCCGGTCCGACGGTCTCGTCAGTGAGCATCAGATTGCTCATCCGATCGGCTTCCATTTCCATGAAAAGGGGCAATTTATCTACGCTGACATTCTGGAAATAGGCCGTGTAGTCCTGCGACGTGAAGGCATTTTCCTGCCCGCCGTTTTTCGCCACGATCGCCGAGAATTCACCAGGCGCCAGCTTATCGGTTCCCTTGAACATCAAATGCTCGAGGAAATGCGCAATTCCCGACTTAAGTGGCTTTTCGTCGGCTGCCCCGACTTTATACCAGACCATATGGGTCACGATGGGGGCGCGGTGATCTTCAAGAACGACGACCTCCAGACCGTTATCAAGAGTTGTCACCTTCGGATCGAACAGGGTCGGGATTTCATCCTCGGCAAGTAGCGGCGCCGCGCCACCGGCGACAACTATCCACAATACCAGTACAAAACCCCAAAACGGTCGCAACGAGCCCATCGGCAGCCTCCGGACGCAATAAAAATGTATTCCTAGAATAAAGGGCAAGCGGCATTCATTTACAAGGTTATGCCACGATTATTTCTAATGAAATGTCAGTGGCGACGAAAGGAATCAGGAAAACCTGACCATAGTGCGGCTAGTTGAACAAGCCTTCCAGCAACGCGCGCTTGCGCCGTTCGATAATCGGGGTGTCCTCGCCAGCGGCTGGATTTTCGCCAAGTGCCGCATTTTCCTGAAGCCGTTTCTTCTCCTTGACCGGATCAACAACGGTACCGAACGGCGGCTGTTCCTGCCAGAACATGATCTTTTCCATAAAAGTCACGTCGTTCTCGGCAAGGATGGTCGTTTCCGTATCGACAATTTCACGGATATTCGGATTGACATTTTCCGCGCCGGCCTGGCGCAGCAGAGCAAGCTCGCCCGCCGAAATTCCGGCGGCCACTGCCTCCGAATGAGTTACCGGCGCCGGATTGCGGCCCGAGCCAAGAAGTGCGGCTTTAGCACTGTTCTCGGCAAGGATATCCTGCGGTCCCTTTTGCCCGGGTGCCGGCGGCCGCAGCGAGAAATCAGGCGGAATTATCAATGGCGCCTTCGTAATCACGGTAAATTCATCCGGCGCCTTTTTCCCGCCGATACCGAGTGCCTGTTTCGTGCCTTCACAGCCCGTCAATGCTATCGCTGACAGCAAAACGACACCGGCTATAATACCGTTATGGCGCATATTCTTTAAGCCTTCCCTCATGACGGCATTTTATCGGACTTGCGTCCCTGAAACAAGCTCTCTAGCAGAATAACGGCGACGCCGACAACAATGGCCATATCGGCAACATTGAACGCGGGCCAGCGCATAAAAATAAGGTCGAAATCGAAAAAATCCGCAACGGCGCCGAGCCGGATCCGATCAATGATATTGCCAACAGCACCGCCGAGAACCAGACCAAGACCGATAGCCAACCACCGGTTTGTGGCTTTTTTTAGCCAGAAGCCAACTATTACCGCGATGGCGGCTGTAATACCGACGAGTATCCAGCGCGTATCCTCACCAGCAAACATGCCAAAACTCACGCCCCGATTCCAGACCATGACGAGATTAAAGAAAGGCGTCACCTCGATCCCGCCGGGATAACGGATCATCAGATCGATCAGATAAACCTTGCTGATCTGATCAACGGCGAGGATCACGGCGGCAATGACGAGACCGAGACGAAACACGGCGTCAGGCCTCGACTTCAAAGGGAAGCGCGCTGACGACGTCAGCGCAGCGATGGCAAAGGTCGTCATAGGTTTCATGAGAGCCAACCTCGTCGAGGATTTTCCAGCACCGCTGGCACTTTTCGCCGTCGGCCAACGCCGGGACAACGGCAACGCCCTTCACATCTTCAAGGGTAAAGGCCCCCTCCGGCGCGGGATCGGTTGAGAGCGTGACACCCGACGTGATGCAGATATCCGCAAGATCGAGACCATCCAGCAGTGCCTTATAGTCCTCACTCACATAGACGGTTGGGGCGGCCTGCAGGCTGGAGCCGATCCGTTTCTCCCGCCGTTCAATTTCCAACGCGCCGGTGACGACACGGCGGAAAGCTCGTATACTGAACCAGCGATCCATAAGTGCGCCATTTTCCCACTCTGCTGGAATTTCCGGAAACAGACGAAGATGAACGCTGCTGTCCTCCCCGGGATATCGGGTGAGCCAGGTTTCCTCAGCCGTAAAGACCAGCATCGGCGCGAGCCATGCCGTCAGGCAATGGAACAGATGGTCCAGCACCGTCCGGGCGGCGCGGCGGCGGGTATCGGTCGCCCCGTCGCAATAAAGCACGTCCTTGCGGATATCGAAGTAAAAGGCCGAGAGTTCCAGCGTACAAAAATTATGGATCGCCGTAAAAATCCGACTGAATTCATAAATGTCGCAGTTATGGCGGATCATCTTATCCAGCTCATATAGCCGGTGGAGCACCCAGCGTTCCATCTCCGGCATCTCAGAATATTCGAGCCGCTCACTCTCGTCCCAGCCATCAAGATTGCCGAGGATAAAACGAAGGGTATTGCGAAGGCGGCGATAGCTGTCGACCTGCCCCTTCACGATTTCATTGCCGATACGCATATCTTCAGAATAATCCGACGCGACCACCCAGAGGCGCAGGATATCCGCACCATTCTGTTCGATGATCTTCTGAGGCGCGACAACATTGCCCAGGGACTTGGACATTTTGCGTCCCTGTCCGTCCATCACGAAACCATGGGTCAGCACCGCTTCGTACGGCGCCCGGCCGCGAGTTCCGCAGGATTCGAGCAATGACGAATGGAACCAGCCGCGATGCTGGTCAGTGCCTTCAAGATAGAGGGAGGCGGGCCATTGCAGCTCCGGCCGTGCTTCCAAGGTGAAGGCATGGGTACAACCGGAATCGAACCAGACATCGAGGATATCCTTCGCCATGTCATAGTCGTCGGGATTATAATCGTTGCCGAGGAAGCGCTGCGCGGGCGAATCGAACCAGGCATCCGATCCTTCATCCTCCATGATATTCAGGATACGCGCATTGACCTTTTCATCCCGCAGCAATTCGCCCGTTTCCTTATGGGTGAAGACCGTGATCGGCACGCCCCAGGCGCGCTGACGCGAGAGCACCCAATCCGGCCGCCCGGCGATCATCGCATGGATACGATTGCGGCCCGAAGCGGGATACCATTTTGTCTCATCAATCGCCTTGAGCGCCTTCTCCCGCAGATCATTCGTCTCCATCGAAATGAACCACTGGCTGGTATTGCGGAAGATCAGCGGCGCCTTCGATCGCCAGCTATGCGGATAGGAATGAACGAGCTTGCCGCGCTTCAGCAATGCGCCGACCTTCTCAAGCTCGTCCGCCACTCCCTCGTTGCATTTATAAACATGCTGGCCGGCGAACATCGGCACGTGATCATAGAATGTCCCGTCCTCGTCGACCGTATGCGGCACCTCGATGCCGTGGATCATGCCGACTTCATAGTCCTCCTGACCATGGCCCGGGGCTGTATGGACGAATCCCGTACCGGCATCCACCGTCACATGATCGCCATCGATCAGCGGCACATCGAAGTCATATCCCTGACCGTTAAACGGATGCAGGCAGATGACGCCCTTGAACGCGTCGCCCTTGCCGCGCCAGATCACATCGGCGGCTACTATTCCAGCTTCCTTTTTAACTTCCTCTAACAATTCAGTCGCCACGAACAGTTTCTCGCCGACAACGGCAAGTGACCCATCCGCCACTTCTTTCACCTCGATCCCGACATATTCCATGTCCGGACCATAGGAGATTGCCCGGTTACCCGGCATCGTCCAGGGGGTCGTCGTCCAGATAACGATGGATCCGCCCATGAATTCGGCAGGCCCGGATTTCACGGGAAAGCGCACATGGATCGTCGTTGAGGTATGATCGTGATACTCAAGCTCGGCCTCGGCCAGCGCTGTCTTTTCGACGGGCGACCACATGACCGGCTTCGATCCACGATAGAGCCCGCCGTTCATCAGGAATTTCAAAAGCTCCCGGACGATCTGCGCTTCGGCATCAAAGCTCATGGTGGTGTAGGGACGCTCCCAATCACCGATGACGCCGAGACGCTTGAACTCCTCCTTCTGCACACCTACCCAATGGGTTGCGAAATCCCGGCATTCCTTGCGGAATTCGACGACCGGAACCTGATCCTTGTCCTTTCCGGCCTTGCGGTATTTCTCCTCGATCTTCCATTCGATGGGCAGCCCATGACAGTCCCAGCCGGGAACATAATGGGCATTCTTGCCCATCATCTGCTGCGAACGGCTGATCACGTCCTTGAGGATCTTGTTCATGGCGTGGCCAATATGCAGATTGCCGTTCGCGTAAGGAGGGCCGTCGTGAAGAATGAATTTCTCGCGGTCTTTGGATTGCTCCCGCTGACGGGTGAACAGATCCATCTCCTCCCAGCGCTCAAGCAGCCCGGGCTCCTTCACGGGCAGGCCGGCCTTCATCGGGAAATCGGTCCGAGGTAAAAATAGCGTCGATTTATAGTCAGTGCTCATGGTAGCGAACTGATCCTAACAGTATCTCAAAATATTGGTATATAAGGGGCGACATCTCGCCAATTTCTGGGTTTTCAACCTGATCATCAGGTGCGAACCTATATTACCCGGCCTTATGCAGGAAAGGCCGGGCAGATAATTCGATCGCAGACGACATGATGTCCCCGCGAGCCAGCGGTAGATTTCCATAATTCGATCATGGCACGTGTTTTATCAACTCCCTAATCGACTGTCGAGAAAACATAGAGACAAAACGCTAAAAATCGCTCTTTTTCGGCGATTTCATCCCCCTAGTCCGGCTTTTCCGGCAAAAGATATTTTTCAGAAACTCCGGCAGCCGTTTTTGTGCGTCGTCGCGCACGGCTGATTTTGGGCCAACCACGGGGAAGGGTCCCGGCTCGCCGGGTTTCGCCAGATAGGCGGTCAGCCGAGTTTTTTTGTCTAGACTTGGGAAGGATACGAGTTCAAAGGCGTGCGCGGGGAACAAGGCAAACAGGACGAAAAGAAAACCGCAATAGAACGGCGCCAGGCAAATTCTAGCTATGCACTTTCTTATCAGCATATTTTGTCTGCCGGTTCTCATGGTTGGCGAGTATTTCGCGCGCCCTGCCAACGTCCTTCGCGATTTGTGCCGTCAATTCCTCAATCCCTGCAAATTTCATTTCTGCACGGATATAGTCGACAAAGGCCACGCGCAGACTCTGATCGTACAAATCACCGCTCCAGTCGAGCAAATGAACTTCCAGGAGGACATCCTTTTTATCGAAAGTCGGGCGCATTCCGAAATTGGCAACGCCGTCGATCCAGTCGACATGTGTCCCCCTATGCAGGCCGACCCGCACGGCATAAACGCCCAGCTTCGGATGCTGATACCCAACGAGCGGTATATTCGCCGTTGGAAAGCCAATCGTGCGACCCCGCTTGTCGCCTCCGATGACAGGTCCCTCAACTTCCCACCAGTGACCGAGAAGCGCAGCGGCTTTTCCCGGATCACCGGCTTTAAGGCAGTCGCGTATCGCCGTGGACGAAAAGATCACCGTTTCTTCGCCGACGGGCTCCACCACGGTGACGCCGAAGCCATATTTCTTGGCAAGATCGGCCAGAACCACCGTTGTCCCCTGCCGCTTGTGACCGAAAATGAAATCATAGCCGACCACCACATGGGCGACGTTATATCCTTCGACGAGTACGTCCCGGACAAATTCCTCGGCTGATTTTTGCGAAAAGGGGAGATCGAAAGTAAGCGCAACCATCACATCAACGCCAAGCCATTTCAGATGGGCCGCCTTCGTTTCCATTGTCGAAAGACGAAACGGCGGCGCAGTGGGTGCGAAAAATTCTCGTGAATGGGGCTCGAAGGTCATGACCCCGGAGGCGACACCAAGCCGGTCGGCAATATTCTGCGCTTCGGAAATGACCGCCTGATGTCCGCGATGGACACCGTCGAAATTGCCGATGGCAAGAACCAATCCACGGCATTCCTCCGGCACCTTAGTGTAGTCGCGTAATATCCGCATCATTCCTACCCAGCTTTTTCTGCCTAACCTTCAGGAGCGCCTGGATACCATCAAGGTCGCCTCTCCATCCAGCACAACCGTTTCCCCGATCGTACAGACACAGTCAAAGGTTACCCGTTTACCATTGATCTCGCGCAAATTCACTCTGGCGACGACCGTATCACCGATACAGACGGGCGCTTTGAAATTGAGATTCTGATTCATATAGATCGCGCCGGGGCCAGGCAATTTCGTTCCGAACACGGTCGAGAGCAGCCCGGCGGACAACATGCCATGGGCAATACGTTCCTTGAAAATCGTTTTTTCGGCAAATTCTGCGTTCAGATGAACGGGATTCGTATCGCCGGAGATGCCGGCATACATGACAATGTCGGATTCCGTAATCGTCTTGGCATAGAGCGCCGTCATGCCAATTTCCAAATCTTCGAGGAAGTAACCGTGTAAATCTTCATAAACCGACATTGGTTTTCAATTCCTTATAACCGGTGGACAGCCGGGTTATATAGAAGGAAAACGGGTGCTGCCGCAAGTGCCAGGACGAAATCGACGGACACTAATATAGCGGTTCCAGCTAGTTTTCGTAAAACTGCGCTCAAATTAACCATTTTTTCAGTTTCCCTACCTAATCTTCGACGAATAGGTAAGGCGGATTTTCTAGCTCCCACCTGATTGGAACCTAATAGAAGGAAAGTAAGAGGGCATTTCTATGGCTGTCGATATGAACATGTCGATTCTGATCGTTGACGACTACAAAACAATGTTGCGTATTATCCGCAATCTTCTCAAGCAACTTGGCTTCAACGCCGTTGACGAAGCTGCCGATGGCTCGGCCGCGCTTTCGAAAATGCGCACCAAGAAATACGGCTTGGTCATATCCGACTGGAACATGGAACCGATGACCGGCTACCAGTTGCTCAAGGAAGTCCGCGCAGACGAAACGCTGAAAAGCACGCCGTTCATTATGATCACGGCCGAATCCAAGACGGACAATGTGGTTGCCGCCAAAAAAGCCGGCGTCAACAACTACATCGTGAAACCGTTCAACGCAGCGACCCTGAAGACAAAAATCGCTTCGGTACTGGGTGATTTCTAATGTCCGATACGGATGAGGTCATTCACCTGAGAAAGGCGATTGCCGCCCTTCATCAGGATTGTCAGGATCTCGCCAATTTCATCATGGCGGCCCGGTCCGAGATTGCCGAAATCCGGCCGAATGACCTTAAGCAAGAAAAACTGCCTCGTGCTGGCAAGGAACTTGATGCAATTGTCGAGGCGACAGAGACGGCCACCAACCAGATCATGAACGCGACGGAAACGATCATGTCAGCAAAGGTGACGGACGCGGATGTCGTCAACGATGCCTGTATGGAGATTTTCGAGGCTTGCTCGTTTCAGGATATTACCGGCCAGCGAATCAGCAAGGTCGTCTCTACCCTCAACTATATCGAAGAATATCTCGCCCGGCTAACCAAGGCCTGGGGGCACCATATCGACAGCACAGATTCGGCCGATGCGATGCAAGCCGAAGACGATGAGGAAACGGAACTGCTGAATGGGCCCGCGCTTGATGGCGAAGGCGTCAATCAGGACGAAATCGACACACTTTTCGACGAGGACGGCGCGGAAAAACAACAGAAAAAGCCCGTTGCGAAATCAGCAAGTGATGAAAGCAAAAAGGCTCAGGATGAGATCGACGCCCTTTTTGACTAACGTCTAAAGGGCGTTTTCCTGCCAGACCATATGTCCCGTGACATATTTCGGGGAAAATCCGTGCTGGCGCGCAGTTGACGTGATCTGCTCTGCGGTCGGCAACTGGCCGTCTTTCAGTCCCCATTCCTCCGCGTGAATACCACCGCTTACCAGGACGCAATCCATCCCCATCTCCGTCGCGCCCTTTATATCGGTGCGCATGCTGTCGCCAATGGCAAGAATGCGGGACGGTTCAGAGATTTGCAGCCGTTCCATCGCCTGCCGGTAGATTTCCGGATAGGGTTTGCCAAAAAGTTCGACCCGCCCGCCAAGCTCCGCGTAAAGCGCGGCAATCGCACCCGCACAGTAATGTGAGCTGTTCCCTCTCATCACGGTGAGATCCGGATTGGCGCAGAGCATCGGAAGGTCCCGTGACAGAGCGTCCAATAAAAGAGACCTGTAATTCTCCGGCGTTTCGGTTTCGTCATCAGCAAGTCCCGTGCAGATCAGGAAATCCGCTTTTGCGACTGAGTGAACCCGATGGTAATCAAGACCGTCTTCAAGCCCTTTGTCGCGGTCTGCGCCGATCTGGTAGAACGCGTTGCCGGATTTTTTCAAATAGGGGTGATTACGCGTCGCCAGCACTTCACGGGTGATGTCACCGGATGTCAGAATATAGTCGTAGCATTCCCGTCCGACGCCGATCTTCTCAAGAAAGGTGATGACAAAACCATTGGTTCGCGGCGCGTTAGATAGCAGGATAAGAGGTCGACCCTTCTCTCGGAGTTTCGTCATACATTCAAGCACGCCCGGATAAGGATGATGGCCGTTATGTACGACGCCCCATAGATCCAGAATATAACCGTCATAATCGGCCGCTATTCCGGCCATGCCGGTAATCATCTTGAAAGTCATAGGGAGAAACCTGCTAATTTACGGATTGCGGCGGACGGGGCACACCGAACAGGAAGCCCTGACCGAAACCGACTTCCACATCGAGAAGCCCGATAACGGTGTCCTCATCTTCGACCATGCTGGCAATCAGTTCAATATTCTCTCGCAACAGCGCTTCGTGAAGATCGTCCGGGTGAATTTCCATCGGCAATCCCGGTCTGCCGGGCAATAACTTCGCGGCGGCGACTTTCAGGTAACGGACGTTCCGTTTGCCCAACTCGCCAAAGTCGAAATCGAGCCTGTGCACGTGATCCACCGAAAAAGCGAACCCCATCTTCGCAAGCGTCGCGAGATTTTTCTGGGTCGCCTCGGTTGCGTTGTCAAAATCCTCCTGCGGGAATTCAAGGATCAGGCTTTCACTCAAATCCTTGTTCTGATCCAGAAATTCAACGAACTGACGGAAGAAAGCGGTATCGTTGAGCGTCCGAGACGATACATTGACAAAGAAACCGATGTCGGCATTTCTTTGCCGGACCCGGCGGATCAGCTGCACACAACGGATCAGCAGGAGATTGTCAATCGTTCCGATAAGGCCAGCGTTTTCTGCCACCGTCAGGTATTGACCCGGCGTAATCACTTCGCCGCGCGGCCCGCGAATACGGGAGAAAGCCTCATAGAAAAGTGTCCGCCGTTGCGGCAAGCGCACGATCGGCTGGAGATAGAGATCAACCTTGTTTTCCTGTAAACCGGCCCGTACGATTTCCAGAATCTCCTCATCGCGTGGAAGCATCTCTTCTTGCGGGCCGCTGCTGTTTCGCGGCGTCTCCTTATCTTTTGTGCCTTCTTCCCGTTCCTCCGCGACCTCCGCGTCGGCGGAAAGCACAAACTCCTCCTCCGCCTCTTTGTCACGAGGTTTCTGATCGGTGGAGAGCTGCTTCAAAAGCTTGCGCAGAATTTGCATTTCGGCAGCGAAACTATCCATATTACCGTCTTTACCGGCAAGGCGGCCCAGGATGTTGTCAAATCGGTCAAGGCCGGATTCCGCCATATCGAGATCGCTGCGCATTTTCTGCAGATCGCGTTGAAAACGGGCGCGTTCCACATGCCGCATGATGAAATCATGCACAAGCGCGCAAATGAGGAAGAAAACACCCCCGGCCCAATATCCTGCCGCCGGTTCGATTCCCGGCATATACACAGGAGCCTGTACAGCAATCACCGCTGCCGTCAGCGCATAGGCTATAACGATGATGCTATGATAGAGCACGCGACAATAATCCCCCTGAAGTTACAGGCGCCAGTTTAGTCAAAATTTCCGATTAGGGAAGCCAATCTACGAAGGAAATTGCGAAAAGGCCTGTTCGCCCGCGCGCCAATCTTGTTATAGTCAATTGTTCCCTATCCAGATTTTTTAACCGAAGAAGAATGAAAATGAATCGACTACAGGACAAGGTTACAATCATTACAGGCGGCACGAGCGGGATCGGCCTTCGCACGGTCGAGATTTTTGCCGAAGAGGGCGCCACGGTTGTCTTTTCGGGACGCCGGGAGGCTGAAGGCAACGCAATTGCGGACCGGCTGGGAGACAAGGTGAGTTTCGTCCGCGCCGACGCAAGCGTCGAGGCGGACATGGAGGCCCTGATAAAAGGCACCGCCGACAAATTCGGCAAGCTGGACTGCCTCTTCAACAATGCGGGCGGCCCGGCGCCTGTCGGCAGTATCGAAACTGTTGATTTCGAAAAATCGATGACCGCCATGACGCTGCTTTTTGGCGGTGTTCTCCTTGGCATCAAGCATGCGGCGCCGATTATGAAAAAGCAGGGGTATGGCAGCATCATCAATAATGGCAGCATCGCCGGCCATCTTGCGGGCTACTCGACCTCCATGGTCTATAGCAGCGCCAAGGCCGCCGTTTTGCAACTGACCCGAAGCGCGGCGATGGAACTCGGCGAGAGTAACGTCCGGGTAAACTCCATTTCGCCCGGCGCAATCGCCACCGGAATTTTTGGCAAAGCTCTGGGCCTCAAGGGGCAGGCGGCAGAGGACACAGCAAAAATCGCCGGCGAGGTTTTATCTCAGGCCCAACCCATTCGCCGGGCGGGCCTTCCGGACGATATTGCCAAGGCGGCGCTTTTCCTCGCCTCCGATGATTCCACTTTCGTTAATGCGGCCGACATCCTTGTCGACGGCGGTATGATCGGCGGCCGTCACTGGTCCGCGCATCAGGAGAGTGTCCGAAATCTCGGAAAAGCCTTTACGGGTTAGCAGGTATCTGCCTTCAGTTTCCTTCGAGGCGGCCGATAGCAAGGAACTTGCGGCGACGCTCTTCACGGAGCTCGCCGGGTTCTTTTTTGGCAAGCAGAGACAATTCCTCCTCGATCGCATCGCCGAGCGAGGCGATGGCCGCCTGAACGTCGCGCTGCGCGCCGCCGACCGGTTCGTCAACGATCCGGTCAATCACCTTCAGTTTCAGAAGATCTTGCGCCGTGATTTTCATGGCGGTCGCGGCTTCCTGGGCCTTGTCCCGTGTTTTCCAGAGGATCGCTGCGCAGCCCTCCGGTGAGATCACCGAATAAACCGCATGGGCGAACATTAACACGCGATTGGCAGCCGCGAGCGCAACGGCGCCACCGGAGCCACCTTCCCCGACTATCGATGCAACCATCGGCACCCGGACATCCAGGCAAACCTCGATTGACCGGGCGATGGCTTCCGCCTGGCCGCGTTCTTCCGCGCCGATCCCGGGGTAGGCGCCAGACGTGTCGATAAAGGTGAGGATAGGAATGGCAAAATGATCGGCCATGCGCATCAGCCGCTGTGCCTTGCGGTAGCCTTCGGGACGGGCCATGCCGAAGTTATGACGAAGGCGCGTTTCGGTATCCTTGCCCTTCTCCGTACCGATGACGATAACACTGCGGCCACGAAAACGCCCCAGTCCGCCAATGATTGCCTTGTCATCGGCAAACGCCCGGTCGCCTGCAAGCGGCGTAAAATCATCAATTAGCTGGGCCGTAATATCACTTAGTTTCGGCCGGTCGACATGGCGGGCGACTTGTGTCTTTTGCCATGGCGTCAGCTTGGAGTAGGTTTGCTCCAGTTGCTGAAGCGCTTTCTGGCGCAGTTTGGCAATATCCTCCTTGATCTCAATATCGCTACCATCTTCCAACCCTTCCAGTTCACGGATTTTGCCCTCGAGGTCGGCGATCGGCTTCTCAAAATCAAGGAAATTATTCATAAAATGTCCAAACTTCGCAGATATCGACGATCTGATTAATAAATTGGCGGAACGGTTACGTCAATCAACCGTTCCGCCGGGATTCAAAATTGTGATGGCTTGATGACGCGATAAATTAACCGCGCGCGGCGATGATATCCGCCTGATTCACCAGCGCTTCAGCCTGCTTGATGGAGGCAATATCGATCAGGCGGCCATCGAGCGCCACGGCGCCCGCACCTTCCGCCTGCGCCTTTTCCATGGCTTCCAGAATTCGGCGGGCTTTCGCCACTTCCGCTTCGGCTGGCGTGAAAATATCATTGGCGAGCGGGATCTGCTTCGGGTGGATTGCCCATTTCCCTTCGCAGCCGAGGATGGCCGCGCGGTTGCCGTGGGCGATATAGCCATCAGGATCGGAGAAATCGCCGAACGGACCGTCGATCGGACGCAAACCATTCGCGCGCGCAGCAACAACCATGCGGGCAATGGCGTAATGCCACATATCACCCCAATGAAAATCACGGGATCCGTCTTCGGCGGGATCGGTAAGTACGCCATACAGCGGGTTGGGCCCGCCGATGGAGGTCGTCCGTGCCTTGGTCGATGCCGCATAGTCCGCAACGCCGAAATGCAGGCTCTCGTTCCGCTTGCTGGCGGCCGCGATCTCATGGATATTCTGCATGCCGAGCGCTGTTTCAATAATATGCTCGAACCCGATTTTCTTTTTACGGCCTGTCGCCGCCTCAATCTGCGTTACCAGCATATCTACGGCATATACGTCAGATGCAGTTCCAACCTTCGGGATCATGATCAGGTCAAGGCGCTCCCCGCCCTTTTCAACGACGTCAACGACGTCGCGGTACATATAATGCGTATCGAGCCCGTTAATCCGGACAGACATAACCTTGTCGCCCCAGTCCACATCATGCAGCGCCTCGATGATGTTTTTGCGGGCCTGAGCCTTGTCGTTCGGTGCCACAGCATCCTCGAGATCAAGGAAAATTGCGTCCGCGTCGGATTTGGCGGCCTTTTCGAACATATGCGGGCTGGAGCCGGGAACGGCAAGTTCACAACGATTGAGGCGCGAAACGCAGGGTTCCGGAACGGTAAAGCTCATGAGGATCACTCTTTCTTCGGTCTGTTTTGAATTGTTTGTGTGGAAATTGCGTTAGGCTCACGGGAGAGTCAAGTTTTCCCATTCAATAAATTCCGGTCAGGCCAGTGGATGATGCGTCGATACAATATCCATCAGCCTTTTTTGCAGGACATGTGTGTAGATTTGCGTGGTCGAGATATCCGCATGACCAAGCATTTTCTGCAAGCTCCTGAGATCCGCACCATTGGCGAGAAGATGGCTGGCAAAAGCATGGCGCAGCACATGCGGAGAGATCTTCGCCGGATCGATATTCGCCTCAATCGCGAGGTCTTTCAGCAATTGCCCAAGCCGCTGGCGCGTAAGAAAGCCCTGCCCACCACGCGACGGGAAGAGCCATTTCGAATGACGTCCGTCAGGACAGAAATTCTCCCGGACTTCCAGATAGGCAGCCAACGCCTGTTTGCAGGCCTGATTGACCGGCACAAGCCGTTCCTTGTTGCCCTTCCCGCGCACGATAAGAAACCGATCCTGATCCCGGAGTGCCGGAAAGGGAAGCGATACCAGTTCCGAGACCCGAAGCCCGGTGGCATATAACAGATGCAACAGGGAAAACAGGCGTATTTTTTCCGGGGTGTCACCGTCGGCCGCCGTCAACAGACGATCAACTTCTTCCTCCGATAGATATTTCGGCAGGCGTCTTCCGGCCCGTGGGCTGTCGATGTTTAGCGCGGGGTCGTCGCGGCGGATATCCTCCCCAAGCAGATAGGAGAATAGCTGTCGGATAGCGCTCAAGCGCCGCGCCTGTGTCGAACTTTTCAGTCCGATGTCATCGGAAAACTTGAGATATGCCTGGATATCGGCGGCAGAGGCCGTTTTGAGCGATACCCCGCGACGCGCGATGAAATCCGCAAAATCCGCCAGATCCCGGCGATAACCCGCGAGGGTATTTGTCGCCGCCCCCCGTTCCGTCAACAACATTTCCAGAAAGCCTTCCAGATAATGGGCGGACATCTCAAAGGTTCCGCGAAACAGCGGCCTCCAGTGCGAGTTGGCGCGCCTCTGCTTCAAGCCCGACAGTTTTGAGCGCGGTCAGGACGGCGCCGAGCGTCTCTGTCGACACCATACCGGGGCCTTCTTCGCCCAGCGCTGAAAGCGCCAGCGCAACAGTCTCGCCGACCCGGCCTGCGGCGGCGGCACTGGCGAGATTTCTTTGAATGACCTGATTGGAAAGGCTGAGCCTCGGAACCTGCCCGAGATCAAGGGTCGATGACCACAGGTCTTCAGGGACTGGTTCGCCAAAAATTTCCATCACATTCAGGTACAGGCCGACATTTTCGGTCTGCGCGACATCTTCCCCGTGATCCAGATCGGCGACATCGAACGTTGCCGCATTCCATCTCGCGATGCCGGACGTTCCGGAAATTAGCATATAGGCGCTGGCGCGCGCGATCCGTTTGCGCGCGGCTTCCCGTGCCGCGAAATCTCCTTTAAGAGCGCCCCGCCGCACGCCGCGTTCCCAAGCTATCGCACTTTGCTCTTCCCCGGCGACGAGCGAAAGCCGCAGAGCGTCCAACTCAAAGGCGCCGCCGTAATCCGCCGGCGTCATTTGAAGCAGCAAAGGCATCGTCAGGCTCGACGCCGCCAGGTAGGATCCGTCGCTTTCACCCGCGGTCCATAGTTCGCCAAGGATGCGTGCCTTTTCAAGATCATCGGTGGCGGCGATGGCATCACGGTAAAGCGACGCGATCCGTCCCAGGTCCGCCACCTCTTCCGCGCCATCGGTGAAGGCGCCTGCACTGATCAGGCGCCTAGGAAGAACCGGCGGGATGCTTCCCACGCCAAGCGATTCATAGGCGGCCGTAAACCGTTCGTTGATATTGGCCTTTTCATCGGTCGCCAGTGCCCACAGAAAGGCGTAACCGGCCTTTTCGATATCCGGATAGGGAAGATGCGCGCCCGCACGGCTCATCATGGCAAAATGGAGAGGGGTCAGAGCCTGATCATTTTCGGGAAGCGCCGACGACCCTCCCGCCAGACGGTCGAAAAGCGCAAAAAACAGCGGGTCTTCACCGGCCGTTTCGTCGAGTAGATTGATGCCGATCTCGGCCCGCGCCATGTTGCCTGAAATGAGATTGCAGAAGACATCTGTTTTCGTCCAGAAATTGTCCTCCGCGACAGCCTGACTGCCATCGGCCAGCCTGCAGGCTTCTTCATTCTTTCCTCGCAGCATGTGGAGCTTAACAGCGACGCGGTTAATATCCGGGCTCATACTCGATGCCGGAATTCTGGCGATCAATTCCGCAGCGTCGGGAACCAGTCCTGCCTCCAGCAGTTTATCGAGCCGCAGTTTGATCAGTTCCAGAGGTTGTTTAAGCCCTTGCGGAATTACGGCCGCCGTCAACAAAAGCCGCCGGAAAAGTCGCTGCATTTCGGGCGATGCGGATGGGACCGGTAAAAATTTCAGCAGCGTTACAACACGCTCGGGCTTCGTCCCCTGCCACATATTCGGACCGAAACCGCCGGTCGACGCCGTCAAGGTACCGATGGACGCCGGGTCAAGGCCGCCAAGCGACTGCACAACCACTGCGCCCTTGATCCGGCTGCCTTCGATGACTTTCGTTTGCTCCGGCGGCGTCTGCGTCGGTGAAGCGGGAGATGTGCTGTCCGTTTGTTGCGGCGGCGTCTGGCCGAGAGGGGGCACAAGGCTCCGGGGTTTTTCCTGGGCCGCAGCGCCATAAACGGTGATCGCGACGCTTGCCATCAACGACGCGGCAAGCAGGCATGCCGTCCTACTTCGGGAACTGGTCATTCGGAATAACCTTTTCAACCTCGACCGTCGGCGCAGGGATGTCCCAGGCCGAGAGGAACACGCCGCCACCAATAACCAGGGCAGCAACCAAAAAAAGCAGAAAAAGGGAAAACTTAGACATTTTCGATCACGGTATCCGAAGTCTGGCCACCAAAAAATGGTGCCCGTTGGGTAAAACTGTTGCTATTTAAAGCGCTAAGCTGCGATTATGTTAAAAATTAGGCTTTATTGATTAGCACGGTTCGGCGAATTACATCAATAACCTTAGGGAAAGATATTGTGCCCCTCATCTATTTCGAGGGTATTCGCGCGAACGTCGAAAAGTGACAGGATGAAAAAGACAGAGAGTGCCGAAGCCGGCGCGGCCGCGGCGGTTGTTGATTTCGAGAGCCGGCCGATCGTTTTGGTCGGTTTGATGGGCGCAGGAAAAAGTTCGATTGGTCGCCGTCTTGCGAGCCAGCTCGGCCTTCCTTTTCGCGATGCAGATGCCGAGATAGAGGCGGCGTCGAATTTGACGGTAGCGGAATTTTTCGAAATTCATGGCGAAGCTGCATTCCGCGAGGGAGAGCGGAAGGTCATCGCCCGCCTGCTGAATGAACCGCGGCATGTCCTGGCAACCGGTGGCGGTGCCTTTATGAACAAGAAAACACGCGCCTTAATTTCCAGAAAGGGCTGTTCAATCTGGTTGCGCGCAGAACTTGATGTCATCTATAAGCGCTGCATGAAACGCAACAATCGTCCGCTCCTGAAAACCGGCAATCCGAAAGCGACCCTGAAAAAGCTGATGGAGGAACGCTATCCGGTTTACGCGGAAGCAGATATTACAATCGACAGCGGCGACGGGCCGCATGAGATCGTTGTGGATAAAATTATCGCGGCGCTGGACGCGTTCAAGAAACCAGCGGCTTCCAATGGCACTGCAGGCAAACCATGACCGACACTTCCCTGGCCCCCGACACACTTGAATCTCGGGTACCGGTATCTCTTGATGCGCGGTCCTATGATATTCTGATCGGCACTAAATTGATCGCCTCGTCCGGCACGATCCTCAAGCCATTACTCAAGAACTCCCGCGTCGCCATCGTCACCGATGAAACGGTCGCCGCCCGTCATCTGGAAAAATTGCAGGAGGCTCTGGACACGGCCGGCATCGACCATACGGCAATCATTTTTCCACCCGGCGAGGGAAGCAAAAGCATTGCCATATATGGTGAACTGATGAACCGCCTTTTGGACGCCCGCATCCAGAGGGACGAAGCGTTGATCGCGCTCGGTGGCGGCGTGATCGGGGACCTTACAGGATTCGCGGCGGCAACGCTTCGGCGCGGTGTCGATTTCATCCAGATTCCGACAACGCTGCTGTCACAGGTCGACAGTTCCGTTGGCGGCAAGACGGGCCTCAATGCCCCACAAGGAAAGAACCTGATCGGGGCCTTTTACCAGCCGCGTCTTGTGCTTGCGGATATTTCCCTGCTCGACAGTCTGCCGCAGAGGGAAATCCTTGCCGGCTATGCGGAAGTGGTCAAATACGGCCTTCTCGGCGATCGTGACTTTTTCGAGTGGCTGGAAATCAACGGCAAGAAGGTCGTCGACGGCGACAAGGTCGCCCGCATTCATGCGGTCGAGCAAAGCGTAAAAACCAAGGCCCGTATCGTGGCGCAGGATGAAAGAGAGGGCGGCGTACGGGCGCTTCTAAATCTCGGCCATACCTTCGGCCATGCACTGGAGGCGGAAACCGGCTACGGACAGCACCTAAATCATGGCGAGGCCGTTGCAATCGGCGTGATTATGGCGGCGGAACTTTCGGTGCGGATGGGGAGCCTCAATCGTCAGGATTGCGGTCGTATCCGGGCGCATTTCGAAGCTGTCGGCCTCCCCCTTCGAGTTCCCGACATTCCAGGCGTCGTCTGGTCCCCGGAAAAAATCCTGGGGCATATGCGCCAGGACAAGAAAATCAGCGGCGGCAAGATCACGCTGATCCTGCTGAGGGATATTGGCGAGGCCTTCGGCACAAAAGACATATCCGAACAGGATATTCTGGCTTTACTTGCGCAAGAATTACCGGGATAGATGGGGGAGATGGAAACCGGTGTCATGAATGTTGAACTGATCTTACTACCGCTTGCGATTTTTCTGCTCTTGCTGCTATCCGCCTTTTTCTCGGGTTCGGAAACCGCGCTTACCGGAGCATCGCGCGCGCGCCTCCACCAGATGGAGCAGGCGGGAAACAAACGCGCGGGACTGGTCAATCGTCTCCGCGACAAACATACGAAGCTGATCAGCGCCATTCTGCTCGGCAATAACCTGGTCAATATTCTCGCCTCGTCCCTTGCGACCAGTATCTTTATCTCCCTATTCGGGGATATCGGTGTTGCCTACGCAACCCTTGTTATGACGGTACTCGTGCTGGTGTTCGCGGAAGTTTTGCCGAAAACTGTAGCCCTGCGCCGGACAATTCCCGTCGCCCTGTTCGTCGCCCCGGTTCTGCAGCCCGCAATATTCCTCCTCTCGCCGATTGTCATGAGCGTCAATTACATCGTCGATGTGACGTTGAGCTTGCTCGGCCTGAAAGGCCAAGACGGGGATTCCGACACGCTTACGGATGCCGCCCAGGACGAACTCCGTGGCGCCATCGAACTGCATTCGGAAGATGCGGGCGTCATTATGCACGAACGCTACATGCTGGACACGATCCTCGATATGGATGAGGTTGATCTTGAGGAAATCATGGTCCACCGCAAAAATGTCGAAATGGTGGATGCGGAACGGCCTGTGCGGGAAATAATCGATCAGGTTCTTGGCAGCCCATACACGAGACTTCCCCTATGGAAGGAAAATCCGGAAAATATTATCGGCATTATTCATGCGAAGGATCTTCTGCGCGCCCTTATTCCGCTCGACGGCGATTACGAAAGACTTGATATTGAGACCATCGCTTTAGAACCCTGGTTCGTCCCTGAAACGACGACCCTTCGCAGTCAGCTGAACGCCTTTTTGGAGAGAAAGAGTCATTTCGCGTTGGTTGTCGACGAGTATGGGGCGTTGATGGGTCTGGTAACGCTCGAGGATATTCTGGAAGAGATTGTTGGCGATATCGCCGACGAACATGATCTCGCCGTGAGTGACATTCGGCTGATGAAGGATGGCAGCATCATCTCCAAAGGCGACGTTACGATCCGCGATTTGAACCGCCAATTGAACTGGGCTCTTCCCGACGAAGAAGCTGCAACGATTGCGGGACTCGTCATACATGAAGCCCAGATCATTCCGGATATCGGCCAGGCGTTCATTTTTCACGGATATAAGTTCGAAATTCTCAAGAAAGAACATAACCAGATCACCGAACTACGGATAACTCCGCTTGATCTCTAGAGATTCTGCAGAGATTTGTCGGGGGAACAGATCGTATGTATGAAATTCTGCTGAATATCATTGCGCCGGTTGTGGTGACCGCGGGCATCGGTTTTTTTTGGGCCAAGACCGGCCGTGCGTTTCACACGGAAACCATCACATTGCTGGTAACCAATGTCGGCTCACCTATGCTGATTTTTTCTACCCTTATGAAACTCAACATGGAACTCGGTGACTTTCTTGAATTTGCAATGTTCGCCGCATTATCCGCGCTTGCATTCTGCCTCATTGGGCTTGTCGTACTTTTGCTATTCCGTCTCAATGTGCGGGATTATCTGCCGGGGCTAATGTTTCCCAATACCGGCAATATGGGGCTGCCGCTTTGCCTTTTCGCATTTGGCGAGGCAGGGCTTGCGCTGGCCATTGCTGTTTTCACGGTTTTTTCAACACTGCAGTTCACGTTCGGGATTTGGCTCTCCTCGGGTGCCAGTTCGCTTGCCCAGCTATTACGGACGCCGCTGATCTATGCCGTTCTCATCGGACTGGGTTCGAAAGCATTGGGCCTATCTTTCCCGCTTTGGGTTATCAACTCCACGACACTTGTCGGCAGCCTTACGATCCCGCTGATGCTGTTCGCTCTCGGCGTCAGCCTCGCCAGCCTGTCCGTCAGCCATATCCGCCTGGCAACCGGACTATCGATTCTCCGCCTGGTAATGGGATTTGCTGTCGGGTATGGGCTTGCCACCTTATTCGGACTGGAGGGGGTCGAACGGGGCGTCCTGATTTTGGAATGCACGATGCCCGTCGCCGTGTTCAACTATCTCTTTTCGCTTCGCTATGAACGGGCCCATAGTCACGTTGCAGGGATGGTGCTGATATCTACATTGCTTTCCTTTGTCACCCTCCCCGCGTTATTACTCTTCCTGCTTTGACCGTTTTAGGAATCGAGTTTTCGGTTTTGGTTCAGGTAGTGATCGAGAATGGCGGAACGAATCCGCGATGTTCGCGAATGTTCACGGCGGCTTTCGTCACGGTCCGCCTTGCAGCAAAATTCATTGATCGACATATTTTCGCGTGCGCAGATGTCGCGTAGCGCGGCCCATTCGATTTCCTCCAGCCGGATGCTGGTACGATGGGTCTGTCCCGAAACCGGATCGATTACCGAGATATTTCGATTTACAAGGGTCTGGCTTAACTGTGTCACGATGATCTCCTGTATATGCGCTTATAGGTTGCCGTTTTTTTTACTAAACACTCAAAAAGAGCATATAGGGGCGTGACAAGACTGTTCAACAGTTTCGCTAAAGTTTTTTGAAGGGAGATTTCAGGAGCGGACCGTCAACGCCAGCGCGTGGATATCCGTCTTGAGTTCTTCCGCCAGGACCGCATATATGGCGCGCTGTTGGGCCACCCGGCTCATGCCCTTGAAATCACCAGAAGCGATCTCCACCCGGAAGTGACTTTCGCCCTCCGGCCGGGCGCCGGCATGTCCCGCATGCAAATGTGATTCGTCGATCACCTTAAGTTCTGTCGGCGAAAAAGCATTCCGAAGTTTTTGTTCTATGGTCTTCGCAACGGACATGTAAAAACGTTCCCTTTAATTTTGCAGTTCCCGACCCTATCTTGTTTATTGTGAGACGATTTGCAATGGTTCGTTGCCATTTTGACGAAACGACTGGCAGGGCCGGACAAGAATTTTTTGCGATATTTAGCCCTGTTGCCCTTTTAACGCCTCAAACGCCCTAAAAGAACAGTTTGCTTTTGAGCAGTCTTGCTAAGACGAAGTGCGGCGCCCATAATATTTTCATGTCGAAGAAAAGAGAAATACCGCTTGGCGACGCGGCAACGAATGCCCGGCAATGCGAGCACCCGGATTGTTTCGAAGGGGGCGAATATCGTGCACCGAAATCGCGGCTTCTCGACCGGGGTAGTCCGGACGACTATCAATGGTTTTGTCTTGCCCATATTCGGGAATTCAACAAATCCTGGAATTTCTTTGACGGCATGACGGATGAAGAGGTCCTCCGATACAAGGATGAAGATATTACGGGCCATCGTCCGACCTGGAAACTCGGATCGCGAACGGCGAGCCCCCGGAAGGATACCCGATATCAGGATCCGTTCAATTTTCGCGAGGAAATGGGTGGTGACGACCATGCGGCGAATGGGAACGGATCAAACGGCAAGGTAGCGATCGACCCGAAGGAACGTGAAGCGCTCGCCATTTTAAATTTGCAGCCGGGCAGTACACTCGAGGAAATCAAGCGCCGCCACAAGGAGCTTGCAAAAAAATACCACCCTGATATCCGTGGTGGCGACAAAAAGGCCGAAGAAATTCTAAAAAATATTAATCAGGCCTATACACATTTGCGAACTTGCGGTAACTCGTAAGCTTGCCCGTAAAAGAATAACCACAAATTGTGACACGGAATTGCTATTTATGACGTCTTTAGAGCTCGCCGGAGAAGCCCCGGAATTGAAAATTGATTTACCCGACACGAAAGTTGCCGTTCGGGAAGTATTCAAGATTGACAGCGACCTGATGGTACCTGCTTTCAGTGTGACCACGGAGCGGGTACCGGATCTGGATCCCGCCTATGTCTTCGATCATGATACGACACTGGCCATTCTGGCCGGCTTCGCCTTTAACCGACGGGTCATGGTACAGGGCTATCACGGTACGGGGAAATCGACACATATCGAGCAAGTCGCCGCGCGTCTTAACTGGCCCTGTGTCCGGGTCAATCTCGATAGCCATATTTCCCGTATCGATCTGGTTGGCAAGGACGCCATCGTCCTTCGCGATGGCAAGCAGGTTACTGAATTCCGTGAAGGCATTCTTCCCTGGGCGCTGCAATCTCCAACCGCTATTGTCTTTGACGAATATGATGCCGGCCGGCCGGACGTGATGTTCGTGATCCAGCGCGTCCTGGAAGTCGAGGGGAAACTCACGCTTCTTGACCAGAACCGGGTCATCCGCCCGCATCCTGCCTTCCGCATGTTCGCAACGACCAATACCGTGGGTCTTGGCGATACGACAGGTCTTTACCACGGAACGCAGCAGCTTAATCAGGGCCAAATGGACCGCTGGAATATCGTGACGACCCTGAATTATCTGCCGGAGGAAGTCGAAAACGAGATCGTCCTCGCAAAACTGCCGGGATACGATGATGAAGAAGGCCGCAAAACCGTCCGCGCCATGATTGCCTGCGCTGAGCTCAGCCGCGCCGGCTTTATCGCCGGGGATATATCCACCGTGATGAGCCCGCGAACGGTCATCACCTGGGCGGAGAACGCACAGATTTTTGGCGATATCGGTTTTGCTTTCCGCGTCACTTTCCTCAACAAATGCGACGAGATGGAGCGGCCATTGGTGGCTGAATATTACCAGCGCAGCTTTGGCGAGGAACTTCCGGAATCCGCCGCGAATATTGTCGTGTAAAGAATCCCGTGGCCTTTATCAAAAACAAGGAGCCCGCCGCCGAGCCCTTCAAACGTGCCGTCAGCGCGACAATGCGGGCAATGTCCCGCGAGAAGGAACTTGAGGTTGTCTATGGCAACGACGCGCCGGGCATAACCGGCGACCGCGCCCGACTGCCCAACCCAGCGCGGGACCTGCCGGCGGCGGACGTTCGGCTTGTGCGCGGGCTGGCGGATAGTCTCGCGCTTCGCAAACGCTATCACGATGACGGAATGCATGCCCGTTACTCTCCCGAAGGCGGTGATGCAAAAGCCGTCTTCGATGCAATTGAACAGGCGCGCGTCGAAGCGATAGGCGCAGGCCGCATGAAGGGCGTCGCCGACAACCTTTTCAACCGGCTCGACACTCATTGTAAGGAAAGCGGTTTTGACCGCGTTTACGACAAGGCGGATGCACCCATCTCCGAGGTACTGGGGTTGCTTGCGCGGGAGAAGCTCGCGAACATCCCAATTCCAGACAGCGCACGCGATATGGTCGACCTCTGGCGCGCGGAAATCGAGGAAAAAAGCGGCGATGATTTTGCTGACATGCTGAAAGCCATCGGCAGTCAGAAAGAGTTCGCCAGCGCCGCCCGCAAGCTGCTCAAGGATCTCGATCTCATCGACGATGCCGAGGGCGAGTTTTCAGACGAAGAGGACGGCGGCGACAGCGATGAAGGCGAACAGCAGCCGGATGCCGAAAGCAGCGGGGCCGAGGGCGACGACGAGCCGCAGGAAGCCAGCGCCGCGGAAGATGCGGATGCGCAGGAGGGCTCGGGCGAGGACGGAACCGACACAGAGGCTGGCGAAAGCGCCGATATGGAAGCGACAAGCACCGGAGAAGAAGCGGGGCGCGACCGCCGGCCCGTCTATCCGGAGGATTTCCGGAATTCACCGGAAGCCGCGGCCTACAAGGCATATACCACCGATTTCGATGAGGTCATCCAGGCGGGAGATCTTTGTGAACCCGCGGAGTTGGCGCGACTTCGCCAGCAGCTGGACCAGCAACTCACCAATCTGCACAGCCTGATCAGCAAGCTTGCCAACCGGCTGCAGCGCAAACTGCTCGCGCAGCAGAACCGCGCCTGGGAATTTGATCTCGAAGAAGGCATTCTCGACGCCGCCCGTCTCTCCCGCGTCGTCGTCGATCCGCAGCTTCCGCTGTCGTTCAAGGTGGAGCAAGACACCAATTTCCGCGATACTGTCGTGACCCTCCTGATCGACAATTCCGGCTCGATGCGCGGACGGCCAATTTCCGTCGCCGCTATGTGCGCCGATGTCCTTGCAAGAACACTGGAGCGTTGTTCCGTGAAAGTCGAGATCCTCGGTTTCACGACCCGTGCGTGGAAGGGCGGACAGTCACGTGAGAAATGGTTGGAACAGGGGAAAGAGCCAAATCCCGGTCGCCTGAACGATCTACGCCATATCGTGTATAAGTCGGCGGACTATCCCTATCGTCGTGCGCGCCAGTCACTGGGCCTTATGCTGCGCGAGGGGCTGCTGAAAGAGAATATCGACGGCGAAGGCTTGCTCTGGGCGCATAGCCGCCTGTTGGGGCGGCCAGAGCAGCGGCGAATCCTGATGGTGATTTCCGATGGTGCGCCGGTGGACGACAGCACCCTTTCCGTCAACCCCGGGAACTACCTCGACAAACATCTGCGCGATGTCATTCGCTGGATCGAGACGCGCTCCGCAGTCGAACTGATCGCCATCGGCATCGGCCATGATGTCACGCGCTACTATCAGCAGGCTGTTACCATCATCGACGCCGAGCAACTCGGGGGCGTGATGATGGAACAGCTCGCCGATCTGTTCGATGAAAAGAAGCCGGTTCGGCGCGGCAAGACCGACCGCTGGTAGTCTCGCTTATCCCGCCAGGTTCTTTTTGAAAAATTCGAGGCTGCGCGACCAGGCAAGTTGCGCATCCTCCTGGTCATAGCGTGCGCCTGAGGGGTTGGCGAACGCATGATCCGCGCTGTACCAGAATACTTCCGGAGCGGGCTGGCCGGCGATTTTCATCTGCTCGACAAATTCATCGACCATCTGTTTGTTGATCCACTGATCCCGTTCCGCAAAATGCCCCATGACCGGACCTTTCAGAGCTTTTAACTGATCGGCAGACCGCGCGACGCTTCCGTAATATACGATCGTCGCTTCCGTTTGGGCGGCGATCGAGGCGTTGAGCGCCCAGCCGCCGCCAAAACACCAGCCGACGGTCCCGAGACTGTCATTGGTCTTTTCGTTCTTGCGCGCCCAGTCAATCCAGCTTGTCAGTGTTTCCGTCGCAAGATCGGGTTTAACGCCCTGCATATACTGCTTGGCTTCATCCGGTGTCGTTCCGACTTTCCCTTCGTAAAGATCAACGGCAAGCGCGACATACCCTTCGCGGGCAAGTTCAGCGGCAACAGCCTTGATCTGGTCATTCAACCCCCACCACTCATGCACCAGAACAACGGTCGGCGCCGGCGTTACCTCCGGATAAATGACCGAGGCGGTAACCGACTGCCCGCTACTTAATGTGATACTTACATCTTCCGTCATTTCGGCGGCCGCGCGCGCCAGCAACGGGTCGGCGAGGATCGCCGCCAGAGGAAGGGTTGCCACGCCTTTTACAATGTCACGTCGTGCATACATCGAATGTCTCCCCAAATGTCTAAACTGCGCCCTGATGCTTCATCAAATAGCACGCTCGATCCGTGAAGCAAATCCGATATGAAAAAACGGGCGAGAATTTCTTCTCGCCCGTTTCAATAACCATCAGTCCGACTGTCCGGATTATGCGGTGGCAGTCGCCTTTTTAATCTCGCGCTTGACGCGCTGGGCCTGCAACGACAGGTTCGTATCCCGAGCTTTCAGAAGGAACTTGTCAAGACCGCCATTATGCTCAACGGAGCGCAGCGCCGCCGCCGACACTTTCATATTGAAGGAACGGCCAAGCGTCTCGGACATCAGACGGACTTCCTGCACATTCGGCAAAAACCGGCGACGGGTTTTGTTGTTGGCGTGGCTGACATTATTGCCGGCCTGAACACCTTTACCTGTCAATTCGCAACGACGCGCCATCCTGGACCTCTTTAACCAAAAAATAGGGAGCCCGGCGCAGTACGCCGGACGTGAGCACGCTATTTAAGGAATGGCGGCGCATCCGTCAAGCAATTTAGGCGGCTATCGCGTTATTTTCCCAAAAAGACTGCCAGCAACTTTTCCGCCGCCGTTGTCGGGTCAATGCGCGCGGATTTCACGTCGGCCTCCATCTTGCCGAGATGCGCAGCGACCCCCTCATGCGCCTTGAACCGTGACATAAGAGAATCGCCAAGTTCCGACCACATCCAGGAAACGGCCTGTTCCTTCCGCTGCTCCGCGAGCTCTCCGTCAACGCCGCGGGCGGCCCGGTATTCTTCAATTGTATCCCAGAGCCTGTCTATTCCGGTCTTTTTCATGGCAGAGACCATCAGCACTTTCGGCCGCCAGTTTTTGCTTTTCGCCCGCATAAGGCCAACGGCGCCTTTATATTCCGCGGCCGCGCGGGACGCCGCCGCCTTCAAATCGCCGTCCGCCTTGTTGATGACGATAATATCCGCAAGTTCCATCACGCCGCGCTTGATGCCTTGCAACTCGTCGCCGCCGCCGGGTGCCAAAAGAAGGAGAAAGACGTCCACCATTTCCGCAACAGTGGTCTCCGACTGGCCGACGCCAACGGTCTCAACCAGAATGACGTCGAACCCCGCCGCTTCCGTCAGCAGCATTGCTTCGCGCGTACGCCGCGCAACGCCGCCGAGCGATCCGCCTGACGGAGACGGCCGGATAAAGGCGTTGGGATCCCGCACCAGCTCTTCCATTCGTGTCTTGTCACCAAGGATTGAACCGCCGCTACGCTGGGACGAGGGATCAATAGTCAGCACCGCGACCTTGTGCCCTGCCCCGGTAAGAAGCTTTCCGAATGCTTCAATAAAGGTCGACTTGCCGACACCCGGCGTTCCCGAAATTCCGATCCGCACGGACTTGCCGGTATCGGGAAGCAATCGGTTCAACAGGAGCTGCGCTGTCGCGCGGTGATCGGGGCGGACTGATTCGACAAGCGTAATCGCCCGTGCGAGCGCCCGCCTGTCGCCCTGGCGAAGTTTGTCCGCCATCAATTCCGCGTCTGCCGCCGTTTTCTTGCCCATTTCATTCATATCCTTGGGTATCGGAAAATCCCGCGCCTTCGTCAAGTCAATTGAAAGCACTATCGGAATTTATCGGAAGCCTTTATTCTTTTCGAAAATGACAGACACAATGATCAGCCTTATCCAGACAGTAGAGATGCATACCGGCGGCGAGCCGCTTCGCATCATCACCAGCGGTGTGCCGATGCCGGAGGGGAGAACCCTTCTGGAAAAGCGGGCCTATCTTCGGGATCACGCCGATCACTACCGCCGTTTCCTGATGTTCGAGCCGCGAGGCCACAAGGATATGTATGGCGTGCTCCTGGTTCCGCCGGACGATCCCGAAGCGGATCTTGCTGTAATCTTTATGCATAACGAGGGCTATAGCACCATGTGCGGCCATGCCATCATGGCGCTCGGTCGCTATGCGCTCGACTTCGGGCTGGTCGTTAAGGAGGACGGGGAGACGCCGGTGAATATCCAGTGCCCCTGCGGCCTTGTGCGCGCCCATGTCGCGACGACGGAGGGGGTAACGGGCGCGGTCCGCTTCGAGAGCGTGCCCGCTTTTGCCTACAAGCTTGGGCAATATGTCGAAACCCGCGACTATGGACCCGTCGAGCTCGATATCGGCTATGGCGGCGCCTTTTATGGCGTTCTTGATGCGGCGTCTCTGGGACTTGATGTGCGGACTTCCCGCACGAGGGATCTGGTTGCCGCGGCCACACATATCTCGGATGCCGTAAAATCGCAAATTCCGATTGATCATCCGGACGCACTCGATCTGGGCTATCTCTATGGCATAATCCTTACCGACGGAGATAGCGGCGCACCGCGGAAACCGAGCGCCAATATCTGTATCTTCGCCGACGAACAGGTGGACCGCAGCCCGACCGGCTCCGGCGTCACCGCCCGCATGGCGATAGCGGCCGCCAGAAAACAGGTTGATAGCGGCGAGATTTGCGAATTTGAAAGCGTGACAGGCGCGATATTCACCGGCCGGCTTTTACGCAAAACCAAAGTTGGGGCATTCAGCGCCGTTACGGTCGAAGTTGGAGGGCGAGCGTATTATTCCGGCTCCGCCGAATTCACCTATGAAGAGGACGATCCGCTTGGCGGCGGTTTCCTGCTCAAATAGCAATGATTGACGAGTGAGAACGATGACCGAAATCGATCTGAAATCAAAGGCAATTGACGCGATGACCAGTGCCTATTCTCCCTATTCCCGTTTCAAGGTCGGGGCGGCCATCCTGACGGAGGCGGGGAATGTCTTTACGGGCTGCAATGTCGAGAATATTTCCTACGGCCTCTCCATTTGCGCCGAGAGGAATGCCATTGTCCATGCGGTAGCGGTCGAGGGTCCCGGCATGAAACTGAAAGAGGTTGTCGTCACCAATCACAATGAAAATGGCGTTTCCGGGGCCTGCTCGCCCTGCGGCGCTTGTCGGCAGTTTATGATCGAGTTTTCCAGCCCCGCGACGCAGGTTACCTATCCCGGCGAAAACGGCGATGTCGTTACAACCGCCGAAAAACTTCTTCCGGACAGCTTCCGCTTCTGAAATCAGCCGCGACCGCGATAGGTCGCTACTCCCTGATCCGGCAGCCAGACATCGGCAAGCGGCGCACCAGTTTGCCAGAAAACATCTATCGGGATGCCGCCGCGCGGATACCAGTAGCCGCCGATCCGTAGCCAGCGGGGGTTTAGCAGATCAACGATCCGTTTTCCGATCATCACCGTGCAATCCTCATGAAAGGCGCCGTGATTGCGAAATGACGTGAGAAACAGCTTCAGTGATTTTGATTCGACTAGCCACTGATCCGGCACATAGTCAATCACCAGATGCGCGAAATCCGGCTGTCCCGTCATCGGGCAGAGGGAGGTAAACTCCGGCGCGGTAAAACGAACCAGATAATTCACATCCGCCTGTCCGTTCGGAACTCGCTCAAGAATAGCTTCCTCCGGGCTCCTCGGTTGCTCCACTGCCTTGCCAAGTTGTGTAAGGCCACTGACATCCGTTCCCGCCATTACCGCGCCCTTTCAAATCCCGAGATGAAACTTGTGATGTTTGCGCCTAGAAAATCACGGTTATACCCCCCTTCCTGCACCAGTACAGTCGGTAGGTTGAGCTGTGCGATGCGGGCGGCAATACGTCCGAACCCTTCCGTCGTGACCGAAAGCCCTATTAAAGGGTCGCCTTCGAACGCATCGAGCCCGAGCGCGATGAACAGCACATCCGGCGCATAGGCACGAAGCGCGACCATGGCCTCCTCCAACCGGGTCATAAACGCATCGTCTGTGCTTTCCGGGGCGAGCGGCAGGTTGAGGTTGTATCCCTCCCCCGCGCCGGTACCACGCTCATGGGCATAGCCTGAGAAGAAGGGATAGAAATCCGTCGGATCGCAATGGAGCGAGATTGTGAACACATCCGCGCGGTCATAGAAAATGCCCTGCGTGCCATTTCCGTGGTGCACATCGACATCCAGAATCGCGACCCGGTTCACCGTCCGGCGGGCATATTCCGCGGCAATAGCAATATTATTGAGAAAGCAGAAACCGCCTGCCTGATCCTTGAAGGCATGATGCCCCGGCGGGCGGCAGAGGGCATAGGCGGACAGATTTCCCTTCAGATCGGACAAGACATAATCTGTCGCCGTCAGCGCAACATTGTTGGAGGCAATAGCCGCCTCCCATGTGGTCGGGCCGACAGGGGCGGAGATATCGGTGGTATAAAAGCCAACCTCCCCAACGATCCCGCTCGGCATTGACGACATATGCCGTCCCGGATGAATGTTGGGGAGCACCTCCTCCCCACCCATCTGCGCCGCGCGCCAGCGCGCATGTATGGTCTCGAGGAAATGGAGATAACCCGGCGTATGCACCGCTGCGCGCGGGGACGGGCCGAACTCCGCTGGAGCAATAATCTCATGCCCGGCTCCTTTCAAGCCCTGCACCAGCGCTTCCGCCCGACCCGGCACTTCCTGCGGCTCATGAAAGGCGCCACCCTTGAAATAGGTTTTCGGATCATGCTTCGCGTGATCGGGGCTATAGATGATTTTCATTTTTTGTCCCTTTGCTCCCAATGCCTTTTCAATAACTATCATACTGACAAAATGCGCGAAAATGATAAAATACACGCGCTTGACCGCAATAGAAACCAGTCTCAGTAAGTTATGGCGTTAATGAGTTTCATAAAATCAGGCTTGTCTCCTGCTTTGGCTTCTCTGCTAATCGGCGCGTTTATATTGATGCCGGGCGCCGCCTTTGGAGAGATTGACCGCGTGCTTGTCGATAAATCTCAGCGCAAAATGTTTCTCTATAAGGAGAATGAGGTCGTCCGCCAGTATACAATTGCGCTTGGTGGCCTTCCCAAAGGCCACAAAGAGCAAGAAGGCGATCAGAAGACGCCCGAGGGCGTCTATATTCTGGATTATGTCAATGAGAATTCAGCTTTCCACCGGTCAATGCATATTAACTACCCGAACGACGCCGACCGTCAGTCAGCGGTGGAGCGCGGAGTCGACCCGGGCGGCATGATAATGGTTCATGGCCAGAGAAACGGCGCCGGTATGTTCAGCGGCCTTATGCAGCTGTTCGACTGGACCGATGGCTGCATCGCCCTCAGCAACTCCGAAATGGACGAATTCCTCTCCCTCGTGCCTGTGGGCACGGCAATCGAGATCAGATGGTAAGCGAGGTGTCTTAAGCCGCCTTGCGTTTCTTGCGGATAAGCTCAAGCACCTCTGCTGCGGCCTTCGGGATGTTGGTTCCGGGGCCGTAGATGGCGGCGACGCCAGCGTTATAAAGGGCATCATAGTCCTGCGCCGGAATGACGCCGCCACAGACGACGAGGATATCCTCCGCGCCCTGTTTCTTGAGTTCATCGATGATCTGCGGGACGAGGGTTTTATGCCCGGCGGCCTGCGACGAGATGCCGATGACATGCACGTCGCTCTCGATGGCGTCCTGCGCGGCTTCGGCCGGCGTCTGGAAAAGAGGGCCGACATCCACGTCAAAGCCGATATCGGCAAAGGCCGTCGCGATCACCTTGGCGCCGCGGTCATGGCCATCCTGCCCGAGCTTGACCACCAGCATGCGCGGGCGGCGGCCTTCCTCGCGGGTGAACGCGTCAATATCCTTGCTGATTTTCATAAAGCCCTCATCTCCCTCATACGCCGCGCCATACACGCCGGAAATGGAGCGGATTTCCGCGCGGTGGCGGGTGAACACCTTTTCCATGGCATCGGAAATTTCGCCAACCGTCGCCCGCGCCCGCGCCGCGTTGACGCAGAGTTCCAATAAATTCTCCTTGCCCGCGGCCCCCTTCGTTAGCGCATCGAGCGCCGCCTGGCAGGCGGCTTCATCCCGCGTGCTTCGGACTTTCTCAAGCCGTGCGACCTGCTGACGAAGGACTTCCGTATTATCGACATCGAGGATTTCGATATTGCTGTCGTCCTTGTCGATCCGATACTTGTTGACACCGACAATGACCTCCTCACCGCGGTCGATACGGGCCTGACGGCGGGCAGCGGATTCCTCAATGCGAAGTTTTGGCATGCCACTTTCGACGGCCTTGGTCATGCCGCCCATTTCCTCGACTTCCTCAATCAGTTTCCAGGCTTCCGTTGCGATGGAATTGGTCAGGCTTTCCACATAATAGCTGCCGCCGAGCGGATCGATCACATTCGGAACACCGGTTTCCTCGGCGAGGATAAGCTGCGTATTGCGGGCGATACGGGCAGAGAAGTCCGTCGGCAGGGCGATCGCTTCATCCAGCGCGTTGGTATGCAAGCTCTGCGTCCCACCAAGGACGGCGGCCATGGCCTCATAGGCTGTACGGATCACGTTATTATATGGGTCCTGCTCCGTCAGGCTGACGCCCGAGGTCTGGCAATGGGTCCGCAGCATCAGGGAACTCTGGTTTTCCGGCTCGAATTCCTTGATCATCTTCGCCCAAAGCATGCGCGCGGCCCGCAGCTTGGCGATTTCCATGAAGAAATTCATACCGATGGCGAAGAAGAAACTGAGGCGCGGGGCAAAGTCATCGATTTTCAGGCCCGACGCCATGGCGGCGCGCGCATATTCCAGCCCGTCGGCAAGCGTGAAGGCAAGTTCCTGCACCTGCGTCGCGCCTGCTTCCTGCATATGATAGCCGGAAATGGAAATGGAATTAAAGCGCGGCATGTTGGCGGAAGTGTAACCGATGATGTCGCCAATAATCCTCATGCTAGGTGCCGGCGGATAGATATAGGTGTTGCGGACCATGAATTCCTTCAGGATGTCATTCTGAATGGTGCCGGATAGCTGCTCCGGCTTCACGCCCTGCTCTTCCGCCGCGACAATATAGTTCGCCAGAATAGGAAGAACCGCGCCATTCATTGTCATGGAAACGGACATCTGATCGAGGGGAATGCTGTCGAACAGGATTTTCATGTCCTCAACGCTGTCAATGGCCACGCCAGCCTTTCCGACATCCCCGACAACGCGTGGATGATCCGAATCATATCCGCGATGGGTGGCCAGATCGAAGGCGACGGAAAGCCCTTTTTGACCGGCCGCCAGGTTACGACGATAGAAAGCGTTTGATTCTTCCGCCGTCGAGAAACCGGCATATTGGCGGATGGTCCAGGGGCGGTTCGCATACATGGTCGCCCGGACGCCGCGCTGGAATGGTGCGATTCCGGGGAACGCGCCATCAAGCTCCATTCCCTCAAGGTCGGCCGCCGTGTAGAGCGGCTTCACCGTAATTCCTTCAGGAGTTTGCCAGTTCAGATCCTCAACCTTGCGGCCGCGCAGCTCTTTCTCCGCCAGCTTTTCCCAATCCTGCAGATTTCGCTTTGGAAAGTCGCTCATGATCTTTTTTTACCCTTTTCCCGCCGTGCTTTAGCCGCCGCCTCAATAGTTTGTCGATTGGCCTGTATTAGAATAATGGTATCACAGGGATGGTGCTATATCATAAAATTCTTGAAATACCAAACGAGCGTTAGCTTTATGGTGCTGTACTGCAAAGCAAGTTCAACGCGGAATTTGCAACTGTTTGATTGATCGTCCGGAATGTAATCAATTTACAAAGATATTTTGGACACAATCACCATATATTGAAAACAGGTCGTCACGACCAGGGTGCAGACATTTCCCTGTTCATTGCAAGGACGGCCACGTATATGTTGTATTAAAGGATGGCATAAGCCTCAACCGGCAGACCAGGTTTGCGATGCGCCCAACTTCCACGACCTCCCCCGTCAATTTTAAGGCCAGCCAGGTGACGGCAGTTCTTGGCCCCACCAATACCGGCAAGACTCATCTCGCGGTCGAACGCATGATGGGATATTCAGATGGGATAATCGGCCTGCCGCTTCGTTTGCTTGCGCGGGAGGTTTATGAGCGCGTGGTCTCCGTAAAGGGCGCCGCAAATGTTGCGCTGGTGACGGGGGAAGAGAAAATCATTCCGCCACAGGCCGCCTATTTCGTCTGCACGGTGGAGGCCATGCCTCTTGATCGTGGGTTTGAGTTCCTGGCCATTGACGAGATCCAGCTGGCCGAAGATCCGGAGCGCGGACATATTTTCACCGATCGTCTCCTTTATGCCCGCGGCCGTCAGGAAACCCTGTTTTTAGGCGCGGAAACTATCCGGCCATGGATCAGGCGCCTGATCCCCGATGCCTCCTTCGTCTCCCGGCCCAGATTTTCGAAGCTGACGTACCGCGGTGCCAAGAAGATTTCCAGGTTGCGGCCGCGCACCGCAATTGTCGCCTTTTCCGCCAACGACGTTTACGCGATCGCCGAACTGGTACGACGTCAGCGCGGCGGGGCGGCGGTCGTTATGGGAAGCCTCTCTCCGCGCACCCGAAATGCACAGGTCGAGCTCTATCAGTCCGGCGACGTCGATTATCTCGTTGCCACGGACGCGATCGGCATGGGCCTCAATATGGACATCGATCACGTCGCCTTCGCCGGCACGGTAAAATACGACGGAGCGCTTTCCCGTCGTCTGCGACCGGCGGAATTTGCCCAGATTGCGGGGCGTGCCGGGCGCCATATGAATAATGGCACCTTTGGCACGACGGCCAATGTCGATCCCCTTGAGGACGAACTGATCGAAAAAATCGAAAGCCATGAGTTCGAACCGGTGCGCAATATTCGCTGGCGGAATCAGGACCTGAATTTCACGACGACGAGGGACTTGTTGCGATCGCTTGAAATGCTGCCGGCGGTCGACGGCATGGTCTCACCCCGGGACCCTGACGATTACACGGCGTTTAAAACACTGATCAATGACGAGGAGGTGAGGCGTCATTCACAATCGACGGTGAAGGTTCGTCAATTATGGCATGTCTGCCAGGTGCCCGACTTTCGAAAAACCATGCATGACGTCCATGTCCGCCTGCTACGTGAAATTTTTATTCACCTTCAGGGCAAGGGGGGCAAGTTGCCGACTGACTGGGTTGCCGCGCATCTGAAAAGCCTTGAGAAAACAGATGGAGATATAGACACACTTGCAACACGTATTGCTCATACGCGCACATGGACGTATATTTCCCATGTTTCCGATTGGATGGACGATTATAAATACTGGCAGGAAACGGCGCGAAACATAGAAGATAAACTGTCGGATGCCCTTCATGAGCGCCTGACGCAAAGATTTGTAGACCGACGCACCGCGATGTTGGTGCGAAAACTGAAAGACCGAAGTCAATTGGAAGCACAGATTAGCGAGACCGGAGAAGTCCATGTGGAAGGACATTTTCTGGGGACCCTCAAGGGTTTGAGATTCAACGCCGACACCAGCCTTAACAATACGGAAGCAAGGACTCTCCGAAATATCGGGAATAAGGCCGTTGCCGCGGAAATTGCAATGCGGGCGTCCCGGCTCGCCTCCGCCCAGGATGCGGAAATTTCACTCGATGACCAAGGCAGGCTGATCTGGCAAGAAACGCCGGTTGCCTCGCTTGCCAAGGGAGAGACCGTTCTGAAACCTCGCGTCCAGCTTCTGGCAAGCGAGCAGTTGAACGGCAGTGCTCAGGATGCCGTCGCTAAGCGTCTAAATGACTGGGTAACATCTCAGATCGAGAGCAGGCTCAAACCGCTTGTCCAGCTTGAAACATTGCCGCTGACAGGCGCCGCGAGAGGTATCGCCTTTCAGGTCAGTGAAAATCTCGGCGCCCTGCAACGCTATAAACTCGGCGACCAGATTCGTCTGCTCGACAAAAAGGATTACGGGCGCCTCAAATTCGGCGGCATTCGGGTGGGATATGAGCATGTTTTCATGCCAATCCTGTTGAAACCCGATCCGACCGCGCTCCGCTGCCTGCTCTGGGCGATTTATCAGGAACGGAAGGAAATTCCGCCCGCGCCGCCCGCCGGCCGCGTCTCCTTTGAAACCGATAGCAAACTGCCCTGGACCTATTACCTCACGGCCGGATATGCGGTTTTCGACAGGCTGGCGGTCCGGCTCGACATGCTTGACCGACTTGCCGGAATGCTCCGCCGCGCGTCACGCGGACTGCTTGAAACAAGTACGCCGACCAATAATGAGCCCGTGGCGACGGGGACAGGGAACGGCAATACGGAAGAGCCTGTGGCGGCCGCAGATATAGCCGACACAACGGATATGGCGACGAAGGCGACGGAAGCAACGGAGGCAACGCTGGCGGAAATTGTGAAAGAAGCGACCCCATCTCCTGCTGAGGCACTCCCTGCCCCATCGCTAGAGGCGCCGTCGCAATCGGAAGCTCCGGCAGCGGCCGCGGACGAGACAGTCCCTGTCGACAAAAATGTCGAAGGCAAGGCAATCACGCCCGACAAAGCTGAGAAAAAGAAGGATCTGCCCCGCAACCTTCCTTTCAAGCCGACTCATGAAATGCTCTCTCTTGTTGGCACCACGCGCGAACAGTTTTCGCTCATTCTGGATAAGCTCGGATATGTCGCCGAAGGCGAAGGTGAGGAAATCACCTATCGCAGGAAATCCTTCAAAAAGAAGGCGCGGGATACGAAATCCCCCAAGAAAAATAATGCGAAAGCCGGCATGACGGATCAGAAAAAGCAAAAGAGCACCCGCGCGGAGCAAAGACGGCCTCAGGCCAAGGAAAAGGCAATCGACCCTGACTCGCCGTTTGCCATATTGAAGACGCTCGGCAAAAAGTAACATATGAACGACGATAAGAACGCGGCGACCGCCAGCATTCGTGTTGATAAGTGGTTATGGTACGCCCGTTTCTTCAAAAGCCGTTCGCTTGCAGCGAAACTCGTCCTGTCCAGGAAGCTGCGCGTCAACAGCGTTGTCATCTCCAAGGCAAGCGCTCTAGTGAAGGCCGAGGATGTGCTTACTTTTGCGCAAGGGCGAAATATACGCGTCGTGCGCATCCTCGATATCGGCACAAGGAGAGGCCCGGCACCTGAGGCGCAGGCCCTTTATGACGATCTCGCGCCGGTCGACAAACAACAGGTGGAGACCCGCGCCGATCCTGTCGCCAAACGGGATGCGGGCAGCGGTCGGCCAACAAAAGCGGATCGACGGGCGCTTGACAAATTTCGTTCAAACCCTGAGGAATGAGGACGCGTCTTCAAAAAGGAAAAATCAGTGACCGGCCATAAAAAGTTTGATGAATTTATTACAGCCTGGGATTCGGACGGCACAGGTTACTTCAAGGTTGCCCGGATATTCCTGGATGAAACCCGCGATGCCAAAAAGCTGGAAGCGGCGGCCAAAAAAGCCGCGCGGGATATCGAAGCGGAGGTCATGTACGCCTGGGACCTGAATAAACCGAAGAGCGACGCCTGGTGGCTTGGATGGGGTGGCTACGACCTGGAGGAAGACATTCCCTTTTTCGCCGCGATGGCGAAACCCGAAGTAAAAGACAAAATCCAGGCATTCGATCCGAAAGATAATGAATTTGAATGCAGTACGCTGGAAGAATACAAGGAAATGCTGTTCAACGCCTATGATGAGGAATTGACGGCAGCGGAACTTATTCTCGGCTTTAAAGACTGGGTAAAGTCTCTCGACGGTCAGGCGCAGAACGCTTTGCTGAAAGACCTGAAAAGCTGGCTGAAAAATGCGAATGAAAAATAACCATATCTGGAGACCTTCCCGGCATGTCCTATGTAGTTGATCCCATTGAAACCCCTTCCGTCGCCGTGAAGGGAAGCGATAAACGGTTTCCGGTCCGGCGAATATTTTGCGTTGGCCGCAATTATGCGGAACATACGCGGGAAATGGGCGGCGATCCGTCGCGGGAAGCGCCTTTTTTCTTCACGAAACCGGCGGATGCGGTGGTTGAGAGTGGAACCCGGATGGCTTTTCCGAAGCTGACGAAAGATCTCCATCATGAGGTCGAATTGGTTGTGGCGATCGGCAAGGGCGGCGAGAATATCAAGAAGGAGGAGGCCAAGGCCCATATCTATGGCTATGCCGTCGGCATCGATCTCACCCGCCGCGATCTTCAACAGGCAGCGAAAGAAAAAGGCCGGCCATGGGATAGCGGCAAGGCCTTCGATCAGTCCGCCCCCTGCGGCGCGATAACACCGGCGGCCGGTGCCGCGAATATTGAACAGGCCAAGATCTGGCTGACCGTCAACGGCGTAATCCGGCAATCCGCGACGACCGCCGATCTTATCTGGTCAATCGAGGAAATCATTGAAACTCTGTCACAATCTTTCCGCCTGGCGCCAGGAGATCTGATCTACACGGGCACCCCCGCGGGCGTCGGCCCAATCAATGCCGGGGATGTTGTTGTCGGCAGCCTGGAGGGGCTATCGTCAGTTGAAGTCACCCTAATTTGACGCAAATTGCGCCGTCGACATAAAAAGCCTTTGATTAATGAGGCCGCCACGTTACATCGACATTAGGGTAAGGATTGAGCGGGGATTTCCGCTAATAAAGAATATGATAATTTGACAGGTGATGAATGCAATATTCATACAAACTAGCAATATGTGGAACCGTCTTCTTCGCTGTTTCGTCCTGTGCCGGAAATCCGGATTATCTGCCGAGCCGGATAGCGGCATACGGACCGGAAGACTGCAAACCGGTCGTTGAGCAGGAGATCGACCGCCTGCACATAGACCGCCAAAAAATAACGAAAATCGATTATATCACCTTCTATATTTCCGACAGCGAATCCGGAAACGAATATAATTATCAGGGCTGGATAAATTTCAATAACTGCACGGGAAATTATGTCGTCAACATGAACAAATCCTGTCAGATTTTATCAGAATATCCCATGGGCAGCTGTCGTCTGGAGGATGTTCTCGCCAAGAAATAATGCGATTCTCCATAAGTTATCTGACCCCGCATAAATGATTCGCGTTAACCATAACTATATGAATAAGTTAGATATTTTTATTGAATGCTCAATAAAACAGCAATTTCTTGGTTAATAAACGGGCCCTTTTTGCTGCCCTGCCGATTTCGCGAATAAATTATCGATATTTTACGCGAAATTAACCATAAAATTTAGTTTTTCGGTGGTTTTGACCCGTTTTTCCCGTTAAAATATGCGACGCAATTTAAAAATTTTTCTTCGCGGTTAAACAGACCGGAATTGCATCCAATCACTCGAGGATGGGACGGAAAAAGCGCATCAGATGAGTTTCGCTCGGCATCACCGTGAAAAACCCCTCTTCAGCCACACCGATATCGTTTCGGCGCGGGAACGTGCACTCGTGGCAGAGAACCGGCAACTGCGCGAGAAGAACAAACGGCTGAAAGACGCGATGCTGACCCTCGTCGAGCGTATTGAAACGCAGCTGCCTTACCTGAAGGAGCAGTCCCAGAGTTTCGAACAGCCGAAACATCGCGCGCGCGACAGGGACAGCGCCCGCGACAAAGCATATCGGGAACGATTTCGCCGCTATCGCGCGGCCACGCCTCCGAAAATGGAGGTCTATGAGACCTTTCATGAGCCCATTGAATTTGGCGAACCGGCCCCGGAAATGCGGTTCGGGACGACAAGCCAAAGAACCGATGCGAAAGCCGCGGAAGACGACAGTACCGTATCTCATGAGTATTTCATCTCCCCGGAACTTGCGCCTGAGGAAATCGATATTCTAAAGTCACCAACGCGGGACCGTCGGCGCCAAAATCCGGTTCTGCGGGAAACGGTCGATATAGTAGACCTGCATCCGGCCGACCATTCGGAAGCAGACGCGGCGGAACGATATGAGCCAGGCGACACAAACTTCTCAGACGTGCCCGCCTTTGAGTTCCCTGAAGACGAGCCTGTGGTCGATATCGATTTCGAACGCAAGGAAAGCTTGCGGGCGGCAATGCGGCGACGGGTAAACCGGCTGCGCTGGTAAAAACACACGGAAACCGTTACGCTATAAGCCGCTGCGCCGCGTCACTGCCGGTTTCAATAATCTGAAAAAAGCGAATGCCTTTACTTGCAGAACGTCAACTAGATAACCCGCTGCCAATTCTCTACAGTTTCCGTAGATGTCCATATGCCATGCGGGCCCGCATGGCGATTTCCTATTCAGGATCCACAGTCGAGCTTCGTGACATACTTTTAAGAGACAAACCGGCCGAGATGATTGCGGCAAGTCCGAAAGCCACTGTCCCCGTCCTGGAACTGCCGGACGGAGAGGTTTTGGACGAAAGTCTGGACATTATGCTCTGGGCATTAGAACGTCATGACCCGGAGGGTTGGCTACCAGATGAACCGAACGCGCGCGATGAAATATTCTCGCTCATCGCAGATAACGATGGTTCGTTCAAAATGAGCCTCGACCGCTACAAATATCATGTTCGGTTTCCCGAAAGTACCCGCGAAAAATACCGGGAAGACGGGGAAATATTTCTCGGAAAGTTGGATCGGAAACTTGGCAGGCAGGCATATCTTTTGTCCGAAAAAATCACACTCGCGGATATGGCCATATTTCCTTTCATACGGCAATTCGCGAATGTCGATGCGGATTGGTTTGCCGCCGCTCCTTTTCCAAATCTTCGGCGCTGGCTCGATGGAATCCTCACCTCCCAACGGTTTCGTGAAATTATGATTAAACGCCCCCTCTGGACCCCCGGATCAACAGCAGAGATATTCCCGAAATCCGATGGACGCTAGGTATTTCGAGAAATCCGGGGCCGATTTTAGTCCCTGCGGCACCTATCGTTACCGGCTCTGGCGACGCTGGCAGGAGGGGCCAACCGTTGCGTTTATCATGCTCAACCCGTCAACCGCGGATGCGACGCAAAACGATCCGACAATCGAAAGATGTCATCGTCGTGCGGTGACTATGGGGTTTGCGGAACTCGAGGTGGTCAATATCTTCGCTTATCGCGCGACCGATCCACGCGAGCTTAAGAGCAGCCCTCATCCGATCGGGCCTGACAATGACGATGTGCTTCTTCAGGCGGCGGAGAAATCGGATCTGGTGATCTGCGCGTGGGGAGGACATGGCGACCATTTGAACCGCCATCAGGAGGTTCGCCAACTTCTTAAAAAACATGGTATAAGGCCACATGTCCTTTCTCTCACCGCGAAGGGACTTCCGGGACATCCACTATACCTGCCCTATTCACGACAGCCGGTGCTATGGGCGGACTTCTAAATTCGAGAGATGAATGGCCAAGCTGTATTTCAATTACTCCACCATGAATGCCGGTAAGTCGACGACGCTCCTGCAATCAAGCTTTAATTATCAGGAACGGGGGATGAGACCATTCCTGTTTACCGCCGCCCTGGATGACAGATACGGCGTGGGCAAGATTGCTTCGCGTATCGGATTGCAGGCGGACGCCAGTTTGTTCACGCCGCAAACGGATCTGTTAAAAGCAGTGGAGGAAGAGCTCGAAACGGGGCCCGTCGACTGCGTTATGGTGGACGAGGCGCAGTTCCTGACGCGCGACCAGGTCTTTCAGCTCACCGAAATTACCGACAAACTGAAGATACCGGTGCTGGCCTATGGTCTCAGAACCGATTTTCAGGGTAATCTGTTTGAAGGCAGCCAGTATTTGCTCGCTTGGGCGGATGAGCTTCGCGAACTCAAAACCATCTGTCATTGCGGTAAGAAGGCCACCATGGTGATACGGGTCGACGCCGATGGGAAACCCGCGAAGGAAGGGGCTCAGAAGGAAATCGGCGGCAACGACCGCTATATCGCGCTCTGTCGTCTGCATTTCAAGGAATCGGTCTACTCATAAAAAAAGCCGGAAACACCCTCGGCATTTCCGGCAAAAATCTACGTCGCGGGCTCACATTTACGACGTCAGGGCGGCATATTTCTTGAAGTGGTGATCGGTGTTGCCGAACAACATTTCAATGGTCGTCAACCGCTTGAAGTAATGACCGATAGAATATTCGTCGGTCATGCCCATGCCGCCATGCAGCTGGATCGATTGCTGGCCGATAAATTTCGCGGCCTTGCCGACCTGCGCCTTTGCTGCCGCAACGGCCTTGCGCTTTTCGGTTTCGTCATCCATCTCCAGCTTCATCGCAACCATGTCCGACATGGATTTGGACTGCTCCGCCTCCATATACATATCAACCATGCGATGCTGGAGAACCTGGAACTTGCCGATCGGTATGCCGAACTGCTTGCGCTCTTTCATATACTCATTGGTGATATGATTGGCGGCCTGCATAGCGCCGACAGCCTCCGCACAAAGAGCCGAAATCGTGCGATCAACGACTTTCTCAATTACCGGGTATGCTTTACCCTCCTCACCGAGAAGCGCATCGGCGCCGACTTTGACATTTTTTAGCATGATATCGGCGGCGCGCTGCCCGTCGATCGTCCGATAGTCCCGGCGCGTTAGGCCGGCGGTATTATTGTCGACGATAAAAAGCGAGATCCCGGCTTCATCACGGGAACCGCCACTGGTGCGGGCAGACACGATTATCTTGTCCGCTGTCGTGCCATGATAGACAACCGCCTTGTGACCGTTCAGCACATAACCGTCACCGGATTTGGCGGCACTTGTCTCCACGTCGTTAAGATCAAAGCGTGATTGCGCCTCCGCATAGGCAAAGGCGAGCATCATCTTGCCTTCGATAACTTCCGGTATGATCGCTTCTACCTGCGCCTCATTGCCGGCTTCCGCAATCAGGCCGCCGCCTAATATGACGGTTGTCAGAAACGGTTCCAGCACCAGGCCACGACCCATGCTCTCCATCATGATCGCCGTCTCAATGGCCGTACCGCCAAAACCGCCGACGTCTTCGGAAAAGGGTAATCCGAGCCAGCCAAGCTCCGACATTTGCTTCCAATGGTCCCGGCTGAAGCCAAGCTCCGTATCGGCAAGTTTCGCCCTTGCCTCAGCGGAGTAGTTGTCTTTCACGAACCGTTCGACGCTGTCTTTGAGCAGGTTTTGCTCATCAGAAAGTTCAAAATCCATCTTATTGTTATCCTTATAATCCCAGAACCATTTTGGAAACGATATTGCGTTGAATTTCATTGCTGCCGCCATAGATGGTTGCAGCTCTCAGGTAAAGATGCTCAGCCATAGGACCATGCGCATAATCGGGGCCGACCGGTGCTTCGTTCCGGCCATCATATGATCTTTCCGGTTCATACGGCGCGCCATACATACCAAGCGATTCAACGAGGAGCTCCGTCAGCCGCTGCTGAATTTCCGTGCCCTTGATTTTCAGGAGCGAGGGTTCCGCAGAAAGCTGTTTGCCGTTGGCAATCATGGAAAGATACCGAAGCTCGGTATATTCCAGAGCCATGAGATCAACCTCAATGCGCGTCAGCTTGTTATTAAAATCCTGATCATCGGCCAATAATCCGCCACCGCAACGCTCGGCCTGCGCGATCTGGCGCAGCCGCTCAACCTGACGCTTGGAGCGGGCGACACGGGCAATACCCGTCCGCTCGTTACCGAGAAGGAACTTGGCGTAGGTCCAGCCTTTGTTTTCTTCACCAATACGGTTCTTGACCGGCACCCGGACATCTTCGAAAAAGACTTCGTTGAGGCTGTGCTCCATGTCAAGACCGATAATCGGCTTGACGGTAATCCCCGGCGTTTTCATGTCGATCAGGAGGAAGGAAATTCCTTCTTGTTGCTTGGCGGAACTATCCGTGCGCACCAGACAGAATATCATATCCGCGAGATGCGCAAAGGAGGTCCAGATTTTCTGCCCGTTGACGATATAATGATCTCCATCACGAACCGCCTTGGTCTGCAGGGAGGCCAGGTCGGATCCTGATCCCGGCTCCGAATATCCCTGGCACCACCAATCGTCGGAATTCAGGATGCGCGGAAGATAGTAGTCCTTCTGCTCCTGATTACCGAAAGTGTAAATCACCGGGCCGACCATGCTTACGCCGAAAGGAAGCGCGATCGGCGCGGAGGCGTGCCCGAATTCGTGGGCGGCGATATATTTCTGCGTGATGGTCCAGCCCGTGCCGCCATATTCCTTCGGCCAGTTCGGCGCCATCCATCCTTTTTCATTCAGAATCTTCTGCCACCTGACCTGTCCCTCTTTCGTTGGGTGCAGGCCCCTGTCGCAACGATCCTTCACATCTGCAGGCAGCGACGTCGCGAGAAATTCCCGCACCTCATCGCGAAATGCCAAATCTTCCTTGCTAAATGATAAATCCATCGGGGTTCTCCATTATTTTCATGGGTTTCTTCAGGCCCATTTGCGCCCCATGCTAGGACGGGTTTTTCTTCTTGGCAAGCACGCCTTTCACTATGCCCGCGCAACGCGCACTGAACAAGCATTCCCTTGCGTCAAGCGCCGCTTAAAAGTCTCGAAAAGCAAGCTTTGACGCTAGAATTTGCGGAATCGGGCCAGCCCGTCCCGCGCGATTTGTTGGACAAGGCCGACTTCCCATGTGAGATAGTCTTCCATCCGTCGCTGCACCTCTTCTTTGTCACTGGTATCATAGGGTTTATACCAGACGTCATCCGTCTGGCTGAGCATCCGCGTCTCACCGCTTTCGAGGGCAAGGGACGCAGCTTCCCACGCTTGCGTTCCACCCTCAAGAACGCGGATTATCGTCTGCGGCCGAAGGCCCGCCATTTCCTTTGCCGCGAGATGGGCGAGGGTGCCATCCGGTGAAGTCAGAATAATCAGCCCCACCGGCGGGATATATATATGGTCTTTTTCGAGGCGCGACCGGATCGCCCAATAGGCGCCGGGGATATGGCCGCTTCTGTACTCCAGCGACGTGGCAAGATCGATCACGGCGACGGCCTCGCCGGATGTTAATACCGCATCAAGCTCGAACGCCGAAACTGTATCGGCGCGATCAACCGCCGGGACGGGAGCGGGCCCGGTTTCCGTCATATCGGCGGCATCCGCCGTAAGTACGAATACTTCCGGCCAGTTCATCTGAATGAGCCATGACGCCGTCATGATACCCCGTACCCCGTCGTCGTCGATCAGGACAATCCGTGAATTGCGTATGCCGACATATTCATCCGTTGCCTGGACCAGCTGGCCGCCGGGCGCATGCTGCGCTCCCGGAAGATGGCCTTCCAGAAACTCCGCTTCCGTCCGCACATCCAGAAGATAGACGGTCCGGTCACCGCTCTGAGTCATCAAGGATCGCAGTTCTGCACCATCAAGGTTCTTTACGCCGAACCGGGTGGCGACTTCCTTCGCATATTTCTGGCTTCTGGCCAGGGCATCGGGGCCCGGCGGCGGCGCGACGGCATCCTCCCGATGGGCAAGGTCCAATCCCGCGAGATACCAGCCCATCGTCCCGTCTTTAAGCGCCGACACCGGATTTTTGATTCCGGCGTTGATCAAAGACTGGGCGCCGATGATGCTGCGTGTTCGACCCGCGCAATTGACAATAATCTGCGTCGTTTCATCCGTCACGGTCTCATGTACCCGATGGACGAGTTCTGCGCCTGGCATGTCGATTCCGCCGGGAATGGACATCCGGTGATATTCCGGGAACGGCCGACTGTCGAGAATAACGATTTTCTCGCCAGCCGCACATCGAGCCGCGAGATCAGAAGCTGTGACGTGAGGTGTGCCGTAGGTTTCCTCGACGAACTCTCCGAAGGCTTTGCTCGGGACATTTACGCCTGTGAAAAGCTCGAACCCGGCGTAATGCCATCCGGTCACACCGCCCTCGACCAGCGAGAGGTTCTTATAGCCAAGGGACTTCAACACCTCTGCCGCCCGTTCCGCGAGGGGCAGGTCAGGCCCCTGATCCAGAAGATAGATCGGCGCGGATTTCTGCGGTAACAGCCGCGGCGCCTTGAGCTCGAGATGGCTGAGCGGCAAAGGGACGGCGAAGAAGGGATGGCCCTGGGAATGGACCCCCTGCTCCCGCACATCAATCAGGGCATATTCTGCCGCGTCTTCCATCATGATATTGCGAAGGGCCGCAGGCGAAATCGTTTCAAAGGTCAATTGCGTGCCTCACGGATGTCCGTATGGGCCGGGAAGACCTTCCATTCCCGGGTATTGTCATTCCAGAACCGCCGGCCGTGAAGCTGCTCCAGTCCAAGGCCGTACATATGAAAATTCAAAACCGGCTTGCCCGCTTCAATATGAATGGTGTGAACGTCGTCCGGAAGCATGGCGACGCCTGTCCCCGGTTCAACGACGTGACTACCGATTTGCTCGACGCCGTCAGTTATCTTTCTGTAAAAGCGGTTTTCCTCCTGCCCTTCTATGCCGACAATCACGGCCCAGGTCGTGTGATCATGCGGCGGCGCATTTACCGAACCGCTGGCGACGTTGAGATAAAGGGCAAAGCGATGATCGGGATCTTCCGACAAGCGGTAAAGGCAGCTCCGCCGTTTGGAATCCGCCGCAGGCGGCGGAAAGTCATCGATAGAGAATAGCTCTTTCCGCCGGGCGAGCGCAATCAACTCATCCCTGATCTCGCCAAGATCCGCCTTCGATAGCTGTTGTCCGGATGCTTTCTTTTTAATTCGCTCGACAGATTCGGAGACTGCCCTTCGACGCTCTTCTTTCGCCATCCTCTTTCTCCCTTTTTTGTTTGCCTTTACATTTAGCATCCTGCACCCTTCAAGGAAAGAACAAGCGCCATAAAATCGATCCAGGGAGCGGAAAAATGTTCAAAAAAATCGGTCTATTGGTCGGGGCAATCCTCATCGCCCTAATTGGAGTTGTCGCCTTCAACACCTTCACCAATACCCCGTCGACAGCTTCGGTAGACCCGATCAAATTGCCGCCAATTGATGCCGACGCCGCCGCAGCCCGGCTTTCGGAGGCCGTGCGCATTGAGACCATTTCAATAGGCCGAGACGATCCGCCTGCGGCTGCGGAATTCGACCGGCTGCATCTTCTCATCAGCAGCTCCTTCCCGCTCGTACAGGAGACATTGCAGCGCGACGTCGTCGGGGATCACAGCCTTCTTTATACGTGGGAAGGAAGCGATCCTTCCCTCCCGCCGGCTCTCTTGATGGGGCATATGGATGTGGTTCCCGTCGAGCCGGGAACGGAGCAGGACTGGGAGGAAGGCCCTTTCTCGGGCACCATCAAAAACGGTGCCATCTGGGGCCGCGGCACGCTGGACGACAAACTGTCCGTCTTCGCCATCCTCGAGGCGGCGGAGTATCTGCTTGCTGAGAACTTCACGCCAAAACGGACCATTTATTTCGCCTTCGGCCATGATGAAGAGATCGGTGGTGAGAACGGCGCGGGGAAAATCGCGGCGCTGCTGAAGGAACGCGGCGTAAAGCTTTCCTTCACACTCGATGAGGGGATGGTCATCGTCGATGGGCTGATGCCGGGCGTTGACGAGCCGATTGCGTTTATTGCACTTGCCGAAAAAGGCTATCTGACCCTGCAGCTTGCCGCGATGGCCGAGGGCGGGCATTCATCGATACCACCGAGAACGACAGCGATTGGCAAGATCGCCCGGGCCGTCGCGCGCCTTGAGGACAACCGGTTTCCTGCCGCGCTGATCAGCCCGGCGGCCAATATGTTCGACACGCTCGCCCCACATATGTCGATGCCGCTCAAAGCCATTATCTCCAACCGCTGGCTTTTCAACCCGATCCTGCTCGGGGAACTTGGCAAGGGAGGGGCGACCAATGCCATGGTTCGCACGACGACCGCCGTTACGATCGCGGAAGGCGGCACTAAAGACAACGTCCTTCCCACAATCGCGATGGCGACGATCAATTTCAGGATGCTTCCCGGAACCACTAGTCAGGATGTCGTTGATCATGTCACGTCGGTCGTCGACGATCCTGATATAGAGATCACCGTGAAACAGGGAAATGACCCGTCGAAGGTTTCCGATCAAAACGGGGAAGGCTATCGTCTGATTGAGACGACCATCCGCGAAACCCTGCCGGACGTTCTTGTGTCACCTGGCCTGATGCTGGCAGGTTCCGACAGCAAGCATTATGAAGCGATCGCCGAAAACAGCTACCGCTTCATCCCCATGCGCTTCGGTCCGGAAGATCTGGCGCGTGTACACGGCACTAACGAGCGCATCATGATCGATAACTATGCGGAAATCATCCAGTTCTACCGCCGCCTGATGCAGAACGTCGCGGGCTAGACACGTTTAGTGCCGGCGCGCCTGAACAATAACTGCGCCAATGGTGTTTTCGCCCAACGCCCGGATCGCCTCCAGTCGGTGTTGCCCCTCAATCAGGACATAGCGTTCCTTACCGAGGCGGACCTGTATGGGCGATTTCTGTCCATTCTCAAGGATATCTTCCGCCAGTTCATCGACGCGCGCAGGGTTAAGTGACTTCCGTGTTTTAGCCGGTACGTAGATCTTATCAATTTCGATAATGATCGTTTTCATGCTGCCTCCAGAATCGCCGTCATTAAAAATCAGCGGTCGTCACCCGTTGCCTGCTCACAAAATCCGCGTTGAGGCGTCTGACTCTATATTTAGTCAATGGAGTGAAGGATGACAGATAAAGGCGACAGAGATAAGTGGGAATTTTACCAGGACCACAATGAGAAGCATCATAAATGGCGATGGCGGCGAACGGCGCCAAACGGACGCATAGTCGGCGCCTCGACCCAGGGATATGCGGAAAGGGAAGAATGCGTCGAAAATGCCGTTCGCAACGGCTATGACGAGGACGCGGATTGATATCTCACCCGCCACTTGCGCTACACCTGATATTGGTCATACTGGGACAAAACAATAAATCAGAGACCCAGTATGACAGCTTCTCCTATCCCCGAAGGCTTCCGTCCGTTCGCATCCCGGGGTCGTTTCACGGAAAAAATCGGGCCGCTTTATTATAAGGAAGACGGTGACAGCTTTGTTTACGGCTTCCTCGCCGATGAAAGCCACACGAACGGCAATGGCGTCGTCCACGGCGGCATGCTGTTCAGCTTTCTTGACGAGGTGCTGGGCCAGATCGTCTGGCGCTCCCTTGACCGGCAACGCTGCGCGACCATAACCCTCAACTGCGATTTCGTTGCCTCAGCCAAACCCGGAGACTGGATCGAAACCCGATCCGAAATCAGCCGCAAGGGCCTCGCCGTCGTATTTGTCCGCGGCGAACTCCTTGTCCGGGGCGAGAGGATCATGACGGCGGACGGGATATGGAAGATTATCGGAAAGTAGGGCGCGATGGTTCGGAATTTCACCATTGAGGATATCGAGGCGGCGCGGCAACGACTGTCAACCCGTATCCGTCGGACACCGCAGATGGAGTTTGATCTGGACACCGGCCTCAGAATATCTGCCAAGCTTGAGAACCTGCAGATTTCCGGATCCTTCAAGATACGCGGCGCCCTGAATACCGTTCTGGGGCTTGACGGAGATGAGCTGACGCGCGGCCTGGTGACCGCCTCGGGCGGAAATCACGGCATGGGAGTTGCGACAGCGGGCGCGATGACCGGCACGCCGACGACGATTTTCCTGCCCGAGAACACCCCCCTGTCGAAAATCGAAAAGCTCAAGAAAATTGCATCACATGTTATTGTCGCAGGAGCCGTATGGGACGACGCCAATGCCCTTGCGCTCAGGGCCGCAGAAGAGGAAGGCAAACGCTATATCCACCCTTTCGCAGACATCAGCGTCCTTGCCGGGCAGGGAACCATCGGTCTGGAAATTTTGGAGGAGGCGCCGGATATTGACGTTCTGCTTGTCGCAATTGGCGGCGGCGGCCTGATCTCCGGCATTGCGACGGCGGTCAAGGCACGGAACCCCGATATCCGCATCATCGGCGTGGAAGCGGTCGGTGCCCCGACGCTTAAATCCAGCATAGAAGCCGGAGCGCTTGTGACGCTGGAGTCGATCGAAACGAAAGCCGGTACCCTCGCCCCCCGCCGTTCGGCGGAAATAAATTTTCGGATTATTTCAGAGCTTGTCGATGACATTGTTCTAGTGACAGACGAAGCCATGAAACAGTCGGCGGAATGGCTCTGGGAGAATGTTGGGCTGGGCGTCGAACTTTCGGCCGCAGCCGCCATTGCCGCGCTGCGTTCCGGAGAATACAAACCTCCGGCGGGGGCGAAAACCGGCGTCGTCATCTGTGGCGCCGGCCCGGACGGTTTTTCTTTCACGGGATAATGAAATCCGCGCACGGTTTCCATTGACCACCTTCCCCTTTGCGACGTACCTTTATCCATAACAGGGATAACAAAAAGTCCAGGGAGTTTTTTTAATGTCTGACTTTCTATGGGAAAAATCATACCCGAAAGGGGTTAAGTGGGAAATCGATATCGAGGAAAAGCCGGTCTACGCTCTTCTGGATGAGGCCGTAAAGAATTGGCCGAATAATTACGTCATCGATTTTCTCGACAAGCGCTACACCTATTCTGATCTGGATGACATGGTGAACCGCGCCGCCAAAGGATTTCGCGAACTCGGCGTGAAGGAAGGCGTGCATGTCGGCCTCTATCTGCCGAATACACCCCATTATATCGTTTGCTTCTTTGGCATCCTCAAGGCGGGTGGGACAGTCGTCAACTATTCCCCGCTCGATGCCGAACGGGAACTCCGCCACAAGATCGAGGACAGCAATACCGATTTTATCGTCACGCTCGATCTGGAGGTTCTTTATCCAAAGATCGCGACGATGTTGAAAGAGACGCGATTGAAGAAAATCGTTGTCGGCTGCCTTAAGGAAGTTTTGCCCTTTCCGAAGAATTTCCTTTACCCAATTGTCAAATCCAAGGAAATCTCGAAAGTTCCGAATGACGACAGCCATGTGACCTTCAAACGGCTGCTCGCCAATGACGGGAAGATTGACGTAAGCCCCGTCCCGAACCCGGCTGAACAGGTTGCCGTTCTGCAATATACGGGCGGCACGACCGGCCTTCCAAAAGGCGCGATGCTCACCCACAAAAACCTCATTGCGGCCTGCCAGCAGCTTCGCGCCATGCAGCAGGGCGAAGACGCAGTGCTTGTCGACGGCACGGAAAAAGTACTTGCCGTCCTGCCGCTCTTCCATATCTATGCGCTTACGGTCATCATGAACTTCGGCATCGCTGGCGGCGCAGAGATTATTCTGCATCCGAAATTCGAGCTCAACGACGTGATGAAGGACCTCGACAAGAAAAAACCGACGGTATTCCCCGGCGTCCCGACCATGTATATGGCTATCGCCAATCATCCCGATATCAAGAGCTATGACCTGTCGTCACTTAAGTTCTGCGCGTCCGGCGGCGCACCGCTGCCTGTCGAGGTTCAGGACCAGTTCCAGAAGGTAACGGGATGCCGCCTCCTCGAGGGGTGGGGCATGACGGAAACCTCCCCGTCGGGCACGTCCACGCCAATGACCGAAAAGCGGATCGCGGGTGCCGCGGGCGTTCCGGTTCCCGGCGTCGAAATCCGCATCCTCGATGTCGACGACAAGAGCAAAATCATGCCAACAGGCGAAATCGGGGAAATTGCCATCAAGGGCCCCAATGTCATGAAGGGCTACTGGAATAAGCCCGAAGCGACCGCGGAGGCGTTTGTCGAGGGCTTCTTTCTTACCGGCGATACCGGCTACATTGACGAAGATGGCTATATGCATATTGTCGACCGGACCAAGGACATGATCACCTCCGGCGGCTTCAACGTTTATCCGCGGATCATCGAGGAAGCGATTTTTGAGCATCCGTCTGTGGCCGAGGTAACCGTAATTGGCATTCCCGATGACTATCGCGGCGAGGCCGCCAAGGCCTTCATCAAACTGACGCCGAGCGGGAAGGAATTCACTCTGGAGGAACTGCGCGGATTTCTCGCCGACAAGCTTGGAAAGCACGAGTTGCCTGCGGCGTTGGAATTCCGCGCCGAACTTCCCAAGACGCTCGTTGGCAAGCTTTCCAAGAAAGAGCTGGTGGAAGAGGAGAAAAAGAAATACGAGGCCCGCAAGGGGGCGGAGGCATCCGCCTGACTTAACGAGAAGGAGCGCAAGACCAGAGTATGAGCAGTTTTCTTGCGATTGATTTCGAGACGGCCAACAATGCGTCCGATAGCGCCTGTGCAATCGGTCTGGTTCGGGCGGAGAACGGGAAAATAATCCGGGAGGAGGCCTTTCTCATTCGCCCGCCAAGTCCGGATTTCTTTTTCACCCATATACATGGTCTCACCTGGGAGCATGTCGCGGATGCGCCGGATTTCGGGGATCTTTGGCCGGACATGGCCCCCTTGTTCGATGGGGTGGATTTCTTCGCAGCCCATAATGCGGGGTTTGATTCGCGCGTGTTACGGAGCTGCTGTGATCGATACGGCCTTGATATCCCGACGAAGGACTTCACCTGCACCGTCAAACTTGCCCGCGGCATGTGGGAAGTGCGACCGACGAAGCTCCCGAATGTCGCACATTTTTTGGGGCTCGAGCTCACGCATCATGACGCCCTTTCGGACAGCCGCGCCTGCGCGAACATCGTCCTCGCTGCGGAGCGGGATGGTTGGTCGTTCGAGACGGGTTATGACAATGTCAGAGAGCGTTATATCGCCATCGACCAGCTTTAGCCTCCGCGCCTCACTCCTCAGCCGTCTCATAACTGCAAATCATTCTTAAAAAAGATTGACGCCCGGGCCCTCATATTATTTAATAATGCAAATCATTCGCAATTACTGGAGCCCATTATGATTCGAATCAGGTGCCTTCCTCCCGCCGAGTTGGGATCGCTACTTGTGAAAGTGGCGGAAGAACAGCGGGCGACGCGCCTGTCATGTGACCGGCCGGTCGAGCCATATGGTCATTCGCAAATGCTTTATGTCATTCAAGGCCAAAAAGAAGGGCGGCCCCGGTAAAACCGGAACCGCCCATTTCTTTTCCGTTTAGGCTCGCGCCTCAGGCAGCGGTACGGGTCGCAGCCTGTACTTTCTTCAACTGCCGCCGTGCTGCATGGCGGCCATGCGCCTTCAGATTCATTTTACGGGCAGCGCGCTGCTGGTTGGACCGGCTGTTCTTGGTCAGTCCGTCGCCGCTTCCGCCGCCGCCTTTTTTCCGGCTCTTGCCGCCCTGGTTGCGGCCATTCCGTGCTGATCTCGCAGTCATGTGACTAGCTCCACTCGCTTGCAACTAAAATTCGAAGCGCCTTTCATAATGGCTCGCGGCGAAAAGGTACAGAGAAAATTTCGCCCGAAAGCGCAAAATTTCCAGATTCAGGCGAAAACGCTCTGCAATTTCATCGCAATACCCATATTTCCACCGATTTTAAGCTTGCCCATCATAAAGGCGGTCGTCGGATCAAGGTCGCCGTTGGCCAGCGCCTCAAAATTTTCCTTGGTAATTGTGATCGTGCAGTCCGCTTCCTTATCCTCGTTCGAAACGACGTTGGGCACAGTGGCCGCATCAAGATAGACGACGCCATCGTCTCCGAAATCAAATTTCAGCGTCGCGTTAAGACCGCTATCTTCGCCGACCCGCGCCCGCATGCCTTCGGTAATTTCTTCCAGCGTCGCCATTTTCTTTTCCTTTCAGGATTGCACCAAAAATGTCTATAAAACTACAATGAAGATCTGCGAAGGATCTCCGGTTTTGATCTTGACGTTAACGTAAAGGTCAAGTGTCAGTCTGTCAATTGCCGATCTGACACCCGGGTGACATTCTCGCGGGCGCAGAACCGCGAAAAAAAAGAAAAAGAAACGTGGGAGAGACTTATGAGTTACCGATCCATTTTCCGGCCCGGATTGTTCGACGGACAGTCCATCGTGGTGACCGGTGGCGGCAGCGGCATCGGCCGCTGTACGGCGCATGAGCTTATCTCATTGGGAGCACGGGTTGCCCTTGTGGGCCGGTCTTTGGAAAAACTGGAAACCGTCCAGCGGGAAATTGATGAGGTCGGCGGCAGTGCGACAATCCATACCTGCGACATCCGGGATGAAGACGTCGTCAAGCAAACCGTGGCCGATATTGTCGCACAACACGGTGCTATACACGGTCTCGTCAACAATGCCGGCGGTCAGTTTCCAGCGCTGCTTGAGGAGATATCATTGAAGGGTTGGGACGCGGTGATCAAAACCAACCTGACAGGCGGCTTTCTCTTCGCCCGGGAATGTTACGTCCAGTGGATGAAGGAAAATGGCGGCGGCCCGATTGTCAATATGATCGCCGATATGTGGAACTCCATGCCGGGGATGGGTCATTCAGGAGCGGCCCGGAAGGGGATGCTGAGCTTCACAGAAACTGCCGCCCTTGAATGGGCGCCGGCCGGTGTCCGGGTAAATGCCATCGCGCCGGGCATGATTGTCTCGTCGGGAATGGATACCTATCCTGACTGGTGGAAGGCGCGGGTCAAGGCCCGTATCGCATCGCACCCGGTCAAGCGCATGGGAACGGAATCGGAAATATCCGCCGGCATTGTTTTTCTGCTCTCGGAGGCAGCGGCCTTCATAACGGGAAGCTGCCTGCGCGTTGATGGGGGTGCACCGAATATCCGTATGAACTGGGACATGCCGGACCATAAGAACAACAAGGCGTTCAACGGGTTTCACCTCGCTGAGATCCCCAAGTTTTTACAGGAGGACGGGGAATGATTTACGGACCCGAACATCAGGAAATCATCCGCTCGCTCACCAAATTTATCGATCAGGAAATAAACCCCTATGTCGATGAATGGGAGGCAGACGGTGCATTCCCGGCCCATGAGCTCTTCAAGAAACTCGGCCATCAGGGATTTCTCGGCGTCTGCAAGCCGGAGGAATATGGCGGGCTCGGCCTCGATTATTCCTACAGCCTCGCGGTTTCCGAAACACTCGGGCAGATAAACTGTGGCGGCGTGCCGATGGCGATCGGTGTGCAAACGGACATGGCGACCCCGGCGCTTGCGCGCTTCGGCTCCGACTACGTTCGGGAGACTTATTTACGGCCTGCCATTGCCGGTGATTTTGTTGCCTGCATCGGCGTCTCGGAACCAGGGGCCGGATCGGATGTTGCGGCGATCAAAAGCCATGCCCGCAAAGACGGCGATGACTACATCATTAACGGCCAGAAGATGTGGATCACCAATGGCGCGCAGGCAGACTTCATGTGCATGCTGGTCAACACCAGTGACGGCCCCATGCACGAGAGCAAATCCCTGATCGTCGTTCCGATGGATAGCCCCGGCATCACGCTCGCGCGCAAGCTCGACAAGATCGGCATGCGTTCTTCCGATACGGCGCAGCTTTTTTTCGAAGATGTCCGCGTTCCGCAGCGAAACCTGATCGGGGAGGAAGGCAAAGGCTTTACCTACCAGATGATGCAGTTTCAGGAGGAACGGCTCTGGGCGGCCGGGGCCGGATTGAAGCCACTTGAAAAAGCGATTAATGACGTCATTGACTACACCCGGACGCGCGTGGCATTCGGCAAACCGCTCATCGACAATCAGTATATCCATTTCCGCCTCGCGGAGCTTCTGACCGAAGTCGAGCAACTCCGCTCCCTCGCCTATCGGGCGGTCTATGATTATGTCCGGGGCGAAGATGTGACGATGCTTGCCTCCATGGCGAAACTGAAGGTCGGGCGCCTGACCCGGGAGATTGCCGATGCCTGTCTCCAATATTATGGCGGCATGGGCTTCATGAATGAAACGCCGATTACCCGGCTTTATCGCGACGGGCGGCTTTCGTCCATTGGCGGCGGCGCAGATGAAGTGATGCTCGGTATCATCTGCAAATATATGGATACCCTGCCCAAACAACGGCGCGGATGAAAGACGATAGAGCAATGCCATTATTTTCAAAAATCCTAATTGCCAACCGCGGCGAAATTGTGTGTCGAATAATTGAAACGGCGAAACGACTGGATATCCAAACCGTCGCGGTTTACTCGGAAGCGGACGCAAATGCCCGCCACACCCGAATGGCGGACGAAACAATATTGATCGGACCTCCGCCTGCGACGGACAGCTATCTTTCGATTGCGAAGATTGTCGAGGCGGCGAGGAAATCAGGCGCGGAGGCCATCCATCCCGGTTACGGATTTCTTTCTGAAAATCCCGATTTCGCCCGCGCATGTGCGGACGCCGGCATCGTTTTTATCGGTCCGGATCCGGATACAATTGCCCTAATGGGCAACAAGGCAGCGGCAAAACGACATATGATCGCGGCGGGCGTGCCCTGCATTCCGGGGTATGAAGCCGAGGATCAATCGGATGACGCCCTGATCGCCGCGGCGGAGGGCATTGGCTTCCCTATCATGGTGAAGGCGGCGGCCGGTGGCGGCGGGCGCGGCATGCGCCTGGTCGCAAAACCGGAGAAATTACTCAAGGCCCTGAAGACCGCGCGTTCGGAAGCCGAACGGTCTTTCGGATCGCCGGAACTTATCCTTGAAAAGGCAATCATTGAGCCCCGGCATATCGAGATACAGGTCTTCGGAGATAATCACGGCAACGCCGTCCACATGTTTGAGCGCGACTGCTCCATTCAGCGGCGGCACCAGAAGGTGATAGAGGAGGCCCCGTCCCCCGCCGTCAGCGTCGAGCTACGCGTTAAAATGGGAACAACGGCCGTCACCGCGACAAGGGCCATCGGATATTCGGGGGCCGGCACCTTCGAATTCCTGCTGGATCGAGAGGGAGATTTTTATTTCCTTGAAATGAATACGCGCCTGCAGGTCGAGCATCCGGTCACGGAATGTATAACCGGACTCGATCTCGTCGAATGGCAGCTCCGGGTCGCCGCCGGCGAACCGTTGCCGCTGACACAAGAAAAGATTTCTCTTAAAGGTCACGCGATAGAGGCGCGGCTCTACGCGGAGGATCCCGAAAAAAAATTCCTGCCCCGGGTTGGCGTGCTTAATAAATGGCGCCCGGCGGAGGGCATCGGAATTCGCACGGATCACGGCCTTGTGGATGGCTATGAAGTGACGCCTTATTACGATGCGATGATCGCCAAGGTTATCGGATTTGGCGAGACCCGCGCGGCGGCGCAGGCGAATATTATCCGCGCCCTCAACTCAACAGTCGATGACGGCTTGGTCACCAACCGGCATTTTCTGAAAGAATGCGTTTCGCATCCCGCGTTTACAGACGGCAACGCGACAACCGGGTTTATTGACAGCTATTTCACAGGAAAAGCTCCCGCCTGAAACATAAAGGCCCGCTCTTTCAAAGGGAAAGAAGAGCGGGCCTTTAAAACGCGATGACAAGGACTCGCGTTTACTTCTGTTAGCCTTTTTTCATGCCGTGTTTCTTCGGGCCCATGGTCTGAAGCTCATCCGCGGAGAGAATCCCATCCTTGTTGGTATCGGCCGCCTCGAAGCGCTTATCGGATGCAGCGGTGAATTCCTCTTTTGAAACGGTGCCGTCACCATTCGAATCCAGAATCTCCATCATCCGTGCAGCATGACGCTCTTTCCGCATCTCCCGTTTCATTTCGTGAAACGCCTTGGCCTCTTCCTTGCTGATGGTGCCGTTTTTGTCGGCATCGAGCTTGTCAAAGAACTCTCTCTTGCTAACTGTCATTTCCTCAACAGTGACGGTGCCGTTGCCATCCTTGTCGAGCTTGGAAAAGCGCTCGGTGGATTTGGCCGTCATTTCCTCGAAGCTGATCTCGCCGTCCTTATTGGTATCCAGGCGCTCAAAAATATCGCCTTTATGTGATTTTTTCGGCGCGCCGTCCGTCGCAGCGATGGCAAGTGCGGGGATAGTCAGGGAAGCAATCATAGAGGCGATAATAAATTTACGTTTCATAACTTTAGTCTCCTTCATTATGTGACTAACCTTTCAACGCGCCGTCCGAATTTATTCCGTCGAAAAAATTTCAAAAACTATCGGGTAGATCATCTGAAGAAAAATTAAACAATGTTCATTTTTTATGATAATGTATAATCTACGAGGGCATTCAATGGCAAAACCGGGAAAAAAGCAAAACCGTGCGGATAGCATTCGGTCCTTCAAACGTCGGCATATTCTTGCCGCGGCAAGGCGTATATTTGCCGAGAAGGGACTGGATGGCCTGAATATGCGGGCCATTGCGACGGAGGCCGGGTATTCCCTCGGCGCAGCTTATGCGTATTTTCAGACGAAAGAAGAGATTCAGCTTGAACTGTTGGCGACCATTCTGAATGAACTGACACGCCATATCAAAGCGGCATCGACGTCGCCCACTGAGGATAAGTCCACAAACAGACGCGCCTTCTCTCTGGTCGCGGATTATTTTTGTGAACGACCGGAAGAACGGCGGCTTCTGTTGCTGACGCTGCCGGGACTTGCGGCGGAAGATGCAAAAATACCGTCCGTCGTGAGGAAGGAATTCGATAGCAGGCTGCTCACGCTGATGGGGTTGCTTGCAAACAGTCTTCACCGGATACATTCCGTGCCACCCGCACTCTCGCAGGAGGAAACGATTGATTTTGTCGCCTTTCTCCTCGGGCTCTTGATGTTGGAAAACGGCGGGAGACTGCAATTATTGAATCAGAAACCGCAAGAAATGGTCGACCGGTATGCAAAACGGATGTTATTAAGGTTGGCGCAATAAAAAGAAAAATAACAATTGTGAAGACAGGAGTTCCCCCTTTCATGAGCGGTTATGTGGAGAGCTATCGCGGCCAGGTTCTGATGCGAGAATGCGACCTTTTGGGTCACATGAATATTCAATTCTACAATGCCAGGATAAGCCAGGCAATGTGCCATATGTTTTATCTCATCGGGATCGATCCGGCCGACATGAAGGGCGGCAGGCGCGGTCTCGCTGCTGTCCATCAGGAAAGCCGATATCTTGCCGAACTCCGAGCCGGCGACATCATCCATATGGAAAGCGCGGTTATTGGACATTCCGAAAAATCAATTTCATTTGATCACCGGCTTTATAACAGCGAAACGGGCGCCCTTGCCTTCATCAACAAGATGACCTCCGTCTATATGGATCTGGAGCGGCGCAAATCCGTTCCCTTAAGCGAGCAAATCCGCCGGAAAATAACCGAAATTATAACGGAAGCGGAGGACGCGGCATGAGCAAGTTGATCCCCTGTTACCGTGGTGGCGTGGAATCCTGGGAATGCGACCAGATGCGCCATATGAACGTTCAGTTCTATATGTCGAAGGGTTCTGATGCCTTCGCGCATTTGCAGCATGCACTGGGCCTTTCCCCAACTGTTATCCGCAGTACGCGCAAGGGACTCCGCTTCAAAACCCTGCGTATTCAGTATAAATCGGAAGTTCACGAGGGAACGCCGCTATACGGAATTTGCGGAATTAGACACGTGACGGAAGAGGGCATTCAGGCCTTTATACATATCTATGATGCGGTCAAGGACAGGCTGTCCGCAGTTTACGAATTCTCTGCCGGGTATACGGACTATGATACGGACGAGGAACTTCCGCTTCCCGCCGATGTGCGCGACGCGGCAGAAAGGTTGATGGACGAGCATCCGGACGTTTATCGCCCGGCACCTTTTGCCGGAGACCTGATGCCCAACAGACCCCTAAATCACATGTTCGAAAGCGCGCGTGGCTCCGTCGACGTATGGGAATGTGACCAGTTCGATACGATCGAGATGCGTCACATCGTCGGTTATTTCTCGGATGCGGCGACCCATATCATAAATGCCGTTGGCCTGACGCGCGAGATTATCCGAAACCGCAATCTCGGATCTGCCGCCCTCGATTACTATTCAGAGTTCCATGCGCCAATCAAGAAATCAGCGGCAATCCTGCTTAAAAGCGGACTGATGGGCGCTGATGGAAAGATATTCCGTTTCGGTCATAATCTGATCGATATGGACAAGGGAACCATTGCGGTTACAACAACTGTCATCGGGTGCTATTTCGACATGACCACGCGGAAATCCGTCCCGCTTCCGGTCGAATTCACGAGTTTCCCGAAGGAGAAATTGCTAAAATCGCAGCTCTAGGCAATGACCTTACATCAGGCGCGGTTCATCAGCATTTGCGTTAATTGCCACACGTCGCCCGGGGCCATATTCTGCGCCCCGGGGTCAACGGCCGGAGATGGGCAAATGTTCTTCAGATATAATTGGAGTTACGGCTCTAAGCCACCAAGCCCTAAACAGCCACGCCTATACACCCGCGCGCGCCGTCCAATGGGTTCTGGTCCCCTTAGATGGCGCGCGATACTCGCGGTGGGCGAAAAAATCGCAAGACGCCTTATTTAAAAGAGGCCGGAGAACCGGCCTCTTATCTTGAACACCGATTGACTTTTGCCTCAGCAACCCGAAACGCAGGTGCCTTCGGCATTAAATTCCAGCGTCTTATCGCTCAAGGCTGCATAGACAGGAACTTTTACTGCTTTCTTGAAAATATCCGTCCGTGTTCCTTCAATAATTTTCCCGTCTTTCGTCGCCTCTTCATTGGCATGAGACGCAATCACGGAAGCCGGTTTGACCATTTCATTGATGACATAGGCCGCTTCGGTCGGGCCTGTGGTGAAGGTATCGCCAATATTCATCACGACCAGTTTTGCCGCATAATAATCGCGGACAACGAGTTCCTGTTCCGCTGTGATGCCCGTATCACCGGAGAGATAGACGACAAGTCCATTGGAAAACTTAAGCACATATCCGGTTGGCGGCCCGACATGCCCGCCAAGCCCGGCGGCGGCCAAGGAATCTCCAAGATCGCCCCCAATCATGCTGGGATGAACGCCGTTACTGTGTACAGCGGGTACCGTTGTAATATTCACGCCGCCAATTTCCTTGTTTGCCCCGAAACGGACAAGCATTGAATTCTTCGGATCCCCGCCAAGGGCGGCGAGTTTCTTCGCAAAGAACTCTGGCATTTCACTTCCGGTAACAATCTTGGCGTTCTTGGCAAGAACGATATTGACCACATTGGTATTGGGAACAGCAACAACGGATAAATCTGGTTCCGCGCAACTCCCCGTATTCGGCGCCGCATTGTGACGGGACCCCACATGGTCCCCGTGCATATGGCTGATCAAGACAATATCTATGTTTCCAAGCCTTGGATCTTCCGGACCGGCGACCGTCATGCCGGGGTCATACAGAACCCGGGTTCCGTTCGGATCTTCAAATACCATGGCCCGATCCAGTCGGCAGAACTCCCCTTCCTGCCCGCCGAGGGGTGTCACCTTTACATTTTCTGCCGATGCGAACGATACGCCAATTCCTGCAACTGTGGCGCAAACCACAGTCATTAATTTCGCGAACTGCTTCATTGCATTTGCTCCTTCCCGATAGCCCCGGATCATACTACGCAATAGCAGTTCATTTTACAAACAACACCGAAGGCGAGGCGATTTTCTACGCGCCCGACAGTGAGCGCCACAATTGACGGAAATAAAGCAGCCGTGCTAGCGAATAGCGTGTGTCATCATTTCTACAATTCTCGGGAGATAAGTTCTTTCATAATCTCGTTGGTGCCGCCGTAGATGCGCTGCACCCGGGCATCAGCATAGGATCGCGCAACCCGGTATTCCCACATGAAACCGTAGCCGCCATGCAATTGCAGGCATTCGTCAATCACCTTGTTTTCGAGATCGGAGCACCAGTATTTTGCCATGGCGGCGGTCGCCACCTGGAGGTTACCCTTCAACAATTCCTCAATACATTTGTCAACGAAGACACGGGCAATCTGCACCTGCGTCTTCTGTTCCGCAAGCTTGAAGCGCGTATTCTGGAATTCGATAATCTTCTTACCGAAGGCGCCGCGCTCCTTCACATAGTCAATGGTTTCTTCAAGAACCGCTTCCATCGTCGCCGTGGCGCCGATTGCGATCTGTAGCCGTTCCCAGGCGAGTTCCTGCATCAGGCAGAAGAAACCCTTCCCCTCACCGCCGAGCATGTTGCTCGCCGGGACGCGAACGTCATCGAAGAAAAGTTCCGCCGTATCCTGGGCCTTGAGCCCGAGTTTATCGAGATTGCGGCCCTTCTCAAAACCGGGCGTACCCGCTTCAACCAAAAACAGGGTGGTGCCTTTAGCGCCCGCCGTCGGATCCGTCTTCGTCACGACGATGACCAGATCCGACATAAAGCCGTTCGTGATAAAAGTCTTGGAACCATTGATGATGTAGTCATCGCCATCCTTCACCGCGCGGGTCTTGACCCCCTGCAGATCCGAGCCTGCGCCCGGTTCCGTCATGGCAATGGCGCCGATGATTTCGCCGCGCGCCATTTTTGGCAGATATTTCTTCTTCTGCTCTTCCGTGCCGTAATTCAGAATATAGGGTCCGACAATCTCGGAGTGAAGGCCGAAGCCCGGCCCAGATGTCCCCGCGCGCGCCTGCTCCTCCATCATGATAATGCTGTAAAGCTTGTCGGCGCCCGCGCCGCCATATTCCTCCGGGATCGGCATACAGAGAAGCCCCTGTTTGCCGGCTTCCAGCCACGCTTCGCGGCTCACCTGCCCGTCTTTCTCCCACTGGGCATGATGCGGGATGATATGTTCTTGATAGAAGCGGCGGACCGTTTCCCTGAAAATATTATGTTCTTCGCTGAAAATGCTTCTCTCGATCATCTCGCCACCTTTGTTTTTAATTTTCGTGCGACTTTCCCTGCATTTGACAATTTGTCAATTTTGTCCAAGTCTAGCCTTTTGTATCGCATTTCTCCACAAAAAAAGGCGAGCCAAAAAACCCGCCTTTTCGTATATCTCATACCTGACGACCTAGAACGCTTCAGCGTCGAGTTCCATCATCGTTTTTGATCCCGCGCTCATTTTCACAAGGAGGGAGGAGACATCCGGTATCATGCGCTCAAAGAAGAACCGCGCGGTCACCAGCTTGGTCTTGTAGAACTCTGGATCGTCGGTTCCCTCAGCGAGTTTCGCCTTAGCGATTTTCGCCATTTGCGCCCACATGAAGCCAAGTGCGACAAGGCCGAACATGCGAAGATATTCCGTCGACGCCGCTCCGGCTTCATCGGGATTTTTCATGCCTTTTTCGCCGAGAAGCGCCGTTCCCTGCTGCAGCTTCGCGAAGGCTTTCGCGAGCGGCATGACAAATTCCTTCTGCTCCGGATCCATCATATTTTCCTGGATAAAAGCATCCACCGGATGGAAGAACTGACGAAGGTTGCGGCCCATATTCTGCGGCAGTTTGCGGCCGACGAGGTCAAGCGCCTGAATGCCGTTCGCGCCTTCATAGATCTGGGTGATGCGGGCGTCGCGGACGAACTGCTCCATTCCCCATTCCTGAATATAGCCATGACCGCCATAACATTGCATCGCGGTCGCGGCGAGCTCGAAGCCCATATCGGTGAAATAGGCCTTGATGACCGGCGTGAGAAGCGAGAGCGCTTCATCCGCGGCGCGGCGGCCCTCTTCATCGGGGTGCTTTTCCACCATATCGACCTGCAAGCCTGCCCAAAGCCCAAGGGCGCGGGCGCCTTCGGTAAAGGCCCGGATCATCAGCAGATTCCGACGGATATCCGGATGAACGATGATCGGATCGGCGGGCTTGTCCGGCGCCTTGACACCGGAAATAGACCGGCCTTGCAGACGGTCCTTCGCATAGATCACCGCGTTTTGATAGGCGACTTCGGCCTGGCTGAGGCCCTGAATTCCAACGCCGAGGCGGGCGGCATTCATCATCGTGAACATTGCGCGCATGCCCTTGTGCTTCTCGCCCAAGAGCCAGCCCGTCGCATCCTCATAGTTCATGACGCAGGTGGAGTTGCCATGAATACCCATCTTATGCTCGATGGAACCACACTCAACCCCGTTGCGGGTGGCAGGGTTTCCATCCGCGTCCAGCAGGAATTTCGGCACGATAAAAAGTGAGACACCCTTGATCCCGTCCGGACCCCCCGGAATTTTCGCCAGCACCAGATGCACAATATTTTCGGCCATGTCATGCTCGCCGGCAGAGATGAAAATCTTCGTACCGGTAATCTTGTAGCTGCCGTCGTCCTGCGGCACCGCCTTGGTACGCATAAGGCCAAGGTCCGTGCCGCAATGCGGCTCGGTCAGGTTCATGGTGCCGGTCCAGTCACCGGTGACCATTTTCGGAAGCCACGTCTGCTTCTGTTCATCCGTGCCATGCTTGTGAATGGCCGCATAGGCGCCATGAGTGAGGCCCGGATACATACCGAACGCCATGTTGGCCGCGCTCATCATTTCGGCGAAGGCGATCCCTATGACATGAGGAAGGCCCTGCCCGCCATACTCCGGATCGGCATCAAGGCCCATCCATCCGGCGGCGCGATATTCGTCATAGGCCTCCTTGAATCCGGTCGGGGTTTTCACCTCGCCATTGTTCCAGGTGCAGCCTTCCTTGTCGCCGACCTGGTTGAGCGGCTGTATTACCTCGCTCATCAGCTTGCCGCCCTCTTCAAGGATCGCATCAATCATATCCGGCGTCGCATCTTCGAACCCCGGCATATTGGTCATCTTGTCGAGACCCAGAAGGTCGTTCAGGACAAATTTGTAGTCTTTTACCGGTGCGTTATAAACAGGCATCTCGATACTCCCTTCTAGTTTCTAAGCGGCTTGCCAGTGGTGAGCATATGCTCGATCCGGTCAAGCGTTTTATGGTTATGGATGAGAGTCATGAACCCCTCGCGTTCCAGCTGTAGCAGCTTCTTTTCGGTCACCGGCTGGGTGATATCCGTATCTCCGCCTGTGAGGACGCGGGCGACCTGCTCACTGACCACACCGTCATAGGCGGTGGCCCTGCCCATGCTCACGAACCCGGAAACCGCCATATCGAAGGCCGCCGCCGCCGTCGCGCCGGGAAGGTTGACTTCCACGGGTTCGGGCGCGGTGTAACCCTCCACCATTTCAAGCGCGCGTTTCTTCGCATCGGCGAGGACGCGCTTGCGGTTCATGGTGACTCGGTCACCCTCGCGCAGGATCATCATGTCCCGCGCTTCTGCCGCGCTTGTTGCAACCTTTGCGGTGGAAATAGCCTCGAACACGCCGGATAGCGCCGGCATTGCGCCGCCCGGGCGTTTCTTGTTCATCATCGCGCGGATGACCAGTTCCTTGCAGCCGCCGAAGCCAGGGATCACCCCGACACCAACTTCCACAAGACCCATATAGCTCTCAGCATGAGCCTGAACAGCTGATGCCGCGAGTACAATTTCACAGCCGCCACCGAGCGCCATACCCGCCGGGGCCGCAACCACGGGGAAGGGGGCGTATTTCAGTTTCATCAACGCATTCTGACCTTCAGAGATCGAATTCTCGATCACCGGCCACATCGCCGCGTTGGCCGCAAAGAGCGCGAGGCCGACATTGGCGCCAACGGAGAAGTTATCCGCATCATTGCCGATAACCAATGCTTTGAAGCCCTTCTTGTCGATCTTGCCCGCTTCCTGCAACATCGCGACCACATCCTGATCGATGGAGTTCATCTTTGTGTGAATTTCAAGGCAGGCGACACCGTCTCCGAGATCCCAGATACTTGCGCCCTTGTTAGACATTACCGGCTCGCTGCCGCGCTTGATATCGGCGAGCATCCACGCGCCTTCCGCCACCGGAACGACTGCATAGTCGCCGTCAACCGTCATGTAGAAAGCGTCCTTACCCTCTTCCTTATAGAGCGGGCGATCGCCGACTTTTTTCAGGAATTCCGGCACCGGTAGCCCTTCAGCTTCCAGCCGGTCGATGAAATACTGATTGCCGAGCTGATCGAGTTGTTCGAACGGGCCATATTTCCAAGCATAGCCGGTTTTCATGGCCGTATCGATGGCGATGATATCGTCAGCAATTCCCCCCACAAGCGAGGCCGCGTAGGAGATCGTTTTTGAGAGGATCGCCCAGGCATATTGCCCGCCCTTGTCGTCATATTCGACGAGGGCACGCAGGCCCTTCTTCGCCGCCTTGACGGACCCGAGCTGTGGTTTCTGCGCCTTGGCATATTCACCGGTTTTGAGATTGCGGGCTTCCTTGACGCGTTTGCCGCCCTCTTTATTCATGCGGTAGAAACCGCCCTTGCCCTTGCGGCCCGTATAGCCCTCTTCGATCATCTTCGCGGTCATCGCGACCAGCGGATGATTTTCATCATATTCCTGAGAAAACACATCGCTTGCGGGCAGCTCCGCCAGCATGGAGGCAATCACCTTTGGTCCCAGATCGATACCCGTCAGGTCGCCGAGACCGAAAATCCCGGTGGAGGGGATGCCCATCGGCTTTCCGCAAACCGCATCGGCCTCTTCAACCGTGAGGTCGAGATCGTAGGCTGAGCGTGTCGCCACAGAGGACCAGTAAATGCCGATCCGGTTACCAATAAAGCCGGGCGTGTCGTAACAGTCGACAACTTCCTTACCCAGAGATACGTCCGCGAATTTGCGCAACTCATCCAGCGCTTCATTGCGGGTATGTTCACCGCCGACCAGTTCAAACAACCGCATATAACGCGGCGGGTTGAAGAAATGGGTGATGGCAAAATCCTTCTGCAGGCTTTCCGGCATCCCCTCCATCAGTGTTTTGAGCGGAATGGTGGAGGTGTTGGAAGTAACAATCGAGCCTGCTTTACGCACACCGTCAAGACGCTTGTAAAGGTCCTGCTTAAGCCCCGTATTCTCGATAATCGCCTCGCAAATCCAGTCACAATCGGCAACGAGATCGAGGTTGTCTTCAAGATTCCCCGTCGTAATCAGCCGCGCGTTCTTCTTGTGCATGAAGGGCGCGGGCTTGGTTTTCAGCATGGTCGCAACCGCACCCTCGGCCAGCATATTCCGGTTCTTGGCATCTTTCGGAACGATATCCAGCAACACCACCGGAACGCCCGCATTGGCAACATGGGCGGCAATCGCCGCGCCCATGACACCTGCACCGATAACGGCAACTTTTTCAATCGCCATAATTAGCAGGCCTCCAGAACCGTGGCGATACCCTGACCGCCGCCGATGCATTGTGTGGCAAGACCGAGCGCCTTGCCTTCGCGCTGCAACAGGCTTGCCGTTTTGCCAGTGATACGGGCCCCCGTCGCGCCCATCGGATGGCCGAGGGCTATAGCGCCGCCATCAAGATTGGTTTTGGCGAAATCCATGCCGGATTCTTTCAGGACCGCTAAGGCCTGCGCCGCAAACGCCTCGTTCAGTTCAATGATATCGATATCCGCGAGAGTGACGCCCGCACGCTCCAGCGCTTTCTTGGTGGCCGGAACCGGTCCGATACCCATCAGCTCCGGCGCACAGCCCGCGACGGCAATCGACCTGATGCGTGCGAGTTTCTTAAGCCCGTTCGCATCGGCATATTCCTCAGAACAAACAAGCGTGGCCGACGCGCCATCGGTGAGCGGGGAGGAAGTCGCCGCCGTGACAGTCCCATTCGCATCAAAGGCCGGCTTTAGTCCCGCTAGGGTTTCCATTGTCGTCTCGGGACGGATGCAGCCATCCTGTTCAACGCGGGTATTGCCGTCGACAATCGGGATAATCTCGTCACTGAACTTACCGGCTTCGCGGGCGGCGGTGGCGCGGGCATGACTTTCCACAGCCATTTCCTCCTGCTCCTGACGGGAGATGTTATATTTTTTCGCGAGGTTTTCCGCCGTAATTCCCATGGAGACATAGGCCTCCGGATAGGATTTATAAAGCCCCGGGTGCGGCGCGGGATTGAAACCACCCATGGGCACACGGGTCATGCTCTCGATCCCGCCACAGACAAATACTTCGCCTGCGCCCATCTGGATCGCCCCGGCGGCCATATGGATGGCCTGCATGGAGGAACCGCAAAACCGATTAACCGTCGTTGCCGCGGCGGATTTCGGAATGCCGGCAAGGAAGCTGATGATACGGGCGACGTTGAGGCCCTGCTCTGCCTCCGGGAAGGCGCAGCCGATGATCACATCCTCAATATCCTCAACATTCACGCCGGTATTGGCGATCAACCCCTTGACCACCTGTCCCGTCATTTCATCGGGGCGGATCTTGATCAACTCCCCCTTGTTTGCAAGGGTGAAGGGAGAGCGTGCATATCCCGCGATTACGACATTTTTCATTGTCTCGACTTCCTTTCAGATCAATTAGATGAACCGGCTACTCCCGGTCGTTATTTTCGTTCTGCCCTTTTACATAGAGCATGCTTTTCACGTTTGGAAATTTGGTTGACTCACTTACCGGGTAGCTACGCGATCGTCTTCTTGCAACCGCCCGGCGGCTTTCCGCCTGACGCCAGATGTTCCTTCAACTGGGCGATACCATCTTCAAGCTCCGCAATCGCTTCATTGATATCCGTTCGCTGCGCATTCAGTTTTTCAAGCTGCTCTTCGCATTTTTTCAGTGTGAAGGTGAGCTGGTCTGTACTGCCGCTTTCCGGTGAATACATGTCCAGCATTTTCTTGATATCCTGAAGGCTGAATCCCAAACGTCGGCCGCGCAGGATAATCTTCAGCCGGCCGCGATCGCTCCGGGAATAGATCCGCGCTGTTCCCTCACGCATCGGATTTATCAGACCCTTGTCCTCATAAAAACGGATGGTGCGGGAAGTGACGCCGAATTCCTCGGCGAGCTCTGTAATGGAGAAGCTGATCCGGTCTTCCGTCTCAATTTTTGTTCTGGCGTTCATATGATTCCCAATCCTGACCCCTGCGATGAATATAGTTGACGTTTACGTAAACGTCAACCTCCTGCAGGAAATTTGTCCGGATGGATTTGAGGCGGGTTTTTCTGTTATAATAGCGCGTAAATTTGTTGGGAGACACAGGAAATGGCGGACAAGATTAGCAGCTATGACGAATTCTGGCCCTATTACCTCAGGGAGCATTCGAAGGTGAGTTGTCGCCGGCTGCATTATTTCGGAACGACGCTTGCCCTGTTTTGCCTGATTGCCGCCATTGCCCTAAAGACGCCATGGCTGATTTTGCTGGCCCTCGTGGCCGGCTACGGTCCGGCCTGGGTCGCGCATTTCTTCGTTGAGAAGAACCGTCCCGCGACGTTCACCTACCCCCTCTGGTCGCTTTACAGCGATTTCAGGATGTATTTTTACTGGATCGGCGGAAGATTGCCGGCTGAACTGAAAAAAGCGGGTATCTGATTAGTCAGGCCCGGTGCAGTTCCGTGGGCCACTGATAATCTTCGCTGAGCTCCTGACGGAACGTCACTTCGGTAATATATTTGGTCACCAGTCGTTCATTAAAGATTTCATGTGTCCGTTTCCAACCGTTCCGGGCGATGGTCCGCGCCTCGTCATCATGGTCATTGAAATAGGCGATCTTTTCAAGAAGCTGGTCGAAATCATCATAGAAGACAAGTTCATCTTCCTTGTAAATCTGATCATATCCCGTCCGCCGGTGGATAAGGGTCATAAGTCCGTTTCCGGTATATTGCGCCATCCGGTCGGAGCTATATAGCGGGAATATTTCATCACGGCTGAGGTTGAGACCCATCCGGGAATCTCCGATCCGGCGTTGGTAGGTAATACCGCTAATCGGCGGCTTTCCGGACATTCCGAGAATTTCCATCGTCTGCGTGCCAAACCGGTCAAGGATCATTTCGGCAACCTGTCGCCGCTCACTGCCCTCCTTCGCATTGCCCATGCCGTAGAAGAGACGGAATTTCGGATTGGGATTATCGAAGGCACGCACCGTATCAATGCTGGGATCGACGAGATTGGGGAAAAAGCTGACGACATTGCGCTTATTCGCAAATTGCTTCAGCCCATCGCCCGCAGTTGTAATAAAAGTAGCATCGGCAATAGCCGCATGTTTTGCCGTACGGGCCACAGTCTGGGCCTGCCAGAGTGGATCGAAATCATAAACGGCGATTTTGATATGGGGGACGGCTTTGCGTATTTCCTTGAGGGTCTGCGCGAAAATCGGATCCGCATGACCGATGAAGAGCAAATCCGGCCAATAATTCTTCGCGGTCTTGATCAATCGCATATTCGCAGGAACGACACCGAATTTGCGGGATCCGAACCAGGTGGAGGACCTCGCAATATCGCGGTCGCTAAACTGGTAGACCTGATGACCATTTCGGATAAAACCGTTGGCGAGCTTCCGGTTGGAATCGTAGAAGGCGCCGCCATCATGCTTTTCGTTGAAGTTACCGACGTATAGGACTCGCATCGCAGCTCCGGTTTGCTTTTTCGGCAGTCAGAATGGCGTTTAGATAGCTTGGCGAACCCGATTTTCACAAGCCTTTTCTCAAAATCCTCACCGGTTGCGCGGCATGTTCGTGCAACCTGCGGCAAAATGGCCGCGAATGCCGGATATGTCGGGAAGTTTTCCTGCCGTCCCCTTCCCTTCTTTAGCCTTTTCATGTATAGCCAAGAGAATCGGCGCCTCGCCCCGTCCAACCGCATAAAATCAAGAAGGCCAAAGCTGTCGAATGACTGTTTATCTGCCCATTGCCGAGATTTCAGTTAATCTGTTTCTGATCCTGGGCATGGGCGGTGCGATAGGTCTTTTGTCTGGCATGTTCGGCGTCGGCGGCGGCTTTCTCATGACGCCACTTCTTATCTTTATCGGAATCCCGCCGGCGGTCGCCGTGGCAACCGTCTCCAACCAGATTACCGCGGCGAGCGTGTCGGGCGTTCTCGCTCACTGGCGGCGCGGAAATGTTGACTTCAAAATGGGCATAGTCCTGCTGATAGGCGGCATTGTAGGCTCGGCGGCCGGCACCTGGATTTTCACAATCCTTAAATCGGTCGGCCAGGTCGACCTGATGATTTCTTTATCCTACGTCATCTTCCTCGGCACCATCGGTGCATTGATGTTCATCGAAAGCGTCAATGCCCTGATCGACAGCCGCAAAGGATCGATAAAGCGCAAGAAGCTGCATCAGCACTATTGGATACATGGCTTGCCCTTCAAGATGCGCTTTCGCAAGTCAAAGCTTTATATCAGCGCCCTGATGCCGCTTGGTATCGGCGCTCTGGTCGGAATCCTTTCCGCAATCATGGGTGTCGGCGGCGGCTTCGTCATGGTTCCGGCGATGATTTATCTTCTTGGAATGCCAACCAGTGTCGTTATCGGCACCTCGCTTTTTCAGATTATATTCGTAACGGCCAACGTCACCCTGTTGCATGCGATAAGCACCCAGACTGTCGATGTGATGCTGGCGCTCCTGCTGATGAGCAGTTCCGTCGTAGGCGCGCAGGTCGGCACGCGTTTCGGCGCCAAACTTCGCGGGGAACAACTGCGCGGCCTTCTCGCCCTCATGGTCATCATCGTATGCCTGAAGCTGGCGTTTGACCTTGTCGTCACGCCGGACGATCTCTTCACCCTGAGCGACGGGGGGCATTGACCGCATGAAAAAATTGCCCCGCAACTTTAGGCTATCGCTTTTCGCCGTATTGATCGGATGCCTGTTTCCCGTGGGTTCTGCGACGGCTCAATCTTCCCTCGTGACAGATATCTCGTCGCATCTGGTTTCTGTGACGTCCGATTTCACGGGAACGGAATTGCTGCTATTCGGCGCGATCCAGATCGATGACGAGGACAATCTCGGCCCTGGCGATGTTCTGGTTGTCGTACGAGGCCCGGAAAAGGAAGTCGTCGTACGGCGCAAAGAACGCGTCGCGGGGATTTGGGTCAACACGGAAGCGGTGGAATTCAAGCGGGTTCCGAGCTTTTATGCGCTTGCAAGCAATCGGGCCGTCGAGGAAATAGCCTCTCCCGACGTCTTGAAACGACTTCGCATCGGCCCGACCCGCCTGCGCTTCCAGGCAAATGAACCGGCAGAAAAAAGCCTGTCCTTTGAAGAAGCGATAATCCGTCAAAAATCCGAGAACGACCTTTATTCGGACCAGGAAACGGCCGTCTATTTCCTTGGCGACAAACTTTTCAGGACGACGATAACTATTCCGGCGAACGTTCCCGTCGGCGACTATATTGCGGAATTTTATCTTTTCAAAGACGGGGAGCTTCTGAGCGCGACATCGTCACCGCTGTTCATCAAGAAGTCGGGCCTCGGACGAACCATCTATGACTTCGCCTATAGTTACCCGGCGCTATATGGTATCGCGGCCATTCTTCTTGCTCTCATCGCCGGCTGGATTGCCTCGGCAATTTTCCGTAAAGATTAGCAGCTTGATAATAAGGGGCTTTCTTATTTCCCATGGGGTGGATTAGAATGCCCAGAAAGATCCAACCGTGCCACGTCATCCCGGCAGAAAAATAAGAACGGAGCGGGGGTATTGACCCAACCCAAAACCACAGAATTCGTCCCCATCGCAATCGGCATTCTCGCAATTTGTTTTCTGATGGGCGTGGCCGGCCGCTTTGCGTCGGAAAATTTTCCGAATCTCGTTTCTCCCTTAGGAGACGAATTTTCCTGGCCGCGCGGGACGGTCGCGTCGATTTACTCCATGGGCGGTCTTATCACAGGATTGACCGGCCCTATCGTCGGCACTTTGTTCGATCGCCTGGGCCCGAGAAATGTCTATGGCCTCGGCATTCTGACGGCGGGCATTGGCCTGATCGGCGCGAGCTTTGCCACGAATATCTGGCATTTTTATTTCAGCATCAGCCTGCTCGTCGGTTTTTCCGCTTCTTGTCTCGGGAATGTGACGAATTCAGCATTGGCGAGCCGGTGGTTTCGGAGCCAAATACCGCTGGCACTGGCCATCATCTATTCTTCCATGGGTCTGGGATCTCTGCTCGGTCTCACATTTTCGCAGATTTTTATCGAAACCTATGGTTGGCGGCACGCGGAGTTGCTGCTGGGGTTTAGTGTATTGGGCTTACTTTGCCTGATCCTCGTCTTGCCCTGGCGCCGCATCGCAGCCGGTAGCCGGGACCTGATCCGGCCCAAATCTTCCGATATTGAATTGCCGGACGTCGAATGGACAATGGCGGCCGCGGTCCGGACGTTGTCTTTCTGGGGTCTTGCTTCGGTCTTTTTCTTCACCGGGAATGGAATGTTTTCCATCGTCATCCAAGCCGTTACCTATTTGATCGAGATTGGCCTGACACCGATTGAAGCGTCCGTAAACTTCGGTCTTACTGGCCTCTTGATACCTGTTGGAATGCTCGGCGCCGGCTACCTGGCGCTCAAAATCGGATTATTCCGCACGGCGATGTTGAGTTATGTCATTACGATAACTGCCGTAATCTGTCTGTGGCTTCTCGACAGCGCTGATCATATTCTACCGCTCTACGGATTTATCATCTGCTTCGGACTTTCCATGGGGTCGCGTGGCCCGATGATCGGGTCCATCGCCTCGCGTCTTTTCCGTGGCCGCAGTTTTGGGGCGATATACGGCGGTATTTCCGTTGGCGGTGGTCTCGGGGTGGCCAGCGGCTCGTTCTTCTCCGGCCTGCTCTACGATCTGACCGGAAGCTACCAGGTTGTCTTCACCTATTCGATTATTTGCCTATTTGTCGGCGCCTCCCCATTTATCCTTGTAAGAGAGATACGATCACAATCATAATGGGATCGGACGAAATATAAGGAATAAGAAATTGTCTTCGCCTACCAATATCACACCTATTGATGAGCTGGCCGGCGCTGTCCCTGACGGCGCCAAAGTCGCAGTGCCGGCGGATTATGCCGGCGTTTCCATGGCGGCGACGCGCGCACTTATCCGAAGGCGCGTTCGGAGTCTGCATCTTGTCGGCGTTCCAACAAGCGGTCTTCAGGCAGAACTTCTGATCGGTGCAGGCTGCGTCACGACGCTGGAGAGTTCCGCCCTCACACTCGGTGAGTACGGCCCCGCTCCCCGCTTCACCAAAGCCGTCCGCGACGGCTCGATCCGCCTCATCGATGCGACATGTCCGGCAATTCACGCGGGCCTGCAGGCGTCGCAAAAGGGAACGCCATTTATTCCCCTTCGCGGCATTCTCGGGAGTGACATCCTTAAAAATCATCCGGACTGGAAAGTGATCCAGAATCCCTTCGTGGAGGACGATGACCCGATCGTCGCCATCCCGGCAATCCGGCCTGATATCGCCCTCTTTCATGCGCCGCTCGCCGACCGCGACGGAAATGTCTGGCTTGGGCGCAAACGGGAGCTTGTCAATATGACCCATGCCTCGAAAACCGCGTTCGTTACGGTGGATGCAATTAGCGAAACAAGTCTCTTCGAAACTGAGGAAATGGCCGCCGGAGTTTTACCCGCCCTATATGTCGGCAAGATTGCTGTCGCGCCAAACGGAAGCTGGCCGCTACCTTTCTGGAATGGTGCGCAAGGGGATGATAGCCACATGCGCCGCTATATGGAGATGGCCGCAAGCGATTCCGGTTTCGAGGATTATCTCGAGCAGTTTGTATTCGGCGAAAGTGCGATGGCATGACGGTAGCGGATGAAAAGAAAGCGCTGATCTGCCTGATCGCCGGGCTTTTGCGCGACTGCAACCATGTAGCCGTCGGCGCGGCCTCCCCCATACCGGGCGCCGCCGCGCTTCTTGCCAAGGCGGCCTGGGGCAGCCCGAAGCATGTCAATATTCTGGGGTCCGTCGCCAATAATTTCTTCACCGGCGGAGGCGGAGAACTTTTCGACTGCGCCGCACAAAGAAGGATCGACGCCTTTTTCCTGGGCGGCGGGCAGATCGACGGCAAGGCCAATATCAACCTGATGGGCCGGGGTGACTATCCAAAGTCGAGCCCCCGTTGGCCCGGAACTTTCGGGTCCGCCTATCTTTATTTCCTGATCCCGAAGGTTATTCTTTTCCGCGAGGAGCATTCCCGCCGGACACTGGTCGAAAAAGTTGATTTTATCAGCGCACCCGGTACCTCAGCGGACCATATCTACCGTAAAGGCGGGCCGTTCGGCCTGATCACGAGCAAGGCGTTTTTCAGGTTTGACAAGGATAGGGAGCGGTTTCGGTTGGTTTCTGTTCATCCGACAAGCTCGCTTGAGGATATCCTCGATAACACCGGGTTTCATTTCGACTATTCAGAAGATACGCCGGAAACGCCGTCACCGGATCCGGAACTGCTGGCTATTTTAGACAGGGACGTCCGGCAAAAGGTCGCTGAGGTCTATCCGAACTTCGCGGACGCCATATTTCCAATGACTTCCGGCGTTGAACACGTAAAATAGCCATTCACCGTAAAACAAGAAAAGAAATAGGACCGACATGTCGAGTAAAGGCGCCCTCTCAGGCTTGAAAGTAATCGATCTCTCCCGTGTACTTGGAGGGCCATTCTGCACACAGATCCTTGGCGATCATGGCGCGGATATCATCAAGGTCGAGCCGCCGCAGGGCGACGAGACGAGGGGATGGGGACCGCCTTATAACGAAGCGGGCCTTGCGGCTTATTATTCGGGGACCAACCGCAACAAACGATCCATCGCCCTCGATATCCGTCAGGAAGACGGGAAGAACATCCTTCTGAAACTGCTCGAAGATGCGGATGTGCTGATCGAGAATTTCAAGACGGGCAGTCTTGAAAAATGGGGCCTCGGATATGAAGACGTTCTCTCTAAGAAGTTCCCGCGTCTCATCCATTGCCGGGTCACCGGCTTCGGCGCAGATGGTCCGTTTGGCGGGTTTCCGGGATACGACGCCGTAATACAGGCCTGGGCCGGACTGATCAGCGTCAACGGATCACCTCAGTCCGGTCAGGTTCGCATCGGTATTCCGCTGGTCGATCTTGGTACCGGCATGAACGCGGCGATTGGCATTCTGATGGCGGTGAACGAGCGGCATGTCTCGGGCAAAGGGCAGTCAGTAGAAGCCTCACTTTATGATACCGGCATCCAGCTCCAGCATCCGCATGCGCCGAATTACCTGATGTCAGGCAATGCGCCGAAGCTAACGGGCAATTCCCATCCCAATATTGCGCCCTATGATCTTTATCCGACACGGACGACGCCGGTATTTCTCGGCGTCGGCAACCATGGCCAGTTCACCAAGCTCTGTGCCTCTCTCGGCGCGCCGGAACTGTCCAGCGACCCGAGATTTGCCGACAATTCGCTCCGCGTCGCCAATCGCGAGGCATTGAACGATGCGCTGACCGCGCTTTTCGCAGACAAGGACGGTGTTGAAGTCGCGACCCAGTTGCTGGCCGCCGGGGTGCCTGCCGGCGCAGCCATGTCCGTCCCCGAGGCTATAAATCATCCACACACACGCCATCGCAACATGGTGGTGGAAATGGACGGTTATTCCGGCACAGGCGTTGCCGTCAAGCTGAGCCGCACGCCGGGGTCGGCCAAGTCCGCCCCGCCCGCATTCGGGGCGCAGGGCCGCGATATCCTGAAGGAACATGGATTCAGTGACGGCGAGATTGAAAGCTTTCTGACGGACGGGGTATTATGGGAGCAACCCAAGCAGTAGCGATGGCCGCATAAATTTAATTCAGGGGTTGAAGTCACCCGGCACCCGTCTGATAGTATTATTGACAATGGACAACCGCGGCTGGGGCCGCCGCCTCAAACAAAGTGGAAAAACAACATGGTGAAATTCGGTGTAAACCAGTCAGTTGAGCGCAAGGAGGATTTTCGTCTCATCACCGGATCGGGCGAATATACCGACGACATTACGCTCGATGGCCAGCTTTACGGATACATGCTTCGCTCTCCCATCGCCCATGGAAAAATCCTGTCCATAGATATTGACGACGCGCGGCAGGCCCCCGGGGTTGTTGACATCATCCTCGGCAAAGATCTGGCCGCGGACAAGGCGAACCAGCTGCCCTGCATGATCCCGCTCAAAAACCGCGACGGCAGCGATCGTACGGACCCGGTACATCCGGTACTTGCGACCGACAAGGTCTGCTATGTCGGCGACAATATCGCTTTCGTCATCGCGGAAACGCTTGCGCAGGCAAAAGATGCGGCCGAGTTAATTGTCGTTGATTTCGACGAACTCGACGTCGTTGTCGATACGAAGACGGCCAACGCGCCGGGACAGCCCCTGGTGCATGAGCAGGCGGCAAATAATATCGCCTTCGACTGGGGTCAGGGCGATGAGCAAGGTGTGGCGGATGCCTTCTCGAAGGCGGCCCATGTCACGGAAATAGAACTCGTGAACAACCGTGTCGTGGTCAATTCGATGGAACCGCGGGGGCTCATCGCGGACTGGGACAGCAACGAGGGAAAGATGACGATCCGCATGGGTACGCAGGGGGGCTGGGTGCTTCGCTCCCTCCTCGCCAATGCGATCCTGCATATTCCCGAAGAGAACGTCCGGGTCATTACCCCTGATGTCGGCGGCGCCTTTGGAATGAAGCTTTTCTTCTATTCCGAATGCGCGGTGACGGTCTGGGCGTCGCGCAAGCTGGGCCGTCCCATCAAATGGATCGGGGAACGGAGCGACGCATTCCTCTCCGATACCCAGGGGCGTGACCATGTCACACGCGCCAAACTGGCGTTCGACGCCAATCACAAGATCACGGGCATGAAGGTGGAAACCAACGCCAATCTCGGCGCCTATCTTTCCACTTTCGGGCCGTTGATCCCAACAATGGCGGCGGTGAAGGTGCTACCGGGCGTCTATGACATTCCAAATTTTTACTATCACTGTCTCGGCGTTTTCACCAATACCGTGCCGGTTGATGCCTATCGTGGTGCCGGGCGGCCGGAAGCCATCTATGTGATCGAACGGCTGATGGACACGGCTGCGCGGGAACTCGGCCTCGGACAGGAGGAAATCCGCAGGATCAATTTCATTCCCGTCTCCGCCATCCCCTATACGACCGCGACAGGCTGCGTATATGACAGCGGGGAATTTGAACGGATCATGGACCGGGCGCTTGAAACCTCCGACTGGGCTGGCTTCGCGGCGCGTAAGGCGGCATCCGCGGCGAACGGCAAGCGACGCGGCATTGGCATGTGCTATTACATCGAGGCAACGGCCGGCAATCCGACGGAAACCGCCACCATTCGCTTCGAAGACGACGACCGGGTGACGGTTGCTGTTGGCACTCAATCTTCCGGGCAGGGTCATTCGACCGCCTATGCCCAAATCGTGGCGGAGCGGCTCGGCGTTCCTTTCGAGAATATCGAGATTATTCAGGGCGATACAGACAAGATCAAGACCGGCGGTGGCACGGGCGGCTCCCGCTCCCTGACGACGCAGGGTCCGGCCATCCACGCCGCCAGCGATGAAGTGATCAACAAGGGCAAGGAACTTGCGGGTCATTTCCTGGAAGCTGCAGCCGTGGATATCGAGTTTTCTCCTGAGGAAGGCGAATTCGCCATTGCCGGAACGGATCGCAAGATCGGCATTCTGGAACTCGCCCACCGCGCCCGCGGTTTGGGCCAGCTTCCGGAAAATCTCGCGGAGGGTCTTGATTCAGAAGCAAGCTTCACCGTGGAGGCCTTCACCTATCCCAACGGCTGCCATATCGCCGAAGTCGAGATAGACGAACTTACGGGCGCGACCGATGTGGTCCGCTACATCATCGTCGATGACTTCGGAACCATCGTCAACCCGGCGCTCGTCCGCAATCAGGTGATCGGCGGGGTGGGACAGGGTATCGGTCAGGCGCTCACCGAATATACCGTCTATGACGACGATGGTCAGCTTCTCACCGGTTCCTACATGGACTATGGCATGCCGCGGGCGGATAACATCCCACTCGATCTGCAATATGAGACAATCGAGGTTCCCTGCACCATGAACCCGATGGGTGTGAAGGGCTGCGGCGAGGCGGGATGCATCGCCGCGCCGCCCGCCGTGATCAACAGCATCATTGATGGACTCTGTGATCTTGGGGTCAACAATATCGATATGCCGGCGACCCCGAGGCGGGTATGGGATGCGATCCAGCAAGCCAGCTAGATCGCGACAGGCGTGACCAGAATCTTTATTGATGCGGATGCCTGCCCGGTAAAGGACGAAATTTATCGCGTCGCCGGGCGGCATCGATTGAAGACCTTCGTCGTCAGCAACAGCTGGATGCGCATTCCTGAAAGCCCGCTGATCGAGCAAGTCGTGGTCGACGACGGCTTCGATGCCGCCGATAATTGGATCGCAGAGAATGTTATTTCAGGGGATGTGGTCATTACCTCGGATATTCCGCTCGCCGACCGGTCCCTCAAAAACGGTGCCGTTGTTCTCGGCCCAACAGGGAAACCCTTTACGGAACAATCCATCGGCATGTCCCTTGCCATGCGCGACCTCAACGCGCATCTTCGGGAAACCGGGGATATCTCCGGCGGCAACGCCCCGTTCAGCAAAAAAGACCGCAGCCAGTTCCTGAACATGCTGGAGAATACGCTTCAAAAACTGCGGAAGAGATAGGATTACCTACCACTAGACGTCACTATCAAAGCTGCCGCCAATATCGTTTTTATTGGCGGCAGATAATAGAAGAATATTCGTTTGTCATCTCTCCTTATGGCGCCTCAGATCTGGGCGTACCCACCGTCGACAAACACTTCGCTTCCGGTCATAAAGCTGCTATCGCCAGAGGCGAGGAACGCCGCAACCGCCGCAGTTTCGGACGGATCGCCGATCCGGCCCAAGGGCGTGTTTTCAATGAAGCCTGCGACAATTTCGTCTTCCATACCGGTTGTTGCAAATAAGTCCCTGACTTTATGCGTTTCTGTTGCCCCGGGGGAGAGGACGTTGACCCTGACACCCGTCCCTTTGAGATCGAGAGCCCAGCTCCGGGCAAAGTTTCGTACAGCCGCTTTTGAGGCGCTGTAAACGCTCATCGCGGGCGTGCCTGTGACACCGACAGTCGATCCTGTCAGGATGATTGAGCTGCCAGGCTCAAGCAGCGGAAGCGCCTTTTGAACCGTAAAGAGTGTACCCTTGACGTTTATCTCAAATGTTTGGGCATAATGGTCCGGGGAGATCTCGCCAAGGGAGGAAAACTCACCAACCCCGGCGTTGGCGAACAAGATATCGACATGGCCCTTCTCGGTTTTCACCGTTTCGAACAGATTATCCAGATCTTCCAGATTCGTGATGTCCCCCCGAATTGCGCGTGCGTTCGTGCCAAGTTCATCCAACGCGGCGTCAAGAGCAGCCTGCCGCCGTCCGAAAATATAGACAAATGCACCTTCGGCCAAAAACCGCTTCGCTGTCGCTAGGCCGATCCCGCTTGCGCCACCGGTGATGACAGCTGTTTTCCCTTCAAGCTTACCCATGATTCGATCTCCTTCAATTGAAACTGATTTGGAGATATGGGACAGTTTCTTTTTGACAAGTATGCACCTTTTGGTAAGTATAAGGAATGAACAAAGAATTCATAGAACCATCCCCCTTTATCTGCGGTCTCGACGCATCCCTGCGTATCATTGGCGGAAAATGGAAGCCGTTGATCCTCTTTTTCCTTGGACACGGAACAAAACGGTACGGCGAGTTGAAACGGGAAGTACGCGGTGTCAGCCACAAGATGCTGATTCAGCAACTAAAGGAACTCGAGGCGCATGGTGTCATTTTACGCACGGACTACAAAGAAATCCCGCCACGTGTCGATTATACGCTGACGCCATTTGGCGAGAGCCTCATTGAAGCCATGGTCCCACTATGCAGCTGGGGCGAAAGAAACACCGAGACTATTGCGAGAGCGCTCTCCAAACGGAAAGAGGGGACGTCGTCCTAACGCATCCAAGGTGCGAGACGTGTAAGGCCCTATCGATTTAGAAGTATAAAAAGAAAGTGGCGCACCGGGGAAGATTCGAACTCCCGACCCCTAGATTCGTAGTCTAGTGCTCTATCCAGCTGAGCTACCGGTGCTTAATTGCCGCAATGGCGGGGCAGTGGCGCGGCTTGCGTCCGCCCGAGGATCGGGAAATTAATCAAAAGGGGTGGGCTTTGCAAGCGATTAAACCGGAAATTCGCAAAAAGTTGCAGCGAAATCGGTTCTTGTCGCCACGCTTTTCATTAGATACTATCTGGCACTGATTTCCGGTTACAAAAACCGCCCGGCATGGAAAGGTGATTTTTTTGCCCTCCGCTACCGGTTTATTGCGCGCACAGAAACGAAGAGTGTTTTACAACCATGGTATTCAACCTTTCCCGCCCCGTTGCAATCACCGCCGCTCTCCTGCTTGCGAGTTGCTCTTTCGTCGATGAACAGCTTCTGCCGCCCCTGACGGGAGATCCGGCGCCGGCCAAGACGGCAATTGCGGCTCCGGCGGGAACAGAGAAAGCCGCAGCGATGCCGAGCGATCCGACAGCGACGCAGCCCGCAATGCCCGCGCCGGCGGCAGCGCCCGCGCAGGCAAGCCGGTTCCAACTCCCCGAGGTCACCTCGGCGCCGAGTACCGGCACGGTCGTCGGTCAGCGGGTCGAGGCCTTGCGCGACAATCTTCGGGCCCTGCAGGCGCGCATCAATCAAAGCAGCGGCGAGTTTGAAGCGATCGAAGCCTCGACCACCGAAACCTCGCAGCGGTATCACGGCACCATGGCCGCCATCAATGCACGGCTTCAGATCGGCACAACCAAGGGTAATCCGATCCTGATCAACCAGTGGAATGAAGCACAGGGCGATCTCGAGCAGATCGCTGCCGATGTGTCGAAAATGAACAGCCTCGCTAATACGGTCGCGGAGGATGCGGGCGAAGTCGGGTTCCTGCTCGAATCGGTGCAGTCCGCTTTTGAGCTTAGCGGCGCAATCGAAGAGGACCATCGCCAGCTCACTGTTCTTGAAGATGAGACGAGCCGTACGTCAGTGCTGGCAAACCGGCTCCTCTCCCAACTCACCAACGACATCAACCGCCAGACAGCCTATGTCGGGACGGAGCGGATGAACCTGACCAACACCTCGATAGCCATCAAGAATGGCGGCTTCCTTGGCACCAGCGCGGGTTCTCGCAATTATCTGCAAACCGCAACGGCAGAGCCGGCGGCAGCCGAACGCCAGGCCCTCGTCATTATTCGCTTTGATCGCGAGGATGTTGCCTATGAACAGGCGCTCTATGATGCTGTCAGCCGCGCAATGCAGGAACGGCCGCAATCGAATTTCGATGTGGTTTCCGTTGCGCCGCTTAACGGCAATCTCGCCAGCAACCAGGCGCAATCTGTCCGCAACGCAGAGCGGGTATTGCGCTCCCTCACCGATATGGGGCTGCCGGCGTCGCGAATTAAGCTATCCAGTACAGCAAATGCGAACGCCGCCGCAAATGAAGTGCATGTCTACGTTCGCTAGCTGTGTCTTTGATTAGCGCCTACTGAACATCCGTATCCCAAATATTCTCTCGTTGCACGCCGTAAGTTGTCTCTTGAGGTCGAGGGCCTTCCATATTTCTTGACTTGCGGGCGGCAACGACAAAATCATTGCCTTTTCCCCTTCTGACACTGCGCCAATCTCACTCGCTCCACATCCTTCTAAAGACATAGATTAAAATAATTCTAAAAATTACTTGCAATATAAGAATAAGCGGCTATATGTGGATCATCAACGATTTCACAAAGTAATGGAGCTGATAGAGATGAAAAACATGGAAGGCCAGAAAGTCCCGAATGTCACGTTTAAAACCCGTTCCGGCGATAGCTGGTGCGACGTCACGACGGATGAACTGTTCAAGGGTCAAAAAGTGATCGTATTTGCCCTGCCGGGCGCATTTACGCCAACCTGCTCTTCTTCGCATCTGCCCCGTTATAACGAACTTGCACCAACGTTTCAGAAACACGGCATCGACCGGATCGTCTGTCTATCGGTCAACGACACTTTTGTCATGAACGAATGGAAAAAGGACCAGAAGGCCGACAATATCACCTTTATTCCGGATGGTTGCGGCACCTTCACAGACGGCATGGGAATGCTGGTCGACAAAGCGGATCTTGGCTTTGGCAAGCGGAGTTGGCGCTATTCCATGCTGGTAAACGACGGCGTGGTTGAGAAAATGTTTATCGAACCGGAAGTGGAAGGCGACCCCTTTCAGGTTTCCGACGCGGATACGATGCTGAACTACCTGAATCCGGCCGCGGAAAAGCCCAAGGCGATTACGGTATTCACCAAACCCGGCTGTGGCCATTGTACGCGGGCGAAAGCCGCTCTCGAAAAGGCCGGTCTCAGCTATGAGGAGATTGTTCTGGGAACCGATGCGACCATGCGCTCCCTGCGAGCCGTATCTGGAGAGCTGACAACGCCGCAGATATTTGTCGACGGCCAGAAAATCGGCGGCGCCGACGATCTCGAGAAATATCTCGGGACTGCGCAATCCGCCGCTGCGTAACCAGCCCATCCCGCGAAGAAGGCTCGTCTATACTCCCTCTTCAAAAAAAACCCGCCGGTAAGAGCCGGCGGGTTTTGTTGTCCTTATAAGGATATGATTCCGGGTCGCTTAGTTGCTCCAGGACATATTGGCAACGTCAGTGACGAAGAATGGAATATCCTTCCACACGCCATTCAGTCCCTTCCGCACAACGATGACACGCGGAAGCTGGAACAGATATCCGTTTACCGCTTCCTCCGCCAAAATTTTCTGTGCGGCTTGCAGCAATTCCGTCCGCTCCGTCGGCGACGCAGCAGATTCGGAAGCCGCAATAATTTCATTAAACTTGGGGTTATTGTAGTTGAAATAATAGCCCTCACGCGCATAGATCCCGATATCGTTCGGCTCTACATGCGATACGATGGAAAGGTCATAGTTTTTCTTCTTGTAAACCTCGTCCAACCACTTCGGCCAATCAACATTTTCGATATTGATCTTGAACCCTGCCTTTTCAAGCTGAGCCGCGACAATCTGACCGCCCTGGCGGGCATAGTCATCCACCGGCGGCAGCTTCAAGGAAAGCTCGAGCCCGTCCGGATATCCGGCCTCTGCCAGCAACTTCTTGGAAAGCTCAGGATCATACGGATAGGTGCCTGTCAGATCGATATAGTCGGGATGATGCGGTGCAAAATGCGATCCGATCGGCGTGCCGTAACCAAACATCGCACCATCGATGATTTCCTGCCGGTTGATGGCATGGGCAATCGCCTGGCGTACCTTCAGTTTGGACAGTGCCTCATTCGCATTGTTGGTGCTGAGAATGGTCTCGCCATTCGTATTGCCAACCAGCACATTAAAATCAGCCTTCAGGGAATCGCTGCCAACAAGTTCGTTCGGAATGTCCGCAGAATCCACATCACCGGCAAGCAGGGCGGCAAGACGGGCCGACCCGTCGCCAATGAACCGGAAGGTTACATTCTTGATCGCAATGCTGTCCTTGTCGCGATAAGTATCGGCAAGTGTGAGCTTGAGACTATCGCCCTTCGTCCAGCTATCGAACTTGTAAGGACCAGTGCCCACCGGATTCGTTGCATTCGTCGCGTCCGTAGCGGGGTCGACAATCACGGCCGTGGACTCGGCCAGTTGCTCAAGCAGCGCAGGGCGACGTTCTTTCAACTTGATGACAACAGTATTCGCATCCGGCGTTTCAATGCTTTCCATCACCTCGAAACGATCTTTCCGCTTGTTCTGGCTATCTTCCGCGGCATTGGCCTCAAAGGTATATTTCACGTCGGAGCTGTCAAAATCCGCACCGTCATGAAATTTCACACCTTCGCGAAGCTTGAATGTATAGGTCAAGCCGTCGTCGCTGATCGTCCAGCTTTCGGCAAGGCCGGGATGCACCATTCCCTTTTCATCCATTCGGGTCAGGCCTTCATAGACATTGTAAAGGGTGGTAAGAGAAATTGCAGCGGCCGCACCGGTTCTCGGGTCGAGCCCCGGCGGTTCCAGCCGCTGGGCAAAGGTCACGCTGTCATTCGCTGCCTGAGCCGATAACGGCGCCAGAACGGCACCGGCAAGGGCGGCGGCAATAAGCAATCTTTTCATAGACTTATCTCCCTAATATAAAACCATAAAATCTAAGACATAAAACCTGGAACGCCGCCTAAACTTCTGGCGTTGTAGACGGCGCGGGCAACCGACCGGGCGACGCAATCTGCGGCCATTGCTCCGATCTTCGCGACACCAAACGGCCTTGGCTCCGACAACTCTTTTTTCTCCGTCGATATTGCAAAAATACTATCGCCGTCAAAGGGGGTATGTACAGGCCTAATTGCACGCGCGAGACCATCGTGCGCCATTATGGCAATCCGCTTGGCTTCCGATTTTGTGAGGGTGACATTCGTTGCCACAACACCAATAGTTGTATTTTCCGCCAGCCGCGACTCCGCCGGAATATCAAGCGGCATGTCTCCTTGAAACTCGGGCGGACCAAATCCGCCGTACTCCCCATCCTGCTCGAACGGCCAGGCCCAGAAATGACGGGTTCCCGGAATGACCACGCTGCCAACCGGATTCACGGCGAATACCGCGCCCACCTGCACACCATCCGCGCTTATCAGCGACGCACTGCCAAGCCCACCCTTTATCCGGCCCGCCGCGGCGCCATAACCGGCACCGATATTGCCAAGCGCAAAGTCATCGCCAGCAGTCTCGACCGCCGCCATACCTAGTCGTCGATAGGGAGGCATGTCGCCCCATTCCTTGTTTCCGGCATTGCCAAGATCAAAAAGGACCGCCGACGGGACGATTGGCACCCGAATAACTTTCATCTGGAAACCGCGTCCAAGTTTGGCAAGCGCCATCACCGCCCCGGCCGCCGCCTCAAGCCCATAGACAGAGCCGCCACTTAAAACGACAGCATCGACCCGCTCGACGAGACAATCCGGGTTCAGAGCCTCTGTTTCCCGCGTGCCGGGCCCGCCGCCCCGGACATCGACACCGGCAACCGCCGCATTGTCAGGAACAATGGCCGTGACACCGGTCATTACGTCTTCGTCTTCGGCATTGCCGATTTTTATCCCATCAACATCCGTGATAAGGTTTTTGGTGCCAAGCTTGTTCATGCATTTCATCTTTTGTTTTTATTTCCACAACGTTAGCCTTGGCCTTTACGCCGGTCAACTGATCTTAACAACTGGCGAGGCATGAAATCTGGGAGCCCATCCATGACCCGCTTATTCAAATCTTTTCAACTGGTTCTATCGATCAGCGTCGTTTTCCTGCTGGCCGCAACGCCGCGTCAGGCGGGAGCAAACGGAAAATACATGATAGCCGCTGCGAACCCGCTTGCCGCCGGTGCCGGAAGGGACATGCTTGAACGTGGCGGCAGCGCGATAGATTCGGTTATCGCAACGCAAATGGTTCTGACCCTCGTGGAACCCCAGTCGTCCGGTATCGGCGGCGGGGCCTTCCTGCTTTATTTTGACGGTGTTGCCGGGAAACTCGAAACCTACGACGGGCGCGAAACCGCGCCAGCGGCCGTCAAGGAGACCCATTTCCTGAATGCCGACGGCAGCCCGAAAAAGTTCTACGAGGCTGTGGTCGGCGGCGGGTCCGTCGGGGTCCCGGGGGTGGTCGCGATGATGGCGATGGCCCATCAGGACCATGGAAAGCTGCCATGGAAAGACCTGTTTCAGCCCGCTATCAGACTGGCGCAGGAAGGTTTCGAAATTTCCCCACGGCTCCACTTCCTGCTGGCGCGAGATAAATACCTGAAGACAAAATCTCCGGCGGCGTCCTACTTTTATGAAGCCGACGGGACGGCCAAACCGGTCGGCACGATCCTGCGCAATCCCGCTCTGGCGGCAGCCCTGAAGACAATAGCAGAGCACGGCCCGGACGCCTTCTACCGCGGGGCAATAGCAAAAGCGATTGTTGAAACGGTCCGTGGCGACAACATGAACCCCGGACTGCTGACACTTGAGGATATGGCGAATTACAGGGCCATCAAACGTGACCCGGTCTGCGCGCCCTATCGCACCTATAAGATCTGCGGAATGGGACCACCGACGTCAGGTGGCATCACCCTCCTCCAGGCGCTACAGATTCTCGAGACGTGGGACCTGCCTACAATCAGTCCGGGAAGTGCTGAAGCGATCGACATCATCTCGCAGGCATCCGCGCTTGCTTTTGCAGATCGCGGAAAATATCTTGCCGATGGCGATTTCGTTAATATTCCGATCCCGGCCTTATTGAGCCCCGCCTATTCGGGAGACAGGGCCAAACTTATTCGTGAAGGCGAATCGCCTCTCCCGTTCGACGCGGGAAATCCGCTGGAGAAACACGGAAAATTAGGTGTCGACAACGCTATCGAATTGCCATCGACAAGCCATGTCAGCATTCTCGATCAATACGGAAACGCGGTTTCGATGACAACTTCAGTGGAAAATGTCTTCGGCTCGCGTTTGATGGCCAACGGTTTCATTCTCAACAATCAGCTTACGGATTTCTCCTTTACACCCGTGACAGAAGACGGCCCGGTCGCCAACCGGATACAAGCCAACAAACGGCCCCGTAGTTCGATGGCGCCCACCATGGTCTTCAATGCGGACGGAGACCTCGAGATGGTCATCGGCTCGCCCGGCGGCAGCCGTATTATCGGCTATGTGATGAAGACGATCATTTCCGCACTCGACTGGAATATGGACATCCAGTCCGCCATTGCGTCGCCGCATTTCATCAACCGGAACGGCGCACTGGATTTGGAGGAAAACACGCCGCTCGCCGAGTTGCAGCCGGAACTGGAGGCCATGGGCTACAAGGTGAACCTGCGCACACTCAACAGCGGACTGCATGGCATTCGGATCACGCCGGACGGACCTGAAGGAGGTGCCGATCCGCGCCGCGAGGGGATTGTTCTCAGCCAGTAAAGAGGGTCGTCATTCCGGCAGTTGCACAACGATGAAAAGGCGGGAAAAAGGATAGAGCGTCGAATCATCCTGCCGGATCGGGTAGGCTTCCAGCAGGCGTTCGGCATATTGTCCTTCGAATACCTGCGCGTCCTTTTCACCAAGGGCGGCAAGAAACGGGCGAAGGGCGGTCCCCCGCGTCCATTCGAGGACGGCGTCCTTACCCTTCAACACCTGAAAATAGGTCGTCTCCCAAATATTGATTTTGTCCGCAAGCGGCGAGAGAAGGTCGAAATACCAGTTGATATTATGGACGGGCGCGGGACGGACGAGCGCGCCCAATCTATCGATCCATTCCGGCGATTGCGCAAGATCGTAAAGATTCTGATGGGACGGTGCGCTGAAGTTATTGGGCATCTGGACGGCGAGGACACCGCCGGGACGCAACTGCGAAAGCAGCTTCGGAAACAGGTTTTCATGATCATCGAGCCAATGCAGCGCCGCATTACTGAAAATCAGGTTGCCTTTGCTCGTGGGCGAGAAATTGCTGATGTCGCCAAACTGCCATTCGATAGAGGGATGATCCTGTCGCGCCTTTGCCAGCATTTCTCGGGAATTGTCGATGCCCGTGATGATCGCTTCCCCCCAATGCTGCGACAACAGGGCCGTGACATTCCCGGTTCCGCACCCAAGGTCATAGATAACCGATGGCGATATCAGCGGAACCTGTGACAGGAGATCGAGTGCCGGGCGCAACCGGTGATCAGAAAAAAGTATATACTGGTCCGGATTCCATGCCATTGCGCGATTGCCTCCAAGTTGGGGGTTTTCAACAAGGTAGCAATTTTACGCGGCAATTGCAGCGATGATTCACAAAATTTCAAAGGATCAATCGTTGGCTTGGATTCCAACCTGGCTGGCCTGAAGCCGCTCGAACTCCTCAACGGAGATATTCTCCACCCCGGAAGATGCCAGGGCCGGGACTTTTCTCACCCGCTCGGATCGTTCCGTAATATAGGGATTTTCCTCGCTGTAGCAGTTAACGCTGCCAAGGGTTTTGTAGCAATATAGCGGCGGCTGGACGAAAATTTCCTTCTTCGTCGGGCAGAAGTCATCACCCTTTGAAAGGTTGGCGAACGAACAAGAATCGCCGAAAACGCCCGCGACTTTTTTATCGACAGTCTTGAAAACATCGCTGGAACAGCCGGCGGTGGAAACCGCTATGCTCACCACTAGAATAATTTTCAATCGACGCATAATGCTCATGCAGATCGTCCTTTGACGGCTAAAAAGCCAGAAATTACTGCGTGATAGCCTAACGAAGGAGGGTTTAAATAGGGTTAATCCGGAATTTCGATGCAAAAAATGGTGCCGGAGCCATCCGACCTCTCCAGTGTGATTTCACCGCCATGGGCGACGATCAACTCGCGCGCAATGGAGAGACCGAGCCCGGTTCCCCCAGCACGGGCGGATCCGGAAAACGGCTCGAACAGATGCTCTCGCGCCTTGGCATGCAACCCCGGCCCAGTATCACATATTCGAATAAGGATCCGTGACCCAGCGCGCAGAGCATGTATATCTATCGTCCCCTGTCCTTCCATCGCCTGAACGGCATTGCGGCAAAGATTCAGAAGAATCCGGTAGAACTGATCCCGATCCGCATTGAGCATCATGCCGGCCGGAATCTTGTTCTGCCAGACGATGCCGTTATTTTCACGAAGTCCGACGGACGTCTTGACTTCATTTACGAGGGGCTCGAGCAGGAAACGCTCTTTTCTCGGTTCCTGCTCGTCCGCGCGCCCGTATTTCAGGGTTTGCGTGCAAAGATCGATGGCACGGTCGATGCTGGTCATAAGGCGGGGAACCACTTTTTGCACCTTTGGATCCTTCACATCCGCCAGGCTGTCACTGACGATCTGCGAGGTCGAGAGAATATTGCGAAGATCATGACTGATCTTGGTAACCGCCGTTCCAAGCGCGACCAGATGCTGCTTTTGTTTAAGCGCAGTGCGAAGTCGGGTCTGCATGATCTCCAGCTCGCGTTCAGCTACACCGATCTCGTCCCGCCGCCGTGACGGCACCAGCGCTGTACTGGGATTCTCCGGTGCCCGGCGAAAGGCGATCATGCTCTCGCTTAACCGCCGCATTGGCCGCACCATCAGCCAATGCAGTGTGAGATAGACCAATATCGCGGTGAGCGTCGAAATGATCAGCGACAACCAGAAAATGTTCCACGCATAGGCATACATCGCCTCTATCAAGGGGGCTTCATCGATCACGACTTCCAGGGAGGAATTCGGCTCGTTGGCGATTGGGCTGATGATCCGGATAATCCGGCCCGGCCCGACCATGAGGCTCATGAAGGCATGCTCAATAAGCAGAAGCGGATTCTGATCCGCGAGATTAAACTCCGCGTCGATGCCGTGAGGCATGTTCTCGCGCAGGATCAAAAGCCGGGAATTGGCTCCATGAAGGACGACGCTGCGGGCACCGACACGAAACAGCAATTCCTCGCGAAGTTCCTCTGAGACCATGTTGTCAGGCGACGCCAGCAGCGAAAGCGTCGCAAGATGCGCGAATTCCGTTTTTTTGACCAGGTAGTTCAGGCGGAAGAAAGCAATCGACGGAACGAAAATCAATACTTCCGCCAGCATAACGAATAAAAGCGTCAGGATCAGCAGTCTTGCGGAAAGACTGCGAAAGGGCGCCATTATTTTTCTCAAAATTGCCATTCTTCAGAATAGATCAAAAAATGAGGCTGGCATCAACTTAATGATACCAGCCCGTTGATAGCATCAGACCTCTTAAAGGGAATGACGTCTCTAGTAACTGTGTTAGTTCTTTTTAGCTGCGCAGGGATTTGCCTTGCAGGGGTTACAAGGATTGCATTTCTTTTTCGCGGCGCAGGGGTTGCAGGGATTGCAGGCCTTCTTGGCTGCACAGGGGTTGCAGACTTTCTTCGCCGAACATGCGTTGCATGCCTTCTTCGGTGCGCAAGCGGCGACGGCTCCGGGCACGATCGCGGTCGCAGCCATAGAAGCAATCGCGGCAGCGGTTAAAACTTCCTTGAACATGAATCTCTCCTGTTTCGTCCTGTTGACTTTTCAAGCAATGATTGCTTGCCAAGAGGATGCCCCTTTTGCGGGTGAATTCCGAATCAACTGCGATAACGAACGCGTTATCGATTTCCTTCATCCGAAAAGGGAGAGAAATTTAACGACGGCGCGCGTGCGGGCGCTGAAAAGGCTGGGCGTATAGTAGCTGCCGGCGACCCGCTTGCTGATCTCGCCATAGGTCGGATATGGCGCGATGAAACTCGCCATGGTCCCGATCTTTAACTTCTCCGTGATAGCGAGAACCCAGGGATGGATCAATTCGCCACCATGCGGACCCACGATGCCGGCACCCAGTATCCGTCCGTTACGCGCGGTAATGACCTTGATCAGGCCTTCGGTCTGCCTTTCGGTGCGCGCCCGGTCGATATCGGCGAATGGAAAGGTCAGCACCTTTATCTTGTCGCCATATCGTTCGCGCGCCGCCGCCTCGTTAAGGCCGGTATTCGCTAGTTCAGGATCCGTGAAGGTCACCCAGGGGACCGCGCTGTAGTCAACTTTCGCCGGCAGGCGGAAAAGCGCATTCCGTATGACAATGCCCGCATGATATCCGGCGATATGGGTGAACTGGTATCCGCCTGCCACATCACCGATCGCGAAAATTTTCCTGTTTGAAGTGCGAAGCCGATTATCAACGTTTATGCCCTTTGCCGAATATTCGACGCCCGCCGCCTCGAGATTGAGACCCTCCGCATTTGCCTTGCGCCCGGCAGCGACCAGCAAATGTGATCCGGTAAGTGTTTCCGTCTGTTCGCCTTCGCCAAGGGTTACCTGGTAAGCTCCCGTGGTGTCTTTTTCGACATTGGCGATTTTAACGCCTTCACGGATTTCAATGCCTTCGCGGCACAATACGGAAAGGACAACGGCGCTTAATTCAGGATCATCGCGTCCAAATGCCTTGAATGCCTCCAGTACCGTTACTTTCGCGCCGAGCCGGGCATGCGCCTGCGCCATTTCAAGTCCGATGGGGCCCCCGCCGATTATGATCAGATGATCCGGCCGAACCCGATTCTTGAAGATCGTCTCATTGGTAAGATATCCCGCTTCTTCGAGACCCGGGATAGGTGGCGCTGTCGCGCGCGATCCCGTCGCGATGACGAACCGGCGGGCTTTTACCCGGACGCCACCGGCCTCGATTTCGCTTTCGGAGACGAAACGGCCGAACTCCTGAATAACCTCGACGCCCAATCCTTCAAACCGTTCTACCGAGTCATGCGGGGCGATGGAGCCGATCACATCCTGTACATGATCCATCACTTTCGGAAAATCGACCGACGGAAGAGGACCCGTAACCCCGAAATCAGCCGCGTCTTTCAGACAGGCCGCTTTCTTGGCGGCAGCGATCAGGGCTTTGGACGGCACGCAGCCGAAATTGAGGCAGTCGCCCCCCATCTTTCCGGCCTCGACAAGAACCGTTTTCGCGCCCATCTGGCTCGCTCCCGCTGCCACGGAAAGTCCGCCAGAGCCGCCGCCAATCACACAAATATCCGCCTTGATCAATCTTGCCATGTTAGGGATCCTGTTACGCTGTTATTTGGCCTTGCGGATATTCTTCACCACGACCGGCAAAAGAGCAATTACGCCGAGAGCGATGAATGAAAGAAGAATTTCCGTCGTCACCAATGACGAAAACTGAAAATCAAGAACGCAGTCCGTTCGGCCGCTATCGAGGCAGGCCTGATACACCGACTGCTGTTCCCGGATGATGCTGTCGAGTCCTCCGCCGAGATAGGCGAAAACAAAAGTTCCGGGGATGATGCCCAGCAGGGTCCCGATGACATAGGTACCAAGTTTCACCCCGAGAAAGGCCGGCGCAATATTGACGAGCCAGAATGGAAAGACGGGGACGAGCCGCAGGAAGAGGAGATAGCTCAGCGCATTTTCGCGAAATCCCTCCTCGAGTTTTTTAAGTGTCGGTCCCGCCTTTTTCCGCAAGGGTTCGCCGAGCGAGGTTGCCGCGATCATGAATATCAGTGTTGAGCCGATTGTTGCCGCTAAAACGGTCATGACCCCGGCCGCTATCCAGCCAAACAGGAAGCCACCGGTTACCGTCATCAAGAGCCCGCCCGGAAGCGAAAGTGCGACGACGACGATGTACAGGCCCATATAGATAAGTGCCGCGACAAGGTAATTCGCCGTCACGAATTCCATGAGACGATCCCGATGCTCGCTGAGCGCCTGAAAGGTCAGGTATTCATCAAGGTCAAAGAGGAAAAACAAGATAATCGCAATTCCGATGACCAGGAGGGGAGCCAGTTTCTTGAACGTCAACCAGTTGCCGGCATTGCCGGTTCCATCGGCCGCTTTACCCATTGGTGATTCGCTCCCCGCGCCCATTACCCGAACCTCTTTTTCGAAACCTACCATATTCCTCTCCAGAGAGATAAAACTTTGCATGCACCGGCTTATTCCCTTTAGAATGAAAAGGCACGCGATTGACCTTATCGAAACATATGGATCGCGGGTAGTTTCGTAAGGCCCTTTCACCCAAAAGTGAGCCGAATTGAACCCTGCGCGCGCTCCCGGGTGCAAAATTCATCTCCTGCATTGACTTCACGGGGGAGAAACCTTATACAGCGGGGCTTGTTTTCCCTTCGCGTCAGTGGCGCGGAAGATCCGACGGAGAAGTCTCTTGAAACGTACATATCAACCGAGCAAACTTGTTCGCGCACGCCGCCATGGTTTTCGTGCTCGCCGGGCGACAGTCGGCGGACGCCGTGTTCTTGCCAATCGCCGTTCCAAAGGCCGCAAGAGCCTTTCAGCTTAATCCATGCCGATAGGCGTCGAACGGCTTAAAAAACGCGCGGAATTTCTCCGTGTTGCGTCTGTTCGCCGCAAATGGGCTGCGCCGGGAATGGTGGTTCAGGCCGCCCGCGACAAGGGTCCGACAAAAGCCGACGTTGCACGCGTCGGCTTTACTGTGACCAAGAAAGTTGGAAACGCCGTCACGCGCAACCGTATCAAGCGGCGCCTGCGCGCCGTCGCACAGGAAGTTATTCCGACCCACGCGGCGCGCGGCTGGGATTTCGTGCTGATCGGTCGAATTGGCACAGTGGACAGGGATTTTAGCGAGCTCAAGGCTGACCTTCGTCAGGCAATTGGCAAGGTCGGGGCGGCGGCAACCGAGGAGAAGAGGAGCCGATGATCAGATTGCTTCTCCTCTCCGTGCTTATGGCGCCGATCAGGTTTTATCGCTATTTCATTTCGCCAATGCTGCCGGCGAGCTGCCGCTTCTACCCGAGCTGTTCTTCCTATGCTATGGAAGCGCTGACGGTGCATGGCCCCCTGAAAGGCAGCTGGTTGACATTGCGTCGGATCGGACGTTGTCACCCATTTGGCGGCGAGGGGTATGACCCTGTCCCGCAAAAAGAAAACAAATGTCATCACGGCGCGGTCGATCTGACCCCCCGCGCCCCTTTTGATTAAAACGTTAGGGCTGTAAAAATGTCAGATCAGAAAAACCTGATCATCGCGATCGTTCTTTGCTTCCTGATTATTTTCGGGTTCCAGTATTTCGTTGAAGGCCCGCAAATCGAACAGGCGAAGCAACAAGAAGCGACAACAGCCGCAAGCGGAACCGACACACCGTCGCAAATACCCGGAAATGCGGACGGCGCTAGCGCACCCAGTGCACAGGGTTCGATGGCGCAGACTGGCCTGACCCGGGCAGAAAGCCTCAAAAAATCGGAACGCGTCCGGATCAATACACCGGCCCTGCACGGGTCCGTTTCGCTGACCGGCGCGCGCCTCGACGATCTGACGCTGATCGATTATCGCGAAACCGTTAACCCGACAAGCCCGGAAATCAAGTTGTTATCCCCGGTGGGAAGCCCCCATCCCTACTACGCGGAATTCGGCTGGAGCCCCGCTCCCGGCGCGAACATAAAGCTTCCGACCGCGCAGACGGTCTGGAGCACCGACAGCACGGAACTCACACCTGAAAATCCCCTCAAACTGACATGGGATAATGGCGAAGGTCTTGTCTTTCATCGCACGATCTCGATTGACAAGCATTATATGTTTGCGATCGAGCAGATGATTGAGAACAATACCGGCGGCGCCGTCACGCTGTATCCCTATGGCCTTATCTCGCGCCATGGCACGCCCGAGACCACGAATTTCTACATCCTTCACGAAGGTCCAATCGGCGTTCTCAATGATACCCTGGAAGAGATTGACTACAGCGATCTTGAAGAGGGCAACAATGAAAGCTTTACTTCCGTTGGCGGCTGGCTTGGCATCACTGACAAGTTCTGGCTGACGGCGCTCGTCCCGGATCAGCAAACGAATATCAAGGCCCGCTTCTCATATGCACAACAGGGGGCTCGGTACCAAACCGACTTCCTCAATCAGGAAGGCATTAATGTCCCGGCGGGTGAAACGGTTGGAATCACGAACCATCTCTTCGCCGGCGCCAAGGTCGTTTCGGTTCTGGATGAGTACGAAGAAGAATATAATATTGATCGCTTCGATCTTGCGATTGACTGGGGCTGGTTCTATTTCCTGACCAAGCCAATCTATTTCGCTCTCGAATTTCTCAACAGCTGGATCGGCAATCTTGGTCTCGCCATTATGGCCCTGACCGTGATCATCAAGATCATATTGCTACCCCTCGCTCATAAATCCTATGTCTCGATGAGCAAGATGAAACGGCTGCAGCCGGAGATGCTGAAACTGCGCGAGAAATTTGGCGAGGACAAGCAGAAACTCAACCAGGAAATGATGGCGCTCTATAAGCGCGAGAAAGCCAATCCGGCGGCCGGTTGCTTGCCGATCCTGCTGCAAATTCCCATCTTCTTCGCGCTTTACAAGGTGTTGTTTGTCACCCTCCTTATGCGGCACCAGCCGTTCTATGGATATATCAAGGACCTTGCGGCGCCAGATCCAACGACGATCTTCAATCTTTTCGGCCTTATCCCGTGGGATCCGCCGCAATTCCTGATGATCGGCTTTTTGCCGCTTCTGATGGGTCTCAGCATGTTTTTACAACAGCGGCTTAACCCGCAACCGGCTGATCCCGTGCAGGCGAAGATATTCCTGTTCATGCCAATCTTTTTCACCTACCTGCTGGCAAGCTTCCCGGCCGGGTTGGTGATTTACTGGACCTGGAACAATATCCTCAGCATGGCGCAACAATGGCTGATCATGAAGCGCATGGGAGTATCTGCTTCTGGCGAGAAGGCCTGATGCAGGTGGCAATATGACAGATGCCTCCGGTCCCGCCGACGACAACGCAAGTTATCTTGAGACCGGCCGCCTCCTTTTCGCCAAGGAATGCCAGTTCGTGGCGGGAGCCGCAACGCTTGAGATGCTGCCGGAGCCGGGACTGACTGAAGTTGCCTTTTCCGGACGGTCCAATGTCGGCAAGTCGAGCCTGATCAACGCGCTCACAAACCGCAATACGCTTGCCCGCACGTCCAACACGCCCGGCCGCACGCAGCAGATCAATTTTTTTGATCTTGGCGGCAAGCTGTACCTGGTTGACCTGCCCGGTCACGGCTATGCGAAAGTATCGAAGGAAAAGATCGATACCTGGACGGACCTTGTGAACAACTATCTCCGGGGCCGTGCTGTATTGCGGCGGGTTCTGCTGCTGGTGGATGCACGTCACGGCCTCAAAGCGACCGACCGAGAGGTAATGGACATGCTGGACGTCGCCGCCGTCAGCTATCAGATCATTCTGACAAAGGTTGACAAAAGCAACAAAAGTGACGTGAAATCTCTCACCCAAAAAATCGAGGCGGAACTTGCGAAGCGGCCGGCCGCGCACCCGGAAATCCTGCTCACAAGCTCGATGAAAGGGATCGGGATAGAAGAGCTCCGAGCGGAGCTTGCCGCTTTGGCAGAGGAGGCCGGGTAAAATTATGAGTGATAAGCCACTGTCAGTCGAGGAACAGCTCGTCAAGGCGCGGACCCTATCCGAAGCCCTCCCCTATATGCATCGCTTCAACGGCCAGACATTTGTCATCAAATATGGCGGCCATGCGATGGGCGACGATGAGTTGTCGCATCTCTTTGCGCGCGACGTCGCGCTCATGAAACAGGTCGGGATCAATCCGGTGATCGTTCATGGCGGCGGCCCGCAGATCGGCAACATGCTGGACCGACTCAAAATCAAGAGCTCCTTTGTCGACGGGCTTCGTGTGACCGACAAGGAAACGGTCGAAATTGCCGAAATGGTCCTTTCGGGATCCCTGAACAAGAAAATCGTCACCTCCATAAACGAGGCGGGAGGGCTCGCGATTGGCCTTTCGGGCAAGGACGGCAACCTGATCGAGGCGCAGAAACTGACGCGAACCAAGCGCGACCCCGACAGCAATATCGAACGGATTCTCGATCTCGGCTTTGTCGGCGAGCCCAGCCGCATTAATCCAGAGATTCTGGAAAGCTTCGAGGAAAATAATTTGATCCCGGTCATCGCGCCGATCGGCGTCGGATCAAACGGACAGACCTTCAACATCAATGCAGATACGGCGGCCGGGCATATTGCCGCGGCCCTCGGCGCCACAAAGCTGATCATGATGACCGATGTTGAGGGGGTGCTGGACAAGAACAAAAAGCTAATCAACCGCTTAACTCCGGCCGAAGTGCGCAAACTGCAGAAGGACGGGACCATTGCCGGTGGCATGATTCCCAAACTTGAAACATGTCTCTACGCGCTTGAAGAAGGCGTGGAGTCTGCGACCATTCTCGATGGCCGAATTCCGCATGTTCTGCTGTTGGAAACCTTCACGGAGCATGGCGTCGGCACCATGATCACAGAGGCAACCGAATAGGCTGCTTTCACTATCCGTCAAAGAAGGAAAGCTGCCAGTCCATTTCCTTTTGAGTGAAGGGATATTCTATCCCGTTCCGCGCATTCACGATGTCCCCGCGGGCGACATGCGCGATTGCCGTCTGGATCTTGAAGGCGAGGCGCATTGAAAGCCCGGCTTTCCAGCATAGCGATGTAACAACCTTGCCGTTGCGGGAAGCCAACATGGAATTGATTTTTTTCTGGCCGTACTCGCTTAACAGGGAAAGTGCCGCCGCGACAAAATCCGGATCCTTCGCATCGATCGCGTCGGCAATCGCCTCTTCATCGAGTTTTCCCGCCGCGAATAGTTTCTCCGCCCGTGATTTTCCGCTCTCCTCGGGATTGGCGCTAAGTTCAGTCGTTTTATCAATGCGGCGCCGGACGATATTCTTGAGTTCCTTTTCGGTCGCCGCCGGGAGGTTATGCCGCTCAACCAGCGTTTCGACAAGCGACGAGGCAACAAACCCGGCAATCCGACGCATCGCGCGAAGTGAAAGATTAAGCCGCATCACCAGCGGTTCATGAAGCGGCACGACATGTTCCGCCTGATCCATGATCTCGTCGAGAGTGTCCTCGCGAATTTTTGCCGATGGATTGGCGAGCAGGGCCGAAATTGCCGGCACCTCAAGCTGCGCGACGACGGCATCGGATACCTCCTCGCCGAGATTTTTCCGGCGCGCGATTGCCGGCAGAGCGCCCGCGGCAATACCACCGGCCATTATTTCCAGAAGGTCCGCATCCGATAGCAGCGGTGAATATTCCAGGATCGGGCTGGCGACGATTTCTTCGATATCCCGGGCGAGAGACATCACAACATTTTTCGGCGCATCAAGGCTGTCCTTCAGCGCATCGGCAATGATGGTGCGGACAGCCGTCGCCTGATCCTGAGCGAGAATTTCCAGAACTTCAATTGTCTTGTCCAGAAGCAGGGCCGATTGCTCGCCCGAAAGATCCGGCAACAGTCGGCAGATCTTGCGTGCTAGCTCCATGCGCACGTCATCGCTGTCATCTTCGGCGAGGATCAGATTGGCCTTTGACGGGGTGCAGGGATTGATCGCAAGTTCCTTGCGAACCGCGCCGGACGTATCGTCGGTCAGGTAATAAAGGATCTCCGGCTCGGTTTCCTCGCTGGCCGCGAGTTCCGTACGCACAGCGACATCCGAGCTGAGCGCCCGTGCCTTGTGGTCCTCATAGGTCGCAGAATCACCTGCTCTTTTCCCTGCAGGATATGTCACGACCGTCGCACCTGAAAAAGTTTCGCAATGAATTTCATGGCGGTAAATTATAGGATTGTTAGCTTAATAGCCTCTTAAAATCCGGCATCAACAGATAAACTCCGATTCGGGCTTGTCGGAATTCGTTTTCGGCGGCAAAGTCAGCCCCATGATCAAGATGCCCGTGTGGAAAAACTTTGAGCATGTCGATAGCTGGATTTTCGACCTCGACAATACGCTCTATCCCTCCAAATCAAATTTGTTCGCAAAAATTGACAGAAAGATGGGCGAATTTATTTCCGATTTCCTGAATGTCGATCTCGTCGAAGCAAAGAATGTCCAGAAACAGTATTTCCGCGACCACGGGACGACTCTTAGCGGGTTAATGAAAAATCACGGCATCGATCCGACCGGTTTTCTCGACTACGTCCATGACATAGATGTTTCCGATCTGGAAGCCGCGCCTGAACTTAGTGCGGCTCTTGCCCAACTCCCCGGTAAAAAGATCATCTTTACCAATGGCTCGCATTTTCACGCGACAAATGTATCGAGCCAACTCGGCATCGATCATCATTTCGAGCATATCTTCGATATCGTCGCCGCGGAGTACAAGCCGAAGCCCCATAAGCCCGTCTATGAGAAACTGGTCAAAGAACTCGATATCAACCCGGAAAAAGCGGTCATTTTTGAAGACATTGCGATCAACCTCGCCCCGGCGCATGAAATGGGGATGATTACCGTCTGGATCCCCAATGACGCCCATTGGTCCAACGAGGGGTCGGAGGGCGAGCATATTCATTATCGGACCGACGACCTTGCCCGCTGGCTGACCGAGCTCCTAGCAGATCGCCGCAGCATCCCCTGAAAAATACAGCGCGCGGCAGATTGACATCTGCCAGAGGCCGGGTATGTTCTCGCGATCAATGAATTAGCAGATTTCAGGGAATAAAGATGACAGTAGCGCAATTGCAGCCGATCATTGACGCGGCATGGGACGACCGGAACCAAATTTCCGCCACAACGACGGGCGAAATCCGCGACGCCGTTAACGCCACCCTCGAGGCACTCGATAGCGGAGCGCTGCGCGTTGCGGAAAAAGGCGAGAGCGGCTGGGTTGTCAATCAATGGGCCAAAAAGGCTGTGCTGCTGTCCTTTCGCCTGAACGACATGGAAATGATTGCGGGCGGTCCGGGGGCTAACTCCAACTGGTGGGACAAGGTCCCGAGCAAGTTTGAAGGTTGGGGTGAAAACCGCTTCCGCGACGCCGGCTTCCGCGCCGTCCCCAACTGCATTGTCCGCAAAAGCGCCTATATCGCGCCCGGCGCCGTCCTGATGCCAAGCTTCGTCAATCTCGGCGCCTATGTCGACAGCGGCACGATGGTCGATACCTGGGTAACCGTCGGCTCCTGCGCGCAAATCGGCAAGAATGTGCATCTTTCGGGAGGTGTCGGCATCGGCGGAGTTCTGGAACCGTTGCAGGCCGATCCGGTGATCATCGAAGACAACTGCTTTATCGGCGCCCGCTCTGAAGTCGTGGAAGGCGTCATCGTCGAAGAAGGGTCCGTTCTGTCGATGGGTGTATTCATCAGTGCGTCGACCAAGATCATCAACCGCGAGACCGGCGAAGTGCATATCGGCCGCGTCCCCGCCTACTCGGTCGTCGTTCCCGGCAGCCTACCCGGCAAGCCGCTTCCTGACGGTTCACCGGGGCCGAGCCTATATTGTGCGGTCATTGTGAAAACGGTCGATGCGCAAACACGCTCCAAAACCTCGATTAACGATCTTCTGAGGGATTAACGGACCTAAGGGCGGCGGGGGTTATCTCCGCCGCGCCTTACCGGCGCCGTAAATTCTCGCGATATACCATGTAAAGACCGCTGCCAGCGATGATCACAACGCCGAACCAGACATTGGCGGTGGGGAAATCGGCAAAAATAAAGTATCCGAGCGATACCGCCCAGAAGAGCCCGGTATATTCGAAGGGTGTGATCACCCCGACCTCTCCCAGCGCGAATGATTTGATGAGGCAGATGTTTCCGGCAAGGGATAACAACGCCATCAGGATGACGAGGCCCAGATCCACAACCGGCATTGGCGTCCAGAAGAAAACGGTGAGAAATCCGGTGATGACCGTAACACCCAGATTGCTGTAGAAAATTATCGTGTAGGTCGACTCTGTCCGGCTAAGCACACGACCGGTCAACATAACCCCGCAATAACAGAGGCTTGCGCCGAGCACCATGAACGCCTCCAGTTGCAGGAGGCCCGACGTCGGCTGCATAACCACGAGAACGCCGAGGAAGCCTATGATAATCGCGCTCCAACGGTGAACCCCCACTTTTTCCCCGAATAGCGGAACCGAAAGCGCGGTCATAACGAACGGCGAGATAAAGAAGATCACCGTTGCATCGGCGAGGGGCAGTTCCTTAAGCGATAGAAAGAACAGGAGCGGCGCACAAACGCCGAAAGCAACTCTAATCGTATGACGGCCGACCTGCCGCGTCTTGATGAGACCCGGCCCGCCGTGCATAAACATCCATATGACGAGAAGCGGTATGAGCACCACTCCCCTGATGGCGAGCATCTGAACGACGGGATAACTTGCCTCGACGAGAAATTTCGCCACGGCATCCATGGAACTCATAAAGAAAATACCCGCTGCCATGAAAATGATCCCGCGGATATTTCTTGAACTGAGGGCGGCGACAAACGACATGATCTTTCTTTCCTGTTTCGGCAGGCAGTCTTATATCGTGAATATGGAAACCGCAATGGAGAAGACATTTATTTGGTCCGCGCCACCTTCGCCATTGACCGGATGCCCCGGCGAACGGTAAAGGTCAATCATGAACAAATACGAACAAAATTCGGAAGTGATCTCCCTGACCCAGGCGCTCATGCGCTGTCCCAGTGTTACGCCGAAGGACGCCGGCGCGCTTGACCTCCTTCAGCAATGCCTTGAGGAAATCGGCTTCACCTGCCATCGGCTGACGTTCAGCGAGGAAGGAACGCCGGATGTGGAGAATCTGTACGCCCGCTATGGGACAGCCGCGCCAAATTTCTGCTTTGCAGGCCATACCGATGTTGTGCCGGCGGGAGATCGCGACGCCTGGAGTGTCGATCCGTTTGACGGAACCATCAAAGACGGCATGATTTTCGGTCGCGGCGCGGCGGACATGAAGGCGGCCGTCGCATCCTTCGCGATCGCCGCGAAGCGGGTTATCGAGAGATCCGACGGAAAATTTGATGGCTCCATCAGCCTTCTCATTACCGGTGACGAGGAGGGCCCGGCAATCAATGGCACGCAGAAAGTCCTCAACTGGATGCAGGAACAGGGCGAAAAAATTGATCATTGCATCGTCGGCGAACCAACCAACCCGTCCGAAATGGGCGAAATGGTAAAGATCGGGCGGCGCGGTTCATTCACGGGACACCTGACTGTCACTGGGACGGAAGGTCATGTCGCCTATCCGCACCTTGCCGACAATCCGCTGCCCCATATGGCAGCCATGGTGACGGCGCTCGATAATCTCGTTCTCGATGAGGGAACGGAGCATTTTCAGCCAAGCAATCTTGAGTTTACCACGATAGACGTCGGCAATCGGGCCACCAATGTCATTCCGAAGTCGGCGCAAGCGACCTTTAATATCCGCTTCAACACGCATCACACGCTTGACTCACTTGATCGGACCGTACGCAACTTGCTCGACAGTGTCGCCGCCGACCGCAATTGCCGTTATGAGCTTGTCAGCCAGAAAAATTCCTCTCCCTTCCTGACCCCGGAAGGGCATTTCAGCGGACTTGTCGTCGATGCCATAGAAAAGCGCCTTGGCAGGAAACCCGTGCTTTCGACCACCGGCGGTACGTCGGACGCCCGTTTCATCAAGGACTTCTGCCCCGTTGTGGAATTCGGCCTTATCAGCCAAACCATGCACAAAATTGACGAACGGGCCAGCGTTGCCGATATCGAAGCACTTGCGGATATCTACTCGGATATTCTCGAGAGCTATTTCAGCTAACCTGGATGATAACCCTCAAGGAAATTTCGGGTAATTTTTTCGGCGCTTATCTCCTGGCACGGCGCGATCCGCGGGCCCTTGGCTATTTTGATATTTCGGCGGAAGGATTCTATCGCTCCTTCTTCGCGATGCTGCTGGCGGTCCCGTTTTTTGCTGTTGAAAATGCCGTCGATTACAAAACCTTGCCGACAGGGACATCGATTGTCCCCTTTCTGCTGCTGCTGTGTCTTGCGCTCTGGGCGAGTTGGGGCGCCTATTTGCTGGTAATGGGAATTCTTGCCAAATATATCGGCTTTCCGGACCGCTATAGCGTCTTTGTTATCGTCTATAACTGGGCTCAGTTCGCAATTATTCTCGTCTGGCTACCTGTCTCAATTATCATCAGCGGAATTTTCCCCGTCGCTTTCGCAAGCGCCGTCAATCTCATCTTTATCGGCGCAACTTATGTCTATCTTTGGTATATTCTGAAGGTCACGCTGAAGGTAACGACTTCGCAGGCCGTGGGCTTTGCCTTCCTTGAATTTCTGGTTGTCGTTCTTGTGCAGGCTGTCTTCTCCGGCTGGCTTTTTACCGCACCGGTCTAGTCATAATCAACCTGCGTCAGATAAAGCCCGTAAGGCGGCGCATTCGGCCCGGCGCGTTGGCGATCTTTCGCATCCAGCGCCGCTTTTAGATCACCCTTCGTCCATTGCCCGGTCCCGACGAGGGCGAGACTGCCGACCATCGAGCGAACCTGATTATGCAAAAAGGAAATGGCGGACGCGCGGACTTGTATCTCTTCCCCGTCTCGTGAAACCATCAGCTTTTCAAGCGTCCTTACCGGTGAGTTTGCCTGGCAGGCGGCCGCGCGAAAGCTGGTGAAATCATGCCGCCCTATGAGAATCTTTGCGGCCTCATTCATGGCATCCGCATCCAGCTCCCGTTTGACAAGCCAGGCAAGACCCGCATCTACCGTCAACGGTGCCCGGCGATTGATGATCCGGTAGAGATAATGCCGTTTGGTCGCTCTAAACCGGGCGCTGAAGTCCGCATCCACCTCCTCGCATGCCAGGATAGCAATTGGTGCCGGTTTCAAATGCTGATTGAGCGCGTTCATCACGACTTGCGGCTTTCGGTTCGAGGCTAGCTCAAAGCTCGCGACCTGCCCAAGCGCATGAACCCCGGCATCTGTCCGGCCCGCGCCCTGAATGCGTATCTCTTCGCCGCAAAAATCGAAAATGGCTTCTTCAATATGCTGCTGGACCGAAGGGCCGTTCTTCTGGCGTTGCCAGCCGACAAGCTCTCGCCCATCATACTCGATCGTTATCCGGTAACTGGGCATCAGCCCAGCACCTCGCCTTTTTTGACAGGACGGCCGTTGAGAAAGGCGGCCGCACTCATCGCGCCCTTCCCGGCCGGTTGGAGGGTCAGGAGTTGCAAGGCCCCCTCCCCGCAAGCCACGGTCAGATGATCATCCAATACTTCGCCGGGCTGCCCGTCACCGTCAACCGGCGCCGCTGCCAGCACCTTGATCCGCTGCCCCTGATACTCGAAATAGGCGCCGGGCGCCGGGTTCAGTGCCCGAATATGCCGATCCAGATCGACAGCGCTTCGCGTCCAGTCGATCGCCGCTTCGGACTTCGATATTTTTTCGGCGTATATAACGCCATCCGTCGCCTGCGGCCGCGCCACCAGAGCAGGATCGCCAAGCCGGGAGAGGGTCTTCAGCAGGATTTCCGAGCCGGCCTTCGCCAAGGCGTCATGAAGCGATCCGGCCGTTGTATCCGCCGTGATCGGCAGCCGCGCTTCGCACAAAACAGGACCCGTATCCAGCCCCGCCTCCATCTGCATCACAGCGATGCCCGTCTCCTTGTCTCCGGCCATGATGGCACGCTGGATTGGCGCCGCGCCGCGCCATCGCGGCAATAGCGATGCATGAAGGTTGAGGCAGCCGTGCTTTGGTGCCTCTAGTACCGGCCCGGGAAGTATGAGTCCATAGGCGACGACAACAGCCACGTCGAGTTGCAAGTCGGCGAATTCCTTCTGAACATCTGGAGATTTAAGCGAAACGGGGGTGCGGACAGGCACGCCTTCCGCCTCGGCAAGTTGGTGTACAGCCGAAGGCAGCAGCTTCTTGCCCCGGCCCGCCGGTCGCGGTGGCTGGGAATAAACACAGACCACCTCATGCGGAGAATCCAACAACGCTTTCAGGATATGGGCAGAAAACGCCGGCGTTCCTATAAAGGCAAGTCGCAATCCCGCCATACCGGCCCTTTCAGCTCGCCAGTTTTTTCTGTTTGAGCAATTTGCGGAGAATCATATTGCGCTTGAGCGCGGACAAATGATCAAGAAACAGAATACCGTCGAGATGATCCATCTCATGCTGGATACAGGTGGAGAGCAGGCCTCCGGCGCGAAGGGTCTGCCGCTCTCCCTCGACATCAAGATACGTCACTTCAACTTCGGCCGGCCGCACAACGTCCGCGTAATGATCGGGGACGGAGAGGCAGCCTTCTTCATAGGTCGCATCATGGTCGGACACCCAGACAATCTCGGGATTAATCAGCGCCAGAGGCTGCGGCTCCTCGTCGTCGCGGCCCTTGCCTACGACATCGATGACCAACAAGCGCTTTGGAACGCCAACCTGTATGGCGGCGAGACCGATACCCGGCGCGGCATACATGGTCTCGAACATGTCCTCGACCAGCGTGCGGATTTTATCGTCCACATCCTCGACCGGTTTCGAGATGGTTTTCAAAAGCGGGTCCGGCGCTGTATAAATGGGCAAAAGGGCCATGGTGTTCCGTTGTTGTTCACGTTACGATATACAGATGAGTAGGTATTATGCCTGTTCGCGTTCGTCAAGACTATTGACCAGCGACGAACGGCGTTACGGAGAGTGTTTTTAATGGAAATCGCCTTAATTGCGATCATTGCTTTTCTGACGGTTATTACACTGGTTCTCTTCTTCAAGATGTCGAAGGCGGAGAAGCTGGCGGAAAGCGCCTCTGCCAACAGTGAAAATCTGACCCGTCTCACGGAAAGCCTTCTCAATCAGCACGCACAGTTGGAAGGACAGCTCAAACAGATTTCCACAGACAGCGCCGCAAGCCGTCAGGAGATCAACCAGACCTTGAGCGAGCGGCTGGACACGGTCTCGAAACGCCTTGGCGACAGCCTCAGCCAGTCGGCGGAGAAAACCGGGCAAAGCCTTACAGAGTTGCAAGCGCGCCTTGCGGTGATCGACAAAGCACAGAGCAACCTGACGGAGCTTTCCAACCAAGTCGTCGGGCTGCAGGATATTCTCGCCAACAAGCAGGCGCGAGGCGCATTCGGGGAAATCCAGCTCAATGATCTCGTGAAATCCGCGTTGCCGCCATCAGCCTATGAATTTCAGGTCACACTCGGCAACGGGCGGCGCGCCGACTGCCTGATAAAACTTCCCAATCCTCCCGGGTCCATCGTTGTCGATGCGAAATTTCCGCTTGAGAGCTATCACCTGTTACGACAGGCCGAAACGGATGGCGACCGGCTGCAGGCGACACGCGCGTTCACCGGCGCCATGCAGAAACATATCGCAGATATCAGCGAGAAATACATCCTGGAGGGCGAAACCGCGGAATCGGCACTTCTCTTCCTTCCCTCCGAAGCCGTCTATGCGGAGCTTCATGCCAATTTTCCGGCCATACTGGAACGATCCTACAAGGCGCGGGTCTGGATTGTCTCGCCGACCACGCTGATGGCGACGCTAAACACCGTGCGGGCAGTCCTGAAAGACAGTCAGATGCGGGCGCAAGCCGGGGTCATACAAAAGGAAGTCGGCATCTTGTTGAAGGATGTTGAACGGCTCGATGCGAGGGTCGACAGTCTCGGAAAGCATTTCCTGCAGGCGAGCAAGGATGTCGAGCTGATTGAAACATCAAGCCGGAAAATCAGCAGCCGCGCTGAAAAGATCGAGGAGTTGCAGTTGGGCGAGGAAGATGGCAGCCTGCTGTCAAGCCCGCCGGATATGCCGCAAAAGGTAAACCAGGAGAGCTAACCCATGGACCGGCGGGATTTAAGCGCCGCCGACAGCGTTCCGTCGTCGAGATAGTCTAGTTCTCCGCCAACGGGCACCCCATGAGCAAGCCGGGTAATCTGCACACCCAGTTCTGACAGCCGATCGGAGAGATAATGAGCGGTCGTCTGACCGTCGACGGTCGCGTTCAGCGCGAGGATTACCTCGGTGACGCCTCCCTCGCCGACACGCTGGACCAACGGTTCGACATTGAGTTCATCCGGCCCGATTCCGTCGAGTGCGGACAGCGTCCCGCCCAGCACATGATAAGTTCCGCGAAAGGCTTCCGATCTCTCCAGCGCCCACAGGTCGGAGACATCCTCAACGACGCAGAGAAGACTCTTGTCCCGCCTGTCATCACGGCAAATGCCGCAGGGATCCATGACATCCAGATTGCCACAGGTGCCACAGACTTTGACATTTTCCGCCGCCGCCTGCATGGCGGAGGCCAGCGGCGAGAGCAGACTTTCCCGGCGGCTGATCAGATAGAGAGTGGCACGCCGTGCCGATCGCGAGCCCAGTCCCGGCAGTTTCGAGAGAAGCTGTATCAGATGATCAATTTCGGACTGGCTCATATAAACTGAAACCGCCTCGTCAGAAGGGCAGCTGCATGCCCGGCGGCAATTCCAGCCCGCCGGTCATTTCCTTCATTTTTTCGGCCGAATAGGCCTCTACTTTGGTCCGGGCGTCAGCATGGGCGGCGACGATCAGATCCTCCATGACTTCCTTGTCTTCCGGATCCACAAGTGAAGAATCGACATCGAGTTTTCGCATCTCGCCCTTGCAATTGAGGGTCACCTTAACCATGCCGGCCCCGGATTGCCCCGTCACTTCGTGATGCTCCAATGCGGCCTGCATTTCGGCCATCTTGTTTTGCATCTCTTTGGCCTGTTTCATCAAGCTGCCAAGGTTCTTCATTCGAATGTCTCTCCATCGTCGATTTCGTCTTCACCGGATATGTCATCGGGAAGCATAATGTCAAGTGAGGGCCCAAGATGCCGGACTTCACGAATTGACGCGGCGGGAAAATGCGACTTGATATTCTGGACAACCGGATGGCTTTCCAGCGCGGCAATCTCCGCCGCCTTGTCGCTCTGGCGTTTTTCCGCAACGGTTGCTGTTCCTTCCGTATCAGCAGTGAGGCGCACCTCCCACATTTCGCCCGTAAGCTCTCGCAGTCGCCGGCCAAGCCGGCTCGCGAGATCCGCGGAAGCGCCGGCCGCCGGGCTGAACTCGATGAGACCTTGCCTGAAAGTTACCGGGCGGACAAAATTGAGAACCTCTCCCTTCAGCTTGATGTCCTGCCGATCGGTGAGCAGGTTGACGACATCTTCCATCGACTGAAGCGGCGCTTTTTCGACTGTTGGTTCACTTTGGACCGGCTCGGCTTCGGTGAGACTGTCGTTCCTGGCAACCAGCGACAAATGCGCGCGCGGCTCCGTCTCCGGTTGCGGCGCCGGCGAGGGAGACAGTGCCATTGCTGCGCCCCCTGAACGCGCCGTCGGCATTGCCGTCCCGGCGCGAGGTCCCGCGGCGGTCCCGCCACCATTCATCGCAGGAGACGCCGTGGCGGTTTCCTTAGGGCCTTCCGCAAGCTGACGCGCCAACTCTCCCGGCGTTGGAAGTTCACTGACATAGGCGAGGCGCACGAGCACCATCTCCGCGGCGGCAAGCGGCGTGGGCGCATGGCTCACTTCCTCCAGCCCCTTCAGGAGCATCTGCCAACTGCGGGAAAGGACGGGCATCGTCAGATTCGCCGCCATTTCTTCGCCGCGCTTTACTTCCCCGCCCGCCATCGCGATATTATTGGCGGCCTCCGGCGTGACCTTGAGCGACGTCAGCCAATGCGTGAGTTCGAGAAGATCCTGAATGACGACAACGGGATCGGCACCGCTGTCATACTGCCCGCGAAAGAGAGCAAGCGCCGCCTTTATATTCCCCTCCATCACAAGGCCGAGCAGATCGAGAATACGCGTTCGGTCGGCAAGGCCAAGCATGTCGCGCACCTGCAACGCCGTTACCTTGCCATCGCCATGGGCAATTGCCTGATCGAGCAGGGAAAGACCATCCCGGACCGATCCCTCCGCCGCACGGGCAATGAGGGCAAGAGCGTCCGTCTCTATCTCCGCCTGCTCCTTTTCGGCAATGGTGGCGAAATAGGCGGCGAGCGTATCCCCGTCGACACGTTTTAAGTCAAACCGCTGACAGCGGGAGAGAACGGTGACCGGGATTTTACGGATTTCCGTCGTTGCGAAGATGAATTTCACATGCTCCGGCGGCTCTTCCAGCGTTTTCAGTAGCGCATTGAAGGCATTCTTCGAGAGCATGTGCACTTCGTCGATAATGTAGATCTTGAAGCGTGCCGCGACAGGAAGATAGCGGACACCGTCGATCAACTCGCGTATGTCATCGACGCCCGTCCGGCTTGCCGCGTCCATTTCCAGGACATCCTGATGGCGATCTTCGGCAATCGCGACGCAATTTGGACAAACGCCACAGGGCGAGATCGTCGGTCCGCCCGTGCCATCCGCGCCCGTGCAATTAAGGCCACGGGCAATGATGCGGGCCGTCGTCGTCTTGCCGATTCCCCGCGTTCCGGTCAATATGAAGGCATGCGCAAGACGCCCCGTTTCCAGCGCGTTGGAAAGGGTGCGCACCATGGCTTCATGACCGATCAATTCGTCAAATGTCGAGGGACGGTATTTCCGGGCCAGAACACGGTAGGGGCTGTTGACCTGATCGCTTGTCATGGCGCGATCATAGCAGAGTTCGTCTTGAAAAGACCAGCCAAAGGCGACGAATTTACCAATCTTATTTGCGGGATTTCATTGGGAAAAAGAAGACTGGCAACAACCCGCGCCGAAACTCGTTACGGCTGCTTCCTTCCGGACCTGACCGGATTGGCGAGAGGCACGCCCATCGCCAGCCTTCCAACGCCTATATCATGCAACTGCGGTCCGGAAGCAAGCCTTTTTCATGATTTTTTTGCTCATTCTATGGAACAATCATTCAAAAATTGCCGTCTTGACGATTGCAGGAAAGAAAAACTTGTGACAATCTGCCGCTCATGAATAAACCGATAGTCTTTGCTGGCGGTCGATTTGACCGCGCATCCCACCTTCGGACTGACCCGAACTGGATAAAAGAAAAATTACAGGATCCGAGCAGCCGGTTTCTCCCGATGCATCAGCTGAAGGCCCTGATCGATCTGATGGGGAATCCGTCGATTGACTGGCGCGGAGGTGCGGATGTCCGAGAATTTATCGACGCTGGCGCAGCGTTCATATTCCTTGGAATAGCGGATTTCGCCTGTCATTTCGCAATTGACGTTTCGGCGATCGAAAATCCGAAAAATCCACCGAATGGCGATTGGGGAAAATTCATTGACGTGCGCTCCATCGCACCGCAGCTGAGCCCCGGCGAGGCGGGCGCGCTCGCACAGGCGCGCTCCATGATCGACTGGCATAACCGGCATGGCTTTTGCGCCGTCTGCGGATCATCAACCCGGCCTCAGGAGGCCGGGTATTCGCGAGTTTGCGAAGACTCCAACTGCAAGGCCACGCATTTTCCGCGCACCGATCCGGTGGCGATCATGATGGTAACGCGTGGCGACAAATGCCTGCTCGGACAGGGGATCAATTTTCCGGGCGATTTCTATTCCTGCCTCGCCGGCTTTATCGAACCCGGGGAGACCATCGAACAGGGCGTTCGGCGGGAGGTTCTCGAAGAATCCGGCATCAAGGTCGGTGATGTCCGATATCACCAGTCGCAGCCCTGGCCGTTCCCGTCGTCCCTCATGATCGGCTGCTTTGCCGAAGCCCTCAGCGAGGAGATAACGGTCGACCGGACGGAGCTAAACGATGCGCGATGGTTCAGCCGCGAGGAAGTCCGCGCGATGCTGGAACAGAGCACGAAACCCACCGGTCTGCGAATGGGCGGGCCGATCGCCCTCGCCCATCAACTCGCGAAATTCTGGGTGGAGTGAGAAACCCGCCTATCGTGTGGCAGGCGCCAGGGTCAACGGATCGGTGATCTTGATCAGACCGCGGAAGGGCAGAATCAACACCGCCACCATGATGATTTTCGCCGCGAAGTCGCCAAGCGCCCATGTATGCCACGGCAATCCTGTTCCGGCAAAAGCCAGGGTGAAAAAGATAACGGTATCGACAAAGGATGCGATGAAGGATGAGGCAACCGGTGCTTTCCACCAGCTCTGCCGCCGCAGCCTGTCGAAAATCGCCACGTCAAGCATCTGCGCGATCAGGAACGCGGTGCCGGAGGCAATCGCGATGCGCGGATTTGCAAACAGGATGGACATGACAACCGCCGCGATAAAGCCGACAAAGACCACCTTCCGCGCGAGCCGGACGCCGAGCGTCCGGTTGGTGATGTCCGTTACGAGAAAGGCGACCGGATAGGATACCGCGCCCCAGGTGAACCAGTCATTGAGGGGCAGCTCGACAAGGATATTGGACCCCGTCACGACGATCGCCATCGCGACAACACCCGCGAGGAGAAAAACTTTCTGGCCGAAGCTGAGCCCTAAGAGGTCATCCATATATTTTTTAAACATCACATCCCTCTCGCATTTACGCTAACAGCACCGTCCAAAGAAATTTCGCAACTGCGGTCGCTATATATGAATTAAATGTGAAACGATCAAGCCGAATCAGGCGCCATACTGGCGTCGATAGGGATTGGCAGGATACACACCGAGAATCTTGAGCTTGGCGGAGAAGAACTGCAATTCCTCAATCGCCCGGGAAACCCGCGCTTCGTCCGGATGCCCCTCGATGTCTATGTAGAACTGCGCAGCTTCGAAACTCGCGTCCGTGATATAGCTTTCCAGCTTGGTCACATTGATGCCATTGGTCGCAAATCCGCCAAGCGCCTTATACAATGCCGCTGGCTGGCTTCGGACCTGAAAAACGAAACTCATCATGCAGCTTCCGTCTTTAGGGTCCGGGTCCTGCCGCTGACGGGACATGATGATGAAGCGGGTGGTATTTCCAATACGATCCTCAACCCGGTCGCGAAGAACGGTCAGGCCGTAAATCTCCCCGGCCAGGCTCGACGCGATGGAGGCCTTTGACTTGTCCCCGAGTTCCGCGATCATCTTCGCCGATCCGGCGGTGTCCGCATGAATCATCGGCTCGATCCCGAGATCGCGGGTCAGACCCCGGCATTGGGACAGGGCCTGCTCGTGGCTGTGCACTTCCTTGATATCCGACAGAACCGCCCCCGGGACGCCGAGAAGTTGATGCTTTACCGGCTGAAAATGCTCGCCGATGATATACAGGCCGGAGTCCGGTAACAAATGATGGATATCGGCAACACGGCCGCCAAGCGAATTTTCAATCGGAATCATGGCAAGGGCCGCCTCCCCGTCCCGCACCATCGCCAGCGCATCCGCAAAGGTATCACAGGCCATTGCCTCCATCTGCGGGTAGACTGTGCTGCAGGAAAGATGGCCATAGGCCCCCGGAACGCCCTGGAAGGCAATACGATTTTCGGGATCGATATCTGACATTTTTAACTTCTCAATTTTTCAGGAAACAAACATACGGCGGATACACGCCAAATCCTCGGGAGTATCGACACCAAGGGGCACCGTGTCAACGACGGCGGCATCGATGCGCATGCCATTTTCAAGGGCGCGCAACTGCTCGAGCTTCTCCCGTTGCTCCAGAGGCGCCGGAGGCAGGGCAATGAACCGTTCGAGCGCGGAACGCCGGTAGGCGTAGAGCCCGATATGATGAAAGTGCGGCCCCGGCCCCCAGGGAGTTGCTAGCCGACTGAACCAGAGCGCCCGACCGATCCGCTCCCCGTCAAGAAGAGAAACGACGGCCTTGACGGCATTCTCGTCCCTGAGTTCCCCGTCGTCCTTGATTTCGGCGACCAAGGTCGCGATATCGACTGCGACATTTTGAAGCGGCTCGAAGACCGCGGCGATCGCGGCCGGATCCAGTGCCGGCAAGTCGCCCTGTAGATTGACGATGGCATCAAAGGTGCCGTCAGGATCATATTTCTGCACCGCCTCGAAGACCCGATCAGAGCCGGAGGGATGATCCGGACGTGTCAATATCGCCGTGCCACCGGCATCGCGGACCGCAGCGGCAATCTCCTCTTCGGCGCAGGCAACAACGGCTGGACCGATTTCCGCCTCTTCCGCACGCCGGAGCACCTGAACGATCATCGGCAACCCGTTGATATCGGCAAGCGGTTTTCCCGGCAGACGGCTTGAGGCCATCCGGGCCGGTATAACAATCAGCGGTTTTCGCGACGGAGCGCCCATGATTATGATCCAAAACGTCAATTTTAACCCAAAAAAGCATATATACGTCTTGCGCACCTAATGAGAAAGCGGTTAATTTGCCCTCGCTTTTTTTTATCACGGCTGGTAAATGTACCGGCAGGTTTGATAGCTGAGGTCAGCAATGAATACTTTCGAGTTTAACAAAATTGCCGGTGCCGTTCTGGCCGGTGTCCTGATTATTATGGTCATCAATGAAGTCGCGACGCTTGCGGTCCATCCGACGTATCCGGAAGAACCTGCCTACGCGATCGATACCGGTGAAGTTGCCTCTTCGGAAGTCGCCTCGAACGATAAAGTTGTTGGTCCATCCCTTGGCGTTTTGCTCGCCTCCGCTGATGCGGCTAAAGGTGAGAAGGTTTTCAAGAAATGCGGCGCCTGCCACACGGCGGAAGAAGGCGGGGCCAATAAAATTGGTCCGAACCTCTACGGCGTTCTCAACCGGGATAAAGGCGCCGTCGGCGATTTCAGCTATTCCGACGCGCTCCATGAAAAGGGCGGTGCCTGGGGATATGAAGACCTTGACGTCTTCCTGGCCAAGCCGAGCACCTATATCAAGGGAACCAAAATGTCCTTCGCCGGCATCAAAAAGCCGGAAGACCGCGCTGACCTGATTGCCTATCTCCGGACCCTCGGCAAGAGCGACGTTCCTCTTCCGCCGGCCGAATAACCAGGCCCGCGGGTTGCGTGACTAAAGATTGCCCGCAGGAATTTGTTACTCTCGCTCACCGGATGGCGGACGCCGCCGGTGAGGTGATCCGCCCCTTGTTTCGCCAACCGATTGGCATTATCGGCAAGGAAGACAACAGTCCGGTCACAATCGCCGATCGCAACGCTGAAGCCGTGATGCGTGACCTCATTGAATCCCACTTTCCCGAACATGGCATCATTGGCGAAGAACACGGAAACATCCGAACTGACGCGGAATATGTCTGGGTTCTGGATCCCATTGACGGGACCCTCTCCTTTATTTCCGGCAGCCCGACTTTCGGCATCCTGATTGCGCTGACCCGGAAAGGGGTTCCCATAATGGGAATATTGGATCAGCCTATCTCCGGCGAACGCTGGCTCGGCGCGAACGGCCGGACGACGCTAAACGGTCGCGCTGTTAGTACGCGGCCCTGCGCGCGCCTTGCCGACGCAACCCTGTTCGCTTGGGGCGCGGAGTTGTTGGAAGGAGATCACGGCCCGAGCTTTCGCCGCCTTTACGGGGCGATAAAGCGCAAACGCTTCGGTTATGATTGTTACGCCTATGGCCTGCTTTCGCTCGGCTTCGTCGATATCATCGCGGATTGCGACATGAAACCTTTTGATTATTGCGCGCTCGTCCCCATTGTGGAAAATGCTGGCGGCAGGATCACCGACTGGTCGGGGCATTCCATGACACTTGCCAATCCCGGCTACGTCCTTGCAACCGGCGATCCGGCGCTGCATCAGCAAGCCCTTGAAATAATGGCGTAATTAAGTCAGCGCGTTAATCGGTTTTTTTCCTTGATGTCGCCCGGTTAACCTCCCATCTTGGTGAATAAGTCTAAACAGGAGCCGTCAAGTGAGGACATCCATGGGATTCTTGAGATCAGCCGTCACCGCCATTTTGCTGCTAAGCCTCCCCCTTCCAGTTGCTGCAGAAGAGGTAAAAACGACGAAGAGTCATGGCCTCTCGCTTGCGGGCCCGCTGAAATACGGCCCCGATTTCACGCATCTTGATTATGTCAATCCCAACGCCCCGAAAGGCGGCGATGTCAAACTTTCGGCGGTAGGCGGCTTTGACAATCTCAATCCCTTTATCTCCCGAGGCCAGTCTGCGAACGGTCTCGGCCTGACTTTCGAAACTCTGCTGACCCAGTCCTATGACGATCCCAGCGCGGAATACGGACTGGTGGCCGAAAGTATTGAGGTCGCGGAAGACCTCTCATTCGCAATCTTCAATTTGCGCCCCGAAGCCCGGTTTCATGACGGCACGCCGATTACGGCAGATGATCTGATTTTCAGCCTTGCGGAAGTAAAGGAAAAAGGCACGCCGCTTTTCCGTTACTATTATGCCGATGTGGAATCGGCGGAAAAACTCGGCGATCATCGCATCAAGTTCAATTTCTCCGGCCCGCCGAACCGCGAACTTCCGCAGATTGTCGGCCAGCTCCTCCCGGTTCTTTCGAAAAAACATTTCGAAGGGCGGAGTTTTGACGAAACGACCCTGACACCGATCCTCGGCTCCGGCCCCTATCGTGTGAAATCTTTCGAACCGAACCGGTACATCACCTATGAACGGGTCGACGACTATTGGGGCGCCGATCTTCCGATCAACAAGGGCCGGTATAATTTCGGGACGATCCGGTATGATTTTTACCGGGACACGGCGGTTCTGCTGGAGGCCTTCAAGGCCGGCGAATATGATTATCGCGCGGAAAACAGCGCCAAGAACTGGGCCACTGGCTATGATTTCCCTGCGGTGAAGGCGGGTCTGGTCATCCTTGAGGAAGTGCCAAACGAACGATCAACCGGGATGCAGGGGTATGCGTTCAACCTGAGGCGCGCGAAATTCCAGGATCCGGCCCTTCGCGAAGCCCTGACCTATGCATTCGATTTCGAGTGGCTGAACCGCAATATTTTCTATGACCAGTACAGCCGGACCAACAGCTTCTTCGAAAACTCGGTGATGGCCGCCACGGGTGAGCCCACCAAGGAGGAACTGGCGATCCTGGAACCCTACCGGGATCAATTGCCTCCGCGCGTGTTCGGCCCGGCTTATAAGGCGCCGGTGACTGATGGATCAGGCCAGGATCGAGCGCCGCTTCGCGTGGCACGAAAAATTCTCGAGGATGCGGGATGGGAAGTGAAGAATGGCAAGCTGATTGACCCGAATACGGGCAAGCCACTCACCATTGAATTCCTGATGTATGATCCGAACAGCCTGCGCATCACGGGGCCTTTTATAAAGAATCTTAAAAAGCTGGGGATTGACGCCTCGACCCGCGTTGTCGATACGGCGCAATATACGGAACGGCTTCGCAATTACGATTTCGACATCACGACCGCCGGTTTCGGGCAGTCCATCAGCCCCGGCAACGAGCAACGCGAATTCTGGGGCAGCGAAGCGGGCAAACGCCCGGGCAGCCGGAATGTGATGGGGATCGATAATCCGGTTGTCGATGCGCTTATTGAGAACCTGATCTCGGCGCCGACTTATGAAGATCTGATTCCCGCCGTTCGCGCGCTCGATCGGGTGTTGACATGGAATTTCTATGTCGTACCCCAGTTCCATGCCGCTTACGACCGCATCGCTTATTGGAACAAATTCGGTCATACGGATGTCAATCCGGGCCAGGGGCCGGACATGCTCGCCTGGTGGGTTGATCCGGAAAAAGAACAGCGGTTGCAGGAGGGCATGAAGAAACTACGCCAGCAACAATAGCTTGAACGGCCGTCAGGGAGGTTGAGATGAAAAAGTTACTCGCGCCTATTACCGCGGCGTTGCTGATTTTCGGGACGGGCAGCAGTTTTGCCGCCTCTGAAACAAGCTATGGCCTCTCTGTTTTCGGCGATCTGAAATATGGACCGGACTTCACCCATTTCGACTATATTAATCCGGATGCGCCGAAGGGCGGCATGATCAAACTCCGCGATCTCGACAGCTTCGATACCGTCAACCCGTTTCTGCTGAAGGGCAATCCCGGCGTCATCAACGGCGACAAGGGCGGCGATCTCTATTTCAACTTCACTCAGCTGATGACGCGCTCCTATGACGAGCCCGACGCCGTCTATGGCCTTCTTGCCAAAAGCGTGACGATAGATGACGCCGGCCTCTGGGTAGAGTTCGCGCTTCGGCCGGAAGCGCGCTTTCATGATGACACACCGATAACGGCCGAGGATGTCGCCTTCACCTTCAACGCCTTGAAAGGCAAGGGGCACCCGCGGTACGGACTGCTGTACCGGGACGTCATAGCCGCGAAAGTTCTTGATCCGCATAAGATCCGTTTTGAATTTCGCAACGGTGCTCTCACGCGCGACCTTCCCTATCAGGTGGCGGTTATGCCGATCCTTTCAAAAGCGTCATTTGAGAACCGTGAATTTGGCGTCACAACGATGGAGCCGCTGCTGGGATCCGGGCCGTACAAGCTTGTCAGAGTGAGTCCGGGTCGGACGCTGACCTTTGAGCGTGTTAAAAATCACTGGGCGGAGAATCTTCCCGTTCACAAGGGGCGGTTCAATTTTGATGTGATCCAGGTCGATTATTATCGGGACCGGACGATTGCCCTCGAGGCATTTTTCGCCGGCGAGTATGATTTCCGCGAGGAATTTACCTCCCGCTCCTGGGCGACGGAATATGATACCAAGCCCGCCGTCAAAAAAGGATTCATCAAGCGCGAGGTTCTGAAGGATGCCAAGCTGACCGGTCTGCAGGCCTTTTTCATGAACAGTCGGCGCGCACCCTTCGATGATATCCGGGCGCGTGAAGCATTCGGGCTTTTGTTCGACTATGAATGGACGAACCAGAATCTTTTTTATGGGTTGTATGACCGGCTCGGATCGGTATTCGAGAATTCCGACATGAAGGCTGCGGGGCCGCCGTCGCCTGCGGAACTCGATCTTCTCACGCCCTACAAGGATATCCTGCCCGAAAACGTCTTCACAAAAGAATTTGCGCCGCCCAAAACGGACGGATCGGGAAATATCCGCACACAAACCCGAGCCGCTCTCGATCTTTTCGAGGAAGCGGGCTGGGTCGTTCAGGACAGAAAACTTGTGAATTCCAACGGTCAGCAGATGAAGGTCGAGTTCCTTCTCTATGAGCATTCCTTTACCCGCGTGATCAATCCGTTTGTGGCCAATCTGAGGCGCGTCGGGATCGATGCCAGCGTGCGCGTTATTGACGCGGCAAGCTGGCAGAACCGGGTGCGAGAGTTTGACTTCGACATCGTCGTACGCCGTTTTCCACAGCCACAGGTGCCCGGAGTGGAGCAGCGGGACTGGTGGGGGTCCGCCGCCGCGGATGTCACGGGAGGGCTGAATATCGCAGGCGTTAAAAATCCTGCTGTCGATTTCCTGGTTGAGAAAATCATCGAAGCCAAGACGCGGGATGAGCTTGTGACGGCGGCGCGCGCGCTCGACCGGGTGCTGATGTGGAATTATTATTTCATTCCGCAATGGTACAAGGCGAGCCACTTTATCGCCTATTGGGACAAGTTCGGCCGGCCGGAATCAAAAAAGCCGGGTTTTGACCGTGCGGTTCTGCAAAGCTGGTGGTATGATCAGGCGAAAGCCGAGGAATTGGCTGCCCGCCGGGGTAAGTAGTTTCAAGCTTGCGGACAGAGGAGTAGTCGTTGTTTGCCTATATTTTGAGACGTATCCTGCTCATGATACCGACGCTGTTTGGCATCATGGTTCTCAACTTCGTAGTCATTCAATTCGCCCCCGGCGGCCCCATCGAACAGATCATTGCCGAAATCCAGGGAACGGCGGTTGGCGCCACGGCACGCATTGGCGGCAGCGGCACCGGTGATACCGGCGGCGGCGGCAGCTCCGCATCGTCCTCCCTGGGATCCGATAGCACCTATCGCGGCGCGCAGGGGCTCGACCCCGAGTTTATCAAGGAGCTGGAGGTACAGTTCGGCTTTGATAAACCGGCCCATGAGCGGTTCTTCATGATGATGAAGAACTACCTGATGTTCGATTTCGGCACGAGTTATTTCCGCGACGAAACCGTCGTCAATCTGGTGATCGAAAAACTGCCTGTCTCCATTTCCATAGGGCTTTGGACGACTCTCCTGGTTTATCTGATCTCGATCCCTCTTGGCATTGCCAAGGCCGTCCGCGACGGGACAAAATTCGATATCTGGACAAGCAGCCTGGTTATTGTCGGTAACGCAATTCCAAGCTTTCTTTTCGCCGTGGCGCTCATCGTTCTGTTTGCCGGCGGTTCCTATTTCAACTGGTTCCCCTTGCGGGGTCTCACGTCGGATAACTGGGAGCAACTGAGCCTTTTCGGAAAAATAACCGACTATCTTTGGCATATCGCGCTGCCGGTCACCGCCCTCGTTATCGGCGGCTTTGCTGCGCTCACCCAGCTCACTAAAAACTCGTTTCTTGACCAGATCAGTCAGCAGTATGTCCTTACCGCCCGGGCCAAGGGCCTCAGCGAACGACGCGTGTTGTATGGCCACGTATTCCGGAACGCGATGCTGATCGTCATCGCAGGGTTTCCGAGCGCCTTTATTGGCATCCTGTTTACCGGCTCGCTATTGATCGAGGTGATTTTCAGTCTCGACGGGCTTGGCCTTCTGGGGTTCGAGGCGGCCATCAATCGCGATTATCCGGTGATCTTCGCGACCGTTTATGTCTTCGCCCTGCTCGGCCTCATCATGAACCTCGTCGGGGACCTCACCTATACACTGGTCGATCCCCGGATCGATTTCGAAGCGCGGGAGGCTTAAGCCATGGCCCTTTCCGCAATCAATCAGCGCCGCCTCAATAACTTCAAGGCCAACCGACGCGGTTACTGGTCGATGGTGTTTTTCGTGACGCTGTTCGTGATTTCCCTATTCGCCGAACTGATCGCGAATGACAAACCGCTGCTTGTTTCCTACAAGGACCAGCTTTACTTCCCTTTTCTGGTTGCCTATCCCGAGACGACCTTCGGCGGGGATTTTGAGACGGAGGCGGATTATCGCGACCCCTTTGTCGCCGACCTCATCAATGAAAACGGCTGGCAGGTCTGGCCGCTGATCCGCTACAGCTATTCAACGATCAATTATGATCTGACAACACCGGCGCCCTCGCCTCCCGATGCGGAGAACTGGCTAGGAACCGATGATCAGGGGCGCGACGTACTCGCCCGGGTCATCTATGGCTACCGTATTTCGGTGGCTTTCGGCGTTATCCTGACCATCCTCAGTTCCATCATCGGCGTCACCGCCGGCGCGGTGCAGGGCTACTTTGGCGGCTGGACAGATCTTATATTCCAGCGCCTGCTGGAAATCTGGGGCGGCATGCCGAGCCTCTACATCCTGATCATTCTGGCGGCGCTGATCGAACCGAGCTTTCTCATCCTGCTCGTCCTGTTGCTGCTTTTCAGCTGGCCGAGCCTTGTGGGCGTGGTGCGCGCCGAATTCCTCCGGTCTCGAAATTTCGACTATGTGCGAGCGGCGCGGGCGCTTGGCGTCCGCGACAGCGTTATCATGTTCAAGCATCTTTTGCCGAACTCCATGGTCTCCGCGCTCACCTTCCTGCCCTTTATCCTGACAGGCTCCATCGTCAGCCTGACCTCGCTCGACTTCCTGGGGCTCGGGCTTCCCCCCGGCTCACCGTCGCTCGGCGAGCTGCTCGCCCAGGGCAAGGCCAATCTGCAGGCCCCCTGGCTCGGCATCACGGCCTTCCTGACGCTATCGATCATGCTGACGCTCGCCTTCTTTATGCAGGAAGGCATTCGTGACGCCTTCGATCCGAGAAAGACGTTTCAGTAATGGCATTGGTAGAGATAAACGACCTTTGGGTCACCTTCAAATCCGACGGCAAGGACGTACCGGCCGTAAAAGGCGTCACCTTCAATATTGAAAAGGGAGAGACAGTCGCGCTTGTCGGGGAGAGCGGGTCCGGAAAATCGGTAACCGCTCTCAGCATTTTGCAACTTCTTCCCTATCCGCTCGCCAAGCATCCCAAAGGATCCATCAAGATTAACGGAATGGAGGTTGTCGGACGACCGCAAAAGGAAATGCGGAATTTTCGCGGCAACCATGTCTCCATGATCTTCCAGGAGCCGATGACCTCCCTCAACCCGCTGCACACTATCGAGAAGCAGATCAACGAAACCCTTCTCGTACATAAAGGCATGAGCCCGAAGGAGGCGGCAACCCGAGTGCGGGAGCTTCTTGAGCTGGTCGGTCTTGATGCGGTTGATGAGCGCCTCAATGCTTACCCCCATCAGCTGTCCGGCGGGCAGCGGCAACGCGTGATGATCGCCATGGCGCTTGCCAATGAGCCCGAACTGCTGATCGCGGATGAACCAACGACAGCTCTTGATGTAACCATTCAGGCGCAGATCCTGGAACTGCTGATGGACCTGCAAAAGCGCCTCGGCATGGCGATTCTGCTGATTACCCATGACCTCGGAATTGTCCGCAAGATGGCCAAGGATGTTTGCGTCATGACGCAGGGCGAAATCGTCGAGGCGAATTCAGCGAAAGAGCTCTTCTCCCGCCCGCGCCATGCCTATACGAAAATGCTGCTCGAGGCGGAACCGAAGGGTCTGCCGCTTCGCAAGAATGACGCCTTACCTGACGTCATGACCTGCCGGAACCTCAAGGTTTATTTCCCGATAAAGAAGGGTTTGCTTAAAAGAACGGTCGATTATGTCCGGGCGGTGGACGATATTTCCGTCAATGTCAAGCAGGGCCATACGGTCGGCATCGTCGGTGAGAGCGGATCAGGCAAATCGACACTCGGCCTCGCGATGCTGCGACTTATTACGTCGGACGGCGAAATCCAGTTCGAAGGACGAGAAATCCAGCATTCGACCTGGTCGGAACTTCGACCGCTGCGCGCCGAAATGCAGATCGTATTTCAAGACCCCTATTCAAGCCTGAGCCCGCGCCTTTCCGTCGGACAGATCATCGAGGAGGGATTGATTGTTCATGAAGGCCGGGGCGATAGAATGGAGCGCCGGGACCGGATTTCAGATGTTCTGAAGGAGGTTGGCATTTCGCCAGATGCGCAGGATCGCTATCCTCATGAATTTTCCGGTGGCCAGCGGCAGCGTATCGCCATTGCCCGCGCCCTGATTCTGAAACCGAAATTCATTGTACTCGATGAGCCAACATCGGCGCTTGATATGTCGGTGCAGGCGCAAATCGTCGATCTTTTGCGTGACCTGCAAAACCGCCATAACCTGACATACCTGTTCATCAGCCATGACCTGAAGGTTGTGCGGGCAATCGCCGACAGCGTGATCGTCATGCGCGCCGGAAAAATTGTTGAGCAGGGTCCCTCGGCACAAATCTTTGACAATCCTGAAACAGACTATACAAAGGCTCTTATGAAAGCGGCGTTCGATCTGGAAACGGCGGCCGCAAGTGTTGTCAGCAGTTAAGGTATCCAGATAAGATACCGGAGAAAAAAATGGCCCTTTTGTTCAAGAGTAATATCGACCGCGCAGACTGGTGGCGGCGCGAACTGGGTAAATATATTCCCGACCTCGAAGTGCGAATCTGGCCGGATATCGGCAATCCGGACGAGATAAAGTATGCGCTCTGCTGGAAGATGCCCCATGGGGAACTCGCCAAGCTTAAAAACCTCCAGGCCATTTATTCGCTGGGTGCCGGTGTCGACCATCTGCTTGCCGATCCGGATTTTCCGCGGCACTTGCCCTTCTCCCGTGTCGTCGATCCGAACCTGACGGGACGCATGACGGAATATGTTGTACAGCATGTACTCAATCACCACCGATTCTGCCATGCCTATGACGCGCAGCAGCGGGAGCATGTCTGGAAGGAACATTTCGCCCCCTTCGCCAGCGAGCGGAAAGTTGGCATCCTTGGAATGGGTGAATTGGGCAGCGGGGCAGCTAAGGCGCTCCATCTTCTGAATTTCGACGTGGCGGGATGGAGCCGGTCAGAAAAGAAAATCGACGGTGTCGAGAGTTTCTTCGGCGACGACCAGCTTGACGCATTTCTTGCGCGCAGCGAAATTCTGGTCTGCCTGCTCCCGCTCACACAACATACGGAAAATATCCTGAATGCCGAGCTGTTCGCCAAATTGCCGAAGGGCGCGGGCATCATCAACGCCGGGCGCGGTCCGCATCTCGTGGAGGAAGACCTGATCCCGGCGCTCGACAGCGGACAGCTGTCCGCCGCAACGCTCGACGTGTTTCACGTGGAACCTTTACGCGAGGATCATCCCTTCTGGGACCATCCGAAAATCCGCATCACGCCGCATGTCGCCAGCATTTCCGATCCGGCGAGCGTCGCCCGGCTGGTCGCGGAAAATATCATCCGCACGGAGAAGGGCGAAGACCTGCTCCATGCGGTGGATGTTGAAAAAGGATATTAGGGCGCCGATCCCTGACCTTAACGGCCATACCGCTCCCGGATCAGCGCGAAGAGCGCGCGCATCGCAAAAGCCTCGCCGCCGACAGGGCGGCCCGGCCGGGCGCGGACGTTGTAACCCATTATGTCGAAATGAACCCAGCTTTTGGCTTTCTCGACGAATTCCTTGAGGAAGAGGCCCGCAGTAATCGCGCCGCCATATCCACCGCCGGAGGCGGTATTGTTGATATCGGCGAACTTGCTATCGAGAAGATGCCGATAGTCATCCCATAACGGCAATCGCCATACGGGATCTTTTTCTTTCTCCCCATGGGCCGCAATATCAGCAAAAAGCGCATCATCGTCGGTAAAGGTCGCGGCGATTTCCGTTCCGACGGCGATCCGCGCCGCGCCCGTTAAAGTCGCAACGTCAATCAACAGGTCCGGCGCCTCGTCATCGGCCGCCGCCAATGCATCGGCAAGGATCAGGCGTCCCTCTGCATCCGTATTGCCGATCTCGACTGTCAGTCCCTTGCGGCTGGTCAGAATATCGCCGGGATGAAAGGCGTTCCCGGAAATAGCATTTTCAACGGCGGGAATGAGAACGCGAAGACGCACTGGAATATTTGCATCCATAATCATATAGGCGAGGCCGAGTACGGTTGCCGCGCCGCCCATGTCCTTTTTCATCATCAGCATCCCGGCGGCCGACTTGATATCAAGACCACCCGTGTCGAAGCATACGCCCTTGCCGACCAGCGTCACTTTCGGATCACTCTTTTCGCCCCAGCTGATGTCAATCAGGCGCGGCGCGTCGGCGGCAGCACGCCCGACGGCATGCACCATCGGATAGTGATAGGTGAGGAGATCGTCGCCGACGATATTTCCCTGGCCCGCTTCGAATTCTCCGGCAACCTGTGACGCCGCCGCCTCGAGCGCGGTCGGTCCCAAATCACCGGCCGGGAGGTTGATCAGATCGCGCACCAGAGTGACGGCCTTGACCGTGCGCGCGACCATGTCCTCGTCCGCTCCCTCGGGCAGCACCAGAGTTGCATATTTCTTCTTATCCGTTTTAAAACGATCAAAGGCGTAGGTGCCAAGCGACCAACCGGTTGCTAAGTCCGTCGCGTCCTTTGGCGAGAGCTCGGTTGCGATGGTATAATGACCCTTCGGCAATCGCGCCGGCAAATCGGCGAGCGACCAGATATTCCAGTCCCCGTCCTTGATATAGACAACGGCTTCGGTGTTTCCCGACTCATTCGGCAACAGCAGCGTTTTCCCACCTTCCGCGTCGAAGTCTTGCGACGCAACCCAGCTTCTGTGGAACTCGGGCTGCCCGGCGAGCCATCCGTCAAAGTCTGATTTTTCGACAACAACAATAGGTTTGGCTTCGGTCTTCGAGCTTGCCACTACGAACGGGATCACGTTGAACTCCTTTAGTTTTCGGCGACCATATCAAAGCCGGGACTGGCCGACAACTGCTATCCCTTCGCCGCCACAATCCGGTTACGGCAAGTCTATGAAATTTGTCTCCGGCATCCTAGTCAGTAAGAACACCTACTTCCTTGTAATAGCGGGCAGCGCCAGGATGCAACGGAATGGAAACCCCTTTTGTCGCTGTATCAAGATGGATCAACAGTCCCTTGGCATGACCACGGTCCAGCAGATGCCGGTTTCTATTATTCCAGAGAGCCTGCGTGATTGCATATACAAGATCTTCTGGGGTATCTGCATCGACGATCCACTGAGTGCTCACCGCAAGGGTCGGGATAGCGCCCACGCCCGCATATGTCCCTTCGGGGATATCGGAAACGGAATAATATCCATGCTTGGCCACGAAATCGTCAATGATCTTTCCGCTGATCGGCAGCAGGTCGATCTTGCCGACATCGGCAAGTTCGGAAACCGCTGTTACCGGATAGCCCGCGACGATGAAAAAGGCATCCAGCTTATCCGCCAACATCAGACTGACAGCCTTGTCCGGAACAGCGGTAACAGCATCAATATCCTTGGTCGACAGGCCATATGCACGGAGAATCTGCTTGGCATTCTCCCGTGTGCCTGAACCGGGGACGTCGATCGATACCCGCTTTCCTTTCAAATCCTTGACGCTTTTGATCCCCGCATCATGACGGACAACCAGATGGACATCTTCGGGATAGAGATTGGCAATCACCCGCAGCGATTTGACGGGCTTTTTTTTTGCATAGATTCCGGTGCCGTTAAAAGCGGCCGCCACCACATCGGACTGTGCGAGGGCAGTCTCAAATACACCTTTCGAAACCCCGCTGATGTTATCAACGGAGCCATGCGTGGTCTGGGCCGTTGCAATAAGCCCCGGCACACCGCAGGATCCCCCGCTTTCACAAGCGCGGCTTCCCGGTGGATTGGAAATCACGGAGGCGAGTAACGTGCCGATCGGATAATAAGTGCCGGCTGTCGACCCCGTTCCGATGCGAAGAAAAGAAATCTGCTGCGCCGTCACGGCGCCGAATGTCACCGTCAACAGAATGAGTACAGAAGCGAGCAGTCCAAGACGCGCCGTCGGCTTAACATTCAAAATGGCCCTGCCCTCCTTCTGCGGCATCCACATCATAATACTAATAATAGTCGCTTACCCGAGGGAACAAAGCGCGATTTACGCAAAAAGGGCACTATTTTTTGCATTCTCCGTCCCTGACTCGGCGCCGGAGTTCTTTTGCGTATCGCGAACACGGTTAGAAATCTCGCGAATATCAAAGGCAAGCCCTGCGGAAAGATGCAATTCACTGCACCCCTTGTGAATGGCATAGGGAATCTGCGAGAGCAGATCACGATCCTTATCGTCAAGCTTCGTTGTCGCCTTTTCGATCCTCTGCAACAGGCTCTCAAGCGCATCGCAAAGTGAAACAATATGAGTAAATTCCGTTCCGGCCACGCTCTCAATAAGGGATTTGTTGCGCTCGCGCATGGCGACCACAACATCCGCACGGTCACCGAATGAATCGCGCGACCCCGACAACAGGATCACCGCGGAGGAAAGCCGCATCAGCTGTTCCGCATAGATGGATATCCTGCGCTCGTTCACGACAGTCATGGCGAGACGAACCGCTTCGGGCGTCGCGGCAAGCTCGGGACGGTTCTCGACCTTCGCCCGCAATGAATTCGGCACAATCAGCATGGGCTTCGTCGGCGAACTACGGGTTACCAGACGCCTGTCCGGCCCGATATAGTCCGCCGTGACGATGAAGGGCTTGCGCGCAGAAATCAGACGCAGGATCCGCGTAGATATCTGCGTGCGCGACATGGGGCGGGTGATCAGGTCATCCGCCCCGGCATTCATGACGTCGCCCACGATATCCGGCGCCGTATTCCAAAGGGAAAGAACGACGTTGATGAAGGGATCCTTGCCAAGGCGATGGCGGCGGATATCGCGAATGAAGTGATGAATGTCGGCTTTTTCACCGGCGGTTTCGGCAACGATCAGATCGAAATCGCCGCGTTCCGCCCGTTCAACAAATTCCCGCCCGTCGGCGCAGGCGATTACCTCACCGAAGCCAATGTTCAAGAGGGCGCTCCGCGTGTTCTGGCGCATCGACGGTTCGGGATCATAGAGGAGAACCGTCGCCGATTGAAACCGCGTTTCCGCCATCAGGAATGCGTAGTATCGAAGCCGGGTATCAATTCCTGGAGCTTTTCGAGGATCATCCTTGGATCCTCCGAGAATTGCAGGCCGATCTTGTTGCCACGGCGCCAGACGAGATCGCAACGAATGGCACCAAGCTGAGTCGCGTGCAACAGAAGATTATTCTTTTCGAAAAATAACCCGTCGACGTCAATCCTCGCCCCGTTCGCGGAAATATCCTTGATAATCCCGGTCACTTCGCGTTCTTCTTCATGGAGGCAGGCGTGACCGCGTTCGGCCCGGATTGTCGCCGGCCATCTGACGTCCGCGCGCCGGTACTTGCGATCCGCGGCGGTTCCAGTCTTCTTATGATCGCTCTCTACATCAAGAGCTCTCAGCATTTTCTTGATATCTTTCGCAATGATCATCTCAGTTCTCTGTTTCCTGTCGGATGAGTTCTCAACCGGAGTAAATCCTTACGCTGACATTGTTTTACTTAATCAAGAAACTGTTAATAATTCGCAAATTTATACAGAGAATCTTACCAATCGCGGCACTTTGCCTGCGTCGCGGCATAGGCCTCGGGCGTATCGATAACATCATTCGCGCGAAGCCGCGCCTCATTAAACTCCTCGAGCAAGGGGTCGAGTTCGAACAGCAACCGGTTGGCGATGGACCGGCGGGCCTTTTTCGGGTTTTTTGTATAGAAGGGCTCAATTCCCGCCGCGCGTTCTTTCAGCTCCCGTCTTATTTTTGGCATATAATCCTGAACGATCTGCTCATTAATCCGGACATGCTCCATCTCGTGCGCCAGTATCGTTTTATAAGCGCAGCTGCTTTTCCGGTATTTCCGGTCGATATAGACGTTTGTCTTCCGGGAGCCAATGGTCAGCCGAACCCGGTCCAAACGCACGCAGTATTTTCCCGGTGCAACTTCCTGGGAATTGGTCGCGGCGCTCAAGGTCGGGCCAGTTGATGAGTGGGTAAGCCCCAGAAGATTGGCATGGCTGGACGATTTGGCAAATCCGCTCTTTTTGGCAATCCTCTCAATCTGATCAGACGATTTTCCATGGTCAAGACTGGGTGCAGCAGACACGACCTTAATGTCGACCTCCGGTTCCTTCCAGATGGCCCGACAAGCCGCATCGGTCGCTGCCTGTGCGGATGGAAGGTAGGCGATGCTGCCGAGGAGCCCGAGGAAAAAGACTTCGAAAAGGGCATGGAGCATCCTGCCGGATCGGCAGGCTCCTGCCGACAGTCGCGATAATTTTCTACCCGAACATTGCATTTATCTCATCCTGATCGAGTGTCGCTTCCTCTTCACCCTTCGGCGATGACTGTAGATCGCCACAGAGCTGCCCATTAATTATCGCGCCGGCATGATCAATCAATTCACGAATGACAAGGCATCGCTCCGCGGTACATTCGCCGGCGTCGGCGTCATCAGGGATATCCGCGGAAAGGCGCAGTTCATCCTGAAGAGAGAGGATCTCGATGTCCAGCCGCCGCATTGTCTTCTCGAACGGCTCCTTATATTCCGGCGGCGAAAACTCATAGGCCTCAATGGCCAGTTCGCGGTCCGCGATCCCGCTTGCCCGGAAATGATCTGAGTAGGAGCGGGGCGCCCATGTCGCGAAATCCTCCAGCATATCGGGCATATCGACAACCAGTTCAGCCAGCATCAAAGCTTCGTTGAAGTGGTTCAGATAGTCCGTCGCCAAAAGAGTGACATCGTTTACATTGGTATTTCGGGCGCGGGCACGGAATTTCTCCAGCGCGCTGGTCTCAATACTCATCTCAAATCGCAGTTCGTTATTGACCTCAACCGGATCAGTCCGGCCAGAGGTAAAATCTAACAGCTATTTCATTAAGGAATTGTTTGCGGCTCTGAACTTGGCGGAATTTCGGGATTTTCATTCCTTTTTAGACCGTCAATCGAGCAATGCCGTGGTTTCCGACGGGATGTCGTCCTTTTTACCTTGCGGCATTTCCTGAAGGAAAAAGGCGGCAGACAGCAACAATGTCAGAACAAATACAGCCGAGGAAAGAACGAGTTTCGAATAACAGCATTTAACGGAAAGCGCGTTGTTCAGATCCCCGAATATCATTCCCATGTTACCCCCCAATGCCGCCCTAATCGGCCGCAATGTTTTTTCATCCTGTCGATACCATCAGTATATGGAAGCGAACGGAGGGAAGCTAGCGCTATGGTTGCTATTTGATAATTTTATACACTTTTAAAGACGTATATTTTTTCGCGCACAAAATGATCATCATTCTATCACAAGATATGGTTGCCCCTGGCGAAGAGAATGACTAGTTGCTTGAAATCGAGGGAATGAAGAGTGGGGAATTTCATGCCGTCTGACGAATCGCCGGCCGAAAAAAGATCCGCGCCTGAAAATTTTCCACTAATCAGAAAGGGCGTCATCAGAGTGGGTCATTACCGCTCTTCAAATTATGTCGTGAAATCTCTTCAACAGGTCGATCAGCTTTTTATGATCCTTCTCGCCGAGACCCGAAATTACCCTGTCTTCAATCTCCCTGACATTTTTTTCGAGGGCCGCAAGCTCGCGTTCCCCTTTTTTCGTGAGGCGGACCGCATAGGCCCGTTTGTCGCCTTTCACCGGCGCCCGCAGGATTAGACCATCCTTTTCAAACTTGTTGAGGATGGGAACGAGGGACGAGCGGTCGAGGCCCGCCGCCTCCGCAATGGCACTCTGCGTGCGTCCCGGATTCTCGTTTATGATCGCCATGACGGAATATTGGCCGGTCATAAGCTTCTTGCCAGCCACGGTCGCAAAGCTGCTCTGCGCACGAAGAATCGCTTTGCGCATGTGAAAACCGACGATCCCCTCAAGGGTCGTCATCTCCAAGTCGGAGGACGCCGATTTTCCGTTTTTTGAACTGTCACCCGTCATTGTGCCTAACAGGGCTCCTGCTTTCCCGCCATAACCAATAGTTTATCTGACTAATAACTTGTTATAGCCACAGAAACAGGCGCAGCACAAGAGAACGAGAGATTATTCGAGTGTTTGGTAATAATGGCTAAGCCCGGCTTCCGCGCATTCCATATCCTGGGCGGGGGTGCCCGAGCTTAATCCGATGCCGCCCACAACCTCGCCATCGACCACGACCGGAAGACCGCCACCGACGGAAGAGACGCGACCGCCAACTTCCGTATGGATGCCGAAGGCGAGATTTCCCGGCACATTGACTGCATTATATTCATGGGTTGCCTTGCGGGCGGCGGCGGCGGTATAGGCCTTGTCCGCGGAAATTGTAATGCTTGTCACCTTGCCGCCGTCCATCCGCTCGAACGCGATGAGATTGCCGCTTTCATCGACAACCGAAATACACATCGGTACGCCGATTTCCAACGCCTTTTCCCGCGCGCCATGGATAAGAATTAACGCATCGGCATGGGACAGCCGGTTTATCGTGAGCATTCACCCCTCCAGATCAGTAATTTCGAATTTTTATCCGCCTTCATATCGGAAAGTTATCCCGCTTTCGCCTCAATTCGGCGTGCATGAAGGATCGGTTCCGTATATCCGCTTGGCTGTTCCCGGCCCTTGAAAACGAGATCGCAGGCCGCCTTGAACGCCACGGAGCCGTCGAAGTTCCCCGCCATGTTATTATACAAGGGATCACCGGCATTTTGTTCGTCGACCACGCCCGCCATGCGTTCCATCGTCTTCCTCACCTGGCTCTCCGTGCAAATGCCGTGATGCAGCCAGTTGGCGATATGCTGGCTCGATATACGCAAGGTCGCCCGGTCTTCCATCAGACCAACATTATTTATATCTGGCACCTTCGAGCAGCCTACGCCTTGGTCGATCCAACGCACGACATAACCAAGAATGCCCTGCGCGTTGTTATCGAGCTCTGCCTGGATTTCCTGTTCCGAAAGATTCGCACCTTGCAGCAGCGGGGGCGTCAGAATGCTATCGAGGCTGGCCCGCCCGCGCGACGCAATCTCCTTTTGCCGTTCCTTAACGGACACTTCGTGATAATGCAACGCATGCAGCGTCGCGGCCGTCGGTGACGGAACCCAGGCACAGTTGGCGCCCGCCTCCGGATGACCGATTTTTGCCGTCATCATCTTGGCCATCTCATCGGGCATCGCCCACATCCCCTTGCCGATCTGGGCATGTCCCGGAAGACCGGTTTCCAGTCCGATGTCGACGTTCCAGTCTTCATAGGCAGCAATCCAGGGCTCGCCTTTCGCGTCTTCCTTGCGCATGAAGGCGCCGGCTTCCATACTGGTATGGATCTCATCGCCCGTCCGGTCGAGGAAGCCGGTATTGATAAAGAATATCCGTTCGGAAACCGCGCGAATGCATTCCTTGAGATTTACGGTCGTCCGCCGTTCCTCATCCATCACGCCGACCTTGAGCGTATTGCGCGGAAGATCAAATCCGTCCTCCACCGCGGCGAAAAGATCATTCGTGAACGCGGCTTCCTCCGGCCCGTGCATTTTCGGCTTTACGATATAGAGGCTTCCAGCCCGGCTATTGCGGAAACGACCAAGCCCTTTCAGGTCATGGAGGGCGGCCGCCGTCGTCATCACCGTGTCCAGTATGCCTTCCGGAATTTCATTGCCATTGCTATCCAGCACGGCGTTTATTGTCATTAAATGCCCGACATTGCGAACCAGCAGCAGACTGCGGCCATGAAGTGTAATCTCCCGGCCCGAAGGATCGACATAGGTGCGATCGGGATTGAGCGCGCGTGTGATCGTCTTCCCGCCTTTTTCAAAGCGGTCCTCAAGGTCGCCTTTCATCAGGCCGAGCCAGTTGCGATAGACCAGTGCCTTGTCTTCCGCATCGACGGCCGCGACCGAGTCTTCGCAGTCCTGAATTGTCGAGAGCGCGGATTCCATCAGGATATCCTTGACCCCGGCAGGATGATCCCTGCCGACAGGATGGGTCGGATCGATCTGGATATCGAGATGCAGTCCATTTCTGCAAAGAAGAATTGAGGTTGGCGCTGCAGCCCCTAGATAACCGGCAAATTGGGATGAATCAGCCAATGTGGTCACCGAACCATCGGCGAGCTCCACCTCAAGATATTTGCGGCCTCCCTGATCAGAGAGGCGGTAGGCCCGCACATCCCGATGGCTTCCCTTGGCAAGGGGCGCCGCCCGGTCAAGAACGCCAAAGCCATATTCGATGACTTTCATACCACGTTTGGGATTATAGCCGGTGCCCTTCTCACAGCCGTTTGTTTCCGGCAGAACATCCGTGCCGTAAAGCGCGTCATACAGGCTGCCCCAGCGCGCATTCGCGGCATTGAGGGCATATCGGGCGTTCATGACAGGCACGACGAGCTGCGGTCCGGCGACATCCGCGATCTCAGGATCGACGTTCGCCGTGGTGACTTTGAACTGAGGTCCTTCCTCGACAAGATACCCTATTTCCCGAAGAAAGGACTTGTAGGCGGCGGCATCATGGGGCTTGCCCCTACGTTCAAGATGCCAGGCGTCAATTTTCGCCTGCAATTCCTCCCGCTTGTCGAGCAATGCGCGGTTCCGCGGCGCAAATTCAGCGATGAGGCGGGCAAGAAGATCCCACACTTTATCCGCCGTCAACTCCAGTCCCGGAAGAATTTCCGTCTCCACCAGTTTCACAATTTCAGGTGCAACCTGCAGTCCGGCCTTCATTACACGTTCTGTCATATGTTTTCTCTCGTCCTCGAACGCATGGAAATCGACGACACAAAGGATGCGCGCCGATCAAAAATCAACGCAATATTGACAGGTTCGGTAAAGAGAATAAACTAAAATGGAACTATTTTCGCATTATGGAATACTGGAAATGATGAAAACGGAACCGATCGGCGATACTACCGTGCGAACCGGACAGGTCCAATCGCTGACGCGGGCCCTCTCCATCTTGAACATTATTGCGGAGAATCCTCCGGGCCTCTCGCTGACGTCTATCGCGAAGGCGCTGACCCTGGCCCCGTCGACAGCCCACCGTCTGCTCACGACGTTGCAGGAAGAACGCTACGTCCAATATGACCGGGATACGAGCCGATGGCAGATAGCGATGCAGGCGTTCGTCACGGGAAACGGATTTCTGATATCGCGCGATCTGTCGACTGTCGCCCGTCCGTATATGCGCCGGCTGATGGAATTGAGCGGCGAGACGGTAAATCTCGCCATCCCGGATGGAGACAAGGTTATCTATCTTGCCCAGGTTGAAAGCCGGGAGATGATGCGCGTTTTCTCGAAACCCGGGAACAGCGTTCCCATGCATTGCTCCGGTGTTGGCAAGGCTATTCTGATGGCCATGCCGGAAACGGATGTGGCCCGCATCTTCGAGGAGCAGAAACTGATAAAGCTGACCGATAAAACGATCACCGACCTGGACAAACTTCGCGATGAACTGACAACATCACGGAGGCGCGGCTTCGCGCTTGATGACGAGGAACATGCCATCGGCCTGAGATGTGTCGCGGCCCTTATCTATGACGAGCATTCTGAGCCGCTTGCTGGCCTGTCCATTTCCGGTCCGGCAGCCCGTATTTCAAGAGACAGGCTCAAGGAACTTGGCAAGATCACGGTCAGTATCGCCGCCGAAGTGACAGCAGCGCTCGGTGGACGCCTTCCGGCCTAGAACCCGATGAACGTCTCGAGCAATGTATCCCTGTCCCGCTCATATACGAGTTCTCCGGCAACATAGGTTGCCCTCACCGCCCGGTCGTCGCCTAAAATTATAAAGGCGAACAAAACTTCTTCGATTGTCTCTGCGTGACCGAGCCGGTAGTCGAGGATGGGTGTTGCCTTGAGGTCAAGAACAGCAATATCCGCCTCGTGACCCTCGGCAAGGCTGCCGATTTGATCTCCCAGATAGAGGGCGTCCGCTGCCCCCCGTGTCGCCAAATAAAAGGCCTTGTGTGCATCCAGCGCATAGCCATTCAACTGCGCGATTTTATACGCCTCATTCATGCTGACGAGCTGCGAAAAATTGGTTCCGCCGCCAAGATCGGTGGCGAGGCCGGTGCGAACCGCCGGCGATCCGGTCATCGCCCGTTCAAGACGAAACAGACCGCTTCCAAGAAAGAGATTTGACGTCGGGCAGTGTGCTATTGCCGTTCCGGTTTCTGCAAAGGTCCGGAAATCCGTTTCCGTGAAATGCACCCCATGCCCGTAAATCGCGCGCGGGCCAAGCTGGCCATAATGTTGATATACATCGACGTAGCTTTTCCGTTCCGGATAGAGTTCCTTCACCCACTCAAGTTCCGCCTTGTTCTCCGAGATATGCGATTGCAGATATGTCCCAGGATGTTCCTTCCAGACGGCCCCGCTCAGCTCCATCTGTTCTTCCGTGCTGGTGGGCGCGAACCGCGGGGTCACGGCATAAAGTGCCCGGCCGTTCCCATGCCATTTCGCGATCAGGCTTTTCGTCTGATCATAACCGCTCTGGGCGGTGTCCATGAGGCCGGGGGGCGCATGACGGTCCATCAGCGCCTTTCCGGCGATATTGCGCATGTTGATTTTTGCCGATTGCTCGAAGAAGGCATCCACCGACTGCGGATGAACGGTGCAGAAAACCGCCGCCGTTGTCGTCCCGGCGCGGATAAGTTCCTTGAGAAATAGCTCCGCCGCCGCGCGTGCATATGCCTCGTCCGCAAATTTCTGTTCGGCAACGAAGGTGTATTTGTTCAGCCAATCGATCAACTGCTTGCCGTAGGCGCCGATCATTTCCGTCTGCGGGTAATGGACATGGCAATCGATAAAACCGGGGCAGATGATGGCATCTTTATAATGCGTAACTTCTACGTCCCGGTCGAGATCCGAGAGAAGCCTGGACGCCGGGCCAACAGCGATAATTTTCCCGCCGTCCATGACGAGTAGGGCATCCTCTTCGTAATAAAGACAGTCCTCAACCGGCTTGGAAAAAGGATTGTCGTAATATGAAATCAGCTGACCGCGAATTGCTTTTTTCATGTCATCCCGCCTTCAGGGCCTGTCCGGCATTGACAGGACGACCTCGTCCTTGACAACTTCCATCACGACATAGGTGTGGGTTTGAAGGACATGCGGCAGACGCGAGATCACATTGCCGAGAAGTTCACGATAGGACGCGATATCGCGCGTACGGACTTTCAGGCTATAGTCGAACCCGCCGGCCATCATCATGCAGGATTGAATTTCGGGAACCTGGCGGACCGCGGAATTGAATTCATCAAGGTCCGCCGCCGTTGTGCTTGAAAGTTGGACCTGTACGATAACAATGTGCCCCGCGTCGACGGCCGCTGGTTCCAGCGCCGCGAAATATCCCTTGATCACGCCCTCTTTTTCAAGCCGTTTAACCCGCTCGGCACAGGGCGTTTTCGTAAGATTTACACGACGGGACAACTCGACCATGGAGATCCGGCCATTTGCCTGAATTTCGCGTAAGATGCGATAGTCGGTTCTGTCGAGATCCTGCTGTGCCATTCCAAAATACCAGTTTACTTCCAATTTCCGGGCATATTTACGGATTTAAACAAAATCGCCGGGGAATGCCCAGCGAAATTCCGGTGACCGCAGATATATCGTCGTCGATGATCTCGAAATTGTGTAGTTTTTTGACGGATAATCAGCGGACGGAAAAGAATGTTTGCGTTAGGATGGCCGCCGCAACCTTATTGGCGATACAAATATGGATTGGATACTATGCCTCGTTACCCATTGATAAAATCTGTTTTGCTGCACGTCATCGCCCTGGTCACCGCGACCATTTCGATGATATTCGCGCAAACCGCGATTTCGGCAGAAAAGACCTACAAAAACTGGGACGACGTTGTCAGCGCGGCAGAGGGCGGCACCGTCAATTGGTTCATGTGGGGCGGCGCCGATAATATCAACAGCTATGTGTCGGATTTTGTCGGCAGCGAGCTCAAGAAGCGCCATGGCATCACCGTCAATCGGATCGGCATCAATGATACCGCAGAAGCCGTCAACCTTGTCCTTGGCGAAAAGCAGGCCGGGAACCACGAGAACGGCTCCGTCGACCTTATCTGGATCAACGGCGGGAACTTTCGCACCATGAAGCAGGGTGAGTTACTCTTCTGCGGTTATCAGAACCTCCTCCCCAATAACCGGCAGGTCAACTGGCAGGACCAATCCATCGCGAATGACTTCGGTCTCGCTGTCGACGGATGCGAAGTACCCTGGAACCGCGCGCAATTCGCTTTTGCCTATGACAGCGCCCGCACGAAGAATCCGCCCCAAAGCATTCCTGAGCTGATCGACTGGGTCAAGGCGCATCCCGGAGAGTTCACCTATCCGGCGGCAACGGATTTCAACGGCAGCGTCTTTATCCGCCATGTCTTTTATCATGCGGCGGGCGGCGTCGATGCCCTGCTTGGCGAATTCGATCAACAAAAATTCGACGCGGTCGCGCCAAAGGCCTGGGCGATACTGAACGAGATGGAACCCTACCTCTGGCGGGAAGGGAAAACCTATCCAAATGCGATTGCAAACCTGGCGCAACTCTTTGCCAACCGCGAAGTCGCCCTCTATTTCGATTATGATCCGGCAATCTTCGGCATTAACGTCGAGAACGGTATCTTCCCGGAATCCACCCGCTCCTATGGTCTCAAGGACGGCACAATCGGCAACACCAATTATGTGGCAATTCCCTATAATTCACCGAACAAGGCGGCAGCAATGGTGACGGCGAATTTCCTGCTTTCTTTTGACGCCCAGTTCGAAAAGGCGAAAGCCAGCGTCTGGGGCGCGGCGCCGGCGATCGACGTTTCCCGGCTTACCGACGCGCAACAGGCGCAATTTGCCGGGCTTCCCCGCAATCCGGCAGTCGTTGCGCCCGAAGCGCTGGCGAAAAATGCGCTCCCGGAACTCCATCCCGCCTGGATCGACGCCATTGAAAAAGGCTGGCAGGAAAATGTCGCGAAATGATGCTGCACTTCTGTTAGGGTCGCAGTCAGATCACCATTTTTGGACAGACGCCGATTAGGAATTGAGCCCATGACTGAGCGATGGAACATTCCGCTGATGCTCGCTCCGGCGTTAATTATCATCGTCGGACTTTTTCTGGGCGGGTTGGCGCTGGGCCTAGTCGGGAGTTTCGGCTATATGCCATTTATCGGGCGGGAAGAGTTCAATCTCGACGCCTACCGAAGCATTCTATCCTCGGAAGGCTTCTATCGGTCGTTTCTGTTGACTTTCCATATCGCCTTTACCTCGACAGTGATCGCATCGGCCATTGCCCTTGGCGCGGCGCTGGCCTTGAGGCGCAGCTTTTACGGCCGCACCTTTATCACTTTTCTTTTCCAGATCAATCTCACCGTGCCGCATCTCGTCGGCGCCGTCGGCATTCTCTATCTATTCTCGCAGTCGGGCTTCTTCGCGCGGCTGGCCTACGAATTTGAACTGATCTCGAAGCCGTCCGAATTTCCGGCAATGATTTACGACCCGCTCGCGATCGGAATTATCCTGCAATATGTATGGAAAGAGGTTCCCTTTATCGGCCTGATCCTGCTCGCCAACATGCAAACGATTGGCAAGGATTATGAGGCGGCGGCCCGGTCGCTTGGCGCCAGCCGCTGGCAGAGCTTCCGTCACGTCCTTTTGCCGTTGCTCACGCCGGGGCTTCTGGCAGCGGCGATGATAGTCTTTGCCTTTACCTTCGGCGCCTATGAAATCCCGGCATTGCTCGGACAGAATTATCCGGCGGCCCTACCGGTTCTCGCGTATCAATCCTTTACCCATGTCGATCTCCATGCCCGGCCGGAAGCCTTCGCCATGACGATGATTATCGCCCTGCTAAGCGCCGCCATGATTATGGGATATGCATATCTTTCGCGACGCCATGTCCGGACCTGAAGGACGGAGGGCGGCGATGGCACCGGGGAAGAATGGTCAGGGGTTACCAACTCTTGTGTGGTTTTCTCTCGCCCTCCTCGTCACCTGGCTTATTCTGCCGCTCCTCCCTCTTGCCGTCTGGTCCGTGAGCCGGAGCTGGTACTTCCCAGACCTCTTGCCCTCCGCCTATAGCGCCCGGGCCTGGACTTATGTATTTTCGCCTACCTCCGACATTCTGCCAGCGCTCGGCCGGACAGCATTAATCGCCCTCGGCGCGACATTCCTGTCCGCCCTGGTGGGTCTTCCGGCGGGACGGGCACTCGGCCTGTACCAGTTTCGCGGCAAAGCGATTGTCGAACTGCTGATACTCGCGCCGACCATTGTTCCGGGAATCGCCGTTGCCCTTGGCCTGCATGTCGTCTTCCTGAAACTCGGGTTGGCCGGAACCGCCGGCGGCGTCGTGATCGTGCATCTGATCCCGACCCTTCCCTATATGGTATTGGTTATGGCCGGAATATTTTCAAACTATAATCCTGATGCCGAAGCGCAGGCCCGGAGCCTCGGCGCCGGATATTTCCAGACCTTCTATTATGTCACCCTGCCGGCCATCCTACCGGGCCTCCTTATCGGATCGCTCTTTGCCTTCCTGGTGTCCTGGAGCCAGTATATCCTGACGCTGTTGATCGGCAGTGGACGTGTGGTGACCCTGCCGCTGCTCCTGTTCAATTTTGCAAGTGCCGGAAGAAATGACATCACCGGTGCAATTAGTATCATTTACATCCTTCCCGGGATCCTTCTCCTGTTTCTGGGCGCGCGGCATCTGACCGGCCGCAACCGCACGCTAGAAAATCTTAAACAGATATGACCGACGTTACTCTGGAGAAATTGACGAAAAGCTATCCCGGCGCGGACCGACCCGCCGTCGACGACATCTCCATCGACATTGGAAGCGGATCATTGACCGCATTGCTCGGCCCCTCCGCCTCCGGGAAGTCGACTGTCCTCAAAATGATCGCCGGATTGCTGTCGCCCAGCTCGGGCGATATTCTGTTCGACGGACGATCTATACTGCACCAGCCGCCGGACAAACGCGACGCGGTCTTGGTGTTTCAGGAGCATCTTCTCTTTCCCTATATGACCGTCGCCGAAAACATCGGCTTCGGGCTCAAAATGCGGCGGAGGCCTAAGGACGAGATTTCGTCGGCTGTCGACGGAATGATGGAACTGATGCAACTTGACGGGCTGGCGGCCCGAAAACCGAACCAGCTTTCGGGGGGTCAACAGCAACGGGTCGCCCTCGCACGTGCATTGGTCCTACGCCCCAAGTTACTCTTGCTCGATGAACCATTCTCCAGTCTTGACGCAAATCTACGCGTCGAGATGCAGGGCCTTTTAAGAACACTCCATGCGGAGTTCGACACGACGATGCTATTCGTAACGCATGATCAGGGAGAAGCCGTCGCTCTTGCCGACAGTATTGCGCTTTTACTGGACGGAAAATTGCGCCAGCATGACACGCCGGACGGCTTTTATGCGCGACCGCAAGATCGCAGCGTCGCCACATTTTTCGGTGCAAAGAACTTTATCGGCGGACAGCGGCAAGCGGGAATTTTTGACTGCGCATTCGGCCAGATCCGGCTCCCTGACAACGCCCCGGTCGGCGGCCACACGCTGACTTTTCGGCCGGAAAATGTGAAACTCGTCAGCGAGGCGGGAGGCACCAACAGTTTTCCCGCAATAATCAAGTCAATCCAGTTTCTTGGAAGCCAGACACGCCTTCAACTTACCAGTTCGGAGATCCGTTTTGAAGCCCTTGTATCCCCATTTTCCGCCGCCTCTCTTCAATCGGGGCAGCAGGTAATGGTTCAACTACCCTCTGAAGTGCTCTGGCTTGTCCCTTAGCGGATATCCTTGAGATAGCCGGAGATAATCTCAGGCGCTTTATCAGGAGAGACATCGGCGCTCCGGATCAATCCGTCGAAATGACCGGTAAACGCCCGTATATGATCCACGGAATTCACCAGGAGATACATGTTGCCAACGTAGATGGCCGCGCGCAACGGGCCAAACAGGGTATAGGCCGCAGAGTATATTTTTCGCGCATCGAAAAGGAATAAACGGAATGTCGGGTAGAGCTCCTCCGTCAGCCGGATCATGTTGTTGATCTGATTGCGCCGGATGGAAATCGGGACCTGGCTCCAAATCCCCTCGCCTTTGGCAAGCTGTTCAATCACCTGAAACGGCATGCAAACCTCCATATCCGTTTCCGGCCGGCGCGAATAGTTGAGCTGATTCTGTTGTTGCCGTTCCTTTGCCTCCCGCTCAACCGTGCTGAAATCCCCGAACTCATAGTCCCCCATTTCCTCGGTTCGCAGAAGGTCGGGAAGCGTACTTGGGACATAACGGATTTTATATCCGGTCGCTTCGTGATGCCATTTCGCGAGCATGATGCTCGCCGACGTTTCCGTGACCCGCTCGATCTCGATCATGGGTACCGCTTCGCTTGCCGTTTCATCGTTGGCAATCAGCCCCATGAGCCAATCAACCGAGACGCCGTAGGCCCGGGCGATGACACATAGCGTCTCCGCGCGCGGTAGACGGGTCGAGCCGGGAGCGAGAAACTGACTCAAAGCGGACCGATCAATACCGATGCTGGCGGCAAACTGGCTTAAATTGAACCCTTTACGCGCCAGCAGAAGAGCCATCCGGTCGCGAAAAATCTCGGCAACATCGCGTTTGTCGATACTTTCCCAGTCCGAATGTTGTATTTTCACACCGTTTCTCCATTTAAATAACGTAAACAAACTTAAGTTTTATATTAACATAAAAATTAGCGAACTGTCGCATTGTATATTCCTCGTCCGACAGCGCATAATTCAAATGTCGGAATTTTGCGGAAGGAGGTAATCAGGAAGTGCGGTTGCGTGAACGGCAGGAAATCAGAACTCTGGCTTTAATTGTCCTTTGCTACGGGATGTGGGGTATTATTCTTTTCGGGCCGGTATTTGGGCCTCAATGGCTTGTCGCCTTATTCCTTGTTCCGGTTATTGCCTTTCATTCCTCGTTGCAACATGAATGCATACATGGACATCCGTTTACCGATGGCCGCTTGAATGACCTTATCGCCTACCTTCCTGTCGGGATTTTTTTGCCTTACCCGCGATTCAAGGAAAATCACCTGACCCACCATCAACGCGCGAGGATCAGCGATCCGGTTGAGGATCCCGAAAGCTGGTATGTTGTGGCCGACAGATGGGAGACATTTGGCGATTTTTACAAATTCATTCTCCGCTGCAATAATACCCTTGCTGGCAGATTTCTTATCGGTCCGGCATTAAGCATCCTTTCGTTAGTAAAGACGGATACGGAAAAGATGAGGAAGGGCGACCGGCATTTAATGGTCATTTGGTTTGGCCATATCGCCGCGAGTTTCGCGCTGCTGGCCCTCATCGGGTCATTTGGCACAATTTCAGTCGTCGGGTATCTGATTGCCGCCTATTTCGGCATGTCGCTGCTCATGGTACGGACATTTCTCGAGCATCAGGCGCATCCCGACCGGCGCGCGCGGTCTGTTCTCATTGATGACAAGGGCCCGCTGCGCCTGCTGTTCCTGAACAATAATCTGCATGCGGTTCACCACGCCTTTCCTTCGGTCGCGTGGTATCGTCTGCCGGGTCTGTTTCGCCTTCATCGCGACCGGTTTATGGAAATGAATCAAGGGTATTTTTACAAAAGCTATGGGGCCGTGATCAGGTCGCATATCTTCACGCCCAAGGAGCCGGTTGCCTTTCCGCTTGACCGCACCTGATGCGTCGCACAGATTTATCCGAATGACCGCGTCCCTCGCACTTCTTCCCATGTATGACTGGCCGGAACTTCGTGAAGCAACGGACCAGTATTGGGTGTCTCTCAGGGAAAGCCTCGCAGATTATGGCTTTCCGGCGCCAAAGTTTCTAATCCGGCCGGAGGATCCGCTGGCCTGCTGGCGTCATCCCGACCTTTTGCTCGCGCAGACCTGCGGTCTTCCCTTGGTGGAAAAGCTTGCGGGTGAGGTCGCCGTGGTCGGGACGCCCGCCTACAATATTGACTGCGGAGCGGGCTCCTATTTCAGCGTAATCGTCGTGCATCAGGAAAGCCGTATCCAGGATATCGCTGATATCGACGGGGCGGTCTTCGGTTACAATGACCCGCTTTCCCAATCCGGCGTTGCCGCCTTTTTCTTTCATCTTTCAAACAGGGGAATATCCCATACCGCTCTTCGGGAGTTCACGCGGGTCTTTTCTCATCGCAATGCAATCCGCCAACTTGCCGAACGGCAAATCGACATTGCATCGATTGACGCCGTGACATGGGAGATCGCCAGACGCCATGAAAAAGCTACTGAGAAACTGCGCGTTATCGGGATGACCGACCCGACGCCGGGCCTTCCCCTGATTACCGCAAGACAGCATTTGCGAGACGTGGATCGTCTCCATCAGGCTGTTGTGGAAGCAATGGCGTCCCTTTCGCAGCCGACACGGGATGACCTTTTATTGACCGGGCTTGCGGCAACGAACGAACAGGATTACCAGATCATCCTGAACCGTTTCAACGCCCTCCGCGCTGAGATCGCCTCCAGCCTTTATTGACGGCAAAGAAAAGCCCCGGAAGCCGAAACTTCCGGGGCAGATCATTAAGCAGTGGACGACTTATTTATAGTCGTACTTGCCGTCTTTCCATTCGTACCAGACATAGCCCGGCAGGGTCACGTCACCCTTGTCGTCGAAGGAGAGCTCACCCAGAACGGTGTTGAATTTACCGTTGTTCAAAGCTTCCATGACATCGGCTTCCTTGACGGACTTGGCAGCCTTTGCCGCATCTGCCCATGCCTGTACAGCCGCATAGGTGTAAAGAACATATCCCTCAGGCTCGATACCCTTCTCGCGGAACTTTGCGACAAGATCGGCAACGCCGGGGTTCTTGCGCGGGTCGGGAGAGAAGGTCATCAGCGTGCCTTCGCCGGCATCACCGGTGATTGACCAGTATTCGTCCGTCACCAGCGCGTCACCGGAGACCAGCTGCGTCTTCATGCCCTGATCACGCATCTGCCGAACGATCAGGCCGGCTTCCGTGTGATATCCGCCAACATAGGCGATATCGATGCCTTCCTGCTTCATCTTGGAGACAAGGGCGGTGTAGTCTTTTTCACCGGCCGTGTAGGCTTCGTACATCACCGGCTTCGCACCAGCAGCTTCCATGGAAGCCATGGTTTCATCGGCGAGGCCTTTACCATAGGCGGTCTTGTCATGCAGGATGGCGACTTTCTTGCCAGCCTTTGCTTCGTCCGCCAAATAAGCCCCGGCGACTTTACCCTGCTGATCGTCACGGCCGCAGACGCGATAAACGTTCGGGCCGCCTTCATCGGTCAGCTTCGGGTTGGTCGATGCCGGAGAAATCTGGATGATTCCTTCTTCCGTATAAACAGCAGATGCCGGAATGGAAGAACCGGAGCAGAAATGGCCCGCCATGAAGACGACGCCCTTGGACACCATCTGGTTGGCGACGGCAACAGCCTGCTTCGGATCGCAGGCGTCATCGCCGATTTCCAGTTTCAGCATTTCGCCGTTAACGCCGCCTGCTGCGTTGATGTCGGCCACAGCCTGCTCAGCGCCGGCCTTCATCTGCTGGCCAAAGCTTGCATACTGACCGGTCATCGGACCTGCGGTCGCGATCGTGATGTCCGCCCAGGCTGCGCCTGAACCGATCATCATGCCCATCGACAGGGCCGATACGGCAACTAGAATTTTTCTCATCTTAATACTCCCAGTTGATTGAAAAAGAATTTATAACCTACGCTGGTTTTCCGCAATTATATCAAACTTTTATTGAAGATTGAAAGCGAATTCTGTGGCAGCTGTCAGCCTCCGGCGCCCTTCTTTTCACGCCAGGAAAAAGGCCCTGCCCGTTCATAGAGCCAGCGATATTGTGTCACCATTTGCCGCACACGCGTCAATCGGTAACCCAATAGCGATATGCCGACCACCACCGCGGCGTCGACAACATAATAATGCAGGGACAGCAAGGTCCCGTCAAACAACGCAAAGTGAAAAAACCTCACGGCAAGCGCCAACAACATCATAAAGAAGATCAGCTGCGGAATGGGACGCCAATTTGACGCGAGCGAGCGTCCCGCAAGATATCCGGCCCCGCCGCCGATGATCACCGTCACGAAGAGGAAGGTCATAAAGCTGTTTTCCCAGAGAATACCCATTAATGCGCTCCTCCTTCGAGATAGGCGGCCCGAACCTCTTCGCTGGCAAGCAGCTGCTTTCCGGTTCCGCTCATCGTGATATTGCCGTTGACCATCACATACCCGCGATCCGCAAGTTTGAGTGCGTGATAGGCGTTCTGCTCCACCAGAAAGACCGTCAGACCGTCCTTGTCATTGAGTTCCTTGATCGCCTCGAAAATCTGTTTGACGACGAGCGGCGCGAGACCAAGCGAAGGCTCATCCAGAAGCAATAATCGCGGCCGCGCCATCAGGGCCCGCGCGATGGCCAGCATTTGCTGCTCCCCGCCAGAAAGCGTGCCGCCACGCTGGTCCCGGCGCTCTTTCAATCGCGGAAACAGTTCGAACGCCCGCGACAGGTCTTCGTCGAAATAGGCGGGGTCCGATGTCGTCGCCCCCATGATCAGATTTTCATAGACCGTCATTCGGGGGAAAATTCGCCGCCCTTCCGGCGATTGGGCAATCCTCATCCGCGTGATTTCATGCGTCTGAAGCTTGGTGATATCCTGCCCGTCGAAAATGATCTGCCCTGCCGCCGCGCGCGGGTCCCCGCAGATCGTCATCATCAGGGTCGACTTGCCCGCGCCGTTCGCGCCGATCAGCGTAACGATTTCACCGGCTTTTACCTCCATTGTGACGCCTTTGAGCGCCTGGATCTTGCCGTAATAGGTCTCGACGTTACTGATTTCGAGAAGAGGCGTCGCTGTCATGACGAGGCTCCTTCTTCTATTTCATGTTCCACTTCTTCAACTTCTTCATCGGCAACGCCGAGATAAGCCGCAATAACGCTTGGATCGTTCCGGATTTCCTCTGGCGTTCCATCGGCGATTTTCTTGCCGTAATCAAGTACGATAATATGATCCGAAATACCCATAACCACATTCATATCATGTTCAATTAGAAGAATGCCTGTATCGCGCTCCTTCCGGATAAAGAGCAGAAGCTTGTTCAATTCTTCCGATTCTCTCGGATTGAGACCAGCCGCCGGCTCGTCCAGGCACAACAGTTTCGGTTTCGTGCACATAGCGCGAGCGATTTCGAGCTTCCGCTGCTCGCCGTAGGGAAGATCGCTCGCCGCATCATCGGCGCGATAGGTCAGGCCGGTTTGCTCCATCCAGTATTCGGCGAGTTCCATGGCCTCTTTTTCGGCCCTCTTGTACCCGCTCAGCCCGAAGATGCCGCCGAACGTAAAGTTCGAGGCGATCATCAGCGTGTTATGCTGACCCACCATCAGATTTTCGAGCACCGTCATTCCACCGAACAGGCGGATATTCTGGAAAGTCCGGGCAACTTTGGCGACCTTCGGGATCTTGAAGTCATCCATCCTCTCGAGGAGATACTTCTCTCCCCCTTCATGATGCGCCGTAATCCGCCCTTCCGTTGGCTTGTAAAAGCCGGTGATACAGTTAAAAACGGTTGTCTTGCCCGCGCCATTCGGCCCGATCAGGGCGGTGATATCGCGCCGTCCCGCGCTGAAAGACAGGTCATCGACGGCCAGCAGGCCACCAAAACGCATATTCAGATGTTCCACGGTCAGGATCGGATCGTCAATAAGGTGCGCCATCTCAGTGACCCTCCCCTTGCGAGACCATATCCGCCGATACGGCCTTCTTCTCCTTGAGGAATATCGACGGAATACGGGTCGAAATCAGCCCGCGCGGACGCCAGATCATGATAACCACCATGGCCAGACCAAATATCAGCATCCGGTATTGTTCAGCCTCTCGAAACACCTCGAATCCGCCAATCATCACAATCGAGGCAATCACCACGCCAACTTGCGAACCCATACCGCCGAGGACAACAATTGCAAGGATGAGCGCCGATTCGATGAAGGTGAAACTTTCCGGCGATATAAATCCCTGGCGCGTCGCAAAGAAGGAGCCCGCAAAGCCGGCAAACATGCCGCCCGTGGCGAAGGCCGTCAGCTTCACGGACGTCGTGTTCAGTCCGAGCGAACGGCAGGCTATTTCATCTTCACGAAGGGCTTCCCAAGCGCGGCCGATCGGCAACCGCCGAAGCCGATTGGTGACGAAATTCGTGATCAGCGCAAGGGCGAGAATCAGGAAATACATAAAAACAATGCGGTGGATGGAGGAATATTCGAGACCGAAAATTTCTGCAAAGCCGTCCTCGCCCCGGTTAAAGGGAATGCCGAAAAAGCTCGGCCGCGGGATACCGGAAAGACCGTCAGGCCCGCCAGTGAACTTATACCAGTTGAGAAGGACGACCCGGATAATCTCGCCAAACGCCAAGGTCACGATGGCAAGGTAATCGCCGCGCAATCTAAGGACCGGAAATCCCAGAATGATCCCCCAGAAAGCGGCGAGAATGCCCGCCAGCGGCAGGCACATCCAGAAAGAAAATCCAAAATACTGGGCAAGCAATGCATAAGAATAGGCGCCGATCGCATAGAAAGCCACATATCCAAGGTCGAGCAATCCGGCAAGGCCGACAACGATGTTCAGCCCCCACCCCAGCATCACATAGGTGAGAATCAGAATGCTCAAATCAAGAAGATACCGGTCCGTGAAGGGTAGAAACGGGAACACGAGGGCGATGATCAGCATGGCCGGCCCGAATATCTTGCCAAGTCTTGCCGCGACATGTGCGAATCCGGATTTTATCCCGGCCGGAATTTCTACCGCAGGCTCCCCCGCCGGCTTGCTCCAGAAGAATATCCACAGAAGCAATCGCCCAACCACGACGGCCGCAATGACGTAAAAGGCAACATCGAAGCGTGTCGTAAGCCCAAGGCCGCCCGCGGCGGAAACCGTCCGAAAGGCGATGGTTGAACCAAAGATGGCCGTGGCGATCAGCGCCGTCACGACAAGATCCTTCGCCACCCGCGGGACGTCGAGATGGCGTCCGGGCCGCGCGCTGCTGTTGGTCATTTCTGTCATTATACTTTCTCCACCTCCGGCTTACCGAGCAAGCCTTGCGGCAGAAAAATCAGGACGATCGCCAGCATCGAAAAGGCCGCGACATCCTTGTACTCGATCGAAAAATAGGCCGACCAGAAAGTTTCGATCAATCCAATAACAAGCCCGCCCAACATCGCACCCGGGAGCGAGCCGATCCCGCCCAGGACGGCGGCGGTAAAGGCCTTCACGCCGGCGACAAAGCCGATAAAGAAGTCAATAACCCCGTAATAGAGCAGGAACATCAGGCCCGCGACAGCCGCAAGCGCCGCGCCCATGACAAATGTCATGGAAATTGTCCGGTCAACATTGATCCCGAGCAAGGAGGCCATCTTGCGGTCCTGTTCACAGGCGCGTTGCGCCCGTCCGAGGGACGTTTTTGCAATCATAAGAGAGAAGACGATCATCAGAATAACCGTAATCGCAATTATCAATATCTGCATATTGGACAAACGAACCGCGAATTCGCCGTTCGCATCCACGCGGGTCATCAGGGTATAGCCGCCTTCAATAAGCGGTTGCAGCGGCTTAACGCGCGCACCCTGGGTAATCTGGATGTAGTTTTGCAGCACGATGGAAATGCCGATGGCGGTGATCAACGGGGCCAGCCGAAAGGACCCGCGAAGAGGGCGGTAAGCCATTCTTTCCGTCGTCCAGCCAAAGACCGACGCAATCACCATCGCAGTTACAAGAACAAGAATTAGCGCCAGAATAGTCAGACCAAGACCGGTCGACACGGTGAGACCAAGCGCGGTAATGACGATCAGCGCGATGAACGAACTCACCATGAAAATATCACCATGCGCGAAGTTGATCATGCCGATGATCCCATAGACCATCGTATAGCCGATCGCAATCAATCCATAGATCGATCCCAGAGTGATGCCATTAATCAACTGCTGTAAAAAATATTCCATCGAACTCCCCCCGGAGATAGCGTTCGTCGAAGAAACCGAACAACCCCTTAACTCATCGTTCCGACAGTTACTGCCAATACGAAACCCGGACTTCTTCCTTCCCAAAAGCTGACCGGATGATCAACTATTACCGTATGACAGAGCTCTATCCGACGCAAGAGGGATTAAACCAAGTTTGGGATTATGTCGTGAGCCGAGAGGGTTAGCCGGTGCGATGTGAACGACGGACTCACGGCATTAGGATCAGCCGGATCACCAATGCAATGGCGCCGACCGCCAATACGCCGGCCGCCCAGAGCCCGACGAACCAGAAATATCGCCGCCACTGCGGCGACATCAATGATATCCCCCACTCTTATCGACTTTGCCGCGAAACACCCAGTAGCTATAGATCGTATAGGCGAGGATGATCGGAACCAAAACGACCGTGCCGACAATCAGGAAATGCAGGCTCTTTTCCGGGGCGGCCGCGGCCCAGATCGTAATATCGGGCGGAACCATGCGCGGATAGAAACTGATGCCAATACCAATATAGCAGAGCAGAAAAATGCCATGGGCGGCGAAGAAAGGGCGGATATCATGATGCCGTTTCAACCCCAGAAAAAGAACGGCCGCACAGATCGCGAGCAAGACGGGCACGACAATGCTGAAGACGAGATTGCCGCCTTCGAACCAGCGATGATGATATTCGGCGTCAAGAAAAGGCGTGGCAATGCTTACGATCCCGATAAGGGCCAGCGTCCCGACACCGGAAACCATGGCGAATTTTCTCGCTAGCCCCTGAAGCTCACCCTCCGTTTTCATGACGAGCCAGGTTGCCCCCAGAAGCACATAGCCAACGACGAGAGACGCGCCTGTCAATATGGAAAAGGGACTGAGCCAGTCCAGGCGGCCACCGGCATAACTCCGGTCAACAACCTCGATACCCTGAATCAGCGCGCCAAGACAAACCCCTTGCGCAAAGGTCGCGAGCAGAGAGCCAAAGGCAAAGGACCTGTCCCACCAGATGCGGTTCCTTGCCGACGCGCGCCAGCGGAATTCGAAGGCGACGCCGCGGAAGATCAGGCCGAGAAGCATTGCGATTATCGGAAGGTAAAGCGCCGGAAGAACGACTGCGTAAGCGAGTGGGAATACCGCGAGAAGACCGCCGCCGCCGAGGACGAGCCAGGTTTCATTCCCGTCCCAGATCGGCGCGACCGAATTCATCATCACGTCGCGATGCCCTGATTTCTCCGGCACCAGCGGAAACAGAATTCCCACACCGAGATCAAACCCGTCCAGCGACACATAGGCAAGAATGGCAAAGGCGATGATGGCGGCCCAGATGAGAGGTAAATCGAATTCCAGCATATTTTTTCCTCCCTTATCTGTCGGTCTGGTCAAGAGTGGATGGCGCGCCGGTCAAGCCGGACGCCCGCTTCAGGCTTGTCGTCGCGGTTTCGCGCGCCGCCGCGGGCGGCTTCGCCATCAGGCGCAACATATAATAAACTCCCGTCCCGAACAGCGTGAAATAGACAAGGATAAAGGCGAGCAGCGTGGCGCCCACTTCGGCGCCGCTAAGAGGCGAAGCACTGTCGGCGGTACGCAGCAGGCCGTAGATTGTCCAAGGTTGCCGCCCCGCTTCCGTCGTGATCCAGCCGCATAGCACCGCGACAAACCCGACCGGACCCGCCGCAACAGCGGCCCGCTTGAGCCAAACGTCGTCGTAAAGGCGCCCCTGAGAGCGCCGAAGCAAACTCCAGAGTCCGACCAGAAGCATGATCATGCCCATGCCCACCATGATCCGGAACGACCAGAACACCAGAAAAGTATTCGGCCAATCCTCCCTTGGAAAGGATTTCAGCCCCGGCAATTCGCCGTCCCAGCTATGGGTCAGAATGACCGATCCCAGCCGCGGCACCTCGATCGAATAAAGAAGCTCTGCTTTTTCGTTGTCAGGTATGCCGAAAAGGACCAGCGGCGCCCCTTTCACATTCTCGTAATGTCCTTCGATGGCGGCGATTTTGGCAGGTTGGTGCTTGAGCGTGTTGAGCCCCTGCTGGTCACCGGCGAGCATTTGACAGGGGGTAACAATGGCGGCCATCCACATGGCCATTGAGAACATTAGCCGCGCATGTTTATTGGTCTTGTCCCGGAGCAGATGGAAGGCGCCAACCGCGCCGACCACGAAAGCCGTCGTCAGATAGGCCGCAAGCACCATATGGACAAACCGATAGGGGAAGGACGGGTTGAAAATCACGTTGAACCAGTCATCGGGAACAAACTGCCCGGCCGCGTTGATAATGTGACCGGTCGGCGTCTGCATCCAGGAATTCACCGACAGGATCCAGAAGGCGGAGAACAGCGTGCCGACAGCAACCATCAGGGTCGCAAAAAAATGCAGGCGCGGTCCGACACGTTTCTGCCCAAACAGCATCACGCCGAGAAAGCCAGCCTCCAGAAAAAAGGCGGACATGACTTCATACCCCATGAGAGGGCCAATCACCGGCCCTGCCTTGTCTGAGAAAACAGCCCAATTGGTGCCGAACTGATAGGCCATCACAATGCCGGAAACCACCCCCATGCCGAAGCCGACGGCGAAGATCGTTTTCCAGTAATTGAAAACCTCTATGTAGCGGTCTTCCTTTTTCCAGAGCCACATCCCCTCCAGCACCGCGAGATAGCTGGCGAGACCAATAGAAAACGCCGGGAAAATAATATGAAATGACACCGTAAAGGCGAATTGCATCCGGGCCAGATCTAAAGCGCTTATATCGAACATACTGTGGTACCCCGTGTCTTCCAAACGTGAACCAGAGTAGCATTTTACAGCGAATTGTCAGGTATTTTTACACGCGTTGCGGCAATTTTTACTATTCCGCCCTGCCGGCAAAAATATGAAGGTGGCGGTCGGTGAGAGATTCGAACTCTCGAAGGGCTTGCACCCTTACCGGTTTTCGAGACCAGCGCATTCAACCACTCTGCCAACCGACCGCATAAGGATTTCGCACTTTATTGCCCGAGAAACCGGGCTGCGCGATCCGAAATATCTATGGAAAACGGCTTGTAGCGCATAGGATTTGACGGCGCAAGGGCAGATTGGGGTAAAATCTTCTTTGCAGGGCCGGAATCATGTTGACTTCGCCCTTCCCATGGATATATTGCGCCCTTCTATCGCGGTGCGCTAAGAAATCGGTCTTGGCGGCCTACTTATTATGTTCGAAACGGATCAGCCATGTTTGCAGTGATCAAAACCGGCGGCAAGCAATATAAAGTCGCCAAAGACGATGTTATCAAGGTGGAGCGCCTGTCGGGCGAAGCCGGTGATAGCGTGCAACTTGACCAGGTTCTGGCCATCTCGGGCGATGACGGTGCATTGACAGTCGGAACGCCGCTTCTTGACGGCGCGTTTGTTTCCGCCACCCTGCTGGAGCAGGCGCGGGCCGACAAGATTGTTGTCTTCAAGAAGAAACGCCGCCAGAACTATCGCCGCAAGGCCGGCCATCGGCAGGACCTGACGGTTCTGAGAATCACAGACATCGCCGCCAAGGGCGCGAAGAAACCGGCACCGAAGAAGGCAGCCGAAGCTAAGGCGGATACGCCGGCAAAGGAAGAGAAGGCGGAAACGGCCCCTAAAAAGGCTGCCCCGAAGAAAGCGGCTCCCAAGAAGGAAACCGCTGCCAAAAAGGCACCTGCCAAGAAAGCTGCGCCAAAAAAGGCAGCCGCAAAGAAAACCGAGGAGTAATCTAGATGGCACATAAGAAAGCTGGCGGTTCATCCCGCAACGGTCGCGACTCGGCCGGTCGTCGCCTGGGCATCAAGAAATATGGTGGCGAGAAGGTTATCCCGGGCAACATCATTCTGCGCCAGCGCGGCACCAAATGGTACCCGGGCGAGAATGTTGGCATGGGCAAGGATCACACCATCTTCGCCGTTACCGACGGTAATGTGAAATTTACCAAGAAAAGTGGCGGAAAGATCTATGTATCCGTGGAGCAGCAGGCGTAACGCCAGCCGCAACCGGTTAAAGGATTTGAAGAAGGGGAATGGTCCGGCCATTCCCCTTTTTTATTTGACCCGAGGCAATGTGGGCCGCTGGCGGAATTTGATACAGGCAACATTATTATGAAATTTCTCGATCAGGCAAAAGTGTACCTTCGCTCCGGCAACGGCGGTCCGGGTGCGCTCAGTTTCCGACGTGAAAAATTTATTGAGTTCGGTGGACCGAACGGCGGAGACGGCGGGCGGGGAGGATCTGTCGTCATTGAATGCGTCGAGGGCCTGAACACACTGATCGACTATCGCTATCAACAGCATTTCAAGGCGAAGAACGGTGGCCACGGCATGGGTCGCGACCGGACCGGCGCCGCTGCGGACGATATAGTCCTGAAAGTTCCTGTCGGCACGCAGGTGCTTGAGGAAGATAATGAAACGCTGATTGCCGATTTCACGGAGGTCGGCCAGCGAATAGTGCTTTGCAAAGGCGGCGACGGCGGGCGGGGCAACGCTGCCTTCAAAACTGCGACCAACCGCGCGCCGCGGAAGGTCGAACCCGGCTGGCCCGGCGAGGAGCGCTGGATATGGCTGCGGCTCAAGCTGATTGCCGATGTTGGACTGGTCGGGCTTCCCAACGCCGGAAAATCCACTTTCCTCAGCGTGACCAGCCGGGCGAAACCGAAGATTGCCGACTATCCGTTCACCACGCTGGTGCCGCAGCTCGGCGTCGTCGCCGTCGGCGAGCGGGAGTTTGTGCTGGCCGATATTCCCGGGCTGATCGAGGGGGCCTTCGAAGGCGTCGGTCTGGGCCACCGGTTTCTCGGGCATGTCGAAAGATGCCGTGTTCTGTTGCATCTGATCGACGCGACGGAGGAGAACGTCGTCGATAATTATCAGACGATCAGGAACGAACTCGCCGCCTATGATGACGGGCTGGCGCAAAAGCCGGAGATTATTGCCCTTAACAAGATCGACTCCGTAACCGAAGAGGAACTTGAAGAAAAGGTCAAGGCAATCAAGAAGGCGTCGGGGAAGACGGCTCATGTGATTTCGGCCGTGATCGGTGAAAATGTCGAACCTCTCCTCTATGCGCTGCTGAAGGTCGTGGATGACAGCAAGGCGGACGAGCAGGCGGAAATGGAAGCGGAAGAACGAAAGCAAGCCGGAGAAGACGCGACGACATGGCGCCCCTGATAAACAGATTTACCCGCGCCAAGCGCGTTGTTGTGAAGATCGGCTCGTCCCTGCTGGTGGATAGCGCCACCGGAAAACTGCGCCGTGATTGGCTCATTGCCCTCGGACAGGACATTGCCGCCATGCGCCGGCGCGGTCAGGAAGTGCTGGTCGTTTCCAGCGGGTCGATTGCCATGGGCCGCCACGCATTGGGCCTCAAGAACGGCCCCTTGCGCCTTGAGGAAAGTCAGGCGGCGGCGGCGGCAGGACAAATCCAGCTCGCCCATGCCTATCAGGAGATACTGGCGCTTGAAAAAATCCAGGTGGCCCAAATCCTCCTGACGCCCGGGGATACGGAAGAACGGCGCCGGTATTTAAATGCGCGCAGCACGATCACCACCCTTCTCTCGCTCGGCGCCCTGCCTGTCGTGAATGAGAACGATACGGTCGCCACAAGCGAGATACGATATGGCGACAATGATCGCCTCGCCGCCCGTGTCGCCCAAATGATTTCCGCAGACTGCCTTGTCCTCCTCAGCGATGTGGACGGACTTTACACGGCGGATCCCAAGGCCTCAGAGGGCGCGACCCTTATCCGCGAAGTGAAAGATCTCAGCAGCGACATCCTCGCTATGGCCAGCAAGACAAAAACCGACGTCGGCCGGGGCGGCATGGAGACAAAACTGAAGGCCGCGCAGATCGCGATGGCGGCCGGTTGCAACATGTTCATTTCCAGCGGCACGGTTCTGCATCCGTTAATGGCCCTGGAGGAGGGCGCAAATGCGACCTGCTTCATCGCCCGCGAGACGCCCCGCAAGGCGCGCAAGAAATGGATCGCCGCCAGCCTTTCTTCACGGGGGCGGCTGATTATCGACAAGGGCGCGGAAAAAGCTCTCAAGTCCGGGAAAAGTCTCTTGCCCGCAGGCGTCACGAAAGTAGAGGGACCGTTTGAACGCGGCGACCTTGTCACCGTCGTCAATACGGACGGCGTCGAGCTTGGACGCGGCCTTACCGCCTATTCCTCGGAAGATGCGGAATGCATCATTGGCCATAAAAGTGGTGAGATTGCCGAAATTCTCGGCTATTCTGGCCGCGACGAGATGATTCACCGGGATGAACTTGCCTTAAACTAATCCGATAATAACGGGAATACCAAGATGACAGCACAGCCTCAAATCAGCACAAGCGGCGACATCGCCGCAATGATGAAAGAACTGGGTCGCGGTGCGCGGAAAGCCGCGAAAATACTGTCACTGGCCCCAACCGACGCCAAAAACAAGGCCCTTCGTGAGGCTGCCCAGGCCCTCCGTGCCCGCAACGACGAGATATTGGCGGCAAATGCGAAGGATATGGCTGCGGCGCGCGCTAAGAGCATCTCGGCCGCCCTTCTGGATCGGCTGGAGCTTAACGACGCCCGGGTTGAGTCGATGGCATCAGGTCTCGACGCCATCGCGGAATTGAAAGATCCTGTCGGCGATATTATTGCCGAATGGGACCGACCCAACGGGCTGCGAATTTCAAGGGTTCGCGTTCCCCTGGGTGTTATCGGGATCATCTATGAATCCCGGCCCAATGTAACGGCAGACGCTGGCAGCCTTTGCCTGAAGGCGGGAAATGCCTGCATCTTGCGCGGCGGATCGGAAAGCTATCATTCCAGCCGCGCCATCTGGTCTTGCCTGCAGCAGGGACTGTCCGCCGCCGGCCTGCCGGTCGAGGCCATCCAAATGATACCGACAACGGATCGCAACGCCGTTGGTGAATTGCTGACAATGTCCGACGATGTCGATGTCATCGTGCCCCGGGGTGGCCGCAACCTGATCGAGCGAGTCCAACGGGAAAGTCGTATTCCGGTGTTCTCTCACCTGGACGGCCTTGTTCATATATATATCGACGAAAAAGCCGACGCCGAGAAGGCCCGGGATATTGTTTTTAATTCCAAGATGCGGCGGGTAAGCATTTGCGGCGCGCTTGAAACGCTGCTGGTCAACCGGACGGTCGCCGATACGGTGCTTCCCGGCATTCTGGACGATCTGATCACGGCGGGATGCGAGATCCGCGGCGACACGTCCGTGCAGACGCTGGATGCCCGCATCAAGCCCGCCACGGAAGAGGACTGGCGGACGGAATATCTGGAACCCATCCTATCCGTACGCATTGTCGACGATCTGCGGGCCGCCATTGACCATATCGAATTTTACGGCTCTCATCATACGGATTGCATTATCACCGAAGATCAGAAGGCAGCCGCCACCTTCATGCGGGAAGTGGACAGCGCGATCGTGCTTCACAATGCCTCAACCCAGTTTGCCGACGGTGGCGAGTTTGGCATGGGCGCCGAAATCGGAATTTCCACAGGGAAAATGCATGCCCGCGGCCCGGTCGGCGTCGAGCAACTCACCAGTTTTAAATATGTCGTCAAAGGTAACGGCCAGACCCGGCCCTGACCTGTCATGAGGGGACGTAAAATCGGCCTACTGGGCGGCTCCTTCAATCCGGCCCATGACGGGCACCGGCGGATCAGCCTTGCCGCGATCCGGTTGCTTGATCTTGACGAAATCTGGTGGCTGGTCTCGCCGCAAAATCCGTTAAAGCCCAAGGAAGGCATGGCGGAATTCGAAAATCGCATCTTGGCGGCAAGGAAAATCGCCCGTAATCCCAGAATAAAGGTTTCGGATTTTGAAGCGCGCATTGGCGAACAACGGACGGCCCGCACCCTTGCTGCCCTCAAAGTGACTTATCCGCAACATAGATTCGTCTGGCTAATGGGGGCGGACAACCTGGTGCAGCTTCCCAAATGGCAGCAGTGGGAACGGATAATGGCGCTCGTACCCATCGCCATTTTCAACCGACCCGGCTATACCTACAAGGCCTTGAACGGTAAGGCCGCCATCAAGTATCGAAAAAGTCGCATTATCGGCCATGCATCAGACCGAAAGCGCCGCAATCTGGCCACCCTGACGCCCCCCGCATGGACCTTTTTGCCGGAAACGACCATAAAGCTTAGCAGCACGCAAATAAGAAATTATCGTGACACTGAAGGAAATACTTGCTCTTAAGCCTAAAAATTCCCAAATTAGGTGTGTGAGGACGAAATATGATCACTTACTATTTGGAGAATAATTGATCCCTATTATGAAAGCTAACAAAGCTGTAGTTGCTAAGCTCCGCGATCTCGTTGAAAAAACACTGAATGACGACAAAGCGGAAGATCTCGTCTCTATCGACCTTGCCGGAAAAACCTCCTTCGCTGATTTCATGATTATTGCCAACGGCCGCTCCTCCCGTCAGGTGGCGGCGATGGCTGATCATTTGAAAGATAGTATCAAGGAAGCGGGATTCGGTGCGGTCCGGATGGAGGGACAAACCGGAGGGGACTGGATTCTGGTCGACGCCGGCGATGTGATTGTTCATCTCTTCCGGCCGGAAGTTCGGAATTTCTATAACCTGGAGAAAATCTGGGCCCCGAACATTCCGATGGAAATGATTAACTGACCTCCCGCAAGGGCTTGGGCTTCTATATTTGAAGGACTGGTGGATGCGCCTTGTTATTGCCAGCGTCGGCAGATTTCGGGGCGGCCCACTGCAGGCGATTTATTCGGATTATGCAGGCCGCCTGCCCTGGCCGATTGACCTCAAGGAAGTCGAGGAAAAGAAACCGCTGAAAGGCGAAAAACGCAAAGCCCGCGAAGCCGCCCTTCTGATGGACGCCGTTCCTGAAGGGGCCATCCTGATTGCCCTTGATGAAAAGGGCAAAAGCATGACAAGCCCGGAATTCGCGACGATGCTCGGTCATTTTGCCGACGATGGCGTACCGACGGTCGCCTTTCTGATTGGCGGGGCCGACGGCCATAGTCAGGAGACACTGACAAAGGCGGACAGGCTGCTATCACTCGGTCCCATGACATGGCCTCATTTGATGGTTCGCGGCCTGCTGGCGGAGCAGCTTTACAGGGCGTCGTCGATTTTGGCGAACCATCCGTATCATCGCGCATGATAATAATGGAATCTTAAGTTTAACGGCATTATAAAGGCGATTATGAAAATCCATCCCGATCATTCCAGGAACCCGCGTCCCGTCGTTCTTTGTATTCTCGACGGCTGGGGCCACAGTGAAAGTGGCATCGACAGCGCAATTGCCGCCGCGAAAACCCCGAACTGGGATCACATGCTGGCGACGCGCCCGCATAGCCTGCTCAGCACCTCCGGCGCCGACGTCGGGCTTCCGGACGGGCAGATGGGCAATTCCGAGGTCGGCCATATGACCATCGGGAGCGGCCGCATCATCCTGCAGGATCTGCCGCGAATAAACAGGGAAATTGAAACCGGAGAACTTGCCGGAAATCCCGAATTGCTGGACGTCATCGCCAAGCTGAAAACCTCCGGCGGCAGCTGCCATATTGCCGGCCTGCTGTCTCCCGGTGGCGTCCATTCGCATCAGGATCATATGGCCGCGCTCGCCAAGATCATGGATGACGCCGGCATAGAGACCCATATTCACGGCTTTATGGATGGCCGCGACACGCCGCCGACAAGCGGTGCAACATATATCCGGGATTTCGGCAATAAAATCAACGCACTCGGGAAGAGCCACGTAGCGACCCTCGTCGGACGCTATTTTGCAATGGACCGCGATACCAACTGGGACCGCGTCGAGACAGCCTATGATGCTATTTTCGGCGCCGACGGCATACCGTTCACTGATCCGGTCGCGGCGCTCGAGGCCGCCTATGCGAAGGGCGAAACGGATGAGTTCATCAAACCCCTCGTTGCGGACGGATATTCGGGGGTCAAAGATGGCGACGCCTTTATCATGGCGAATTTCCGCGCCGACCGGGCCCGCGAGATTTTGACGGCAATCACTGACAACGGATTTACGAGGTTTGACCGCAAGAAACGTCCCGAACTTGTTGTGGTAAAGGGAATGGTCGAATATTCCTCGGAACTGGCAAAGTCCATTCCGGCCCTGTTCCCGCCGGTCGACGTTCGACATACCCTGGGAGAAGTGGTTGCAAGTGCGGGAAAGACGCAGCTCCGGATTGCGGAAACGGAGAAATACGCTCATGTCACCTTCTTTCTGAATGGCGGAGAAGAAAAGGTCTATCAAGGCGAGGAGCGTATACTCGTCCCAAGTCCGAAAGTCGCGACCTATGATCTGAAGCCGGAAATGTCCGCATTTGAAGTGTTGGATGAACTCACGAAGGCGGTGGACGCGCAAAAATTTGACATGATTGTCGTCAATTTTGCCAATCCGGACATGGTCGGTCATACCGGTGTCATGGAGGCGGCGATCAAGGCTGTTGAAGTCATCGACGAATGCATAGGCAAGCTGTCCAATGCCGTTGAAAAAGCAGGCGGGGCGATGCTGATAACGGCGGATCATGGCAATATCGAGTTGATGCGCGATCCCGAAACCCATGCGCCTTATACCTCGCATACGACCAATCTCGTGCCCCTCGTTCTGACGGTGGGCGCGGAAAATGTCTGGCTTGGCAACGGGACCCTGGCGGATCTGGCGCCGACGGTACTCACCCTGATGGGCCTGGACATCCCGTCGGAAATGACAGGTGCATGCCTGATTAAGGAACGGGAGGGGCTGGAAAACGACCGTGTTGCGTCCTGAGTTCAGTAATCTGCGTTTGCATCGGTTTTCCCGGCCACTTGCCTGTGGCATGCTGTGGCTATCACTGGCTGTTTCAACGCCCGCCATTGCCGCAACACCGGATGAAGAGCTCAGGGCCTTGCGCGAAGCCCTGGCGGCATCGGAAAGCCGCACGGAGACCTTTTCCGCACAGCTCGAGAATCTTGATGGTGAAATCAAGGCCGTTAAACGAAAGCTCGTCAAGGCGGCCGGCACCCTCACCGCTTTGGATCAAAAACTTGTCGCGGTCGAACGACGTCTTGATGAAATCCGGCAGGTGGAGGATGACACGCTCGCCGATCTCGAAAAGCGAAACGCCGATCTCGCGGTGACCCTTTCCGCCCTGATCAACCTCAGCCGTCAACCCGAAGGCACACTGATCGGCAATCCGGCGGGCCTTGTGGAAAGCCTCCGCGCCTCGTCCCTTCTTCAGTCCATCCTTCCGAAGCTGAAGAAAGATGCAGATCAGCTGTCGGAGCAGCTCGATACGCTTGCCAGCCTTAGGGCGCAATATGCTACCGAACGCGAAGAGTTCAATGCGCTTCGCGACGAACGTATTGCGGAACAGGAAATGCTAGACAAACTGCTCGCCGAAAAACGCCGGGCACAGGAAAGGGTCATGGCGGCCAGCCAAACGGAACAAAAGCGGCTTGAAAAGCTGACCGCTGACGTCAAGGACACCACCGCATTGATCTCGCGCCTGGAAGAAGACAAGGCCCGGCAGCTGGCCGAGGAAAAGAGCCGGCTAGAGCGTGAAATCGCGGAAAAACAGCGTCAGGCGCAAAAGGCAAAGGCGGCGGAGGGAAAAGCCAAGATCGATCTGAAACCGCCGGTAATCAAGGAAGCGCCACGCAGGCTCGCAAGTCTCGGCGCGACACGACATTTCATGGACGCCAAAGGAATGCTTCCGCTTCCCGTCGGCGGCCGGATCGTTACGAATTACGATGAGAGCGACAACGTCGGCCACAAAAAAGGGATAGTCATCGAAACACGGCCCAACGCCGCGGTTATTTCGCCCTTCGACGGCCAGATTGCCTTTGCCGGACCGTTCCGGCATTATGGCTTACTACTGATAATCGATCATGGGGATGGGTTTCATACGTTGCTCGCGGGCATGGGATCGATCGACGGAACTGTCGGCCAGCTCCTGCTTGCAGGGGAGCCTGTGGGGCAAATGAAAAATAGTAGCAAAGAAAAACCAAAGCTCTATATGGAGCTTAGAAACAACGGCGCGCCCATTGACCCGATGCCCTGGTTGATGGCTGAGAACGGAAAGGTTAGCGGATAATGAGACATGTTGTAACAGGTGTACTGGCAACGGCGGTTGTGTTGCTGTCGATTGTCATTATTGCGACACCGGACGACCGGGTGGAGGCAAGCTCCGAAACCTATCGTCAATTGAACCTGTTTGGCGATGTTTTCGCGAAGATCCGCGAGGATTATGTTGAGGAAGTTGATGACGAGAAGCTTATCGAGGCAGCGATCAATGGCATGCTGAGCTCTCTCGATCCGCATTCAAGCTACCTCAACCCGAAAAATTATGACGGTATGAAGGTGCAGACGCGCGGCAAATTCGGCGGGCTCGGGATTGAAGTGACCATGGAAAATGGTCTGGTCAAGGTCGTTGCGCCAATCGATGACACCCCGGCTGCGAAGGCTGGCATTCTCGCCGGTGATTTCATCACCCATCTTGATGATGAGCCCGTTCTGGGACTGACCCTTGCCGAGGCGGTCGAGAAGATGCGCGGTCTGGTCGATACGGACCTCAAGCTCACCATCCGCCGCGCTGGCGAGAAAGAACCCATGGTCTTGACCCTGACGCGCGCCATTATCACCGTGCAGTCGGTCCGGGGTCGCCTTGAAGGCGATGATATACTGTATGTCCGTATCTCGAGTTTTACCGAGCAGACGGACAGCGGGCTTCGCAAGACGATCGAAAAGCTGAAAGCGGAAGCGGGAGATGATTACAAGGGCCTCATTCTCGATCTTCGCAACAATCCCGGCGGCCTCCTCGATCAGGCGATTGCCGTATCGGATGATTTCCTTGAAAAAGGTGAAATCGTCTCGACCCGCGGACGCAAGGCGGACGACGCGCAGCGCTATAATGCAAAGCCGGACGATATCATCGACGGCAAGCCGATCATCGTACTGATCAACGGAGGCTCCGCCAGTGCGTCGGAAATCGTTGCCGGCGCGCTGCAGGATCATGGCCGCGCAGTCATCCTCGGCACCAAGAGCTTTGGCAAAGGATCGGTTCAGACCATCGTTCCCCTGCAGGGTAACGGTGCCATGCGCATGACGACGGCCCGCTACTATACCCCATCCGGCACGTCCATTCAGGCAAAAGGAATTGTTCCGGACATCGAAGTCGAGCAAGCGAAGCTCGAGGTGCTGGAGCCGGTTGGTGGCCGTTCGGAAGCGGATCTGCGTAACCATCTTGAAAATGGTGAGGAGTCTGACGCCTCCAAAGCGGATGCCAATGATCAGAAAAAGGGCAAGGAAGTTCAAGATTATCAGCTTCTTCGCGCCAAGGACCTGCTGAAAGGTGTCTGGCTTTTTGCCAAGAAGGATGCCAAATAGTCTGAATTGTCGCATTTGACCTTCCGGCGGCGCAATTCAGGCGTCTTAGTACCGACCGTCGGAAGGCCCGTTTATATCGGCCGATTACCTTGGGAACTCTGAACAAAGACCGCCTTGAGAAACCGACGCCCGACAACAGGGTGTCGGTTTTATTCATTCTGTCTTTGGCCCTCGTGCTCGCCATTATCGGCGTTAGCAGCTGGAGCTATTTCGGATCCCAGTCTGAACGCTCTCCCGTCCATGTCACCGCCAGTACGGCAATTCCGGCACCCGAAGAGATTCCGCCGGCGAATAACGAGGGTGTTCAGGACGTCTTCAAGGAGCCGGACGCGCCGCCACCAATTCCGGCCACCCCTCCCCTCATATCTCCGCCACCGGTCAGCGCGACAGCGGATGACACAACAGAATTGGAGTCTGGTGCCGTTTCTGGAGAAGCGCCCGCAAAAGAAGCCGCCGCTTCGGTGACACTGCAGCCCCCTGCCGCGGAGCCAATGGCCACGCAGGAACGCCCCTCCGTTGCCGAACTACCGGAAAGCGACGCGGCATCGGATCGCGAGGAGTCGCGTGAGCTCATGAATGAGGAACTGCCAGACTCTTCGGAAACCGACCTCAAGATACTTGAATTCCCCGCCGACGACTTGAAGGAGCAACCTGTGGCGGACCCACCGCCTCAGGAAGCAGAGCCGAAACCTGCCCCGGAAGAAGAGAGCACGGTCATAGCGCCCGCACTGGAACCTGTGCCTGACGTCGCGACAGATGCCGCTAGCGAAGTAAGCGATGCTATCGCCGCGGCGCCGGTCGACGCGACCCCGGCCTCAGAGACCGCAGAGCAATCTGGCGAAACAGCGGTTGAACCGGTGGAGGATGCTACGGCCGCCCCAGCGGACACAAGCACCAGTGCCCCTGTTTTGGAAATAGGCCCTGCTCCTCAACCGATGCCGGAAATGCCGGCGGAGACCCAGCCGGAAATAAACGCCGACGCGGAGAATAGTCAGGGCATTGACCCGGCGCCGCCATGGAAAGAATTTGCCGCGGCGTTCACTGCGCCGGAAAACCTCCCGCGCATCGCGATTGTCATCAGCGAAGCCGGCATGAATTCCGAAAAAACGCGGATGGCCATCAACAATCTGCCCGCTGCCATCACACTCGGGTTTAATCCTTACGGCGACAATCTCCAGCTCCTCGTCGACGAGGCGCGGCAGGCCGGGCATGAAGTGCTGCTGCAGGTGCCAATGGAGCCATTCGGCTATCCGGCGATTGACCCTGGACCGCAGGCGTTGAGGACGGACCTCACCGATACGGAAAATCTCGCCCGGCTGGAGTGGACCTTAAACCGGATTACCGGATATGCCGGACTCACCAATCAAATGGGATCGAAATTCACGGCGACGGCCGAGGCGCTCCGTCCGGCCTTTGACCTCATCAGGGAAAAAGGCCTCCTCTATCTCGACAGTCGAACCGCCAGTAACAGTGTTGCGGCGGCAATTGCCGCCGAGCTTGAAATACCGGTTGCGATCAACAACCGTTTTCTTGATCATAAGGCGGATGGCGACGTTATTGATGCGCGATTGCAGGAATTGGAAGAAATTGCGCGAAGAACCGGGTCAGCGATTGGCATCGCCTACCCTCACGAGGAAACATTCCGGCATCTCGCGGATTGGGCCAAGACGCTAGAGGAAAAAGGCCTCGCGCTGGCGCCGGTGTCGGCACTAGTCAACAGGCAGGAAATTAGATGAGCAAAACAGCATCCCGTGAAGATCTCCCGTACCGACCCTGCGCCGGCATGATGGTCCTGAACAGAGAGGGCAAGGTTTTTGTTGGCCGCCGCATTGACATGGTCAGCGAGCATTGGCAAATGCCACAAGGCGGCATTGATGAAAATGAAGACCCTATCGACGCCGCAGTCCGTGAACTTGAAGAAGAAATAGGCACGCGGAATGTCGAGCTTGTCCACGCGCTCGACGAATGGCTGATCTACGACCTGCCGGAAGACCTGATCGGCAAGATTTGGAAGGGAAAATATCGCGGTCAAAAACAAAAATGGTTTTTATTCCGGTTTTTGGGCGCGGACGACGACATAAATCTCCTCACCGAGCACCCGGAGTTCTCAGAGTGGAAATGGGCGGAGTTCGCGGAACTGCCGCAGTTAATCGTCCCTTTCAAACGTGATCTATATGAGACAATTTTACAAAAATTCGCGCCTTACGTCTGAGTGATCGATCAAAGTTCGACGGGCGTAGCCACAATTTGTAGTAAAAAAAATAATATTTTGGCGAAAATTACCAATATCTAGTATTTAATTTCGAGCATCAGAAATCATCGCTAATCTGGTTGTCTTTCCATTTGCGATCCGCTTATAATCTTAACAAGTCGTTAATCGTAAATAATTGCCTATAGTTAATATCTATGGTTAATTTTTTGAGACAGAGGAATCACAGCGCATTTGTTCTTTGCACCATTAAATAAAATTGATAAATTTTAATGGCTTGCAAAAAAATTGCACTACCAGTAGTTTTTTATAAATCAGATTAGTAATCGTTTAGTGAGCGTAATATGAAACATTATGAGGAGCTTACCGGAGGAGAGGGTAGACGCGTTTTCTACCGCGCTGAACGGTTTAATGCCAAAACCTTGATGAGCAGTATTGCGCCGATCGTCAAGGTCGATGATAAATCCTTTGATCTCTTTGACATCAGCATGAGTGGCATAAGCTTCGTGAGCCCGCAGAACTTCTCGTGGCTCGAAGAGATGAACAAGGATGTTCCGTTGAAGCTGAGCCTTGGAGCGACGGAGATTTTTGCGGGCAACGGCAAAATCCGCCGGATCGAACCCCACGAGAACCAGCATAAAGTCGCCATTGAACTGACCAAGGGGTTTCTTGATATCAAGAAAATCCTCGACCAGCATGACGACCTTGCACTACAGCAGGCTGTCACCGGCGGTCTTGCGGATCAGTCGCATCTGGTACCTGCCGCGTATAAGGAAGCCATTGGCGATGCTGTCTATATGCTGCGCTCCATTCATAAAGTGCTCGACAAGGTCGAAAAAGACCTCAACCGCGACGACTCCCGCCGCGAAGAACGGATAAAGGATATCATCCTTGCCTGCGAGACGAAGGCACTCGCCCGCTGGAGAGAAATCTCAAAAAAATGTCATAAGATCACCCAGGCCCTCGGTGATGACGAAGACGCAATCGCCGCGACAAAAAGATATACCGAACTGGTACTGACGCCCGAACTTTTGGAGGGCGCGAGCTGGCACCGGGCATATATGAAGCCATTGGGCTATCCGGGCGACTACCAGGTTATGAATTACGCCTATAACCTCACTCTGGAGGGGGATACGGCCTACGCTAAATTCTGCCACCGTCTCGGCACATCAACGGGAGAGTTTATTGCAACCCGTATGACCATGACGAAACAGGCCATCGCCAATTTAAGTGCCAAGGCGGCAAGGAAAGGTCAGACCCATTTCAAGGTCGCAAGTCTTGGCTGCGGCCCCGCACAGGAGGTTGCAAACTTTCTGAAGTCGACGACGCTACCGCTGGCAATGGAATTCACCCTGATCGATCAGGATCATGACGCTCTTTCCTATGCCTATAACAGCACCTACCCGCAGGTCGCGCGGCTGGACGGTATTGCGTCCGTCAAATGCCTGCATGCAACGTTCCTCGAGTTTCTGGCAACCGGTAAATTGTTCCGCAAGCTGGAAAAGCAGGATCTGATTTATGCGGTCGGCCTCGCAGACTACCTCGGCACGAAACGGGCAACGAAGATGGTAAACGACCTTTACAGCAATCTCGCGCCCGGTGGAACCTTGATCATCGGCTGTATGCGAACCTCGGAGATAAGCCTTGAATGGCAGGTCGAATATGTCGTGGACTGGACACTCGTTCACCGCGATGAAAAGGAAATGTTTGAACTCGCCCGGGATATCGAGCCGGAAGCGAAACGCGATGTGACCGTCGACTCAACGGGTCACTGTCACCTTCTGACCCTTACCAAGCCCGAGTAAAATACATCGGCTTATTTTGGGCATGTCGGCAACACGGCGTTATCCCCGCGCGCGTACTTGTTTGTCCTCACCATCATTTAAACGGCTAGTCAAGCGTTCTTTCGGGAACTCGACGATTGCGACCGTACCCTCGCCAAGTTTACTGTCGAGGGTAATGGTTCCACTGTGAAGTTCCATGATGTTCTTGGTAAGCGGCAGGCCGAGTCCCGTGCCCTCATAGTTTCGTGCCATTGAACTTTCGATTTGAACGAACGGGTCAAAAACCTTCTCGATATTTTCCGGATCGATCCCGATGCCGGTGTCCTTGATCTTGATTTTGAGATTACCGCTCGTCATTTCTTCGAAACTGATGCTTACCGCGCCGCCCTTATGGGTGAACTTCACCGCGTTGGAAAACAGGTTGAGGAATACCTGCGCCAGCAGACGCGGGTCGCCGATCATGTGATAGTCATACCCCGGCACATCGAAGGCGAGGCGAACCCCTCTCTCGGCGGCATGATCGCGGATGATGCGCAGGGTCGAGTTGACGATATCTACGATCGAAACCTCTTCCTCCTGCAATATAAGCTTGCCGGCCTCCGCCTTGGACAGATCGAGAATGTCATTGATGATACTAAGAAGGTGCTGGCCGCTGACATTAATGTCCTTCGAATATTCCTTGTATTGTTCCTTGCCCAGAGGGCCGAACATTTCCTTCTCGAGAATCTCGGAGAAACCAATAATGGCGTTAAGCGGCGTGCGCAGCTCATGCGACATGATGGCGAGAAATTCGGATTTCGAATGGTTCGCGGCCTGGGCCTTTTCCGCCAGAATATCACTCTTCACCCGCTCCTCATCAAGCGTCTTCATGTTGATAAAGTCACGCCGTTGCGCCAGTTCCTGGAAATAGGCGGCGAACACGCCCATCCCGGCCGCGGTGATCAGGAAGGAATCATTTGCCATCAGGATCAACGGCGGAATCGGATTAATCCAGATCGCGGAGATATGATAGACGATAACAAGAAAAGCCGTTACCGAAGTTGCATACAGAAAGCGAGTCGGTGGCAAGCAACAACAAAATATGATCAGGGGGGTGAGGCCCGCATAGTAAAGATAGCTTCCCGGTTGGTCGGCGATCGCCGTCATGACGATGATGCTCAGTCCGGATGCCAGCATGCAAAAGGCGGCGCCCGGCTGTGCGACGATGGAATAATATTTCGTATAGGTCAGCGCGAAAGTGATCAGAAAAATCGGCAATGCAATGCAAAACCGGATAAAAAGCGCAATTTCGAAGACTTCCGGGATGACATAATAGTCAAGAACAGAGAAGCAGCCGTAAATAACGACTGCAGAAAATAACGAAAGCCGCATCACGACGAGGGACCGCCCGATTGCGGCATCATTATAGGCGCCTTCGACGTCGCGGTCCACGAAACGCAACGAGAATCTGTTTAACTCCGTACCATTCAGTACAGATTCAATCGTTCTCAATTGTCCCAAAAATTGCAACTTCGCCGCCAATCCTATTCGCGCATACAAAATTCTTAGAAAAAATATACTAAATGGTGGTTAATTTTATCTTAACAACAGAGCGACGCAGCGGCTAAGTATTTATACAATCTGTACTTATTTCTAATAGGATTTAATACTACTTTATGGATCCTTTTTTACTCTGCCGGAGATATATTTAGGAACCCATTTAGGGTGGTAAAAAGATGTTTCCTTCTCCACCAAATGAACAATCCGGTAGAAATTTTCGATAATCTCCGTGGAGGAAGATCCCATTATAATACTTTTGAGAATATTTTTGAGTTTCAGACCGACAGGCTTTTTCCCGGCGGTTTCCGGGTATCTGAAATCCTGGCCAAGCGCGAGATCCCAGGGCGTGGCGAATATTCTCCGGAGCGCTTTAAAGTAAGTCTCGGTAAGATCTTGAAGGCTTTCCGGGTCGTCAAAATTTGTCGTTTTCGCATATTTTGCCAAGGCCGCAACGGATAATGCGGCGACGCTCATCCCCTGACCAAACAGAGGATTGAGGCTCGCGTTTGTATCGCCCACCGGCACGATGCCAAGCGGAAAATCGGGCAGCTCATCATAATGGCGCCATTGTCCATGCGGGAATTTATGCAACCTGATATCACTGAGTATCCGCGCATTCTTGACCGCCTCATAGATGTCGGGCTGTGGAAGCGACTTCGCGAAATCCAAAAAACCTTTGATGTCCGCAGGCGGGTGGTCGTTATGATAGCCGGCAAGGGTCAATAGCCATTTACCCTGTTCGACCTGCACAAGCGTCGAGCCGCGAACCTCCGCCGGTCCTTTCGGATAGATCAGGATGCTCTTCCAGTCCCGCGGTTCGTCCGGAAGTTCCATAAAACAGCTGGCATAGCCGAGATCGACCTTCACATGGTCTTCCGGCACATCCCCAAATCCTTCCCTCTTCAACCAGCGCGGAAAGAAACTGCCTCGACCCATCGCATCGACAAAGAAATCGCCCGCAACCGTCTCGTCCTCACCATTTCGATTGCGGACAACTGCGGCGATTATCTTTCGCCGGTTGTCATCGAGCGCGAAATCCTCCACACGGCATTGATCGAGGATTTCGATATTCGGCTGCGCGGCCACCTCTTCGCGAATACATGTCTCAAGAAGTGGTCGGGATTGAAAGTAAATCACCAGCGAGCCGTCAAACCGCGGCATCCATTTTTTATTGATGTACCAGCGGACTTCATTGCAAAAGTTGCAAGAGACGGCCCCGGCCTGCGCAAGATGCTCGGGCAGACCGGGAAATAATTCGGTGAAGGCATCCCCTCCGCCCTTGAGCAATCCATGCACATGATTGGCCTGCGGCGTTCCCTTGCGCGCCGCGACGCCACTTTCTATCTGATCCGATTCCAGGACCAGCACCCGGTCAAAAGATTTTGCGAGCGCCCTCGCTGTGGCCAGTCCGGCGATACTCCCACCGGCAATGATCGCGGTTTTCGTCATTACGCATGTTTACTTTTACAATTTAAACCGATCACAGCCTACGTCATCAGCCAGAAATTAGAAACAGCTTTGGCTGATGGACATAAAACAAAGGAGCCCGTAGGCTCCTTTAGCATCTTGAAATCTGAATAGGGATCAGTTCATCGCATCGAGAAGCTGCTGCAGATGATCACGATTTTCCGCGGCGCGGCGGCGGGTTTCGTCATCCTTTGCGTCTTCTTCGTCTTCGCGGGCGTCCTGGATGCGCTGTTCCAGATTGGCGCGATCGAGATCGGCCACATAAACCGCCTCCTCCGCCAGAACAGTCAGCTTGTCATTGGAAATCTCGGCAAATCCGCCATTGACGAATATGCGTTCCTTTTCCTTGTCTCCCTCATAAATGCTGATAACACCGGGGCGCAGCGATGAGGTGACGGGTGAATGACCGGCGAGAACGCCGAAATCTCCTTCGGCGCCCGGCAGCACAACCATTTCAAACTCATCCGAAAGCAGCAGCTTTTCGGGTGATACCAGATCCATGGTGATCATGTCGGCCATTTCAATACTCCTTCAGGTCGCGATGATTAGGCCGCTTCCGCAGCCAGCTTCTTCGCTTTTTCGAGCACTTCGTCGATACCGCCACACATATAGAAGGCGGCCTCGGGAAGTTCGTCATACTCACCCGCGACGATCTTCTCGAATGCATCGAGCGTATCTTCGAGCTTCACGAATTTACCGGGAGATCCGGTAAAGACTTCAGCCACATGGAACGGCTGGCTGAGGAAGCGCTGAATCTTACGTGCGCGGGCAACGATGAGCTTGTCCTCTTCCGAGAGCTCGTCCATACCCAGAATGGCGATAATATCCTGCAGTGACTTATAGGTTTGCAGTGTTTCCTGCACCTCACGAGCGATCGCATAGTGACGCTCTCCGACAACCGCCGGATCCAGCATACGGGAGGTGGAGTCGAGCGGATCCACAGCCGGGTAAATCCCAAGTTCCGCAATCTGGCGTGACAGAACGGTGGTCGCGTCCAGATGGGCAAACGAAGTTGCCGGCGCCGGGTCGGTCAAGTCGTCGGCCGGAACGTAAATGGCCTGAACCGATGTGATAGAGCCCTTGTTGGTGGAGGTAATACGTTCCTGGAGCGCACCCATATCGGTCGCGAGTGTCGGCTGATACCCCACAGCGGACGGAATACGACCCAAGAGGGCGGACACTTCCGAACCGGCCTGCGTAAAGCGGAAGATGTTATCGATAAAGAACAGCACGTCCTGGCCCTCGACGTCACGGAAATATTCCGCCTGTGTCAGACCGGACAGGGCCACACGCATACGGGCTCCGGGAGGCTCGTTCATCTGGCCATACACAAGTGCCACTTTCGACTTGTCGCCTTCAAGGTCGATAATACCGCCTTCGATCATTTCGTAGTAAAGGTCGTTACCTTCACGGGTACGTTCACCGACACCGGCAAACACCGAATACCCGCCATGGCCCATGGCAACGTTGTTGATCAGTTCCATGATAAGAACCGTCTTGCCAACACCGGCGCCGCCGAACAGGCCAATCTTACCGCCCTTGGCGTAAGGCGCGAGAAGGTCAACAACCTTAATACCGGTAACGAGAATTTCCGCGTCCGTGGACTGATCGGCAAAGTCAGGAGCCGGCGCATGGATTGGCGCGGATTTATCGGTCTTGATCGGGCCCCGTTCATCCACAGCCTCGCCAACCACGTTCATGATGCGGCCGAGCGTTTCCGGCCCCACAGGCATGCGGATGGCATCGCCTGTATCCGTGACTTCCTGCCCACGAACCAACCCTTCGGTGGCGTCCATGGCGATTGTCCGAACGGTATTCTCACCAAGATGTTGCGCCACTTCCAGCACCAGCCGTTGGCCGTTGTTGTCACAATGCAGAGCGTTCAAGATATAGGGCAGTTCCCCATCAAATTGTACGTCCACGACGGCGCCCAATACCTGGGTGATTTTGCCGACATTCTTTGCCATTTTCATGCTCCCTACAGGGTCACTTCAGTTCTTAACAATCAATGTGAAAGCTAGAGCGCTTCCGCACCGGAAATAATTTCAATCAGTTCGCTTGTGATCGCCGCCTGGCGTTCACGGTTATATTGCAAGGTCAACTTGTCGATCATTTCCCCTGCATTGCGTGTCGCGTTTTCCATGGCTGACATCCGTGCCCCCTGCTCGGAAGCCGCGTTCTCAAGAAGCGCGCGAAAAACCTGAACCGAGAGGTTTCGCGGCAGTAGTTCCGCAAGAATCTCTTCCTCATCCGGTTCATATTCATAAACCACGTCGTTCGATTCATCTGCTGCGCCTTCCGGAATGGACGCCGGAATGATCTGCTGCTCCGTCACCTCTTGGGTGAGGACGGAAATGAACTTCGCGTAGAAGATCGTGCAAACATCAAATTCGCCGGCCTCAAACATCGAAAGGACGCGCTGCGCAATCGGCTGGGCATCATCGAAGCCGATCCTTTTGGAGCCGGAGAGATCGACGAGATCAAGGATCAGATGGCCATATTTACGCTTCAGGGCATCCCGGCCCTTTTTGCCGACACAAAGAATTTTGACATCCTTGCCCTGGGACATCAGCCTGTCAATTTTCTGGGCCGCCGCCTTGGAGATCGAGTTGTTAAACCCGCCGCAAAGGCCGCGTTCACCGGTCGCGACGACGACAAGCTGCCGCTGATCCGAGCCCGTACCCGCAAGCAGCTTTGGCGCATCTTCACGACCGACCATTCCGCTTGCAAGCGACGCCATCATGCTGTCCATGCGCTCCGCGTAGGGGCGCGCGGCATTGGCCGCCGTTTCCGCATGGCGCAGCTTGGCAGCCGCCACCATCTTCATGGCCTTGGTGATCTTCTGCGTCGAGGTAACGCTGCTGATCCGGTTTTTGAGTTCCTTAAGGTTCGCCATATTCCGGCTACCCCTTTCCTAAGCTCAATTTCTACGCAAATGTCTTCGAGAAGCCGTCGAGAATTTCGCTCAGCTTCGCTTCACTTTCCTGCGACAACGCGCCTTCCTTCAGGATCGTATCCAGAAGCCCCTGATGCTTGGCATGCATTTCCGAGAGGAACTGCTTTTCAAAGCTGCCAATCTGGCCGACTTCGATGCCATCGAGGTAACCGCGCACACCGGCAAAGATCACGACAACCTGTTCTTCCATGGTCAGCGGGCTGTACTGCGGCTGCTTCAGCAGTTCCGTAAGACGAGAACCGCGGGCTAGCAACTTTTGCGTTGCCGCATCAAGATCGGAGCCAAACTGGGCGAAAGCGGCCATTTCACGGTACTGAGCGAGTTCCAGCTTGATCGATCCGGCGACCTGCTTCATGGCTTTCGTCTGGGCGGAGGAGCCCACACGAGACACCGACAGACCCACGTTAATGGCGGGGCGAATACCCTGATAGAACAGTTCGGTTTCGAGGAAGATCTGACCGTCGGTAATCGAGATCACGTTGGTCGGAATATAGGCCGACACGTCACCGGCCTGGGTTTCGATAACCGGCAGCGCGGTCATGGAGCCGGAACCATTGGCTTCATTCAGCTTAGCCGAACGTTCCAAAAGGCGTGAATGAAGATAGAAAACGTCACCCGGATATGCTTCACGTCCCGGCGGACGACGGAGCAGCAGGGACATCTGACGATAGGCAACAGCCTGTTTGGAAAGATCGTCATAGATGATCAGCGAGTGCATGCCGTTGTCGCGGAAATATTCCGCCATGGCGCAACCGGTGAAGGGTGCGAGATACTGCAGCGGTGCCGGATCGGAGGCCGTGGCGGCGACAACGATGGAATATTCCAGCGCGCCATTTTCTTCGAGCGTCTTCACCACCTGCGCAACCGTGGACCGCTTCTGGCCGATCACGACATATACGCAATAAAGCTTCTTGCTTTCATCATCCGTTGCATTCACGGACTTCTGATTGAGAATCGCGTCAACGGCAACCGCCGTCTTGCCGGTCTGACGGTCGCCGATGATCAACTCGCGCTGACCACGTCCAACCGGTACAAGGCTGTCAATTGCCTTAAGGCCGGTCATCATCGGCTCATGCACCGATTTACGCGGCATAATGCCCGGCGCCTTGACGTCCACGCGGCGGGTTTCCGTTGCTTCGATCGGGCCCTTGCCGTCGATCGGATTTCCGAGGCCATCGACCACGCGGCCCAGCAGGCCTTTGCCGACACCTGTCTCGACAATGGCGCCGGTCCGCTTAACCGTATCACCTTCGCGGATATCACGGTCAGAACCGAAAATCACGACACCGACATTGTCGGTTTCAAGGTTGAGGGCCAGACCTTTAATGCCACCCGGAAATTCGACCATTTCACCGGCCTGAATATTGTCCAGGCCATAAACGCGGGCAACACCGTCACCAACGGACAGCACCTGGCCAACTTCTGAGACTTCAGCTTGCGTGTCAAAACCCGCAATCTGCTGTTTAAGAATTTCGGAAATTTCTGCGGCGCGGATGTCCATCACCCAACCCCTTTCATCGCAAACTTAAGATTCTGAAGTTTAGTCCGGATCGAGCTATCGACCATACGCGAACCAACCTTTATTACAAGGCCCCCGATCAGGCTCTCATCGACATCCGATTCGAGACTGACGTCACTGCCGATGGCAGATTTGAGGGCCGCTGACACAGCGTCAAGCTGACTCTGGCTGAGCTTCTTGGCGGAGATAACCCGGGCCACCACTTCACCGCGTTCGGCGGCAAGCAACTGGCCGTAGGCATTGATCATACCGGGCAGCGAGAAAAGCCGCCGGTTCTGCGCGACGGTTCCGACGAACCGGCGAACCAGATCACCGACACCCAGCTTTTCAAGAACGGCGCCCATTGCGCGCGCCTGATCGGCACGGCTGATAATCGGGCTTTTGATCAGACGGGCGAGATCCTTGTTCTCTTCCATCATCGATTTTAACGTCGCCAGATCGGCGGCAACGGCATCAAGTTCTTTGGCCGAGGCGGCCAAATCAAAAAGGGCCGTCGCATAACGACCCGCGATACCGGAAACTGTTATGTTCTCAGCTGACAAGAAACGATCCCCAGGCCTGAAATCGGACGTGAATTACGTCCAGCTAATTTGAATTCCCCCTCCCGAGCGGGCACAATTAAGGGCCCTCATCGTCGAGGCACGGGGTTATTAGCACAGTGAATTCCGGGTGGCAATATGCTGCGCGGTAGTTTATGCACCAAAAACTCCAAATTATCCGTGACAGGGTCAAAAAATCAAATTTTTACATGAAATTATAGGGGTCGATATCAATCTGAAGCCTGATATCTGCGGGTACTTTTCGGCCCTTAAGCCATTTCGCGACAACGGATTGAATATTGACGTCTTTCTCACATTTCACCAAAAACCGATATCGATGCCGTCCGCGGATCATCGAAAGCGGCGCAGGTGCCGGGCCCAGAACCGCTATTTTCCTGCCCATTGGCGCGCAGCGGGCGAGGTCCTTGGCAAAACGGGCGACCGATTCGGCTTTCGGACTGGACAGGACAAGGGCGGCGAGCCGGCCGAAGGGCGGCATTCCGGCTGATTCCCGTCCCGCCGCCTCCAACGCGAAAAAATCATCGCTTTGCTGACGCACGATGGCTTCGATAACCGGATGCTCCGGCAAGTAGGACTGAAGAAAGACTTTACCGGGACTGGATTCGCGCCCCGCCCGGCCTGTCACCTGGGACAATAGCTGATAGGTTCGCTCGGCCGCCCGCAAATCGCCGCCGGCAAGGCCCAGATCCGCATCGATAATCCCGACCAGCGTCAGGTTCGGGAAATGGTATCCCTTGGCGACGATCTGCGTGCCGATCAGAATGTCGATCTCTCCGCGTTCCATCGCCGCGACGAATTCCGCGGCCGCGCGCGGGCTGGCGACCGTATCACTCGCCATCATCGCGATCCGGCGGCCCGGAAAAAGTATCTCGGCTTCTTCGGACAGCCGCTCGATGCCCGGTCCACAGGCTTTAAAACTATCTTCCGCGCCACATTCAACGCAGCTTTTAGGCGAGACGGCTGTATATCCGCAATGATGACACTGCAGGCGGTTTGTCAGACGATGCTCCACCAGCCAGGCACTACAGTTGGGGCATTGCAGCCGGTGTCCGCAGGAATCGCACAATGTAAGGGGGGCATATCCGCGCCGGTTGAGAAACAGCATGACCTGCTGCCCCTCGGCAAGTGTCGCCTCGATCGCGAGGCGGAGAGGGTCGGATATCCACCGCTGCGATCCAGGTCTATGCTGTCGCAGATCAATGATGTCGACATTCGGAAGAAGCGCGCCGCCATATCGCGACGGCAGCTTGAGATGCTTGTATTTTCCCGCCTTGGCGTTCATCAGGCTTTCCAGCGACGGCGTCGCCGAGGCGAGGACAACGGGGAAATCGCCGATTTTCCCTCTCACCACCGCCATGTCCCGCGCATTGTAGGGAACCCCCTCGTCCTGCTTGAAGGACGTCTCATGTTCCTCATCGACGACGATCAGGCCAAGATTGTCGAAGGGCAGAAACAGCGCCGATCGCGCGCCGACGACGATATCGGCGCGCCCTTCGATTACCGCCCGCCAGTTTCGCCGCCGTTCCGCCTGCCCGAGATCCGAATGCCATTCAACAGGTCGTACGCCAAATCGTGCCTCAAACCGGGAAAGCCACTGCGCGGTCAGCGCAATTTCGGGAAGCAGCACCAGCGCCTGACATCCTTCCTTCAGGCAGGCGGCAATGGCTTCGAAATAAACCTCTGTCTTTCCCGATCCCGTTACGCCCTCCAGCAAAGACACACTGAAACTTTGGCGCGCAACATCGGAGGCAAGCGACTTGGCCGCCACTTGCTGGTCATCTGACAAATCGAACCTGGCATATTGCCAGTCCGGTCTGTCGATCGGCTTTTCCGCCGGCAGATCAACCGCTTCAAGGGCACCCTTATCGGCCAACCCCTTGACGACGGAAGTGCTCACGCCGGCAATCGCCGCAAGATCGGCAGCCGTTTGAACGCCGCCTTCTTCTATCAGGTCAAGGACGCGTTTTCTTGCCGCCGTCATTTTTTCGGGCAGAGCGCCCGTGAAGCGGTATCCCACACGCGGCGTTTTCGGATAGAGCGCGTCCGGCACGCTCATCGCCATGCGAAGAACACGCCCCCGCCTCTGCATTGTATATTGCGCGACCCAGTCGATAAATTTGACGCTGTCAGAGGGAAGCTTGGCGCAGGGAAGCAGGGAAAGAACGTCCTTCATCCGGTCTTCCGCAAGATCGGAGTCGGCAGCTTCCTCCCAGACGACGCCGGTGACCTCCCGTTTGCCGAGCGGCACCGTCACGAAATGACCGATTTCCACGTCCAATGAATCGGGCGCGCGATAATCATACATATCTCCCGCAGCGAGGGGCAGGAGAACGCGGACCCGGCGATGTTTAATTGTGCTGCTCATATCTATGCGATAGACTATTCTGACATTTCGAACCAGTCATTAGCATCAGGATTTAATAGCCACCCATGAAATTTTTTGTCGATACGGCGGATACTGAAGAAATCCGCGAACTTGCGGATACGGGTTTACTCGACGGAGTGACGACGAACCCGTCGCTTGTCGCCAAAACCGGCCGGGATTTCTTTGAGGTTTTAAAGGAAATCTGCGGTCTTATCGATGGTCCGGTAAGTGCGGAAGTCGCCGCAACAGAATATAAGGCGATGCTGGAAGAGGGGAAAAAACTCGCCGGTCTGGCGGAGAATATCGCCGTCAAGGTGCCGCTTACCATGGCGGGCCTCAAGACCTGTGCAGAGCTCAGCCGGGCGGGAACGCAGGTGAATGTCACCCTGTGCTTTTCCGCCGCCCAGGCCATTCTGGCGGCCAAGGCCGGCGCCACCTTCGTCTCGCCCTTCGTCGGCCGTCTTGATGATATCGGCCAGACGGGCATGGATATTATCGGTGACATCGTGCAGATCTATGACAATTATCCGGCCATCACGACGGAAGTGCTCGTCGCCTCGATCCGCAATCCGACCCATATCGTCGACGCGGCCCTGATGGGCGCGGATGTCTGTACCATCCCGCCCGCCGTTCTGAAGCAACTGGTGTCGCATCCGCTCACCGACAAGGGGCTCGCCGCGTTCCTTGCGGATTGGGAGAAAACAGGCCAGAATATCCTTGGGTGATCGTAATAAAGAGTGAGTAGCTTACGTGACAGAAATTTCTGACAAGAAAGCGAGTGCCGGCCGCGAGGCGAAACCTGGCCTCACCGAGGAGGACGTCCGGAACTGGCTGATTGACCACCCAGATTTTCTCACCAGAAATGCCGATCTTCTGACGACAATTATTCCGCCGGAGCGGGTTTCCGGCGACGGTGTCATCGATATGCAATCCTATCTGGTCAGCCGTCTGCAAAAGGAGGTCACCCAGCTGACGGCGCTTCAGGACGATTTTGTCGAAGCCGCGCGCACCAACATGCATACGCAGGATATGGTTCATGCCTCGATCCAGGCGGTGCTCGGCGCGACAAGCCTTGCCCATTTCGTGCATATCCTGACGCAGGACTTGCCGGAACTTCTGGAAATCGACGTCATCACCCTCTGCGTTGAGGATGGCCCGATCCCCCTTCCCGATATGACCGGATTGCAACGCCTGAAAGAAGGTAGCATCGATCGGGCGCCCTGGCGCGGGCATGCGATCCTGTTACGGCCTGTCGCGCCAAAATCGAAGGCTATATTCGGCCCGGCGAAGGACCTGGTACATTCCGATGCGCTTATTAGACTGGATGTGCCGTCCCTGCATGCCCAGGCGATGGTTGCCTTCGGCAGCCGGCAGGAAGCCCATTTTCATGAGGACCAGGCGACCGACCTGCTTCGGTTCCTCGGCATCGTCATGCAATCCTGCCTGCAGATGTGGCTGGAGCAGAAACCGGCGTAGCCATGGCCGCCCGTCCATCCCTCACACATGCGTTTGAAGACTGGATCGACTGGCTGGTTCATGTCAAAAAATCAAGCCCGCATACCGTCGAAGCCTATGAGCGGGACATGCGGGATTTCCTCGCATTCCTGACCGGACATATTGGCGGCGAACCCGAGCTTTCCGATCTGGAGGATTTGCGGGCAGCGGATTTTCGCGCCTATCTCGCCTATCGTCGGCAGGAAGGGTTGACCGCGACGTCGTTGCGACGGGTCTTATCGTCAATCCGCAGTTTTTTCAAACGCCTGGAACGGGAAGGATATCTTCACAACCCCTATCTCAAAACGTTGAAAACACCGAAGGCCGGAACGAGGCTGCCCCGCCCCCTTGCCGCCGAAGATACAAAAAAGCTGCTTGACGGACCGAGAGGGAAATGGGAGCCGAACTGGGTCCATCACCGCGATCTCGCCGTCCTGACGCTGCTCTATGGGTGCGGTCTTCGCATTGGCGAGGCTCTTGCCCTCAACTATGAGACCCGGCCGCGATCCGATGCAATGACCCTGATCGGCAAAGGCAACAAGGAAAGAATGGTTCCCGTGCTTCCGGCCGTCCGCCAGGCAATCGATCTTTATTTGAAGGAATGCCCGTTTACGTTTAAGGGCTCCGATCCCCTGTTTATCGGAAGACGGGGCAAGAGATTGAGCCCGCGCGCGATACAGCTGAAAATGGAGATGCTCCGTCGGAACCTTGGCCTGCCGGAAACCGCGACGCCGCATGCGCTTCGCCATAGCTTCGCCAGCCATTTGCTTGCCGGCGGCAGTGACCTCCGGTCAATACAGGAGTTGCTGGGACATGCCTCTCTCTCCTCTACGCAACGCTATACGGATCTCGATACGGAAAAACTGCTCGCCGTATATGACAAGGCCCATCCAAAATCCTGAGACTTATTCCTTCTTGGTCAGGCGAAGGGCAAAGGGCCCCAGCAACGTCACCGCCCCCATGGATATGAACATCAATCCCCAGCCCAGGGTCGATTCCGGCCCGCCAGCCCTGTCCAGAACAATTCCGGCGACAACCGGCCCGATCATGCCGCCGCCAAAGCCAAGGAAGCTGTGAACCGCCATGGTGGCGCCCTGCAGATCGGCAGGCGCACTGCCAACGGCGCCTGCTGTTATGGAGGACGAATCCGCCGTGATCATCACGCCGTACAGGGACGCCATCACGACAACAAACAGGAACGGCATCGATGCCGTGAAGCCGATCGTGAAGGAAAATGCGAGACAGCAAATCATGACCAGCGTGATCGAGCGCTGTCGCCCGATCTTGAGGGAAAGCTCGTTGCCAAGGACGCTGGAGGGCAGCCCCAAAAAAACGGCGGCGGCGGTAATAACCGACACATCCATCCAGCGCGGCGCATCTGTCAGCGCATGGGAATAGGCGAGAAAGGCAAGCATGAAGGAGCGCATCGCCACCAGTTCCCAGGTGTGGCAGATATAGGCCAGTATATAGCCCATGGTGAAGCGATTGGTGACGACCGGCGCATAATTGAATATCTGCGCCCAGGGCCGCGGCAGTCCGGGCGGTTTCGGCGATGTATAGAAAAGGATGATGGCGATGGCGACGGGCGGACCGGCGATCACGGAGATAAGCGCAGCCTCCCACCCCAGCCACAGATCCACCTGCCCGACGAGAAGGAAGGAAATTGCCGAACCGGTTGAAAAACTTGCCGTGTAAAAAGCAATCGATCGCGACTGATCCCCTGGCGTCAGACGGTCGGTCAGTAATTTCAGGCCCGGCATGTAGGTACAGCCAAGCCCCGCGCCGGATATAAACCGCCAGGGTAACGCCGATGAAAAATCATATGCGAGAAAGGCAAATCCATAAGCCCCGACCAGGGCCATGATGCATCCGGTGAGAAATACCCTTCGGGCATCTATTCTATCCGTCAGCGACGTTGAAAGCGGCCCCACAAGTGTGAACCCGAAGAAGAAGGCGCCATTGATCCAGCCCGCATCCGCACCGGTAAGTTCCCAGTGATCAAAAAAGAATGGAGTCAATGCCGGAAAAGTCGCAAAGGAGGACATCGCCAGAATTTCGGCGATGCAAATTGCCAGCGTCAGCCGGGCTCCTGACAGGGCGATGCCCATTTTCTATGCCGGGACGGTTTGTGCCATTGAGGGGCGCGCTGAAAAGCGCTCGTACCAGGCCGCGAGTTTCGGACGGCCATTGCGCCACTGTTCGTGGCTGAAGCGAAAATCATGATATCCGAGCGCACAGCCAACAGCGATCATCCCGATATTTACGGTATCGCCATATCCTTCCGCCTGTTTTTCCATCTCATCGAGCGAGCTTTCCATGGACAGTTTCAGGCGATTACTCCAGCTCGGCGAGCCTTCCCCCTCGGGCATCAGGCTGTCCATTCGCCGCTGATACGCCGCATCGGTCATTCCGTTCGCCATCGCATGAAGGGTCAGGACTTTCCAGCGTTCCGGTCCTTTTTCCGGGAAAAGGGACCGGCCGCTACCGATACTGTCGAGATATTCGCAGATGACATAGGAATCAAACAGGGTCTCCCCGTTTGCCAGGGTGAGGCTTGGGACCTTGCCAAGAGGATTTGCCGGATTGATACCCTTGAACATGTCGCTATGGTCGGAATCAACAATCTCGATCTTGCCCATCAGATCATGCTCGATCGCAGTAACCCGCACTTTGCGGACGAAGGGTGACAGGGCGCTGTAACAGAGCTTCATGACGTCTCCTTGGGGATATGGCCGTTAAAAAAAGAGGGGCTGAAAATTCCAGCCCCTCATTTTGGTAACCGATTGCAAAAAACGTCAACTATTTATTGTGCGCCCGGCCACGGCGAGGGCGGCTTCCTTCACCGCCTCATTCAGGGTGGGATGCGCATGGCAGGTCCGCGCGATATCCTCTGACGAGGCGCCGAATTCCATGGCCAGCACGCATTCATGGATCACTGTACCGGCATCCGGCCCGATGATGTGAACACCCAGCACTTTGTCCGTCTTTTTGTCGGCGAGAATTTTCACGAAACCGTCGGTAAAACCGTTCGCGCGCGCCCGGCTGTTCGCCATGAAGGGAACCTTACCGACATTATAGTCAACGCCCGCTTCTTTCAGTTGTTCTTCCGTCTTGCCGACGGTCGCCACCTCTGGCCAGGTGTAAATCACGCCGGGAATGAGATTGTAATCAATATGCGGCTTCTGTCCGGCGAGTTTTTCAACGCAGACGACGCCTTCGTCCTCCGCCTTGTGGGCCAGCATCGGCCCTTCGATGACATCGCCGATGGCATAGATTCCCTCGACGCTGGACTTGAAGTTACCATCGACAATGATGCGCCCCGCCTTATCTTTCTCGACGCCGAGATCATCAAGCCCGAGACCATCCGTGTAGGGACGGCGGCCGATCGCGACCAGAACCACGTCGGCCTTGAGGGTTTCCTCATCTCCCCCCTTCGCGGGCTCCATCGTCAGGGTGACGGCGGTTTTAGTCTTTTTCGCGCCGGTGACCTTCTTGCCGAGCATAAAATTAATGCCCTGCTTTTTCAGAATCCGTTGCGTGGTTTTGGCAATCTCGTTATCCGTGCCGGGCAGGATGCGGTCCAAAAATTCGACGACGGTGACCTCCGCGCCAAGCCGGCGCCAGACGGTACCAAGTTCCAGTCCAATCACGCCCGCGCCAATGACGATCATTTTCTTGGGCACCTTCGGCAGTTCGAGTGCGCCGGTGGAGGAGACGATCTGCTTTTCGTCAATCTCTACATTGGGAAGGGGCGTTACCTCGGATCCTGTCGCGATCAGAATGTTCTTCGCCTTAAGGGTCTGCACATCGTCGCCTGTCACGTCAATCCGGCCGCCGCCTTGCAGGCTCGCCGTCCCTTTAACATAGGTGACTTTGTTCTTTTTAAACAGAAACTCGATGCCCTGCGTCAGCCCGGTCACCGTCGATTCCTTCTGGTCCATCATCTTTTTAAGGTCAAGCTTGAGAGAGCCGACCGAAATACCCCGGTCTTCGAAGCTATGCTGCGCTTCTTCAAAGAGTTCGGACGATTGCAGCAGCGCCTTTGAAGGAATACAGCCGACATTCAGGCAGACACCCCCCAATGCGCCGCGCTTTTCAACGCAAGCCGTTTTCATGCCGAGTTGCGCCGCGCGAATAGCGGCGGTATAGCCGCCCGGTCCTCCGCCCACCACGACGAGATCGAAAATTTCCTCGCTCATAATTTGCCTCGTTTTCGAATTGGAAGGATCAGAGGTCCAGCAAAAGCCTTTGCGGATCCTCCAGGGCGTCTTTTACACGGACCAGGAACGTCACGGCTTCCTTGCCATCAATAATCCGGTGATCGTAGGTCAGCGCCAGATACATCATCGGGCGGATCTTGATCTCGCCCTTGATTACCATCGGCCGTTCCTGAATTTTGTGCATACCAAGAACGCCGGCCTGCGGCGGGTTCAGGATCGGGGAGGACATCAGGGACCCATAGACACCGCCATTGGTAATGGTAAAGGTGCCGCCTTGCAGATCCGCCATGCTCAACTTGCCGTCGCGCGCCTTTTTTCCAAGCTCGGCAATGCCTTTTTCCACTTCGGCGAAGCTAAGCCTGTCCGCATCGCGCAGCACCGGCACGACGAGACCGGAGTCCGTGCCGACCGCAATCCCCATGTTGTAGTAATTCTTGTAGACCAGATCGTCGCCATCAATTTCCGCATTCACCGCGGGAGTTTCCTTGAGGGCCGCAATGCAGGCCTTCGTGAAGAAGGACATGAAGCCAAGCTTGACGCCATGCTTCTTGAGGAACAGGTCTTTATATTCCGCGCGCAGGTCCAGCATCGCCGACATATCCACCTCGTTGTAGGTGGTGAGCATCGCCGCCGTGTTCTGCGCGTCTTTCAACCTGGCTGCGATACTCTTGCGAAGGCGGGTCATCTTCACCCTCTCTTCGCGGGCCTCTTCAGGACGCGGTCCGGAGGGAGCCGAAGGAGCCGGGGCCGGAGCGGGCGTCGCGGCGGGGGCCGCCGGAGCCGGAGATGCGCCGCCATTTTCAAGCGCTTCGAGGACGTCGCCCTTGGTGATCCGGCCATCCTTGCCCGTGCCGCGAATCTTTCCGGCGTCAAGGTTATTCTCGTCGATCAGTTTCTGCGCCGCCGGCATCACTTCGACCGATGTCGCTTTGGCGGCAGGGGCAGGTGTTTGCGCCGGCTCTGCTTTTGCCGCCGGTGCCGGTGCGGCGGCCGGTTTATCTTCCGCCTTCTCTTTTGGCGCTTCCGTCTTTGCCGCCGAGGTGGCGCCGGCCGCCCCCGCCGTCAGATGACCGAGCAGCGCTCCAACCTCCACGTCTTCTCCTTCGGCGGCCAGAATCTCATCGAGCCGACCGGATTCCGCCGCGTTGACCTCAAGCGTAACTTTATCCGTTTCCAGTTCAACAAGTGGCTCATCCTTGGTAACAGTGTCGCCAACTTTCTTGAACCACTGACCTACCGTAGCCTCGGTAACTGATTCCCCAAGCACGGGAACACGAATTTCAACCGTCATTTGACTTTCCTATTCAGATTTGACGCCGAGGGCGTCATTCACCAGAGCATTTTGTTCCAGATTGTGCTTCTTAAGAAGGCCCGTCGCCGTCGCCGCGGCTTCTTTGCGACCGGCGTAGCGCGCCCGTTTGACCTTCTTCATTTTCAGATTAGCGAAAACCTGTTCAAGGTGAGGTTCGACGAACGTCCAGGCGCCCATGTTCTTCGGCTCTTCCTGGCACCAGACAACCTCATCAACATGACGGAAGTTTTCCAGTTCCTGTTCCAGGGCCTGATACGGGAAGGGATACAACTGTTCCAGCCGCAGGAAGTAGGTATGCTTGTCGCCAAGCTCCTCGCGACGGGAGTAAAGGTCATAGTAAACCTTGCCCGAACACAGCACGATGCGTTTGACATCCTTGTCATCGCAAAGCTTTTCATTATCGTAAAGGACGCGGTGAAACGCGGAACCGGGTCCCATATCCTCAAGGGTTGAGACCGCCAATTTGTGACGCAGAAGGGATTTCGGCGTCATCACGACGAGGGGTTTACGGAACTTGCGATGTATTTGCCGTCTCAGGGCGTGGAAATAATTCGCCGGCGTCGTGCAATTGACAACCTGCCAGTTATCCTCTGCGGATTGCTGGAGATACCGCTCCAACCGGGCGGAAGAATGCTCCGGCCCCTGGCCCTCATAGCCGTGCGGGAGGAGCATGACCAGGCCGCTCATGCGGAGCCATTTTGCTTCTCCGCTTGAAATAAACTGGTCGATGATGACCTGCGCGCCGTTTGCGAAGTCGCCGAACTGCGCTTCCCAAAGGACAAGCGCATTTGGTTCCGCAAGCGTATAGCCATATTCATACCCGAGGACTGCCGCTTCGGAGAGGAGGCTGTCAATCACTTCGAAATGCGCCTGCTCTTCCCCAAGGTTGTTCAGCGGAATATAACGGTCCTCTGTCACCTGATCGACGATCACGGAATGCCGCTGTGAGAAGGTACCGCGGCCGCAATCCTGGCCGGAAAGCCGGACAGGGACTTTTTCCATGAGAAGCGAACCGAAGGCCAGCGCCTCCGCTGTTGCCCAGTCGATATCCTTTCCGGAATTGATCATCTTCTTCTTGGCTTTCAGGACCCGCTGAAGGGTCCGGTGCACATTGTGCCCTTCGGGAATTTCCGTAAGCTTCGCGCCAATTTCTTTCAGTTTGTCGATGTCGACGGCCGTCGTACCGCGCCGCGGGCCTTCATCGGCGCGCTCAAACCCCTGCCAGCGGCCTTCGAACCAGTCCGCCTTGTTGGGCTTGAAGCTGTTGGCGGTTTCATACTGCTTTTCAAGATACTCCTTGAATTCGGCAATCCAGCCTTCGACTTCCTGCTCCGTCACCACACCTTCGGCGATGAGTTTCTTTGCATAGATCTGCATGGTCGTCGGATGCTGCGCGATGGTACGGTACATCAGCGGCTGCGTGAAGGCCGGCTCGTCGCCTTCATTATGGCCATGACGGCGGTAGCAGAACATATCGATGACAACATCGATCTGGAAAAGCTGGCGGAATTCCGTGGCGATCTTGGCAACATGGCAGACCGCCTCGGGGTCATCGCCGTTCACATGGAAAATCGGCGCCTGGACCATTTTCCCGACATCGGAGGGATAGGGGCTGGAGCGGGAGTATTTCGGGCTCGTCGTGAAGCCGATCTGGTTGTTGACGACAAAATGTATCGTGCCTGATGTGCGATAGCCCTTCAGTTCGGACAGGCCGAAACATTCGGCAACAATCCCCTGACCGGCGAAGGCTGCGTCGCCATGCATCAAGAGCGGCATAACCTTGCCGCCGACATCGGGGCCGATCTGCGCCTGTTTCGCCCGCGCCTTGCCGAGCACGACGGGATTGACGGCCTCGAGATGCGACGGATTGGCCGTCAACGACAAATGAACCTTGTTGCCGTCAAATTCCCGGTCCGATGACGTACCGAGATGATACTTCACATCCCCCGACCCCTCGACATCTTCGGGGTTCGCGGGATTGCCCTGGAATTCCGAAAAGACGGCCCGGAAAGGCTTCGCCATCACATTGGTGAGCACGTTAAGACGGCCGCGATGCGGCATGCCGAGAACAATTTCCTGAACACCGAGCTGACCACCCCGCTTGATGATCCCTTCCATTGCCGGGATCAGCGATTCCCCGCCATCCAGCCCGAAACGCTTGGTGCCGGTATATTTGACGTTCAGGAAATGCTCAAACCCTTCGGTTTCGATCAGTTTGCGCAAAATCGCGATCTTGCCTTCCTTGGTGAAGGAAACTTCCTTGTGCCGCCCTTCAATGCGCTCCTGGATCCAGGCTTTCTGATCCGGTTCCTGAATATGCATGAACTCGACGCCGATGGTCGAGCAGTAGGTGCGTTTTACGATGGCAAGAATTTCGCGGATGCTGCCGGTCTCTAAACCCAGCACATTGTCGAGAAAAATCTGACGATCCCAGTCGCTTTCCTTGAAGCCATAGGTGGTCGGATTAAGTTCAGGATGTTCCTTCGGAATTTCGAGGCCGAGGGGATCGAGATTGGCCTTGAGATGCCCCCGCACACGATAGGAGCGGATAAGCATAAGCGCCCGAATGGTATCGATCGCCGCCGACCGGACATCTTCCTGCGATGCGCCCGACTTTTCGGCCCGTTCCGTTGCGCGGTTGGCCGCATCGCCGAGAATTTCATATTCATCCTCGGGTTCCAGTCCGTTTGACGGGGTCCAGGGAGCACCGCGGGTTTCTGCAACGACAGTCTCGACGTCATCGCCGAGCGACTGAAAATACTGTTGCCAACTTACGTCGACAGAAGACGGATCATCTAAATAGCGCGCGTAAAGCTGCTCAATGAATCCGGCATTTGATCCAAAGAGGAAAGAGGAGTTTTCCAATTGCTGAGCCATTCTGTGTAATGGGCGGGATCGCTCCCGCCCCCTATAAGAGTCACTATAAAACTAATGGTTAACACTAGCGCGTCAACCTTTCAAAACCCTTACCAGTGTCGATCCCAAAGCAGACGGGCTGTCGGATACCGTAATTCCGGCGCTCCGCATCGCGTCCATCTTGTCTTCGGCGCCGCCTTTGCCGCCCGAAATAATTGCGCCGGCATGACCCATCCGCCGACCCGGAGGGGCCGTGACACCGGCGATAAATCCGACCACCGGCTTCTTGATCTTGGAGGCTTTCAGGAACTCCGCCGCCTCTTCTTCGGCCGAGCCTCCGATTTCACCAATCATGATAATCGATTCCGTTTCATCATCGCCGAGGAACAGGTCCAGGCAATCGATAAAGTTGGTGCCGTTGACCGGATCGCCACCGATACCGATACAGGTGCTCTGTCCGAGCCCCGCTGCCGTCGTCTGCGCCACGGCCTCATAGGTGAGCGTGCCCGAGCGGGAGACAATGCCGACGTTGCCGCGCCGGTGAATATGGCCCGGCATGATACCGATCTTGCATTCATCGGGGGTGATAATACCCGGGCAGTTCGGGCCGATCAGACGCGATCCACTGTCTTTCAGCGCCCGCTTGACTTTCACCATATCTAGGACAGGAATGCCTTCGGTAATACAAACGATCAGTTCAATTTCAGCATCAATCGCCTCCAGGATGGCATCGGCAGCAAAGGGCGGCGGCACGTAAATGACACTCGCATTTGCCCCTGTCGATTCCCGGGCTTCGCCGACGGTATTGAAAATCGGCAGATCGAGATGTTTTTCACCGCCCTTGCCCGGCGTTACGCCACCGACCATTTTGGTGCCGTAAGCGATTGCCTGCTCGGAATGGAATGTCCCCTGTGAGCCCGTGAAGCCCTGACAGATGACCTTTGTGTTCTTATTGACGAGAACGGCCATTACGCTGCCTCCTTCACTGCTTTTACAATTTTCTCCGCGGCGTCGCCCAGATCGTCAGCCGAGAGAATGGGCAGACCCGACTCCGCAAGAATTTTCTTGCCCAAATCCACGTTCGTTCCTTCAAGCCGCACAACCAGCGGAACGCTGAGCGCGACTTCTCTTGCCGCCGCGACGACACCTTCTGCAATCACATCACAGCGCATGATGCCGCCGAATATATTGACGAGGATACCTTCGACATTCTCGTCCTTCAGAATGATCTTGAAGGCTTCGGTAACTTTTTCCTTCGTCGCGCCACCGCCGACGTCGAGGAAGTTGGCCGGCGTACCGCCATTGAGCTGAATGATATCCATCGTCGCCATGGCGAGGCCCGCCCCGTTGACCATGCAGCCGATGTTGCCGTCCAGCTTGATATAGTTGAGGTCATATTGCGCGGCTTCCAGTTCGGCCGGATCTTCTTCGTCCGGATCGCGAAGCTCGGCGATATCCTTATGGCGGAACAGCGCGTTATCATCGAAATTCATCTTCGCGTCCAGCGCGATGACATTGCCGCTGCCGGTCACAACGAGCGGATTGATTTCGACAAGGCTTGCATCTGTATCGACAATCGCCCGATAGAGCGCCATGATGAATTTGACGGCGGCGCCGACCTGCTTACCCTCCAGCCCGAGACCGAAGGCAATCTTGCGCGCGTGGAAAGGCATGATGCCCGTCGCCGGATCAATGCTGACCATCAGGATTTTCTCAGGCGTTTTCGCGGCCACTTCCTCGATTTCCATGCCGCCTTCCGTGGAGGCCATGAAGGTCACGCAATCCTTGGCGCGGTCGATGATGGCGCCGAGATAAAGCTCGCGGGCGATATCGCAGCCTTCTTCGATGTAAACGCGCTTGACTTCCTTGCCTTCCGGCCCGGTCTGATGGGTGACCAGTTGCATCCCGATCATCGCCTTGGCCGCCGCGGAGACTTCCTCGGTGGATTTCACGACCTTGACACCGCCGCCTTTCCCGCGGCCGCCGGCATGGATCTGGGCCTTTACGACCCAAACCGGGCCGCCCAGTTCCTGCGCGACTGTCTTCGCTTCTTCGGAGGTATAGGCAACGCCGCCCTTGGGCACGGTCACGCCATATTTTGCAAGCAGGCTTTTCGCCTGATATTCATGAATATTCATTGTTTTCCGCTATTGCTGCTTTTTAAGAACGTCTATTTCTGTGGAGCTACGCATTTTCGTCAAATTTTCGAAGGTTACGGTATCGCACGATAAAAAAGGGCACAACCGGTTATTGTTGCGCCCTTTCAATTAGTCCTATTTCCCAAGGCTTGGATCGATCCCGATGCAGGCGTCGATCAGGCCCCTGACAGCATCGACCGACTTATCGAACATGCCGCGTTCTTCGGCATCCATGTTGATTTCGACAATGCGTTCAATGCCGCCCTCGCCAATCACCGTCGGCACGCCGACGTAAATTCCGTCAAGGCCATATTGCCCGTCCACAAAGGCGGCGCAGGGCAGAACCCGTTTCTTGTCCTTCAAATAGGCTTCCGCCATGGTGATGGCGCTCGACGCCGGGGCGTAGAAGGCGGAACCGGTCTTGAGGAGTGCCACAACTTCCGCGCCGCCGTTGCGCGTCCGATCGACAATCGCGTCGATCTTTTCCTGCGTGCTCCACCCCATTTTGATAAGATCGGGAACCGGGATGCCGGCGACAGTCGAATAGCGGATCAGCGGCACCATCGTATCGCCATGGCCGCCAAGGACGAAGGCGGTGACATCTTCGACCGAGACATTGAATTCTTCGGCGAGGAAAAGACGGAACCGGGCGCTATCTAGAACGCCGGCCATGCCGACAACCATGTTATGCGGAAGGCCGCATTTTTCACGCAGCACCCAGACCATCGCATCGAGCGGGTTGGTGATGCAGATGACGAACGCGTTCGGCGCATGCTTTTTGATACCTTCGCCGACGGACTGCATGACCTTGATATTGGTACCGAGAAGATCGTCGCGGCTCATGCCGGGCTTGCGGGCAATTCCGGCAGTGACGATGCATACATCCGCGCCCTCAATCGCGCTGTAATCATTGGCGCCGGAGAAATTGGCGTTAAACCGGTCAACCGGTGAAGAGGAGGCGATATCAAGGGCTTTACCCTGGGGCAGCCCTTCCGCGATATCAAAGAGAACCACGTCGCCGAGTTCTTTCAAACCAGCCAGATGCGCAAGGGTACCGCCGATATTCCCGCTGCCGATTAAAGCAATCTTTTTTCGAGCCATTATATTCTCCGAAGTCATAAAGATAGGAGGGCTCTCTGAGAAGACAGAAAGTCCTCTTGTGAATATTATCGTGGGTACTAGCGTGTTTCTTGATCAAGAGCAAGATCGCCAAGTAAAATTCTTTCCATTTTTTGCGTGTTAAGAAAGAATGCATCCCGTTTCGGCAAAATGTCGCTTTTGCCCCTCTCTTTGCGGCCATTTTATGCCAATGCCGCACGGGTAAAGAAAACGGATTTCAGCGCAAAGATGAATCAAAAAATGTCTTGTCGTTGCCAGACGCGAACCTTGCCTGTAAAGAACAACGTCAGTTCTTGATTTTCCTTTTTTTATTTGCCGTAATAAGCGCCCGCATTCTTATGACTGATGTACCCGGCCCTCTAGACGCCTACCGTAACCTGGTAGCGACCCATCACCTGCAACGCGATCCGATCCAGATGCTGGCCGTTGAGAAATTGCAAACGCTGCACAGGCGTCTGATCAATTACGATCCCGGGACGAGCCAGAAATGGACAAATATTTTCCGCCTCGGCGCGCGCAAACCCAGGGTGGAACCGCCGCAGGGTCTCTATATTTATGGCGATGTCGGCCGTGGCAAGTCGATGCTTATGGATCTTTTTTTCGAAGGCGCACCGGTTGACCATAAAAGGCGGGTCCATTTTCACGCTTTTATGCTGGAGGTTCATGCCTTCATGCATAAAGAACGGCAGAATCCGGACAGGGGTGACAGCGATCCTGTTATCGCGCTTGCCAATTCGATAACGGAAAATGCCTGGCTGCTCTGTTTCGATGAGTTCCAGGTGACCGATGTCGCCGATGCCATGATCCTCGGGCGTTTATTCGAGCTCCTGTTCGATCGCGGCGTTGTTGTGGTGGCAACGTCCAACCGGGTTCCGGACGATCTCTACAAGGACGGACTTAACCGGCAATTATTCGTTCCCTTCATCGCCATGCTAAAAGAACAGCTGGACATCCTGCATCTTGCCGGCGGGCGGGACTACCGCCTGGAAAGACTCGCCGAGCATCCCGTCTATTTCAGTCCGTTAAATGAAAAATCGGCCTCCGAAATGAACCGTATTTTCGAGGAGATGACGGAAGGCTACGCACTGTCTTCGCAAACTCTCGTGACGCAAGGGCGGGAGCTCGAGGTGAAGGCCGCCGCTCGCGGCGTTGCCCGCTTTTCTTTTGAGGAACTCTGCGCGCGGGCGCTTGGCGCCTCCGACTATCTCACATTGACGGAGCATTTCCACACGATCCTGCTGGAAAATGTGCCGAAGCTGACGCCCGCGCGACGCAACGAATCGAAGCGCTTCGTGACCCTCGTCGATATCCTTTACGAGGCGAAGGCCAATCTGGTCATCTCGGCAGAGGTTGACGCGGAAGAACTCTACACGGAAGGCGACGGAAAATTTGAATTTGCGCGCACCGTCTCCCGCTTGATGGAGATGCGCTCGGAAGACTATCTGAAAGGACGGCTGGAAAATGGCTGATACTCCATATGCTTTTGCTGCCAATGCCTTTATAGTTTCACAAGAAGCTAATAAAAAAGACTGCAGCGGGGAGAAAATGACGGATCCAGCATTTCCGAATATGGCTGACATGAAGGATCGGCTTGTCATCAACCGGGATATTTCCGACGCCGTGGCGTCAATCGCCGAAACGGAAAACAGCCCCCGAATTCTCGTTTCCATCTCCCGCAGCCTAAACGCCAATTCGCCGATCGTCGACGAACTCAAGATAAAACTCGGCGATGCAATCGTGGATGTGGTCAGCGCCCTTACCGAGCATACGCCGTACGACAGCGTATTCGAGCTCGCCGCGGCAATTGCCGATAGCCGGGCGACACATCTTCTGTCGATCGGCGGCGGCAGCGTGATTGACGGCGGGAAAATCGGCCTGTTGGTCGCCAATCTGAATATCAAGGACGCCGCGGATCTCGAGGGATTGAGTTCAGCCGGCGGAAAGCGCCCCGACATTTCGTCCTGGCCCATTAAACACATAGCGGTACCGACGACGCTATCCGGCGCCGAATTTACCCCAATTGCCGGCGCGACCAGCAGCATAACTGGCCGAAAGACGGGATTCGCCCATGCTCATCTGGTTCCGAACTCTATTGTGCTGAGCTCGGAGCTGAGCCGGTACACGCCGGAGAGACTTTGGCTTTCAACCGGCATCCGCGCGGTCGATCATGCGGTGGAAACCATTTGCGCGCCGGCTGTCGATCCGGAAACCGCCGATTTTTGCGCAAAAGGTCTTGGCCTGCTCCATGAAGGAATGCTTGGCACCCGGAATGACCCCGAGGATCTTTTGCACCGGGAGAACAGCCAGCTCGGCGTCTATTATGCGACAGCGGGCATTTCCCGCTACCGAATGGGCGCAAGTCATGGTCTCGGATATCTCCTCGGTGTCATTGGCCATGTACCCCACGGAATCACGTCCTGCGTCTTTCTGCCGGCTGTGCTTGCCTATAATCTTCCGGCAACCGATGGCCCGCAGACGACATTGGCCGAGGTGTTGAAGGTCGCGACGGCCGCCGATGTATCACCTGCCGTCAAACAGTTTATCGGCGATCTCGGCCTGCCAAACAGGTTCAGCCTACTCGGCATTTCAGACGAGGCGGTCGGCGAAATCAAATCGGCCGCCCTGACCCATCCGGTCGTTCAGGCCAATCCGCGGCCGATCACCACGGTCGAGGATGTTGCCGAAATCATTTCGCTATCCGGCTGACTTTCTTTTCCGGATGACCGGCGCCATCCCTATTTCACGAAGGCGCGGTGTCGGGTTTCCTTGTAAACGAAAATCGCGACGGCGAGCGAAATGGCCGATGCACCGCCAACCCAGTACGCCGGCATGATTGGATTTCCGGTTGTGGTCACCAGCCAGGTGACGATCATTGGCGTAACGCCGCCGAAAAGTCCAACCGCCGCATTATACGCCACGGCATAGCTTGTACATCGAACGGCAGCCGGCAACATTTCAACATTCGCCGCGGTTGCCGCACTGGAAACACAGGCAAATCCGAGAACGAAGCCGAATTGCCCAAAAAAGATAAGGGGCAAGTCCGCTGTATGAATCATCGCGAAAAATGGGACCGCGCCGAATGTCAGGAGCATGTATCCAAAAACGAGGACGGGCTTCCTGCCAATCCGGTCGCATAGGTAGGACGTCAGCGGAATCAGCAACAACAGAATGATCATGCTGCCCGTGTTAATATTCAGCGCCTCTTCCGCCGGGAGTTTATCAATGACCTTCAAATAAGTTACGAGATAGACAAAGGCCACATAGAACGTTACGGCATACCCGATATCCAGCAGGATCACCTTGATCACGTCAGCATAATGCGTAACGAAGGTGTCCTTTACCGGCGAATCCGATTTTTTTGTTTCCTCATCCGCATCCATTGCCCGCCGCACCAGATAGCTCGTCAGCGCGACGAGGGAGCCAAGCAGGAACGGTATGCGCCACCCCCAGCTTGCCAGCGTCTCGTCGCCAAAAATCGTCGCGACGGCGCCGCCAATGCCTGAACCGAGCATGATGCCGAAAATCGCGCCCCACATGCTCCACATGCCAAAAAAGCTCCGCCTGCTTTCCGGCGCGCGTTCCACCATGAAGACAACAGAGCTGGTATATTCGCCGCCGACTGACAGGCCCTGCATCATCCGCAACAGGACAATCAGTATCGGCGCGAGGATTCCGATCGTCTCAAAATTTGGCAACAATCCGATCAGCGTCGTCGGCACCGCCATAGCCAAAACCGAAAGCGTGAGCACCCGCTTCCGCCCCAAGGTGTCCCCGATATGCCCGAACAGGATTGCGCCGATTGGCCGCATGAGGAAACCGGCGGCAAAAGCGCCGAATGCGGAAATAAGAGAAATCGCCGGATTTTCTGAGGGAAAGAATTGTGTACCGATAATGCTGGCAAAATAGCCGTAGACGGCGAAATCGTACCATTCCATAACATTGCCGATCAGTCCGGCCACGACAACCTTGCGCCAGTTCGGCGCCGCAGGTCTACCGCTCTCCAATTTCTCCGAAACAGTATCCGACATAAATCAACCCATAGATGCTAGAATTTTGACGGGCATATAGTCGCCGCATATTCGCATCGGGTCAAGAATTTCTACGGGAAGTTTATTATAATGGAACCCGCTTCTACTTCCAAAGCGTGCCAATCGCCGCTTCGACCGCCGCCTGGTCTTCCGCGCTCTTGTTCTGTCCGAGTTTCGCTTTCCCCTCGATTCGGCTGATCGGGATTTCGAAGGCGACAATCCCGCGCATCAGGCCTTCCAGCCGTTTGCCATCGAGCTGATCGGCCCGCCATGGCGCGGCCCTGTCTTTCTCGTTGTCAAAGGTAAGCCGGTCCAGGAGTTCCCGGACCTTCTCCCGTTCCTCGATGATCGCGGGCGTGCCATAGGCGTGCACCGCCACGTAGTTCCATGTCGGGACATTGATATCCGTCGCATAGTAACTCGGTGAGATATAGGCATGCGGTCCCTGAAAAATGACCAGCGCCTCCCTGTCCTCGAGGCATTTTCCATGTGGATTGGCGCGCGCCATATGGGCGACCAGCGTCCCAAACTCCCCGCGCTTTTCATCATAGGCGAAGGGAAGATGCGTGGCGAAAGGCACGCCATCATCGCCGGTGGAGACCAGAGTGGCAAAGGACGCTCCGGGCAACAGCCGGATCAGGGTTTCCTCGCCGGGAACGGAAAAATGCGGAGGGACATACATCGGCTTATTCCATAAAAAAAGACCGCTTAAAGAAGCGGCCTTATTTAAGCGATAAATTGGCCCCTTAACAGGGCCAATACAGCTAAGTTTGCAGAGCCAATTATTGCCAATTAACTTTACCGCCAGAGTTTGCTTCCATACTAATCATCAACCGTTCAATTGCTTTTCCAATGGTGTATTGCTTAATCATTCCTTCAAAAGCGACGACTACAATTGAAAAAACAGTCGTATTGTTGGTTGGCTTTATTTCCGCAAGGAAGAGAGCAGGGTTTAAGTTCAAGACACCAGACCCGATTTTCCCAATGTAATCCACATTTCCTACATTTTCCGGTTTAGATAAGGTTCCAACTTCTTCAAAAGAAATCTCAAACAACTGTGTGGCACTCTGGACGTCCATATCTAGCGAGATTTCCACAATACGCGCATCGTTAGGGTCATGACCGAACGCAGGTATATGCCTGTCCTGCCAAAACCGTATAGAAATTGGTATGCTATCCAATCTGGCGCGTTCTTCAGTAGATATGCCGTATTCTACTGTCCCCTTTTCAATAGGGTCACCCGTCGCTGTTCTTTCTGTAGCACAGCCCACCAGATTAGCTAAAAGGACAACCGCAATAACGAGGCGAAATTCGATTTTAATTGCATTTTGAATCATTTCTAACTCGCAAAAATAGTGCATGTCCATTTGAAAAAGGGCCGCTCAAAAAGCAGCCCTTTATCCATGTTTTTCTTAACGCGTTACCGGCGTTCCACCATCATCTTCTTGATCTCGGCAATAGCTTTCGCCGGGTTCAGGCCCTTCGGGCAGGTGTTGGTGCAGTTCATGATCGTATGGCAGCGATAGAGCCGGAACGGGTCTTCAAGATTGTCGAGACGCTCCCCCGTATGCTCGTCGCGGCTGTCGATGATCCAGCGGTAGGCCTGCAGCAGGATGGCCGGGCCAAGGAACCGGTCGGAGTTCCACCAATAGCTCGGGCAGGACGTCGAGCAGCAGGCGCAGAGAATGCACTCATAAAGCCCGTCGAGCTTCTCCCGATCTTCCTTCGACTGTAGCCGTTCCTTCGACGGGGACGGCGTTTCCGCCTGCAGCCAGGGCTTGATCGATGCATATTGCGCATAGAAATTGGTGAGGTCCGGCACCAGATCCTTCACCACCGGCTGATGCGGAAGCGGATAGATATTGATATCGCCATCGATCTCGTCCATGCCCGTGGTGCAGGCCAGCGTATTGGTGCCACCAATATTCATCGCACAGGAGCCGCAAATCCCTTCCCGGCAGGAGCGCCGGAACGTCAGGGTCGGATCGATTTCGTTCTTGATCTTGATCAGCCCGTCCAGAATCATCGGTCCGCAGGTATCCAGATCGACATAATAGGTATCAATGGTCGGGTTCTGATTGTTATCGGGTGACCAACGATAGACATTGAACGTCTTTAAATTTGTCGCACCTTCCGGCTTCGGATGGGTTTTGCCAGTGCCGACCTTCGAATTCTTGGGTAATGTCAGTTCAACCATTTTTCATTCCTAACGCGCTTAGTACACACGTGCCTTTGGTTTGATGTAATCGATCTCGTCGGTCAGCGTGTAGTCATGCACCGGCCGGTAGTCGAGCTTCACCCCGCCATTATCGCTGTGATAGGTAAGCGTATGCTTCATCCAGTTTTCATCGTCGCGATCGGGGAAATCCTCATGCGCATGCGCACCGCGACTCTCCTTGCGGTTTTCCGCCGCCGTCATCGAGACAACCGCCTGTCGGATCAGGTTATCCAGCTCCAGGGTTTCCACGAGATCCGAGTTCCAAACGAGGGAGCGGTCGGTCGTCTTGATGTCGGACATCCGGTCCCATACCTTGTTGATTTTTTCAACGCCCTCGGCAAGCGTTTTGCTGGTGCGGAAGACGGCGCAGTCGTCCTGCATGACACGCTGCATATTGTCGCGTACCGCTGCCGTTGAACTTCCGCCATCTGCGTGCCGGAATTTATCAAGCCGCGCAAGGGCCGCATCACAGGCATCTGCCGGCAACGGCGAATGCGCCTGACCGGGTTTCACCACATCCTTTGCCCGGAGCGCCGCCGCCCGGCCAAAGACGACCAGATCGATCAGGGAGTTTGATCCGAGACGGTTTGCCCCATGAACGGACACACAGGCGGCCTCACCCACCGCCATCAGCCCCGGAACAACCGCATCCGGATTGCCGTCCTTCAGGTCGACAACTTCCGCATGATAGTTCGTCGGGATGCCGCCCATGTTGTAATGCACTGTTGGCAGCACCGGAATGGGTTCCTTATGCACATCGACGCCGGCAAAAATGCGGGCGCTCTCCGAAATGCCGGGGAGGCGTTCATCAATCATCGCCGGATCAAGATGGTCAAGATGCAGGTAGATATGGTCATTGCGCGGACCAACGCCGCGGCCTTCGCGAATTTCAATGGTCATCGAACGGCTAACGACGTCACGGCTCGCCAGATCCTTGGCATGCGGTGCGTAGCGTTCCATAAAGCGTTCGCCTTCCCCGTTGACAAGGAATCCGCCCTCACCGCGCACCCCCTCGGTGATCAGGCAGCCCGCGCCATAAATACCGGTCGGGTGGAATTGGATGAACTCCATATCCTGAAGCGGCAGCCCCGCGCGCAACACCATTCCACCCCCATCACCGGTGCAGGTATGAGCGGAGGTGCAGGAGAAGAAAGCCCGGCCGTATCCGCCCGTTGCCAGCACAACCATGTGCGAGCGGAAAAGATGCAGCGTCCCGTCTTCGAGGCACAGGCAAAGAACGCCCTTGCAGGCTCCATCCTTGTCCATGATCAGGTCGAGGGCGAAATATTCGACGAAGAATTCCGTGTCGTGCTTGAGGCTCTGGCTGTAGAGCGTATGCAGCATGGCATGCCCGGTCCGGTCTGCCGCCGCGCATGTGCGCTGCGCCGCCGGGCCTTCACCGAACTGGGTGGTCATTCCGCCGAAGGCGCGCTGATAAATTTTGCCTTCCTCGGTCCGGCTGAACGGCATGCCGAACTGCTCCAGCTCCAATACCGCTGCCGGCGCTTCCCGGCACATATATTCAATGGCATCCTGATCGCCGAGCCAGTCAGACCCCTTGACGGTGTCATACATATGCCACTGCCAGTTATCATCGCCCATATTGCCGAGCGAGGCGGAAATACCGCCTTGCGCCGCAACGGTGTGGCTGCGTGTCGGGAACACCTTGGTGACGGCCGCCGTCTTCAGACCGGCCGCGGCCATACCCATCGTCGCGCGCAAACCCGCACCGCCGGCGCCGACGACAACCACGTCATATTTATGTTCTGTAATTGGATAGGCTTCTGACATGATTTTTCTCTAACCCCCGAGCGCAAGCTTCAGGACAGCGAGCGCCGCGCCCAGACCGACGGCCGCGCATAAAAAACTGTTAAGCAGCAACAAAAAGACCTTGGTGCTTTCCGTATGAATATAATCCTCAATCACGACCTGAAGGCCGAGCTTGAGGTGATAAAAGGTTGTGGCGATCAACAGCAGCATCACAAGCGATATGAAGGGCTGGCCCAGGACGTTGCGAACATGATCATATTCAGCGCCGACAAGACTGATGACGCATCCAAGGGCAATCAAAAAAAGCGGTATCATGGCAATAGCCGTGATCTTCTGATGCCACCAATGCGATGTCCCTTCCTTTGCGGAACCAAGACCACGAACATTTTTTAACGGGGCTCTCATTTCCATGGTTCAGGCTCCTATGGCGTAGGCGATTATCCAGGTGAGCAAGGTGAGGACGACGGACGCGATGATCGCCGCCATACCCGACTTGCGCATGGTCGGCAACTCAAACCCCTTGCCCATGTCCCAGAACAGATGCCGAATACCGTTGCAAAGGTGATAGAACAACGACCAGGTAAATCCGAACAGGACGAGCTGTCCGAACCAGGAGGACATGAAGGCGCTTACTGTCGCATAAGCTTCCGGCCCGCTGGCGACGGCAATCAGCCACCAAGCCAGCAACAATGTCCCGACACCAAGCGCGATACCTGTGGCCCGATGGGTAATTGAGGTAACCATCGTAATCTGCGGCTTGTAGATTTGCAGATGTGGCGATAGTGGTCTTTCAATTTTCGCCATGTGGAAGTCTTTCTCGCTGATAAATTTCCATATTTTATTCTTTTTGCCGAAGAGTTTAAGCCTCCTCAATGGCAAGTCAATAGAACTATGTGCCTATTTACACCGCCATCGTCTTTTTTGGCAAGATAACCCAGTAATCAAGATCCAGAACAACCGCGGGATCGCGCTTTCCGTCTTCCTGCTTGTCCGGGAAGCTATCGCAGGGCATGTCCTTCGTCGCAATCGTCCGGATGCGCAAGGCGCCCGCCGTCTGATTGGACGTAAGCTCGGCCTTTTCCAGCACCTCGCTCCAGGCATAGATAGTATGGCCGCCAAACGTCGGCGCGGTATGCGATCCGCCGTTGATCGCCCCAATAAGCTGCGCATTGCCGAGGCCGTTGAACGAAAGGGCGCGCGCAAGAGAGATAATATGACCGCCATAGATCAACCGGCGGCCAAAACGGTCGTTCTGCATCTGGTGCTGATTGAAATGAACTTTCGCTGTGTTCTGGTAAAGCCGCGTCGCCATCATATGCTCGGCTTCCTCAATCGTCATGCCGTCCACATGATCGATCTTTTCCCCGACGTCATAATCCTCGAAATAATGCGGCGAGCCGGCAAGTGTCGCGTCATATCCGGAGAAATCCAGACCCTCGGGCAGGGAGATAAGAGACGGATCGACGCGATCGGGAAGGTTCGGAACCACCTCTTCCGGCGCCGGTGCCTTTTCGTCTTTCTTGCGCACCATGACCCAACGAACATAGTCAAGGACAATCGTGCCAATCTGGTTGGTACCGGTGGAGCGGACATAGACGACGCCGGTTTTGCCGTTCGAATTTTCCTTGAGGCCGATCACCGTCGAGCTCGTTTTCACCGTATCGCCCGGAAACACGGGCGCCTTGAACTGGACATCCGCATAACCGAGATTGGCGACGGCGTTCAGGGAAACATCGGGCACGGTTTTACCGAAGACGATGTGAAAGACCAGAAGATCGTCAACCGGCGCCGCATCAAGTCCGCACTCCATGGCGAAGCTGTCTGCCGACTGCAGGGCAAAGCGCCCGCCGTAAAGCGCCGTATAAAGCGACACATCGCCTTCCGTTATCGTGCGCGGCGTCGCATGGTCGAGGACCTGTCCGACTTTGAAATCCTCGAAATAGTTGCCAGGGTTCGTTTTGCTCATCAGATGCCCCCTTTATTCCGCGGCCGCGGCAATTGCATCCGCCATGGCAACCTTCGCCTTGGCAATCTCGACATGGAGATTTTCCACGAGCTTGCCATCGACAAGGACAACGCCCTTGCCCTCCTTCTCCGCCGCCTCAAAGGCCTCGATAATTTTGCGGGAATGGGCGACTTCCGCCTCTGAGGGTGCGAAAACCTCATTGGTGGAGGCGAGCTGTTTCGGATGGATGAGTGTTTTGCCGTCAAAGCCGAGCTCCAGCCCCTGAACGCAGGAGGCATGGAAACCGTCATCATCCGCGAGATCGAGGTAAACGCCGTCCAGAACCGTCAGTCCATAGGCCCGGCCCGCCAGCAGGCAAAGCCCGAGTGACGTGATCACCGGCAGGCGCATGGGCGTATGCTGGGCCTGAAGATCCTTTACCAGATCCGATGTGCCCATGACAAAGCAGTCGATGCGCGGGCTTGCCGCCGCAATTTCCTCCGCCTTCAGGATACCGAGCGGCGTTTCCATCATGCACCAGATCTTCGTTTTCCCGGGCGCGCCGGCTTCGGTCATTATCTTTTCAAGCTTATGGACCTGCGCGGCGCTTTCGACTTTCGGCAAAAGAATGGCGTCAGGACCGGCCTTGGCCGCGGCGATGATATCGTCTTTCCCCCAAGGCGTATCCAGGCCGTTGACCCGAATGATTATTTCACGCTTGCCATAGCCGCCGGAGGCTGCATTCGCGCAGACGATGTCGCGCGCCTCTGCCTTGGCATCGGGTGCTACCGCATCTTCGAGATCGAGGATAAGCGCGTCCGCCGCGAGCGTTTTTGCTTTTTCCTGCGCGCGGGCGTTGGAGCCCGGCATATAAAGAACCGACCTGCGGGGGCGAATGTTTTTTGTCATTGGTGATCCCTCGGGCGTGGCGCCCTTTTCTTTTGTCATCAGTCAATTGAGAAATGCGAGGCGCATCATAAAGGGTTTTTATTGCGACGCAACAATTAGGGACAAATATATGAGGCCGCAAAAAAGGCCCAGCGCACCATCAATTGCGTCGGGCCCTTTTTTCTTTCGGGTCTTTGAAGCGACTAGGCCGCTTTTTTCAGATACTCGCGGCCAACCAGTTCGGCGATCTGAACGGTATTCAGCGCCGCGCCCTTGCGGAGGTTGTCAGAGACGCACCACAGATTGATGCCATTTTCAACCGTTGCATCATCCCGGATACGCGAAATGAACGTCGCATAGTCGCCGACGCATTCCACTGGCGTGATATAACCGTTCTCTTCCGGATTATCGACCACCATGATCCCCGGCGCTTCGCGCAGAATTTCCCGCGCGCGGTCCGCTGACAGTTCATTCTCGAACTCGATATTGACGCTCTCCGCATGGCCGACGAAGGTCGGCACGCGCACGCAGGTCGCCGTCAACTTGATGGCGGAATCGACGATCTTCTTGGTTTCGACCATCATCTTCCACTCTTCCTTGGTGTAGCGGTCATCCATGAAGACATCAATATGCGGGATCACATTGAACGCGATCTGCTTGGTGAACTTATCCGGCGTTGGCGCGTCGTTCACATAGATGCCCTTGGTCTGGGTGAACAATTCATCCATTGCGGCATTCCCGGCGCCCGAAGTCGACTGATAGGTCGAAACAACCACGCGCTTGATCGTCGCCACGTCATGCAGGGGCTTCAACGCGACAACAAGCTGTGCGGTCGAGCAGTTCGGGTTTGCGATAATATTCTTGCGGGTATATCCGGCGGCAGCTTCAGGATTAACTTCCGGCACGACAAGCGGCACGTCCGGATCCATGCGGAAATGGGACGAATTATCGATGACGATCGCGCCCTGCGACGCCGCAATGGGAGCATATTTTGCCGACACGGAGCCACCTGCGGAAAACAGGGCGAAATCCGTTCCCGTGAAATTAAAATCTTCGAGCGCCTTGACCTTCAGGTTCTTGTCACCGAAAGAAACCTCGCGCCCGACGGAACGTTTCGAAGCGAGCGCGATAACTTCCGTCACCGGAAATTGTCTTTCATGCAAAATATTCAGCATTTCGCGGCCCACGTTCCCGGTGGCGCCGACTACCGCAACTCTGTATCCCATGATTTTAATCTCTTCCATTTCCCGACGTTTCCACGCCGGGGGTTAAATCAATCGCGCACTTGGCAAAAAATCAACCGTTGGCCTTGTCCAACTCGCGGATGATGGCGTTCCCCATCTCCGTCGTTGACACCTGCGTCATGCCCGCTGACATGATATCGCCAGTGCGAATACCACTTGCAAGTACTTTTTGCACAGCGGTCTCTACAAGGTCCGCCTCAGTGCCCATATCGAAGCTATAACGCAACGCCATGGCGTAAGAGAGGATGGTCGCGATGGGATTGGCGATGTTTTTCCCGGCAATATCCGGGGCCGAGCCATGTACGGGCTCGTAAAGTGCCTTACGCCGGCCCGAATCGTCCACATCACCGAGCGATGCGGAGGGAAGCATGCCGAGAGAGCCCGTCAGCATCGCCGCGCAGTCCGAGAGAATATCGCCGAACAGGTTATCCGTGACGATCACGTCGAACTGTTTGGGCTTGCGGACGAGTTCCATGGCAGCCGCATCCGCATACATGTGGCTCAGCTCCACTTCCGGGAATTCGGTGTCGTGGATCTTCTGGACTTCCTCGCGCCAGAGGACGCCCGATTCCATCACATTGGCCTTCTCGCTGGAGCAAACGCGATTATCGCGTTTCTTCGCCAGTTCGAACGCGACGCGGGCGACGCGCTGGATTTCCGGCGTCGTGTAGACCTGCGTGTTGACGCCGCGGCGGATACCATTGCCGAGATCTTCAATACCGCGCGGCTCGCCGAAATAGACACCACCGGTCAGTTCGCGCACGATCATGATATCAAGGCCACTTACCAGTTCCGGCTTCAGGCTCGACGCATCGACCAGCGCATCAAAACAGACCGCCGGTCGGAGATTGGCGAAAAGTTCCAGATCCTTGCGAAGACGCAAAAGGCCGCGCTCCGGCTTGATGGAGAAATCGAGGTTATCCCATTTGGGGCCACCAACCGCGCCCAGCAGCACCGCATCCACATTCATGGCCTTCTCGACGACTTCGTCCGTCACCGGAATGCCGTGCGCATCGATGGACGACCCGCCGACCAGATCTTCATCAATGTCGAAGGAAACGGCGCGGTTGTCTTCCATCCAGTTGACGATGCGCCGGACTTCGCCCATTGCTTCGGGGCCAATGCCGTCGCCGGGCAGGATCAGCAGGGATTTGTTAGATGCCATAGCAAAATACTCTCTTGATTAACGGATCGGAAATCACAGCCAGGGCTGTGCGAGTTTGCGGCGCTCCTCGAACTCCGCGACCTTGTTTTCTTTTTTCAAGGTAAGCCCAATTTCATCGAGCCCCGTCAGCAGGCAATGCTTGTTGAACTGGTCGATCTCGAAATGGATAACGCCGCCGTCCGGACCCCTGATTTCCTGCGCTTCCAAGTCGATCGAGATGGTCGCGTTGGCACCGCGCTCGGCATCCTCCATGAGCTTTTCAAGCTCTTCCGGCGTGACTTCGATGGGAAGGATACCGTTGCGAAAGCAGTTGTTGTAGAAAATGTCCGCAAAACTGGTCGACACAACGCAGCGGATACCAAAATCCAAGAGCGCCCAGGGCGCATGCTCGCGGCTTGAGCCGCAGCCGAAATTATCACCGGCGATAAGAATTTCCGCGTTCCTGTAGGCCGGCTGGTTCAGCACGAAATCCTCGATCTCCTTGCCGTCATTGTCGTAGCGCATTTCGGCAAACAGGCTCTTGCCAAGGCCGGCCCGTTTGATGGTTTTGAGATACTGCTTGGGGATGATCATGTCCGTGTCGATATTGACAAGCGGCATGGGCGCCGCGACGGCTGTCAGTTTATTGAACTTTTCCATTGTAATCTCCCCCTACACCAGATCCCGCACATCGGTCAGATGACCCGTTACCGCAGCAGCGGCGGCCATTGCCGGGCTCACCAGATGGGTGCGCCCGCCGCGGCCCTGACGACCCTCGAAATTGCGGTTGGACGTCGATGCGCAGCGATCGCCCTCATTCAGTTTGTCGGCATTCATGGCAAGGCACATGGAGCAGCCCGGCTGACGCCACTCAAATCCGGCAGCCTCGAAAATCTTGTCGAGCCCCTCCGCCTCGGCCTGAAGCTTGACGAGACCGGAACCCGGAACAATGATCGCATTGACCGTATCCTTGACTTTCCGTCCCTCGACCACCTTCGCGACCGCGCGCAGGTCTTCAATCCGGCCATTGGTGCAGGAGCCGATAAAGACATGGTCAACCTCGATATCGGAAAGCTTCATGCCCGCCGTCAGTCCCATGTATTTAAGCGCCCGCTTCGCCGCGCCGCGCTTGCCTTCATCCGCGAAATCTTCTGGCGCCGGGACGGTGCCGCTGATGGGAAGTGCATCTTCCGGGCTGGTTCCCCAGGTGACAAAGGGAATGAGTTCGCTTGCATCGAGCTCGACCTCGGTGTCGAATTTTGCGCCGTCATCGGATTTCAGTGTTTTCCAATAGGCGACTGCCTGCTCATAAGCACCGGCCTTCGGCGCATAGGGGCGACCCTTGATATATTCGAAGGTGGTCTCGTCCGGAGCAATCAGGCCGGCGCGCGCACCGGCTTCGATCGTCATGTTGCAGAGCGTCATCCGCCCTTCCATGGACAGCGCGCGGATGGCATCGCCCGCATATTCGATCACATGGCCCGTACCGCCTGCCGTTCCGATCTTGCCAATGATGGCGAGGGCAACGTCTTTCGCCGTCACACCGAGCGGAAGGTCGCCATGAACCGTCACCCGCATGTTCTTCGCTTTTTCCTGGACCAGCGTTTGCGTTGCCAGCACATGCTCAACCTCGGAGGTGCCGATGCCATGGGCCAGCGCGCCGAAGGCCCCATGGGTGGAGGTGTGGGAATCGCCACAGACGATGGTCATGCCCGGAAGGGTCAATCCCTGTTCCGGACCGATGATATGCACGATGCCACGGCGGTCGTCCGTCATCGAGAAATAGGGAATACCGAATTCAGCCGTATTGGCCTCCAGCGTATCCACCTGCAGCTTGCTTTCGGGATCGGTAATCCCTTTTTCAATGTCCTTGGTCGGCACGTTATGGTCGGCCACGGCAAAGGTCGCGTCGGGACGGCGAACCTTGCGTCCCGCGTTGCGCAACCCTTCGAAAGCCTGCGGGCTGGTTACTTCGTGAACAAGGTGACGATCGATGTAAAGAATATAGGCTTGGTCTTCCAGTTGATCCACAACGTGACTGTCCCAGATTTTGTCATACAACGTTCTAGGGGTTCCCATTTTCTATCCTCGCAAATCGTCAATTGTCCTTGTCACTAAATTCCCGCAGGTCCGCAAACGGCGCGTTATTCGCCGTTCTTGTTACCGTAACGATCCTCGCGGCGCTCGCGGATACGGGCCTTCTTACCACGCAGTTCGCGCAGGTAATAAAGCTTCGCCCGGCGGACAACGCCCTGACGAACGACTTCGATGCGATCGATCCGCGGAGAATACAGCGGGAAAATACGTTCCACGCCTTCACCATAGGAAATTTTCCGCACCGTAAAGTTGGCGTTGATCCCGCCGCCATTCCGGGCGATGCAGAGGCCTTCAAACGCCTGGATACGCTCACGCGTGCCCTCGACAACCTTCACATGGACCCGAAGGGTATCCCCGGGACGGAACTTGGGAACGGGACGTTCCGCCGTCAGCTTTTCAATCTGCTCTTGCTCTAGCTTTTCAACCGTATTCATGGCTTTCACCCTTTTCTCAAAAATTACGCTTCCGACGGTCCCACAGGTCCCGCCTTCGTTCCTTGGTCAACTCCTCGGACTGGCGTAAACGCCATTCCTTGATTTTTTCATGATGCCCCGAAAGCAGCACTTCCGGGACCGTCCGGCCTTCCCAGACCGGGGGGCGGGTGTAATGGGGATATTCCAGTAACCCGTCCGCAAAACTCTCTTCCTCCAGCGATTCCCTGTTCCCCGTCACGCCGGGCAACAGGCGAACCACCGCATCCAATAACGCCAGCGCGGCAATTTCGCCGCCCGACAGGATGAAGTCGCCGAGGCTGACTTCCTCCACGTTGCGGGTTTCCAGAACCCGCTGATCGACCCCTTCGAAACGGCCGCAGACCATGACCGCGCCCGGACCGTCCGACAACTCGCGTACGAAGGCCTGATCCATGACCCGGCCGCGGGGACTGAAATAGATCACCCGCGTCACGTTGTCCGATCCGGCCAGTGCCGCATCAATCGCCGGCCCCAGCACATCCGGCCGCATCACCATTCCGGCGCCGCCGCCAAAGGGACTGTCATCGACGTTGCGATGCTTGCCAATGGCAAAATCGCGAATATCTCTGACCGTCAGGTTCCAGGCCCCATCCTCAAGACCCTTTCCCGCGAGGCTATGCCCAAGCGGCCCCGGAAACATCTCGGGAAAAAGGCTTAAAATATGGGCGGTCCAGACCATCCGCTATTCCCTCTTCCCGCGTTGCCGCGCGCGCCGTTATGCCGGTTCTTCGGGGACTTCAAAGAAATCCTCTGCCAGATCAACAACCACGCGGCCACCGGCAACGTCCACCTCGGGCACCATCTCGACGGTAAACGGAACAAGGATCGCCGCCTTGGCGCCTTTCCCGTCCGGCACGATTTCCAGCATATCCCCCGCGCCAAAATCATGCAGGCGCAGGATGGTACCGAATTTCTCACCGTCCTGAAAGAATACCGGCAGGCCGATCAGGTCGGCATGATAGTATTCTTCCGCTTCTTTCGTTTCGGGCAATCTGTCCCGCGACACATAAAGCTCTACCCCTTTGAGGGCTTCGGCCGCGTTGCGATCTGATATACCCTTTATCCGCACCACCGGCAAACCTTTGCTGACACCGACGACCTTCAATTCGAAAGTCGTCTTGCCCGACGCATCCCGCAGGAGGCCATAGGCGGCAATATCCTCCGGATATTCGGTGAAACTCTTGATCTTCACCTCGCCCTTGATACCCTTCGCCCCGACGATCACGCCAAGCAGCAACAATTTTGCCTCAGGCACGGCTTTGCGCCCTTAAGCCTCGGCCTTCTGCTCGGCATCCTCTGCAGGCGCTTCTTCCGCGGCGGCTTCTTCAGCAGGAGCCTCTTCCGCAGGAGCTTCTTCAGCGGCGGCCTCTTCAGCCGGTGCTTCCTCTGCCGGAGCTTCCGCTTCCGCAGCGGCGGCTTCTTCCGCTGCCTTGCGTGCCTCTTCCTGCTCGCGCAGGCGTTCCTGTGCCTTGGCTTTCGGCTTGGCTTTTTCCGGGTTGTTGGAAACCGGCTTCTCACCGAGACCCGCCGACGCCATCAGCCGGGCAACGCGATCGGTTGCCTTCGCACCGTTACCGATCCAGTACTGGATCCGCTCCCCGTTCAGGGACACACGGTTTTCATCATCCTTCGGAAGCATCGGGTTGTAGGTGCCCAGACGCTCAATATACCGTCCATCGCGCGGGCTGCTGGCTTCTGCAACAACAACGCGGTAGAAGGGACGCTTCTTCGCGCCCTGACGGGTAAGGCGAATTTTAAGTGCCATATTACGCTCTTTCCTTTAACGAACTCAATTTCGGTTAAAACTTCATTCCCGGCGGCAAAAGCCCCTGCATGCCTCCGCGTGCAATGCCTTTCTTGCCGAGTTTCTTCACTTTTTTCATCATGTCCGCCATCTGCTTATGCTGTTTCAGCAGGCGGTTGACATCCTGAACACTCATGCCGGAACCCGCGGCGATACGTTTCTTGCGGGAGGCGGCAATAATCTGCGGATTGCGCCGTTCCTTCGGCGTCATGGACTGGATCATTGCTTCCTGACGAATCAAAAGACGATCGTCGAGGTTAGCCGAATCCAGCTGCTTCTTCATTTTGCCAATGCCGGGGAGCATGCCGACCAGGCTGTTCATGCCGCCCATCTTGCGCATCTGGCGCAATTGGCTCGCCAGATCATCAAGGTCGAAATTGCCCTTCTGCATTTTGAGGGCAAGCTTCTCGGCCTCATCCTTCTCAATGGTTTCCGCGGCCTTCTCGACCAGCGAAACGATATCGCCCATGCCCAGAATACGATTGGCGATCCGGTCCGGGTGGAAAGCCTCCAACGCATCCAGCTTTTCACCGGTACCCAGGAGCTTGATCGGGCAACCGGTGACTTCGCGCATGGAAAGCGCCGCGCCGCCGCGCCCGTCGCCGTCGATCCGGGTCATGACGATACCGGTGACATCGACGCGGGACTTGAACTGCTCGGCGACATTGACCGCGTCCTGACCGGTCAGGCTGTCGACCACCAGCAGGGTTTCCGTCGGATGCGCCTCCTTGTGAACGGCATCCATCTCCGCCATCAGGGATTCGTCGACATGCAACCGGCCGGCGGTATCGAGCATGACGATGTCGACACCCTGCAGCTTCGCGGACTGGACGGCGCGCTTGGCAATCTCGACCGGCATCTGGCCCTGAATGATCGGCAGGGTCGCGATCCCCGTCTGCTCACCCAGAATTTTCAGCTGTTCCTGCGCGGCCGGGCGGCGCACGTCGAGAGACGCCATCAGGACCTTCTTGCCTTGTTTCTCCGTCAGCCATTTCGCGATTTTTGCGGTCGAGGTGGTTTTACCGGAGCCTTGCAGCCCGACCATCATGTAGACAACCGGCGGCACGGCAACGAGGTTGAGTTCCTGCTGTTCCGAGCCCAGCATTTCAACCAGCTGGTCATGCACAACCTTGATGACCATCTGCGCCGGATTGACGGATTTCAGGACTTCCGTGCCGATCGCCTTGGTCTTGACGCGTTTGACAAAGCTTTTGACAACCGGCAGCGCCACGTCCGCCTCAAGCAGGGCAACGCGCACTTCGCGCAGCGCCTCCGTGACGTCCGCCTCGGTGAGCGCGCCGCGCTTGGTCAACCGCCCGAGGACGTCGCCCAGTCTGCCTGTCAAGCTTTCGAACATTCGGTTGTGAACCCGTTCAAACCAGTTTAAATTTCGTCATCCGTCGGCCGAATACTACAACGCAAAAAACGCCAGGGCGCGAAACTCGCGGGCTGGCGGATACCGTTACAGGTACTTCTATGTTGCGACTCGGTTGTCGAGATTGGCGGGAATTAGCCATAGACCCGACCATAAGTCAAGCAGAACCGCGACAGTTCTCCGATAAATATGCTGGACCGGACGCGCCGAAACGCCTATATCGCGGGATATGGAACAGATACCGTTCATAAAGATGCATGGCCTTGGCAATGATTTCGTCATTATTGACGGGCGTTCGCGGCTGCCCGATCTCTCGGTCGCTGCGCTTCGGGCCATTGCCGACCGGCACCGCGGCGTCGGTTACGACCAGCTGATCGTCATGGAACCGACGGCGAACGGCGCCGACATCTTCATGCGCATCTATAATGCCGATGGCAGCGAGGCGGAGGCTTGCGGCAATGCCACCCGCTGCGTTGCACATCTGCTGATGGAAGAGGCCGGCAAGAACGCGGTCACGATAGAAACACGCGCCGGGCTTCTTGCCGGAACGACAGAAGACCGCCAGCACATTGTGATTGATATGGGCGCGCCGAAACTCGGGTGGCGGGACATCCCCCTCTCGCGGGAGGAGGATACGGCCCATATTAATCTGACGGTCGGGCCGCTGGTCGATCCTGTCGGGGTGAATATGGGGAATCCGCACGCGGTCTTTTTCGTCGACGATGCGGATACGGTAGATCTTGAAAAATGGGGGCCGATTGCGGAAATCGATCCGATTTTCCCGAAACGCGCCAACATCAGTATCGCGAGCAAAATGGAAGCAGGCAATTTCCGCCTTCGGGTGTGGGAGCGCGGTGTCGGCATTACGCTTGCCTGCGGTTCGGCGGCCTGCGCCACGATCGTCGCGGCAAATATCCGCGGGCTTGCCGGTAAGGAGGCTCGATTGCACCTGGATGGCGGACCCCTGGATATGCGGATTGGCGATAATGGGCATGTCTTTATGGGCGGACCGATTGCAACGTCCTATCGCGGCGTTCTCGACGCTGGCCTGCTGACGGGAGCGGCCTAGTGGGAGAGATCAAGCCGCTCACCGCACCGGAGATCGTCACCTTCGGCTGCCGCCTGAATACCTACGAATCCGAAGTGATGCGCGGCAATGCCCTGTCCGCAGGAATGACCAATACCGTCATCATCAATAGCTGCGCCGTCACCAATGAAGCGGAACGTCAGGCCCGGCAAGCGGTGCGCAAGGCGCGCCGGGAACATCCGGACGCCAAGATCATCGTCACCGGTTGCGCCGCCCAGACCAATCCGGATCAATTTGCACGGATGCCGGAGGTAAATCAGGTCCTCGGCAATTTGGAAAAGCTCGAACCGCAGTCTTTCGGTCTTGATGAGACGGAAAGAGTCCAGGTCAATGACATCATGTCAGCGGAAGAAACGGCGGGCCACCTGATCGAAGGCTTCGACGGCCGGGCGCGCGCATTTCTCCAGATCCAGAACGGCTGCAATCATCGCTGCACCTTCTGCATCATTCCCTATGGTCGCGGCAACAGCCGCTCCGTGCCCCTTGGCGCCATTGTCGACCAGGCCCGCTCCCTCGCTGGGAACGGTTACAAGGAATTTGTCCTGACCGGCGTTGACATCACGGCCTATGGCGAAGATCTACCGGGCCGGCCAACCTTGGGGCAGATGTGCCGCCGCCTGCTTGCGGCGGTTCCGGAAATCGCGCATCTGCGGCTTTCCTCCCTCGATCCCGTGGAAGTGGATGACGACCTCTGGCGGCTGATCGAGAACGAACCCCGTCTGATGCCGCATCTTCATATCAGCTTGCAGGCGGGCGACGACATGGTCCTGAAAAGGATGAAACGGCGGCACTTGCGAGGCGATGTCTATGATTTCGTGGAGAAGGCGCGGCGGCTTCGGCCCGATGTTGTCTTCGGCGCGGATATCATTGCCGGATTCCCCACGGAAACGGACGACATGGCGGCCAACAGCCTCCGGCTGGTTGAAGAATGCGACATCGCCTATCTGCATGTGTTTCCCTATTCCGCCCGACCCGGAACTCCGGCGGCGAAGATGCCGCAAGTACCGGGCGACATCCGTAAGGCGCGTGCGGCCATCCTCCGCGACGCCGGCGAACGGAACCTTTCCCGCTTTCTTGAAAGTCTGGTGGGAAGCGAACAGTCCGTTCTCGTAGAGAATGAGACGACCGGCCGCACCCGCCATTACGCCCCCGTTGATTTCGGATGCAAGGCGGAAAGCGGCGACATCATATCAGTCCATATTGCACAGACCGATGGCAGGAAACTGATCGCCCCGACTCTGGTGAAAGCGAACGTAGCATGAGCGAAACGAAAGAGAAAAAAAGCTGGTTCGGCAAACTCCGCGACGGGTTGAAGCGCTCCTCCTCCGCGATCTCCAGCGGGATCACCGATATTTTCACAAAGCGCAAGCTCGACGACGACGTCATCGAGGAGCTGGAGGAATTGCTGATCAGCGGGGATCTTGGAGTCACCACGGCAGCGCGCATCGCTGCCAATATCGCCAAAACACGCTACGACAAGGAAATCGCGCCGGAGGAAATCCGGGCCGCGCTTGCGGATGAGGTCGCGGCCATTCTCGATCCCGTTGCAATACCCTTCACGCTGGATGAAAGCCGCAAGCCCCATGTCGCTCTCATTGTCGGCGTGAACGGTTCGGGAAAGACAACGACAATCGGCAAATTCGCGAAGCAATACCGGGCAGCAGGCAAGAAAGTAGTTCTCGCCGCCGGGGATACTTTTCGCGCGGCGGCCGTAGAACAGCTCCAGGTCTGGGGGCAACGGACCGGATGCGACGTCGTCACGACAAAGGTGGGCGGCGATGCCGCGGGCCTGGCCTACAGCGCCATGGAAAAGGCGAAGGCCGACGGCGCGGATCTGTTATTGATCGATACGGCGGGACGGCTTCAGAATAAATCCGATCTGATGGCGGAGCTCGAAAAAGTCCTGCGCGTTGTCAAGAAGCTCGACCCCGACGCGCCCCATTCCTGTCTTCTGGTGCTGGACGCCACGACAGGGCAGAATGCGCTGAACCAGGTGGAGATTTTCGGCAAAGTCTGCAATGTCACCGGCCTGGTGATGACGAAGCTTGACGGCACGGCGCGCGGCGGCGTTCTGGTGGCAATCGCGGATCGGTTCGGTCTGCCGGTTCATGCCATCGGCGTTGGGGAAGGCGAAGACGATCTGCAGCCCTTCGCCGCGCGGGATTTTGCCCGGGCCCTCTCCGGCGTCGGCAGTCTCTGAAAAGGAAAGAAATACAGATGGCGACGGGAAAACAAATGCCGAAGGGATTGAAGCCGGCAACGGAGCTTGGGCCGATCGCCGTATTTTTCGCCGCTTATTATTTCGGCGATCTCTTCGTTGCGACCGGCGCGATCATGATCACGACGGTGATCGCCCTCGCCATCTCCTATTACTACACCAGAACCCTCCCCATGATGCCAATGGTCACGGCGGTTGTCGTCATGGTGTTCGGCGGACTCACGCTGTATCTGAATGATGAAACCTTCATCAAGATGAAGCCGACAATTATCTATGGCATTTTTGCCGCCGTATTATTTGCCGGGATCATGCTCGGAAAGTCGTTCGTTAAAGTGTTGTTTGATAATTTCTGGAATCTCGATGACAGCGGATGGCACAAGCTGACGATCCGGCTCGGTATCTTCTTTTTGTTGATGGCGGTTGCCAACGAGATTATCTGGCGCAACGTCTCGACGGAGCTTTGGGTGAATATAAAGGTTTTCGGCTTTACCGCGGCCACATTCCTCTTTTTCATCGCGCAGGTTCCGATGATCACCCGTCACATGAGACAGGAAAAAACAGATCCGGACGCATGAGCCTGCGCTACTTTCCACTCGACGGCACGGATTTCCGCCTGAGCATGGGACTGCAGGCCTTGAGAAGCCGGTCCTTCCTCGACATCGATCAGGATTTTGCACGTGACATTGCCGAGAAGAAACGGCTGCTTGACGAATATCGCGATGATGTCGTGGCGGAGACAGATGGAACGCGAACCGCACAGAATGAAATCCTCGCCCTTATCGAGACGGAACGCAACGCCCATCATCCGGATGCCCCGGCGCCCTTGATACCGGAGAGCGAATTCTCACCACTCGTTCAGGCGGCGCTTCACGTGCAGGAAGACCTCGTCCTGATGCGGGAATCCCCGGATGGTTATATTCTTGCGGCAGCCTGTGTCTGCTTTCCAACGGGCTGGAACCTCGTTGAGAAAGTCGGCCGCCCCATGCAGTCCATTCACCAGCCCGTACCCGGGCTCAACGATCGGATCGGCGCACCCATCGACCGATTTTTCCGCAATTTGAAACCCGGGAAAAAAGTCGAACGGTTCAACTGGGGGCTCTATGACAGCGACACCCTTTTTCAGCCGGGATGGTGGCGCCGCGACCGGTCGGTCGATCGCTCGATAACGGCTGAAAATATCGGTGAGCGGATATTCTTCCGGGTCGAACGGCAAACGCTGCAACGTTTTCCAAATGCCTCGGACATCCTCTTTACGATCCGTATTTTCAACAACAGCCTGTCCGAAATATGCGAAAGCCAGGACCGCGCCGCGCGGCTTCTAAACGGGATTGAGACGATGGGCGCTGACATGCAGCGCTATAAATCTCTCCCCCGCTATAAATCGCTGCTTATGGATTTCCTTGGAAAAGCCGCCGCTTAGTTCCCGAAAACCGTCTTCAGGATTTCCGTTGTCTGCTTAATAGGATCCTTCCGAATAGCCGCCTCCTGCTCAGCGAGATAGTGAAACAATCCTTCCAGCGTCATCTCTGTCGCATACTCCGTCAGGTCGGTCTGGATGTCCGGAACCAGGGGATAGGTTTTATATTGGGAGACCAGATTGTCGTAGGCGGTGATCGCGCCGACATCCTGCAGGGATTGTTCGACGACCGGACGCACCGTTTCCGTCAGTTCCGCCGTCGAGACCTTGCGGAAATACTGCGTTGCCGCATCATCAGGCCCGCTATAGATTGACTGCGCATCCTCAAGGGTCATCGAGGAAATGGCATTATAGATGATTTCCTTGGTTTTCGGGGCGGCCGCTTCCGCGCCACGGTTAAGCCGCTCCTCCACTTCATCCGCCATGCCGGAAAGACCGAATTTTCTCAACAACTCCTGCGCCTGCTGCATTTTCTCGGGAAGCGGGATATGGATGGCCGGATCGCCGTTATATCCATCAACCGTCCCAATCTGCTCGACGACCGTTTCGGTGCCGACACGGAGCGCTTCCTTGAGCCCCTCAGTGATCTGTTCCGTGGATAGCCCATTTGTCGTGGCCCCACTGCTTGAGCCACCGGTCGCGGAAGATGTCGTGTCCGTAATCGTCTTTTGTATCTTGTCGAGCAGTCCGGCGGCCGAACTCCCGGTCATCGCCAGTGCAAGAAACGTCCCCATAAGGGCTGCCGCCGTCATTTTTTTCATCATCGCGATCCTCTCCGGCCAATCAGCGCCGTATAATTTCAAGTGATTTTCTCAGTATGTCGCCCGTCGCGTTCGCGAACGGCGTATAACTCTCTCGGTCCTTGATGTCCTGATATTGATGTAGCGCCCAATAGACGGTTGGAAAGGCAAGATCGTTCCATGGTATCTCCGACCAGTCAAAAAGCCGGACTTCCAGCGATTCCGGACCTGCCGAAAATTCCGGACGATCCAGAACTGCGCGATACATAATCTGCACCTGACTGATATGCGTGACGCTATAGACGGCGAGAAGGTCGCGGATGCGAATTTTGGCCTGCGCTTCCTCAAAGGCTTCGCGGACGGCGCCATCAGCCGTTGTTTCATTCTGCTCGAGAAACCCTGCCGGCAGCGTCCAGAAGCCTTTGCGAGGATTAATCGCCCGCTTACACAGCAGAAACTTGTCCTCATAGGTAACGATGGATCCAACGACTATTTTCGGGTTGTCGTAATGAATCCAGCCACAATCCGCGCAGACATGACGTTCCATATTGTCGCCCGCCGGGACCTTGCGCTCAAACGCGTAATCATCTGGGTTTGTCGATGCCAATGCTTTACCGATAAGGATGGGTATAAAAGAAAGACGGTATCAATTTTTATCTGTCGCGGAAAGGCTCTTTATCGCCTCTTTCGCCGCCAGATGAACAGGGCTCCCCGCCTGGGTTACCTCCTGAAGGCGCGTCCAGTATTCGATCGCGGCATCATTATCGCCACGGGCCGCCGCCGCAACGCCAAGGTACCATAAGGCTCTCGGGTTATCCGGATTTTCGGCTATCACGTCGCGATAGAGTTCGACCGCGGACTCAGGAGGAACACCATCTGATCCGGCGGCCTGAACCCGGGCAAAGGCTTCCGCCTCGAGAGCTGCGAGATCCCCGGGTTTAAGCGCCCTCGCCCGGCCATAAGCGTCCGCCGATTTCTCATAATTCCCGATTGTTCCGTAAACCTGACCAAGCCGCATCAGTCCGTCATACTCCGGTGTCTCCTCCATGCGAGCCGCCAGTCGCTCGACCATCGAGGAGATCATCGCCCGACGCTCCTCGGCACTCATGTCGGCTGCCGCCGCAACATCATCACTGCTCGGTCCTGCCGGCGCGGGCGGCGCTTCTTTCCGTGCCCATAGACCGGCGAGGTCGGTGCCCGTCTCTTCCGCGGTCCGTTCAATGCGGCTTGCCAGTACCGGCATAAAGGGAGCGTCCGCCGGGCTTTCATTATAGAGGGAAATCCATTTACGAAGCGCCCCCTGGACATCCCCTTCTTGCGCATCGCGAAGCGCCAGGTAGTAGCGCACACCCGGATTTTGCGGATCAAGCCCGGCGGCCGTCTCGAACGACTTCGCGGCATCCGCCGAAATATTTCCCTCCGCCGCAAAGTAATAATTTTCGCCAGCGCCGACGTAAAGTTCCACGGCCGTCGGTGCGAGCACCGTTGCCTTCATGTAGGTCTCCGCCGCTTCCTCATAACGTTCCACGCGGCTGAGGGTCCGCGCCAGCAGCACCCATCCGTCGAGATTGTCCGGTTGCTCCTTCAGCGCATTGACAAGGCGCTGGATCAGGGAGGATACATCCTGCGCCTGCCGCGCTGCCTGTTCGGCGGCCAAATCGCGCACCGCCAGCGGCCGCGACGGCTTTTCCGGGGATCCGAGGTCCGCATATAAGGCGAAACTTATGGCGGGCAGAGCAATGGCGAGAATCAGCGCAACGGGCCAGTATTTGATCCCGCCGGCGCCCGTCCCTTTCGTATCCGCCGTTCGATGTAAACGGAGCATCCGTCGTTTGATCTCGGTCTCCATGCTTTCCGCATCGGCCCGGTTGATGGCGCCACGGTCAACATCAAGCGCGAGTTCTTCAAGTTGCCGCCGGTAGACCGCCAGGCCTTGGTCCGCGTGATCACGCGTCTCCTCGGCGGGCCGCAGAAACGGCCAGACAAGAACGACAACTGCAAAAAGCAGGATCAGCGATGCGACGACCCAGATCATGATTTCTGTTCGTGCCCTTCCGGATCCAGAAGACGGTCGATTTCCGCCTCTTCCTGCGGACTAAGCCCGGCGCTCTCCGCGTCGTCCGGGCGGCGATTCCTCCCGAGGAGAAAGACAATCGCCGCAATTGCGCCCAGGATGAAGATGATGGCCGGCCCAAGCCAAAGAAGCAGCGTCGTCAATTTGAACGGCGGATCGAGAAGAACCCAATCCCCGTAACGGGTCACCAGATAGCCGCGAACCTCAGTGTCGTTCTCACCAATGGCGACGCGTTCGCGCACGATCTGGCGCAGGTCTTTTGCAAGATCGGCATTACTGTCGAGAATCGACTGATTCTGGCAGACGAGGCACCGGATTCCGGCTGAAATGTCGCGGGCCCGCGCTTCCAACGCCGGATCATCGAGCTTTTCTTCAACGAACACGGCGGCCGCAGGCGCGATCCATGCCGGCGCGAGCAAGAGGAGCAGCAGCAATGCCCGAAAAAGCGATCTCACGATTCCGCCCCGTTTAACAGCGGCCGTATTCTTTCCTCGAACATTTCCCTGCTGACCGGTCCGATGATCTTGTCGAGTATTTTGCCGTCGGGGCTGATGACGAAGGTTTCCGGCACGCCATAGACGCCGAAATCGATGCCGACCCGCCCCTTGATATCCATGCCCGTCCGCGAATAAGGATTGCCGTGGCGATCCAGCCATTGCGCCGCCGCGTCGGGCGTGTCCTTGTAATTGAGGCCATAAATTTCGACGAGGTTCTGTTGCTTGATCTCCATGAAGAAAGGATGCTCCGCCAGGCAGGCAACGCACCAGGAGGCAAAGACATTGAGCAGAACCACTTTTCCGGTGGCAAGATCGGATTTGGACAGTTCCGGCCCGTATCCCGGAACGGCGTCAAGGGCGAATTCCGGGGCCGGCTTGCTGACAAGTTCCGACGGGATTTCCGTCGGATTGAGGTTGAACAGCGCATACCACATGACAATGGCAATCGCCGCGAATGTCAGCACCGGTACCAGAAAACGAAATCGCATCGCGCTACCCTTTCGCGCCGGAGAGACCCGCGGCGGATGCGGCTTTTTTCCGCACTCGGCCGGGCGCGCCAAGGCGTAACCGCCGGTCACTCAGGCTGAGCGCGCCGCCCGCGAACATGACGAAGCATCCGATCCATATCCAGGAGATGAAGGGCTTGTGATAGATCCGGATCGCATAGCCGCCCTTTCCGTCCGCCTCCCCGATGACCACATAGAGATCCGCGCTCAACATGGGGCGGATGGCCGCCTCTGTCGTATCCATGGGCGGATTGCTGTAGCGCCGTTGTTCAGGATAGAGGTAAACGCCTTTCTCGGTACCGGTTGAAGCAAGGAAGGTGCCGCGGACCGCATCATAATTGGGACCGGCAACATTCTCCGCGCCATCGAAACGGAAATCATAGCCGCCAACCGTTACTCTCTCACCGGGCTTCATGACGCCAAGATGCTCGGACTGCCAGGCGCCCGACGCTGTTATTCCGAGGATCACAAGCGCGACACCGATATGGGCAACGGTCATGCCGTGGGCGCTTCGTGGCAGCTGCACCATTCTTTTCCAGCTGTTCGACAGAGGAATCCGGAATAACCGGATACGATCCGCCCATTCGAGAAGCGTTCCAACCAATAGCCAGGCGAAAATTCCCATACCGACAAGCGCCATGACCGTTGTTCCCGTTTTCTGCCACCAAATCACGCCAACCAACACCAGGGCGAGCAGGAGCGCAAACTTTAGACGGGCGAGGACACCGGAAATATCACCCCGCTTCCATGCGAGAAACGGCCCGAATACCATCGCAATCACGAGCGGGATGGCCAGCGGCAGGAAAGTCGCCTCGAAATAGGGTGGCCCGACGGACACCTTTGCGCCCGAAACGGCATCGAGAAAAATCGGATAGAGCGTGCCGAGCAGGATTGTCGCAGTGGCCGTCGAGAGGAGAAGGTTGTTGAGAACCAGCGCCCCTTCGCGGCTAATCGGCGCGAAGAGGCCCCCGCCCTTCATCATCGGCGCGCGAATGCCATAGAGAAGGAGCGAGCCGCCGATGACCACAATCAGGAAAATCAGGATAAAGATGCCGCGCGCCGGGTCCGTGGCGAAGGCATGCACGGAATTCAGCACGCCCGAGCGCACGAGAAAGGTGCCCATCAGGCTCAGGCTGAAGGCGATAATGGCCAGCAGAATGGTCCAGTTCTTGACGGCGTCGCGCTTTTCGACAACAATCGCGGAATGAAGAAGTGCCGTTGCCGCCAGCCAGGGCATGAAGGAGGCATTCTCCACCGGATCCCAGAACCACCAGCCCCCCCATCCCAGCTCGTAATATGCCCACCAGGAACCAAGGGCGATGCCGATCGTGAGAAATCCCCAGGCGGCAAGGGTCCAGGGCCGAACCCAGCGGGCCCAGGCCGGATCCACCCGGCCTTCGATCAATGCGGCAATGGCGAAGGAGAAAGTAACGGAAAGCCCAACATAACCGAGATACAGAAACGGCGGATGAAAGGCGAGGCCCGGGTCCTGCAAAAGCGGGTTGAGTCCGGTCCCGTCAAGGGGCGCCGGGTCGAGTCGCTCAAATGGATTGGAGGTAAAAAGGATGAACAGGAGAAATCCGATGCCGATCAACCCCTGGACCGCCAGCACCCGCGATTTCAAGGTATCGGGCAGGCTTCTGCCGAAAAAGGCGACGGCAAGACCGAAAAGCGCGAGGATCCAGCTCCACAGAAGAAGCGATCCTTCATGGTTCCCCCAGACACCACTGATTTTATAAAGCATCGGTTTCAGGGAGTGGGAGTTATTGGCGACATTCAGGATCGAGAAATCGCTCGTCACATAGCCTATGGTCAGACAGATGAACGCGATCGTAATCGCGGCAAATTGAACGAAAGCGGCGTTATTGGCGAAACGCATCATGGGCTGGCTGCCCCGCGCCGCGCCGAAAAGCGGTATGCCACCCTGAAAAACAGCCGTGACCAGAGCGAGGATGAGTGCGAATTGTCCGACCTCCGCGACCATCAGTTTTTCGCCTCCGGTTTCCATTGGCCCGATTTCTTGAGGGCCTCTGCGACTTCCGGCGGCATGTAGTTTTCATCATGCTTGGCCAGTACATTGGAGGCGACGAACACGCCATCGTCCGTGAACGCGCCTTCGGTCACCACGCCTTGTCCTTCCCGGAAGAGATCGGGCAGCAGGCCCTGAAAGGTGACCGGGACGCTTTCGTTTAGATCGGTCACGCGAAAGCGCGTGACGACGCCGTCCTTTTCGACGCTCCCTTCCTCCACCAGTCCGCCAAGGCGAAAATTGCGCCCCGCCGGCATCGGTTTTTCAACCAGATCGGAAGGGCTGCGGAAAAAGACAAGGCTATCCTCGAAGGAGGTCAGAACGAGCGCGGCGGCAATGGCAAGAACACACATCCCGGACAGGACAAAATATAAGCGGCGCTTCTTCCGCGTCATGACATGGTTTCTCCTGCTGGCTCAGAAATTCCGCCCTCGCGCCGCCGCTCACCGCGCCGGGACTCCATAACCGAAAGCTCGCGCTCAACCCTTTTCAGGCGCTGACGGCTGAGAAAGTAGAGGGCGAGCAGCACAATCGCGGAAATCACGAAGCAGGGCCAGATAAACAGGCCGTAACCGCCCATATCAAAGAATGTCGCCATCTGATCCAAATCGATCCTCAAAGCCTTTTGTTTCGCGCGAATATAGTGGTTTTGCCATCAAAATACACAAACGAACAGCCGTTATGCGTCACAATGCCGCGATCACTGTTCGGACCGGTCCTACCGTTCCCTCAATTCCGATACCTGCAGCACGCGAAGCCGCCTTTGCAATATTTCCGCCTTCACCCGGATAATCAGCACCATTACAAAGAACGCCGTATAGGCGAGGCCCATTACGAGAAGTGGGATCAGGATGGAACTATGTATTTTCGGCCCCGACATAGTGGCGACGCTCGCCGGTTGATGCAGCGTATTCCACCAGTCGACCGAAAAACGGATGATCGGCACATTGACGACCCCGACAAGTGCAAGAATCGCCGCCGCCTTGGCCGCCTTGGCCGGATCATCGAAACTCTCCCAAACCGCCATATAACCAAGATACAGGAAAAACAGGATCAGCATGCTGGTCAGCCGCGCATCCCAGACCCAGAAGGTTCCCCACATCGGCTGCCCCCAGAGCGATCCCGTCACCAGCGCGAGAAAGGTGAAACTGGCGCCGATCGGCGCCGCCGCCTTGGCCGTGAGATCGGCGACCGGATGCTTCCAGATCAGTCCGACGGCGGATGAAACTGCCATCATCGTGTAAATCATCAGCGCCATCCAGGCGGCCGGCACATGCACGAACATGATGCGGACGGTATCGCCCTGCTGATAATCAGGCGGCGCAACGAACAGGGACAGATAGAGGCCCGACACCAGGAGAAGGACGGTCAGCCAGACGCTCCAGGGGTAGATCGCCGCCGTAATGGCAAGAAATCGCTTCGGGTTGGCGTATTTGTGCAAGTCGATGGCCATGACTTTATTCTGTACCTCAAAGCCCCTCAGGATAGAGACAAACGTAATGCCGCGGCGGCGGCCACCGGCCCGACCACAAGCGCGCCGAGCGAGACGCCGCCAAGCAATAGAAGATGCGGCGTCATGGGCAGGAGCGCGATCGCGGCATCAACCGCGGCGACACCGAAAATCAATACCGGTATATATAGCGGAAGTACCAGAAGTGACAACAAAACACCACCGCGGCGCATTCCCATCGTCAGGGCGGCACCGACGGCGCCAATCAGGCTGAGGGTGGGCGTGCCGACAAGGAGCGCAGTCGTCAGCGCCAATACACCGTCGCCCGGAATGCTGAGGGAAAGGGCCAGAATGGGCGCAATGACGATTAGCGGCAGGATCGACGTCAGCCAATGGGCAATAACCTTGGCCAGAACAATCATTTCCGTCGGCAGCGGCCCAATCATCAGGAGATCCAGCGATCCATCCTCGAAATCCGCCTGAAACATCCGATCGAGCGTGAGGAGACAGGAGAGCAAGGCCGCCACCCAGAGAACACCGGGCCCGATCCGGGCGAGGACGGCAAGTTCTGGTCCGACACCGAGAGGAAAAAGGACGACGACGATAACGAAGAACGACAGGCTGAGCGTCACCGCACTCCCCTGCCGGGCCGCAAGCGTTAAATCACGGAAGATCAGACGGAAAAATCGTTTCATACGGCAACCTCATCGAGGTTGAGCCGCCGGACCTGATCGATCCCGAGGTCCTGATGGGTGGCGAAAATCGCCATGCCGCCTCCCGCCAGATGCCGCAGGAGTTTTTCCTTGAAAAGCGCGATAAAATGTTTGTCGAGGGCACTGACCGGTTCATCGAGAATCCACAGTGGCGCCGAGGACGCGGCAAGCCGCGCCAGATTCGTGCGTTTCTTCTGTCCTTGCGAAAGAATACCTGTCGGCGTGTCGCGAAGAGGCGCGAGTTCAAATTCCGCGAGCGCCGTTTCGATATCGGAATGGCCGTGGTAAGCAGCCCAGAATTCGATATTCTCTCTCACCGTGAACGCCGGTTTCAGCGCGTCCTGATGGCCGACATAATGAAACGCGCCCTGATAGCGATCCGATTCTGTGAAAATATCTTCATCCGCCCAGGCAACTCCGCCGGCATGGGGGCGAAGAAGTCCGGCACAAATACGAAGAAGCGACGATTTGCCGGCGCCGTTCCGCCCCTGCACCCATATCGCTTCGCCGGGGCCAAGCGCGAATGACAGGCCTTCGAAAATCAGCTGATCGGCGCGCTGGCAGGCCAGGTTTTGGACGGAAAATCGCATGTCGGCGGCATATCACTCCGGGGAGACAACGGCAAGGGCACGAGCCCCCACACTGACTACAGGAAGAATCCCGCTTTCGCAAATATTTGCATCCCGCTTTCGAGGGCCGCCAACGCAATTTCATATACAGGATTTACATTTTGGGGCTCCCGACGGCGCTGAACACACCTTAGCTCTTGAGAATTTTTCAAATTTAGGGCACATACGCACAGTATTTTAAACGGTGCCGCCAAACCGGCATTCCCCGTTCCCCCTACCTTCAAGGAGCGAAACGTTGACGACAACTGGTCACGACAGCCTGAACATTCGCCGCACACTCGATATCGACGGCGACAAATATGACTACTACAGCATCCCGGAAGCCGAAAAAGCCGGCCTTGGGGATGTCTCCCGCCTCCCCTTTTCCCTGAAAGTCCTGCTTGAAAACCTGCTGCGTCACGAAGATGGCCGCACCGTCACATCAGAAGATGTGAGCGCGATTGCCGGCTGGCTGAAAGACCGCAAGGCGGATCGCGAGATCGCCTATCGTCCGGCCCGCGTGCTGATGCAGGATTTTACGGGCGTGCCGGCTGTTGTCGACCTTGCCGCCATGCGCGATGCGATGGTGGCCCTCGGCGGGGATCCGGAAAAGATTAACCCGCTGGCCCAGTGCGATCTGGTGATTGACCATTCGGTGATGGTTGACAAATTCGGTACCGCCGCCTCTTTCGGTCAGAACGTCGAGCTGGAAATGGAGCGGAACGGCGAGAGGTATGCCTTCCTCCGCTGGGGTCAGAAAGCATTCAACAACTTCCGCGTTGTGCCGCCCGGAACCGGCATCTGCCATCAGGTGAACCTGGAATATCTTGCCCAGACTGTCTGGACGACGAAAGACCAGAACGGCAAGGAAGTCGCATATCCGGACACGCTTGTCGGCACGGACAGCCATACCACGATGGTGAACGGCCTTGCGGTGCTTGGCTGGGGTGTTGGCGGGATCGAGGCCGAGGCCGTTATGCTCGGCCAGCCGATCTCCATGCTGATCCCGGAAGTTGTCGGCTTCAAGCTGACCGGCAAACTCAAGGAAGGCACGACGGCGACCGACCTCGTGCTGACGGTGACCCAGATGCTGCGCGCGCAGGGTGTTGTCGGCAAGTTCGTTGAATTTTATGGCCCCGGCATTGCCGAGCTCGGCCTCGCCGACCGCGCAACCATCTCCAACATGGCGCCGGAATATGGCGCGACCTGTGGTTTCTTCCCGATCGACGCCGAAACCATCAATTATCTCAACTTCACGGCACGCGATCCGAAACGGGTCAAACTGGTAGAGGCTTACGCCAAGGCGCAGGGCATGTGGCGCGATAACAACACGCCGGATCCGGAATTCACGGCAACGCTGGAACTGGATATCTCAACCGTCGAGCCGAGCCTCGCCGGTCCGAAACGCCCGCAGGACCGGGTGCTGCTGACCGAGGCCGCGAATGCGTTCAAGGGGGCACTTCCGGAACTTGCCGGCACGAGCAGTGATCTTGACAAGAAAATTCCGGTTGCGGGCAAGGACTTCGAAATCGGCCATGGCAATGTGATCATCGCCGCCATTACCTCCTGCACCAATACCTCGAACCCGAACGTTATGCTCGCCGCCGGTCTGGTGGCGCGCAATGCGCTGGCGAAAGGTCTTACCGTCAAGCCATGGGTGAAGACATCTCTCGCCCCGGGCTCCAAGGTGGTGACCGACTATCTGGAAAAAGCCGGCCTTCAGGACGATCTGGATGCGCTCGGCTTCAACCTGGTCGGATATGGTTGCACCACCTGCATTGGGAACTCGGGTCCGGTCGATCCGGCCATTGCCGATGCCATTGCCGAAGGTGAGCTCGTTGCCTGCTCCGTCCTTTCCGGTAACCGTAACTTCGAAGGCCGGGTCAGCCCGCAGGCGAAGGCGAACTATCTGGCATCTCCGCCACTGGTCGTTGCCTATGCCATCGCAGGCTCGCTCAATATCGATATCACGAAAGACGCGCTGGGCACCGATAAGGCCGGCAACCCGGTATATCTGAAGGATATCTGGCCGAGCAATGCGGAAGTGCTTCAGACCGTGCGTGAGGCGGTCGCCCGCGATATGTTCGAAAAAGAATATGCGGACGTCTTCTCCGGTGATGATGCCTGGAAGTCAATCAAGACAGCGGAAGGGCAGACCTACACCTGGGACAGCACCTCGACCTATGTGCAGCATCCGCCCTATTTTGACGGAATGCAGAAAGAGCCCGGCGCGTTCGAGGATATCAGGGGCGCGCGCGTCCTCGCTCTCCTTGGCGATTCGGTCACGACCGACCATATTTCACCTGCCGGTGCGATCAAGGCCGACGGTCCGGCCGGTGAATATCTGAAGGCGCATCAGGTTGCGCCGAAGGATTTCAACTCCTACGGCTCCCGGCGCGGGAACGATCAGGTCATGACCCGCGGCACCTTCGCCAATATCCGGCTGCGTAACGAAGTCGCCCCGGGCACCGAAGGCGGCGTGACGAAACATATGCCGGATGGCACGCAGATGTGGATCTATGATGCCGCCGTCAAATATCGCGAAGAGGGAACGCCGCTTGTCGTCTTTGCCGGCAAGGAATATGGCACGGGCTCCAGCCGCGACTGGGCGGCCAAGGGGACATTGCTCCTTGGCATCAAGGCGGTTATTGCCGAGAGTTTCGAGCGTATTCACCGTTCCAACCTCGTCGGAATGGGCGTTCTCCCGCTCCAGTTTCCGGAAGGCGTGACCCGCAAGACGCTCAATCTCGATGGCAGCGAGGTCATTGACCTGACCGGCATCGAGGAGGGGGTCACACCGCGGATGAAGGTTAGCTGCAAAATCACGCGGACTGACGGATCGTCACAGGAGATCGATCTGCTCTGCCGGATCGATACGCTGGATGAAGTCGAGTATTACCGCCATGACGGCATCCTGCAGTATGTTCTCAGGAATCTCTCGGCAAGCTAGCATTGCCTGCGATCCAGAAACAAACGGCGGCCCAAAACGGCCGCCGTTTTTTATTCACCGCGCTCTCACTGACAGGTGATTTGTCTGTGATGCCGGAATGAGCTAATTAGGGAATATGAACATACGTATAGCGCCCATGATCGCCGTTTCAGCTTTTATCGCCCTTATTGCCATGGGCGCCGTCAACTCGGCCGTCGCCGCAAGCGCGCATCAGCCCTCCACCGTCGTCGAGCTTTATACCTCGCAAGGCTGCAGCTCCTGTCCGCCCGCCGATGAACTCCTCGGTGAACTAGTCAAAAACGACGATGTTCTCGGACTGTCCTTCGGGGTCACCTACTGGGATTACATCGGCTGGAAGGATATTTTCGGAAGCAGCGACAATGACGCCCGGCAGGTCGAATACCGGGGCCGGTTCAATTCACGCTACGTCTATACGCCGCAAATGGTCGTCGCCGGCACGGAACATATCGTTGGCTCGGACCGCAGCGGCGTCGAGGGCCTGATTGCGAAACATGCGGGTCACGCCAAAAGCCTTCCGCTTGACTGGACATTGAACGGCGACGATCTGGATATCCGGCTGCCGGCCGGCACTGGCAAGGCGACTGTTTGGGTTGTCGATATCGACCGCCAGCGCGATGTGGATATCCGCCGGGGCGAGAATACCGGCCGGATCATTACCTATCATAACGTCGTGCGGAAAATACGGCCCCTCGGCGATTGGACCGGGGAGGCAAAATCGATCCAGGTCAATCTCGCGGACATGCGGGCGGAGGGTCGCGATGGCTGCGCCATAATCGTTCAGCAGGACGGCTATGGGCCCATCCTCGCGGCGCTGGAAGTTCTGCTTTAAGTCCTATTTAGTTGATCCCCATTTCACTCTCGGGCACTATATCGTTCAAAAAGAACAATAATGGTGTTCCATGACAGACAGACAAGTTCCCCTGAAGCCCGCCGCAACCGTTTTGCTGGTCCGCGACCACGTCAAGATTAACGATAAGATCGAAGTTTTCATGGTGGTCCGTCATCACCAGATCGACTTTGCCTCCGGCGCGCTCGTCTTTCCGGGCGGCAAGGTGGATGACGGCGATATGGATGCCGCGCTTATCGATTTCCTACCCGAAAGCGAGCGGCGGGACGATCCGTTGCGCGCCTTTAAAATCGCCTCGATCCGCGAGAGTTTTGAGGAGGCCAATATCCTGCTTGCCCGCAACCGGCAGACCGGTCGGCTGGTGACGCATGAGCGGCTGGATGCACTCGCCGATCAGTACAGAATGCCGCTGCAGAATGGCGAATTGCCGATCCTCGATTTGGTGCGCGCCGAAAATCTTGAGCTCGCGACCGATCTTCTCGGACATTTTGCCCATTGGATCACCCCGGCGCATATGCCCAAGCGCTTCGATACCCATTTTTTCATTGCCGAGGCGCCGCCGCACCAACTGGCGGCACATGATGGCGAGGAATCCGTGGATTCCGTCTGGATCGGCCCCAATGAGGTTCTGACGGATGCGGATAAAGGCATCTATACGGTGATTTTCCCGACACGCATGAATGTCGAGGTTCTGAGCCGTTTCGATTCCAGTAAGGACGCCGTTGCCCATGCTCATGGAACGGACACCTTCACGGTGCTTCCCGAGATGGAAGTGACGGACGACGGGAAGTTTCTCCTCATTCCGGAAGAAGCCGGTTACAGCGTGACCCGCCGCCGCATCGACGAGATCATGGATAAATAGCTATGCCAGCAGCGAAAGGGCGATACTGATCCCTTTCGTCAGCATGGTGAAAATCGCCTGATCGCGCGCCTTCCGGCCGGTTACCCAGTCGGACAGGCGGGTAAGGTCCGATTTGCAGTCGCGAAAGCTGTCGGTCATGGCGGCATAGAGATCATCTCTATCTTCGATTGCCTTGGCCTGGAGAGCCTGTATCTCTCCATAGACCGCCGCCTTGGATTTCTCGAGATTGGCAAGTTGTGGTGCCGGCAATTGGGAAATGTCTTGCGCGTTAAGTGCGTCCTGCGCCTGCTGTAATTTTGAAAGCGCGTCCTGATAGCTATTTGTCATCGCTGTCTCCCGATAGCAGATTTTGTTGCGGCGTTCCCTGAAAATCCTGTGCCGTGATAGACGTGGCGGTAATGTCGGCGAGCGCCGTTTTGATATCGGCAGCAGTGCTTGCCAACGTCCTTACTTTTTCCGTGAAAATAAGATTTTTCGACGTTTCCGATAACGACAGGCTGAAGGATTTTTGCGTTGCGCCAAGCGTGTTCCCGATTGACTCATGAGCCGCCACCATCGCCGCCAACGCCGATTGCGTGTCGGCCAAAAGCCGGTCGAGGCTCTGGCCGAGTTTTTGCAGCCTGACGAGCCGGTTAATGGCGACGGCGCGACCGCCGGAATTGCCCAATCCGCCGCCCTTCATATAGGCGAGCCTGTCCTTCCATATCCCGGTATCAAAGGCGATGGCGTTACTGACAATCGACCGCAGCCCCCCCTTGCACAGACGCAAAGTCGACATGGCCGCCGTGAGATCGTTGCCGGGATAGGTAAAGCTGCATTTGCTTGACTGGTCTTCCTTTGCGCCGATATCGAAATACAGAAGGATCGCCGTTTTCTTCACCGTATCGGCGCCTTTTTCCACAATCGGCAGCAGACGCTTGTCCCGTTCCGGCAAAATAAACAGCTCGTCAAAAAAACTGACGTCGCTGACGAGGCGGTTGGATTCCAGAAAAGACAGGGAGTGCGAGAGATTGAAGCTGCCGCTGTTGAGCGATTTCAGATCGTTCGCCGTTCCGGCGAGACCGGCATAAAGCGCAGAAACAGATTCACCGCTGGCAACGGCCGCGAGCATCTCGGCATATCCGCGCAGGGCCGAAAGCAGATTTTGACGCGCCGCGATGTCCGTCGCGCCAAAAAGCGGCTTGAGATCCGTCTCCGGGCTGCCGCCAAGCTCGAGTTGGAATTGCAGGTTGTCTGTGAATCCAAGGTTGTTGATTTCTTCCGCAATCTCGAATTCTTCGGCGATAAGCGCCGTGACGGTCACGACTCCGCGGGCGAAATCATCCACCTCTTCGCTCAGCAATGTATCATCCACCGCGGTGCACGATGCCGCTGCAGTCAGGAAAAAAGCGAGAAGGATTATGTGTGGCAACTGGCGCATACGATAACAAGATGGATTAGAGAGAGCCCTCCGGGTTATTTGTATATTGATTGTATAAATTACAATCTAAAAAATCATAAGTGGTGTTTCACATGAAACAATAGCATACCGATGCATGCAATCGACGATGCGAACAGGAAATGGTGGGGATCGACGCCTTTGGGGCGGCAGGACGATCAGAGCGGGAGTCGCGCCGGGAATTGCCGCTGGCGGCGGATAGTCTTTCCGACCGTCCAACGGCAATTTTCCAGGCTATATCTCAAACAGCGATGCTTTCCGCCATGAAATCAGCCATCCGCTTGGAAAAGGCGACCGGGTCGGCAACGGGATCACCTTCGACAATATGCGCCTGATCGAGCAGCAGGAGCGCCGCATCTTCCAGCGCATCCGATGCGCCATTTTTTGATGCGCTTGCCGCCAGCTTTTTGATCAGCATATGCTTGGGGTTGAGTTCGAGGATTCGAAGGCTCGCGCCCCCGCCGAACTGTTTATGCGCCTTGAGGAGTTTTTCCAGGTGAATATCCATGTCGCCATCATCAGCGACGAGACAGACGGGGCTTCCGGTCAGGCGGGAGGAGGCGCGAACATCCTTCACCTTGCCATCCAGCGCCGTTTTAAAGAGGGCAATCAGCCGATCCATTTCCCCCTCGTCCGCCTTGGGGGTCTCGTCTTTCGCCTCTTCCGCGCCCGTAATCTTTTCCAGATCGGCCGCGCCGCGGGTCACGGATTTGAAGGGTTTGCCGTCAAATTCACTTATCCGGCTAAGCCAAAAGCTGTCCACGGCATCGCCAAGCAACAGAACCTCCACGCCTTTTGCCGCAAATCCCTCCAGTTGAGGGCTGGATTTCAGGGCGCCGAGATCGTCGCCGGAAATATAGAAGATGGCATCTTGCCCTTCCTTCATCCGCGAAACATACCCGGCGAGATCCGTTTGCGTATCCGACACCGTGCTATTGAACAACGCCATTTTCAGAATACGCTCGCCGTTGACGGCATCCTCATAAATGCCCTCTTTTAGAACCGCGCCAAAGTTGCTCCAGAACTTCGCGAAGCTCTCCTTTTCCTTCTCCGCTTTTTTCTCAAGCTCGCCCAGGACCTTTTTTATCAGGCCGTTACGGATCTTCTGAAGGACCGGATTGTGCTGCAGCATCTCGCGGCTGACATTGAGCGGCAGGTCTTCGGAATCGACGATCCCGCGAAGGAACCGCAGATAGGCAGGGATCAGTTCTTCACAGTCGTCCGTGATAAAGACGCGCTTCACATAAAGCTTGAGGCGCGACTTGCGTTCCGGATTGAAAAGATCGAACGGCGGCTGCTCGGGGATATACAGCAGCATCGTATATTCAATGCGCCCTTCGGCCCGGCTGTGAAGAGTGAGCCAGGGGCTGTCGAAAGCCTGTCCCACATGATGATAGAATTCGGTATATTGCTCTTCGGTGATTTCCGATTTCGGCCGGGTCCAGAGCGCACTCGCCGTATTGAGGGTCTGGTCTTCCTCCCCCTCCTTCGTTGCCTTGAGGACAACAGGGATCGCAATGTGATCGGCATAGGTCTTGATGATCTGCCGAAGACGCGCCGGTTCCAGATATTCCTTGGCGTCTTTGCGCATATGGAGGACGATCGACGTCCCGCGCTTATCACGATTTGCCGCCTCCGTGACAAAGGTGCCATGCCCTTCCGACGCCCAGAGGGTTGCGTTTTCTTCACCCGCGCGCCGGCTTGTGACCGTAACCTTATCGGCGACCATGAAGGCGGAATAAAAGCCGACACCGAACTGCCCGATCAATGTCACGTCTTTGGCGGCATCTCCCGTCATCTGTTCGGAAAACCGCGACGTTCCGGATCGCGCAATGGTTCCGAGGTTGTCGATCATATCCTGTTCGGACATGCCGATGCCATTGTCCTCAATGATCAGGGTGCGGGCTTTTTCATCCACTGAAATGGTGATTTTAAAATCCGGATCATCCTTGATCAGATCCGGGTTCGTCAACGCCTCGTAGCGCAGGCGATCGCACGCATCAGAGGCATTGGAGACAAGCTCCCTCAGGAAAATTTCCTTTTCACTATAGAGGGAGTGAGTCACTATATCCAAAAGCTTGGCGACTTCGGCCTGAAATTCATGCGTATGTTCTGTCATTTCCGTCCTGTATTTCAGAATAAATTCCGTTGCAGTCTATATGACCAGTGAGGCAAATTCATTCAAGGATAAATCGACGGATTTTTAGGGGAGGAAGGAAGTAGGCCCACCCCGAGGGGCGCAGAAAATCGGGGCAGGCCTTTCACGGATCATCATCAAATTTGCATAGATGGAGCTGATCAGTGTTCCTATCATATATTTAATTGGAATGATCGTTCAAGTATTATTTTTAGAAATTTCGTAAGTCGCGGATTATAGATTTCACATCCAGTGCCGTGGTGACGTCCTCCTGTATATGCCAACAGAGATGACGGACCTCGCCGATGCCCCATTTTAAACCGCAGAATGACGATCGCTCCTACGCGCCGCCGAAACCACTGTATGAACAGGTTAAATCCTATGTGCTGAAAAATATGGAATCCGGCGAATGGCCGGCCTATTTCCAGCTTCCGTCGGAGCATACCCTGGTGCGCGAAATGGGAATCTCGCGCATGACAATTCACCGGGCGTTGCGCGAACTGACGCAGGCCGGTTACCTTGAACGCATTCAAGGCGTCGGCACCTTTGTCGCCGCGCCTAAAAAACAGCCCAAAAAGCTGGAGCTTCAGGAAATCGACGATATCATTCGCGCCCGCGGCGGACGGCACCAGTGCGATGTTCATTTTCTGCAGGGCGAACCCGCCGAGAAGGACGCGGCAATGATGATGGGAATGGAAGTCGGGGCGGAGGTCTACCGGTCCTATTTCGTTCATCGCGAAAACGATCTGCCGGTAATGCTGGAAGACCGGTACGTCAATCCGGCGTTCATGCCGGAGTATCTTGATGCCGATTTCAGCCGCATCACCGCCGAAACGCACCTCAGTCGCAAATTTGCGCTGTTGTCCCACGCCCATGTAATACAGGCGGCGGTCTCAAACGCAGAAATCAATCATTTTCTGGAACTGGAGGCGACCACGGCCTGTATCGTCATCAACCGGAAAAGCTGGCTGGGCGAGAACATCGTGTCCGCCGCCCGGCTTGTCCTCCCCGGCAATCGCATTCAGCTTGGCTAAACTGCCGGGCCGACAGGGAAATCAGACAGCCGCCACGGCGGGTTTCACCGGATCGCTGCCGCTATGCGCTTTGGCCGCAGTTTTGCCGGCGCCCTTCGCGGACGAAGTGTACAGATTCTTGAGGGCGTCAACGACCAGCTCTTTGCTGACATACGGATCCGTGCCCTGATACTTGCAGGCGGCGATAATCTGTTCGACGATGAATTTCGGCTGGTAGCAGGCAAGATCGAAGCTGTTGTTCACCTGCAATTCCTCAATAACGGTATCGAGAACGTCTTCCGTGATCTCCAGACCGCGGGCCGCGCCGACCATCTTGAAAATTTCGAAATATTGTTCGCGTGATGGACCGACGGTTTCAAGCTTGTAGGGAATACGGCGAAGAAAGGCCGGGTCCATCAGATCGTCCGGCGAAAGGTTTGTCGAAAAGATCACGAGCTCATCGAAGGGCAGGGAAAAACTCTTGCCGGTGTGAAGCTTGAGATAATCGATACGGCTTTCCAGCGGAACTATCCATCGATTGAGAAGATCTTCCGGGCTCACCAGCTGACGGCCGAAGTCATCGATGATGAAGGTGCCGTTGGAGGCTTTGACATGCAGCGGCGCCTCGTAATATTTCGCATGCGCATTGAAGCTGAGGTCAAGCATTTCGAGCGTCAATTCACCGCCCGTGATGACGACAGGACGTTCGCAGGGAACCCAGCGGCCATCAAATTCTTCACGGCGGAGGCCCGAATTCTTTGTCTTTTCATGCGACCTGCCGAATTTTTGCTTGTGGATCGCAGGGTCAAAGACCTTGATGATCTGACCATCCACCTCGAAGCAATAGGGGATATAGATGACATTGGCGAAGATCTCGGCAACCTTTTCGGCGACCGTGGTTTTACCGTTACCGGGCGGGCCATATAACAGGATGCTCTTGCCGGCGTTGACACCAGGGCCGAGGCGACGCACGAAGTCTTCGGTAATCACCAGGTTCTTGAAACTTTCGTGGATTTTTTCCTGCTCAACCCGCTCGTTCGTGATTTTCTGCTGGTTGATCCGCGCCTGATAAGCCGCGAGCGACACCGGCGCGGGCCCGACATACTGATTCTGCTCCAGCGACTCGATGGCATAACGCTTACCGGATTCCGTCATCACATAGCGGGTTTCGGAGAAAGTGGATTGATCCGTGTTACCCAGAGATTCCAGAAACTTGCGGTCTCCGGCTTCCTGAATGAGGCGATTGACAACGCCGAGGGGAAGTTTGATGGCGCCGGACATCTCCGACGCCGTCTCAAGACTGTTCACATACATGAGCTTGAGGAGAATACGCAACAGATTGGTGCTTGGAATACCCGTGTCTTCAATGGTTTTCGGCGCCCGCGGCGCCTCGTAAATTGCGCGGTCCAGCTGTTCCTGCGTCAATGCGCCAAGCGCAACGAGGTTCTCGCCAAGGCGACCGCCATTCTCCTTCTGCCGATGGAGCGCAATTTTTATATCCTCAGGCGTCACCAAATTCTGCGCCACCAAGATATCACCGATGAGCATTCATATTCTCCAGTTTTGTTCCCGACAATTCATACCCGACAGCAAAAAATCGCCGAAATCCGGCGGACTTTCCGCCAATTCACGCCTGAGTCTTACACGCATTTCGTTAACGTCAGGTTATCTATGGGGGAAAAAGCAGAATTTGGCGCAATATCTCGCCATCCCGCCTTTTCCGGTTTGCCTTGTCGTCCGATCAAGAATGCGGCAAATTTGTTGTTGAATTGATCCGAAGGTAGTATTGCTTCTTCCCAACTCAATTAAAGCCGGCTTCAGGGGAACCGCCATGGCAGAATATAAAGCGTTATTGTCCGTCTTTTCGAAGGATCGCGTCGGACTGATTTCCCTCGTCACCGGCTTTTTGTTCGACAAGGGCGTCAACCTCGGTGACACATCTTTTGCGGTTCTCGACAAGGGCGGCGAATTCACGAGCGTGATCGAAGTTCCGGCCGACATAGCGGAAGCAGAGCTGGTTGACGGCCTGCGCTCGCTTGAGGGAATGGAGGAGGCGGATATCGATGTCCGTCGCTTCGCCTTTGAAGATGCAAATACGCCACCGACGGAAATCACCCATCGCATCCGCTGCGAGGGACAGGACCAGCCTGGCGTCCTGGCGCGCCTGTCAGAGGTGTTTATCAATTTCGATGCGAATATCGTCTATCTCCGGTCCGACCAGGTTGAAATCGGCGGTGAGAAAAAATTCATCACCCTCTTTTCCGTCTATATTCCAGCCGGACGAACGGATAACTGCCTAGCGGCGCTCGACAATACGGCGAGCGCGCTCGGCCAGACATTAACCTCGGAAACGTCGGATTTGATCTAGCGTTCAGGTTTTCCTGAAAAAGAGGTAAGCAAAGAGCAGCATGTTCAGCAAGGCCGCCAAAGAAGCGACAATGGCAATTGGTTCATACTGCGGCATACCGGCATAAATCAGACCAATGCCGATGGTCATCCCGATAACGGAAAAATGCGAGAGCCAGAAAGTCACGGTCGCGAGTGTCCCCTCCGCCATCTGCGGCCACGCCTTATATATAAGGCCCATCAGACCCATCGTCACCCACCCGATAAGGTTCAGATGCGCATGTGTTGGCATCTGGGAATGATTCTGGGAGGCTGCCATGTAAATCCCCAGTATCATTCCCAGAATGATATAAACGACAGCCGATTTAATGAATTTGTCCGCCAGCATATTATTACCCCCTTTTTTACATCAACGTTTTTGGACACTTTCGGATTGACAGGGCCGCTTCCGGCACTGTCAATCAATGCTTTTTGACTGGGCTGTTGCAGCCGTTGTTCCGACCAGACGATCGAATAACCGGTAGACAACATCGATTACCGACTTTCCGAGCTTCTGCGCCCGTTGCGGCGACCAGCCGAATTCTAGGTCGGGCCGGTCCGCCGTATCCTTGAACGGCATCTCGAGCGTCATGGCGAGGCAACCAAAATATTCGCTGACATGATTGACGCAGATCGTCATGTTTGCTGCGCCTTGCTTTGCGATGGGATAGCCGTGACGGGTTTGAAAGTCGGGGTTAATCTGCTGCCATGTCCGTTTGAAATCGGTAAGCAACATATCGCGCTGAGCATTCCAGCCGGGAATTCCCTGCGCGCCCGCGATGAAATTATGAGGCAAGGCCTCATCTCCATGGACGTCGATACAGAGGTCAACACCCGTTTTCCGCATCCGTTCCCGCACCAGATAGACCTCGGGGCTGCGGCTCATATCGGGATCGCTCCATTCTCGATTGAGGTTGGCGCCTGCGGCATTGGTGCGAAGATGACCACTGCGGCTCCCGTCGGGGTTCATGTTCGGGACAACGTGGAAAACCGCCCTGTCCAGCAAGGCGTTTGACGCCGCGTCAGAGGGATCGAGCAGGCGGTCAAGAAATCCGTCCATCCACCATTCCGCCATGGTTTCACCCGGATGCTGGCGCGCGATCAGCCAGAAATTCCGTTTATTCGTTCGCGGCTCGCCGATGGTCAGAAGGTCAATGTCCTGTCCCTCAACCGTCTGGCCCAAAACATTATGGACAACCCGAGGCGACTGGCCGGCGCGGGCGATCAGACCGGCATGGCGATCCATTGAATAGGGGGCGAAATACGCGTAATAGACCGTATCCAGCTCCGGCCGGTGACGGAGAACCAGTTCCCCGTCCCGATATTCTGTGTCGATCCTGAACCAGTTTTCCCGATCATAGGAGGCAACGGCGCGGTACCCCTCCCATCCCGCCGGATAGGAGCAATCCTTCGCATTTGTCAGGCGCATTGTGCATTCGGTGTCCCGCGCACCGTTCAGCCGGAAATAAAACCACTGAAGAAATTCCGCCTTGGTATCGGGGCGGATGCGCAAACGGATATCCGTGGGATCCGCGCAGGCATCGCAGATAATATTCCCACCGTCAAAGGCGCTGTTTATATGGATCATGAAGACGGCCCGGCGGTTGCCGCTTGACGATCCGCCCAATAGGCCCGCCAACCGCCATATTCCGTTATCTCGCGCTTCCCTTCGCAGAGAGTGGCCTCCCCAAGCACACCCAGAACCCAGTCGCCATCCGAAAGTTCAATCTTGCCGATGCAGAGGCCCGGGGGTTCCTGCAGGAGAACGGTGGCAACGCCATCGGCCGGCACGTCCCATATCTCCAGATCGACCGAGACACCGCCCGCCGTTACCCGCTGCATTGCTGGGTGCACGTCGTTGATGGACCAGAGCCGATAGGCTGGCGATGTTTTCGCCTCTTTCACAAACTCGGCGCCGACGGCAAGAAGATTGCCATTCAACTCCAACCCCCGCATGAGGGTTCCATTAACCGCCAAAAACAATGAACTCACGATCGCGCCCCTAAAATTTCCTCAGATGGTTCCTGCCGTCAAAACCATTTCAATTTCTTAAACAGTAGTATCTGAATTATCACAAGAATTATCAACATTCCGCAAAAGACGAAAAAGGCATATGGATCCTCACTTCCCGGTATGCCGCCGACATTTATGCCGAGCAGCCCGGTAAGGAATCCGAGCGGCAGAAAAATTGCGGCGATCACCGATAGCACGTAAAGATTTCTGTTGAGCCGATCCGCAATGATATTTGCCAATTCATCCTTTACGATTTGCGCGCGCTCCCGGATGGCATCGAGATCCTCGACATAGCGCATTGAATGATCGTAATTTTCCTGAAGATGCCGCTTTTGCCCGGGATCAAGCCACGTGAATTCGGCGAGGCGCAGCTGGCCGATCGCATCCTTTTGCGGCGCCATATACCGTCGCAGGATGATCGCTTCCTTGCGAATATCGATAATTTTCTCCCGGAATGCGGTATCGGGATTGTCGAGAATCTGTTCCTCGACATCATCGGTCGCTTCATCCAGTTCCAGCAATACCGGCGCCATCCGGTCGGAAAGGCAGGAAAGCAGCATATTGAGAAACTGACCGGAATTTCTCGGGCCCTTGCCGGCCTTGAGCCTGTCCTCCAGATCCAGCACGGCTTGCAGCTTTCGCCGCTGAACGCTGATAATCCGTTCGTTGTCAACCCACATGCGGATAGACACCATGTCTTCCGGGTCCGCATTTTCATTCAAGTTGACACCGCGCAGAATAATGATTGCACCATCGCCAATCTCGGCGATGCGCGGTCGCGTCTCATCCGCCAGAAGCGCGTCGACGACGAACGGATCAAGATAGGATATCTCCCGGTCCAGCCATTCTTTGGTGTCCGGATGGTTCAGGTCGAGATGCACCCACGCAAGATTTTTCTTTTTCAGTTCGCGGGCGATTGCCTTGTCGCTGACGGACTTGCCGCCGCCCTCTCCATCGAAATCATACGCCAGCAGGATGGGGCTGCTCATTTCAACGCCTCCGGATTTTTGATATGCAGATCCCGCTGCGGGAAGGGTATCTCGATCTGGTTTTCGCCAAACTTCCGCCAGATCGCAAAAAGAACGTCGCTGCGCGGGCGGATGCGTCCCTGGGAGACATCCTCGATCCAGAAATAGAGGGTGAAGTTCACCGAGCTATCGCCAAAGTCGACGAGGTAGCATTCCGCCGGAGGATCCGCCATGCAGCGCGGATGCTCCTTTGCCGCCTCGGTAATCAGTTTTGCGGCAAGCTCGAGATCAGTTCCATAGGCGACGCCAATATTGACATCAACGCGGGTCCGCGAGTTGCTGTAGGTCCAGTTGGTGACCCTGTTCGTGATGAAATCTTCGTTGGGTACCATGGTTTCATGACCCTGGAAGGTTTCAATCCGTGTATAACGCGCGCCGGTCTCGCGGACAAATCCGGTGATGCCATCGTTGAGTTCGATCAGATCGCCCTCCTCGACGGATTTCTCGAAAAGAAGAATAATGCCGCTGATGAAATTGGAGGCTATCTTCTGAAGGCCGAAACCGACGCCAATACCGACCGCGCCGCTGAATACCGTGAGTGCCGTCAGGTCGATCCCGAGGACCCCCAGAATGAACAGAAATGCAAGGAAGTAAATGACGATCTGGATCGCCTTGATGATCAGCGCCTTGTTGCTCGACTTGATCCGATGGATCGACTTGATCCGGTTTTCGAGAACTTCTGACAGGATGCCGACCAGCCAGAACAGAAGAATGACGAGGATGACCGCCTTAACCAGCAAATAGGCGGAAAAGCGCATCTCGCCAATGTTGAAAGCGAGATTGTCGGAATCGAGAAATTCCCTGACCGGGTCAAGATACCCCAAATACCCGAACACCGCGAAACCAACAATCGCCACGACCAGCAGCAGTTTGGCGACCCAGGCGCGGGGTTTAAACAAGGAGGTCCAGAATTTAGCCATACGAAACGCGTTACTCCCGTATTTTCTAACAGGAATAATACTGTAGATGCGTATTTTGGCTATTTTTTTCTGTTATGGCCGCCGACATCGACGCCATCGACGCATCAGCGCTGCAACTCGACCATCAGTTCCGGATATTTGGCAACCAGACGCAGCAGATTGTTCATCGGCTGGGAAATCGTGACCTTGCCATTCTCATATTTTTGAAAGGCATTGGGGCCGCCGCCGAAAATCTGCCCGGCGCGGCGTTGGGAGAGCTTGAGATGCGTCCGTACCTCGCGGATTTTTTCCGGCGTCATCACACCGAGATATTCCGCTTTCAGTTCCGCCTTGATCCGTTCGACGTCATCCCACGCCGCTTCCTCGACCATTCCTTCCCCGCAGTCAGTATTCACGCAATATAACCCCGGAAGATCGACATAGCTTTGTAAATGCTTGTAATTGATTGCATAGGTGCGGATTTGACGTTCAACGTCACCGCCACATAACGGACAGGCCATACTCATCCTCAACTGAAAAAACGACAATAAAATATCAAAGGAAGGCAGTCACTAACAGCAGACTATGGCACCATTATGGCGCCATGATGTCAAATCGCCCTTTCCGCCGGCATTTGCCGGAGCCCGCCCTTGTCGATGATGAAGCCAGCCACTTCCGCGACGCCGTTGCCGGCCTTGATATTGGTGAAGACGAAGGGCCGGTCACCGCGCATTTTCCTTGAATCCCGGTCCATCACGTCAAGATCGGCGCCGACATAAGGGGCAAGATCGATTTTATTGATCACAAGAAGATCGGATCGGGTAATCCCCGGTCCGCCTTTCCGCGGGATTTTATCCCCGGCCGACACATCGATGACATAGATCGTGATATCGGCAAGTTCCGGGCTGAAGGTTGCCGCAAGGTTATCGCCACCGGATTCGATCAGGATCAACTCCAGCCCTTCGAATTTTTCGGATATATCCGCGACCGCCGCGAGATTGATCGACGCATCCTCGCGAATGGCCGTATGCGGGCAGCCGCCGGTCTCGACCCCGACAATCCGCTCAGGCGCAAGCGCGCCCGAACGCGTCAGAAACTCGGCATCTTCGCGCGTATAGATATCGTTGGTGATGACCGCAATATTATAATGGTCCCGCATATATTTGCAGAGCGCGTCGGTAAGCGCCGTTTTTCCCGACCCCACCGGCCCGCCGATACCTACGCGCAAGGGTCCGTTCGTTGCTGACGTCATGATCTGAATAACCTCGTATATTGCGTTTCATGAGAAGCGGAGCACCAGTCAACCATCAGGGTCGCTGAGCCCAAATCATCGATGCGGCTGTCCAAAGCCTGCTTGGCGACGCGCCGGACGTCGCCGGAAAGGGCGGCGATTGCGCGCTGACCATCTGTCTGGCCAAGCGGAACAAGGCGGACGGCGGCGGAGACAAGATTGGAAACGAATCCATGAAGATAGGCGGTCAGGGTTTCGGCAAGCGGCACCTCATGATCCGCGGCGACGATCCCGACGGCAACCGAATGGATCAGCGGGCGCGGCCAGATCTTCTGAAGCGCGCTCAGCGTCGGAACTTCGGGGCTCACATCCTTGATCACATTCACGAAGGCGCGGCCCTGCTGGGTTGTTTCGAGGGCGATTTCCTTCGTCGGGGAGAAGGCATGGCCGATTTCCGCAATCTCCCTCAAGGCCTCGATATCCTTTTCCTGCGCCGCGCCATAGGCCGCCGCCAGCAGGATACTGTCCGATGTGCCGCTGCCAAACGCGAGAATATCGGCAATCCAGGGCACCAGATCGTCAAGACTGGTGACCAACCCTTCCTCCACCGCAAATTCAATCCCGTGGCTATAGGTATAGGCGCCAATCGGGTAGGACGGTGACATCCAGGACATCAGGTGAAAAAGCGCCCTGTTATCCATGATGGGAATGCCCGTGGCTATGTCCTTCCGTCTCCCCATGGCCATAGGCGCCGCCTTCCGGATTGAACGGCGCATCGAGCCGTGTGACCGTCGCGCCAAGCTTCGTGACCATTTCCTCGATGACATGGTCCTGACGAATGCGAAGCCGGTTTCCCATCAGCTCGGTCGGCAGGTGGCGGTTGCCAAGATGCCAGGCGATGCGCACGAGATGCAGCGTATCCTTGCAGCTGATATCCGCAACCGGTTCATTGCGGGCCCTTACGCCAATTCCGGAGCCGTCATCAAGCAAGAGGACATCGCCATCGCGCAGGGTTTTCAATTCCGGCAGGTCGAGAAGGAAAGATTCCCCACCATCCGTTTCGAGCTTCAGCCGACGCCGGCGGCGATGATCAAAATCCAAAGTGACCGTATCACCGATCACGCCGTCAAATGGCGTTCCGGCTGTAGCTGTATATATGGCATAGGCATGTTTCATGGCTTAATACATGAAATAGCGCTGCGCCATGGGAAGTTCGGATGCCGGTTCGCAGGTCAGCAATTCCCCATCGGCATGGACAAGATAGGTTTCCGGATCGACATCGATTTTCGGTGTTGCACTGTTATGAATCATTGACGCCTTGCTGATGCCGGAGCGGGTGTTCTTGACCGGTAGCAGATCGCGGTCCAGCCCCAATTCCCCTTTAAGGTCATATTGAAGTGACGCTTCGCTCACGAAGGTGACCGAGCTTGCCGTCAGGCTTTTCCCGAACGCGCCGAACATGGGACGGTAATGGACCGGCTGCGGCGTCGGGATGGAGGCATTCGGATCGCCCATGGGGGCGGCAACAATTGTTCCGGACTTCAAAACGAGATCCGGCTTCACGCCAAAGAACGCTGGCGACCAGAGCACGAGGTCGGCGAGTTTTCCGGTCTCGACAGAACCGACGTAAGTATCTACGCCCTGCGCAATGGCCGGATTGATTGTATATTTCGCGATATAGCGCTTAACGCGGAAGTTATCGTTATCCCCCGTCTCTTCGACGAGGCGGCCGCGCTGCTTCTTCATCTTGTCGGCCGTCTGCCAGGTGCGGATCAGAACTTCGCCGACCCGTCCCATCGCCTGACTGTCGGAGGCAATGATGGAAAACGCCCCCATGTCATGAAGGATATCTTCGGCGGCAATCGTCTCTTTTCGGATGCGACTCTCGGCGAAGGCGACGTCTTCTGGGATATTCGGATCAAGATGATGGCAGACCATCAGCATATCGAGATGTTCATCAATTGTATTGACCGTGAAGGGCCGCGTCGGGTTGGTGGAGGAGGGAAGCACGTTCGGCTCCCCCGCCACCTTGATGATATCCGGTGCGTGACCGCCCCCCGCGCCTTCCGTATGAAAGGCATGGATCGTCCGCTTCTTGAAGGCCGCAACCGTGTTTTCAACAAAACCGGATTCATTCAAGGTGTCCGTATGGATCAGCACCTGCACATCCATATCGTCGGCAACGGCAAGGCAGCAATCGATAGCGGCGGGCGTCGTGCCCCAATCCTCATGGAGCTTGAGACCGCAGGCGCCGGCCTGTACCTGCTCCACCAGCGCGTCGGGAAGGCTCGCGTTACCTTTGCCAAAAAACCCGAGGTTCATCGGGAAGGCTTCCGCCGCCTGCATCATCCGCGCAAGATGAAATGCGCCGGGCGTACATGTCGTCGCATTCGTCCCGGTCGCCGGGCCCGTGCCGCCGCCCATCATGGTCGTCACACCACTATAGAGCGCGTCATCAATCTGCTGCGGGCAGATGAAATGGATATGCACATCAAGCGCACCCGCAGTGAGGATTTTCCCCTCCCCCGCGATCACTTCGGTCGACGGGCCGATGATGATATTGACGCCCGACTGGATATCCGGATTTCCGGCCTTGCCGATCGCCTGTATTTTCCCGTCGCGGAGGCCGACGTCGGCTTTCACAATCCCCCAGTGATCGACGATCAACGCATTGGTGATGACCGTATCGACAGCGCCGCCCGCGCGTGTGACCTGCGATTGGCCCATGCCGTCGCGAATGACCTTGCCGCCGCCGAATTTGACTTCCTCGCCATAGGTCGTGAAATCCTTCTCGACCTCGATGAAAAGCTCGGTATCGGCAAGGCGAACCTTATCGCCCGTTGTCGGACCGAACATGCCCGCGTAGGCGCCCCGTGAAAAGGTAACCGCCATTTTATTCTCCCTTATCCAGCGGGCCCATGACGGCCTGATTAAATCCATAAATTGTGCGCGAACCCGAAATCGCGACGAGATTTACATCCCGTGTCTGGCCGGGCTCGAACCGGATGGCGGTGCCTGACGGAATATCGAGACGGAATCCTTTCGCGGCCTCCCGATCGAAATCAAGGCCGCTGTTGGCTTCGGCAAAATGAAAATGGCTGCCCACCTGAACGGGCCGGTCCCCGGTGTTGGAGACGGTCAGGGTCATGGACTGGCGACCGGCATTCAGCTCGATTTCGCCCGTGGCGGGTATAATCTCTCCTGGCTTCATCTCGCCCTCCTTATCGTATGGGATCATGCACGGTGACCAGCTTGGTCCCGTCGGGGAACGTTGCTTCGACCTGAACCTCATGGATCATCTCGGCAATGCCATCCATGACCTGGTCCCGGGTGACGACCGTGCCGCCCTCGCTCATCAAGGTGGCCACAGATTTCCCGTCGCGCGCGCCCTCGATGACAAAATCCGTAATGAGCGCAATGGATTCCGGGTAATTCAGCTTCACCCCTCTCGCGAGCCGCTCGCGCGCCACCATCGCCGCCAGCGAGACCAGCAATTTGTCCTTCTCCCTCGGTGTAAACTGCATCTTCCGCCCTTCTTATTGATTTTCCCATACTTTTGGCAGCGCCACAGGATGACCCGCCAGTTCCGCCCGCATGCCATTCAAAATCCGCGCGAGGCTTTTTCTAAGTTCATAACCGCTCTCCGCCAGCAGTCGGAGGATCAACAGCTCATCCCGACAGGTGGCCGCCGCGCGACCATCGCATTCCCGGCACAAATTTCGGGCAACCTCAAGATAGCTTTCGGCCTGATCATCCGCGATCAGGATCGTCGCCATCCCCTTCGCGCCATCCAGAACGGCACGCCGCTGAGATTGGCTATGAATATCACCCTCCAGCGCGAAATTATCGAACCAGAGGAGCTTGCCGTCCCGCCAGATTTTCCAGCCATCACGAACGCTGGCGGATCGTAGCGTCTCGCCATGTGCCGTGCGGCCAAACAGGGTCGCCTCAAGGGCAAGAAACCGGCTTCCCTTTTCCAGATTCACCTTATTCATCCGGCGCAGGCGGCTATTGTCAAACAGGATCGTCTCCTGTGGCAGCCATTCAAGAACCGCTCCGGCGGCCACATGCATCTCGGCTTCAATCACCGCTGTCGAACCGATCGAGCGGTATATTTTCTCCGCCGCCTGCCCGGATATCGTGAGCCCGGCCCCGGCCTCCAGCGTGACCTGATACGACATATGATCGCCGCCTGTCAGCCCCCCCGCGGTGTTGATCATAACCGCTTCGGGATATTCGGCATGATCGACGGTGGGGAACCGGACCCGCCCGCAGCCACGCTGATAGAGATGGGCGAGCGCGGAGATAGCCTCCCTCTGACGATACCTCAGTTCGACGCGCCCTTCCGAGCGGGCAAGCGCCGCCGGCTCCTTGCGCGTTGTCATTGATGTCACGGTCGGCGCGGCATCAGACGGTAAGGTATTTTCGAACGTCACTTTCCTGCATATCCCCCTTCGCGCCGGCCAGGACGACCTCCCCGCGATCCATAACCGCGAAACGGTCCGCGAGATCGCGGGCGAATTCGAAATACTGCTCCACCAGCAAAATGGCCATATCGCCGCGTTCGCGCAGTATCTCGATAACGTTGCCGATATCCTTGATGATGGACGGCTGGATTCCCTCCGTCGGTTCATCAAGTACAAGAAGCTTTGGTCGCATGACCAACGCCCGGCCGATTGCCAGCTGCTGTTGCTGTCCGCCGGAAAGATCCCCGCCCCGCCTTTTTAGCATATCCTTGAGGATGGGAAACAGATCAAAGATTTCAGACGGGATATATCTTTCCTTCAGGGGGAGTGCGGCAAATCCGGTTTTGAGGTTCTCATGCACGGTCAACAGCGGGAAAATCTCCCGTCCCTGCGGGATAACGGCAATGCCTTCCCGGGCGCGCTGATGCGCACTCATGCTGGTGATGTCCTTTCCCTCCCAGGTGATTTTTCCGCCTGAGACCGGATGCTGCCCGACAATGGCGCGGAGCGTACTGGTTTTTCCGACCCCGTTCCGCCCGAGCAGGGAAGTCACTTCCCCCTTCCTGACCGTCAGCGAGACATGGCGCAACGCCTGGCTCGCCCCATAGAAAAGATCGACATTTTCGACAGTCAGCATGATCAGCGCCCCAGATAGACTTCGATAACGCGTTGGTTATTCTGCACCGTATCCAGGCTGCCCTCGGCGAGCACGGATCCTTCATGCAGCACCGTCACCTTTGAATTGAGCGCCCGGACAAACTCCATGTCATGTTCGACAACCACAACCGAATGGGTTTTGGAGATATCGCGCAGGAGATCGGCGGTCTGTTCCGTTTCCGCATCGGTCATTCCCGCGACAGGCTCATCCACCAGAAGGAGATCCGGATCCTGCATCAGCAGCATTCCGATTTCCAGCCATTGCTTCTGCCCGTGAGACAGGCTTCCCGCCAGATCGCCCGCCTTTTCTGTCAACCGGATGACACCGAGTATTTCCATGATCCGCGCCACTTCCGCATCGTTGAGCGCCGCGAAAAGGGTCGTCATGACCCCCTTCTCCCCCTTCAGCGAGAGTTCGAGATTATGAAAGACGGTCTGGCTTTCAAACACCGTCGGCTTCTGGAATTTGCGGCCGATACCAAGATTGGCAATAAACGCCTCGTCATGCTTGGTGAGATCGATGCCGCCCTTGAAAAACACTTCGCCGGTATCCGGCTTCGTCTTGCCCGTAATCACATCCATCATCGTTGTCTTGCCGGCGCCATTCGGACCGATGATCGCCCGCATCTCGCCCGGCTCTACGACGAAGCTGAGATTATTGAGCGCCTTGAAGCCGTCAAAGCTGACGCTGACGCCGTCGAGATATAGGATCGACGTCAAATCCTGTTTTTTTGACTCTTTTACTTGCGTTGACATCATTCTTCTTTCACAGCCGCCGCAGGGGCGAGATCCGGGCTTCCCCGCCGCCTTTCCTTGAATTTTTCGATCCATGTGCCTGACGTCCCGACGATACCCTTGGGAAGGAACAAGGTCGTAAAGACAAACAATCCGCCCAGCATGTAGAGCCAGGCCTCCGGGAAGCTGCCCGTAAAATAGCTTTTACCCCAATTGACGAGGAAGGCCCCGAGAACAGCGCCCCAAAGGGTGCCGCGGCCCCCAACCGCCACCCAGATCACGACCTCAATGGAGTTCGCCGGGGAGAATTCCGATGGATTGATGATCCCGACCTGTGGTACATAGAGCGCGCCCGCGATTCCAGCGAGAACCGCGGAAACCACAAAGACAAAAAGCTTGTAATATTCCACCCGATAGCCGGAAAAGCGGGTTCGGCTTTCGGCATCGCGAATGGCAATGAGAACGCGCCCGAGCTTCGATTGGGTGATGAAGCAGCACACCAGATACCCAAGGGCCAGAGCGATCAGGGAGGCAACGAAGAGCCCAAGCCGCGTTCCCGTCGCCTGCAGATCAAAGCCGAGAATATCCTTGAAATCCGTGAGGCCGTTATTGCCGCCGAAGCCCATGTCATTCCTGAAAAAGGCAAGGAGCAGCGCATAGGTCATCGCCTGCGTGATGATCGAAAGATATACGCCGGTCACGCGAGAGCGGAACGCAAACCAGCCGAAGACGAAGGCAAGCACACCCGGCACCAGCATGACCATCAGCATGGCAAAGGGAAACATATCGAACCCGTACCAGTACCAGGGAAGCTCCGTCCAGTTGAGGAACACCATGAAATCCGGCAGGATCGGATGGCCATAGACACCGCGATCGCCGATCTGCCGCATCAGATACATACCCATCGCATATCCGCCAAGGGCGAAGAAGGCGCCATGCCCGAGGCTGAGAATGCCGGCAAATCCCCAGATGAGATCGACACTGAGCGCCAGCAGCGCGAAGCAGACATATTTTCCCATCAGGCTGACCAGATAGGTCGGCACATGGAAGGGCGAACTCGCCGGGAGCAGAAGGTTGCTCAAGGGAACAAGGAGGGCGGCAACAAGAAGAATCCCCAAAAACGTCTTGCCACCGCCCGGAAGACCCGTCATGAGGGAAACGAACGGGCCTTTATTGGTCTTGTACATCGCATCAGCCATGGCTCAATTCTCCACAGCTCGGCCCTTCAGGGCGAACAGCCCCCTGGGTCGTTTCTGGATAAACAAAATGATGAATATCAGAATGCAAATCTTGGCGAGAACTGCACCGGTATAGGGTTCAAGGAACTTGTTGGTCACGCCGAGGCTGAGGGCGCCGACCAGCGTGCCCCAGAGATTGCCGACCCCGCCGAAGACAACAACCATGAAACTGTCGACGATATAGGCCTGTCCGAGATTGGGGCTGACATTATCTATCTGGCTTAGGGCGACGCCCGCCATCCCGGCAACGCCGGAGCCAAGGCCAAAGGTCATGGCATCGACCCAGCCGGTGCGAATGCCCATTGAGGCGGCCATCTTGCGGTTCTGGGTGACGGCCCGCATCTGCAGGCCGAATGATGTCTTGCGCAACACCAGCATCAACATGAAGAGCACCGCCGCCGCAAAGAGAATGATGGCGATCCGGTTATAGGTAAGCGCGAGGCCGCCCGTGATTTCCCAGGCGCCGCTCAACCATTCGGGCGAGGAAACTTCCTTGTTCGTCGGGCCGAAAATTGTCCGGACGAATTGTTGCAGGATAAGGCTCAACCCCCAAGTTGCGAGAAGGGTCTCAAGCGGCCGGCCATAGAGAAACCGGATTATGCTGCGCTCGATGGCGATACCGCAAAGCCCGGCCACAATAAAGGCGGCCGGTATCGCGGCAATCAGAGAATAGACAAGCAAGTCCGGCGCAAAGTTGCGACAGAGCTCCTGCACCACATAGGTGGTATAGGCGCCGATCATCACCATCTCCCCATGCGCCATATTGATGACCCCCATCACCCCGAAGGTAATGGCAAGGCCAATGGCCGCGAGAAGCAGGACGGAACCCAGCGAAATGCCCTGAAACACATTCTCGACGAGGCCCAGCATCTCAAGTTTTTCCTCGACCTTGGCGAGCGCCTTGCTAACCGCGGTCGCGAGCACTTGAATTTCCGGTGACGGATCCTGAATGGCGGCGAGCCTGTTCGCCTCCGCGCTTAAAAGCGATCTAACATCCGGATTTGCCTGCTCCTCCAATATCAGGAGCGCGTCTGCCTGTACCTCTGTCGTATCGCCGTGAACGAAATTCAACGCGGCAAGCGCCCTGCGCATCGCGGCGGCCACCGACGCATCCTCCTCCGTGGCCAGCGCATCGGTCAGGGGAACAATCATTTCCTTTGGGCGGCTTTTGAAAACCGAATTCGCGGCCTTTAACCGCAGCGCGGGATCTTCGTTTAGAAGCGTCAACCGCCCCAGCAGATCCTTGATGAGGCCGCGCATCCGGTTGTTGATCCTGATCTTGATGATATCGCCGCTTTTTACAACGCCGAGATCCTCGTCCGTGACAATATCCCTGATTTGATAGCCGCCACCGGTCTTTTCCCGGTAAACCAGTCGGTCGTCCGACTTCGTTGCATAGAGATCGCCGGACAGCAGGGTCTCCAGAAGGAGGGTAGCCTGCGCGTCGCCCGTTGCGGCAATTGCCTCTGTCGCCGCGATTTTCTCATTGTAGCTTTTTGAGAGCAGGCCTTTCGCCGCATCCGCCAGGTCCGCATATGCGGTGGCTTGGGTCGCCAACAGATACATCAAGGCCGCAATGATGGTTTTTATTGTAATCCGCATGGGGGTAACCGGATTCTCGCGAAGTTGGGTGGAAGGAAAGAAGGGCCGGCCAGTTGCCGGCCCTCCGGGTTTGATGCCGATTAGTACATCGGCTTTTCGCAGCCACCGCAGACGACAGGATAGGTCCAGTCTGCGATCAGCTTGGCGCTTTCCGGGATGAAGTCGCTCCAGGCATCGCCAACAACGACGTCTTCGGTCCGCCATACGGTTTCAATTTGGCCATTGTCCTGAATTTCACCGATCAGAACGGGCTTGGACAGATGGTGGTTGGTGTTCATGACAGCCGTACCGCCGGTGAGGTTCTTGACCTTCTGGCCGTACATTGCCTGACGAACTGCGTCCACGTTGGTGGTGCCGGCCTGCTTGACAGCCTGCGTCCACATCTTGAAGCCGATATAGGTTGCTTCCATCGGATCGTTGGTGACGCGCTTGTCATCGCCGATGAAGGCTTTCCACTGCTTGATGAAAGCATCGTTCTCTTCACTTTCAACGCTCATGAAATAGTTCCAGGCGGCGAGATGCCCAACCAGCGGAGCCGTATCCAGACCGGCAAGCTCTTCTTCACCCACCGAAAATGCGACCACGGGAATATCCGCCGCGTCGATGCCCTGGTTACCCAGTTCCTTATAGAAAGGAACATTGGCGTCACCGTTAATGGTGGAGACCACGGCGGTTTTCTTGCCTTCGGAGCCGAACTTCTTGATGTCGGAAACGATCGTCTGCCAGTCGGAATGACCGAAGGGCGTGTAATTGATCATGATATCCTCTTCGGCGACACCTTTCGATTTCAGGAATGCTTCGAGGATTTTGTTCGTCGTGCGCGGGTAGACATAGTCGGTGCCGGCAAGGACCCAGCGTTTGACG